>Ga0310694_10005311_pt1 | contig 12340 bp, 6 predicted proteins | sample 174DNAGHGhighgp2_FD_203884 | JGI IMG/M metagenome (GOLD analysis project Ga0310694, IMG submission 203884) | Sheep rumen microbial communities from Palmerston North, Manawatu-Wanganui, New Zealand - 1742 DNA GHGhigh gp2 (v2) (version 2) | ecosystem: Host-associated > Mammals > Digestive system >...
CAGGGCGACTATGAACATCTTGACACCCAAGGCGTTGCCTTGGGCTATGTGCTTGCAGGCCTTTCAGGCCGCCCTTCGGATACAAGCGGATAATCATATTTATAATTACCGAGCACCAACGTGAACAAGAGGCCGAGAGCAAAAGGCCGGTGCGCAACTAAATCTTCAATCTTCAATTTTCAATCTTCAATCTTCAATTTTCAATTTTCAATCTTCAATCTTCAATTTTCAATCTTCAATCTTCAATCTTATAGCCCCGCCCCTACGACTTCGGGGAAGGTTGGGGCAACAAGATAATGATTGGCATACGGATGTTTGCGGATAATCATTTTTTTATGTGGACTAAAATTTGGATGTTTTCAAAAAAATTCATAACTTTGCACATCAACTATGAAAGTTATGAATCGTCCGTTTGTCACGAGGATACCCAGACATTGGGTATTCCAGCGGCAAGGAGGAAGAAATACGACAACTGACAAGACCATATCACTCCCATTTCAACGGGCATACCTTTTAAATATATAAAGCAAACTACATATAAAGCAAACTACAAAAAATGAGACCCAAAAACTACATTTTGATTGCCCTGCTGCTCATACTGTGCACGATGGCAGGACATGCCAAGAAGGTGCACACATTGGGTGACTCCACCATGGCATCCTATGACGAAAACGCCACCAACACACGCGGTTGGGGCATGTACTTCGGTAATTTCCTCACCAACGGATGGACCAGCGTGAACTATGCCAGGGGTGGCCGCGACTCGCGTGGCGGCTACAACGAGTTGTGGAACAATGCCAAGAACAACGTCCAGGCAGGCGACTACGTACTCATTCAGTTCGCCCACAACGACGAGAAGTACAATGGCATAGACAACCTGGAACTGCAGGCCTACTACACGTCGAAGGGCGATGCCACCAATGCCGCCGCAGTGAAGGGCGACGGACGAGGCACGACGCCCTCCACCACCTACAAGCAGTGCCTGAAGCAAATTGTCGATGCCGTGAAGGAGAAAGGGGCGACACCGGTCCTCGTTTCCGCCGTATGCCGTTGCTACTTTGGCAGCGACAACAAAATCACCCGCGCAGGCCGTCACGACCTGGGCGACAGGTATGACGCCATCGTCAATGGCGAACTGAAGACAGGACTGAAGATTGCAGCCGACGACCACACGATGGACTACAGCTACCAGATGCAACAGTTGGCCGCAGAGTTGGACGTGGCGTTCATCGACATGACAACTGCCACGAAGGAGCTCTACGAGAGCTATGGCAACTACGACAAGTGCTACACCGCCCTGTTTGACAAGGGAGGCGAGAAGGACAACACGCACTACAACCTGACCGGCGCCCTATCTGCCGCCCGCCTGTGTGCACAACTCATGAAGGAGAAGGGAATCCTTGCAGACGACATCTTCATCCCCACCGAACTCTCCATCACCCCCACGACGGTCGACCTTGGCGAAGGCTATCTGGGGAAGACTGCCATGAAAGAACTGACAATCAGTGGATTGGGACTTGAACCCGCGTCAGGCACCATCAGCGTCACAGCCTCCGAGGGCATCATGCTGTCCACAGACAAGCAAAACTGGCAAAATGCGCTTGACTTGAACTACCAGAACGGTTCCATCATCAAGACCTTCCACGCCCGCGTGTCGCTGACAGCCGTTGGCAGGTTCAATGGAACCATTACGGCCACACAGGGCAACAACAGCATCGAGGTGCCCGTCACCATCAATGTCGTGGAATTTGGAGGTGGCGAACCCTTCACCGTCACGTGGCCCATGGTACCCAACGACGAGGCCACCATCACGGGCGACGTGATTGCTGCCGCCGCCCAATTGGAAGGCCTTGAGAAATACGGCAATGTGAACGGCTACGGGGCACTGATAGCCCCCACTGGGAATTCGGGTGCCTGGCCTTCTGCCGGCATCGACGATTCACCCAACCAATATGTGCAGTTCTCCGTGACTGCCCCGGAAGGCAAGAAACTCGACATCAGCAACCTCTCCATAAGAATCAAGGCACAGGGCGGCGGTGCATTGCAGTGCCATGTGTATTATTCCACCGATGGTTTCGTGACGCGCAAGACCATGTTCTCCTCCGACGTACTCAACGGCACGTGGAATGACATCACCTCCGACGATGTCATCAAGGTGGAAGAGGGCGAAAAACTCCTCATCCGTGTCTATCCCTGGTCGCAGAGGGTGGACAACGGTCGATGGATATGCATCTCCGACGTGGCTGTAAACGGCCAGGTGAAGGATGCCGCCGACGTGAACATCACGGGAGCCATTACATACAAGCTCGACAAGGGCGGTCTGAACCAAGGCGACGATGTGGTATTCGACCCCGAGGAACTCGGAGCCGGCTTTGCCGGCAAGAAATGGTCTGCAGGGGCATCGCTGACCGTCGACGGCACCATTCAGTATGTGGGACAGAACGACGAAAAGACCATCCAGACAAAGATTTACAATGGCACTGACGGCAGTTTCAGTTCCAGTCGCGTAGCAGACAATGCGCTCACACTGACACTGACCCCCGAGGACGGTTTCACCTTTGTTCCTTCGAAGGTTAGCTTCAAGGCTGCACGCTATGGCACCGATGGCGGCAACATCGGTGCTGCCATCGTGGCCGGTGCCGACGAGGTGGTGCTGGTGGAGAACGCCCCCGTCAACAGAGGTGGAAAGAACCTTGACATCGCCTCGTTCAGTGAGCCTGTCGACGGCATCGCCGCCACGGCCGACAAGCCCATGGAACTGAGTTTCTATTTTCTCAATCTGGGAAAGACCAAGTCGATGGGTATTTCCGACGTGGTCATCGAGGGACAGCTCGTAGGGGCCGCCACACAGGTGACGAAATATGTGCTCACCACCCTTGTGCTGCCTTCTGCCGAGGCAGGAAGCATCAGCCGCGACCCCGACTTCGACCAATACAAGGAAGGCACCACCGTCACCCTGAAGGCCATCAAGAACTTCGGCTATCGCTTCAAGGAGTGGCAGGATGAGACGGGTGCTGTCGTCGGCAACGATGCCGTCGCCACGGTCACCATGGACGGCGAGAAGACCATGAAGGCCGTGTTCGAACCCGTTCCCGTCTACAAGGTGTCGACCAAGGTCACCAACGATGCCGAGCGCACAATGGGCTGCGTCACCTTGTCGCCCAACGAGCACGACGGTCTTTACGAGGCCGGCACCAGGATAGTAGCAACTGCCAACGAATCGAAAATACTGAAGTTCCTCTCCTGGACCGATGGCAATGAGAATGCCAACAGCCAGAAGGAACGTGAACTGACCGTCGACAGCGACATGGAGTTGGTGGCCAACTTCGAGGTGCAGGACTTCATCGCCGTCTTCGATGCAAGCAGCAACCAGAGCTACGCCTACCCCACCACGACAGGCTATCCCTTTGCCGCCGACGAGACATGGGATGCCGAGCGCAATGCCAAAAGTAGCGTGGTGAAGGTCAGCGACGGTTCGTTGTGCTATACCAAGGACGGTGGCACGCCTGTGGTGCGCAACCGGGAGAGCGTGGTCATCAGCGCCATCAACGGTCTCTACCAGAATGGATACCGCACCAGCGACATCGCTTTCCAATACCAGTTCTCCACCAAGGGCTTCACATCCGCCACTTTCACCGCCGACATGTGCGCCAAGAATGCAGCCACCAAGAAATTCAAGGCACTCATCTCCGTCAACGGCGCCGACTTCACCGAACTCAAGGCAGCCTGGGATGTGACGGCAAACGCAGTCAACCCCATCGAACTGACATTGCCCGACAATGCCATAGGGCAGGAAAACGTCGTCATCCGCATCACGGGTGTTGGCGACGAGGTGTTCAACACCAACTATCCCTTCGACAAGCAGTTTGACGGACTGGACTACTGCGACCATTCCGAGAGCGGCGTGGGCAACGTGTTTGTCCTTGGCGAGGCGGTCGTGGAAACCGACGAAGAGGCTCCCGTGGTGACCGCCACCATTCCTGCCGACAATGCCGTAGGAGTCAGCGCAACGGGCAAAATCACCATCTCGTTCAACGAGCGCATCGAGGCTGCAGAGACAACAGAGACTGCGACCCTTGACGACAAGGCATTGCAACCCGTCTGGAGCAGCCGCAGCGTCAGTTTCGACTATGGCATGCTCGACTATGGCACGTTGCACACCTTCACCATGCCAGCCAACTTCGTGCAGGACCGTTCAGGCAACAAACTTGGCGCCCCCGTACAAATCAGTTTCACCACCATGCAGCGCCCCACCGTCGCAAAGGGGATGTATGACTTCATCGTGCCCGACGACGGCACCATCACCGAGGCACTCAATGCCGCCAACAACCGTGAGGACAAGAACGTGCGCTATCGCGTGTTCATCAAGAACGGCAACTACGTCTTCGACACCAACGGCACCACCACCGGCGGCGACGGCAAGCCCTACCCCGACCCACGCTCACACCTCAGGGCTCCCAACACCAGTTTCATCGGAGAATCCATGGAAGGCGTGACAATCACCAACCAAACTCCCGCAGCCACCTGGGACAACGGCTATGGCGCCGCATGTCCGCTGGAAGGCATCGGCAAGGGCGACGTGCTCATCATAGAGGGCTCGGCCTCCAACAGCTACTTCCAGAACCTGACAATGAAATCATCGATGGGCGATGCCCACGGGCGCGACATCGTGCTCCACGACTATTCCACACACACCATATTCAAGGATGCCTGCATCTGGGCATACCAAGACACCTACGTATCGAACAAGCAGGACGGCGCCTATTATTTCGAGGGCGGCGTCATCCGTGGCCGCACCGACTTCATCTGCGGCAGCGGCGACGTGTTCTTCAACAAAGTGGATATCATCATGTGTGAGAAAGGCGGATACATCGTGGCTCCGCAGGGTAACAGCAAGTATGGCTACGTCTTCAAGGACTGCACCATCAGCGGCGGCGCGAGCGGCGTTGACGGCACCTACTACCTGGGGCGTGCCTGGTCTGCCGCCGCCGAGGCATACTTCATCAACACCATCATGAAGGCAAAACCCGCCAAGGTGGGATGGCACGACTGGAACAACGGACCCACACGGTTTGCAGAATACAACTCAGTGGATGTCAACGGGGTCGCCATCGACCTAAGCAACCGCGCCACCAGCATCAACGGCACGCCCAACAGCCCCATTCTCTCTGCCGATGAAGCAGCCGTGATAGGCGACATGGCCAACACCTTCGGCGAATGGCTGCCTACGCTGATGACCGAACAGGCTCCCATTCCATCAGGCTTGACAGCCCATGACGCCACACTGACATGGGCCGGCAGCGACTACGCCCTGTTGTGGGCTGTCTGCAAAGACGGCAGCGTCGTAGCCTTCACCACCGTACCCACCTATACCGCCACCGAGGGCGGCACCTACACCGTGCGAGCCGCCAACGAGGCTGGTGGCCTGAGCAAGGAGTCGAACGGCATCTTCATCAGCGAAGAGACCATCTCCGGCATATCGGAAGTGACGAAGCCACACACGTCCAAGGGCATTTTTGACTTGCAAGGCCGTCGTGTAAACTCACAAAACCAAAAAGGAATCTACATCATAGACGGACGCAAGGTTGTCAGACATTGACCCGGGTGTCAGAATGACGTTACTACAATCCATAATTGACTAAAAATGAAACGAATTGCCCTATTATTCATCTTGTCGGCACTGCTGCCATCATTAACGCTTCGTGCGGCAGACATCGTCTGGTATGACGGTCGGCACGCCGTGACCTATCAGGTCGAGGGACGTACCGACCCCGTGGTGAAGATGGCTCTCCAAATGTTTTGCGACGACATGCAGCAGGTGACCGGGCAGAGGGCCGTGGCCAGCCGAAAGGCCTCCATCCACATCGTGCAAGGCAAGGGAAAGGACGACGGCTTCCGACTGAGTGTCAACAAGCAAGGGCAAATCGTAGTGGAAGGCCACAACGGACGAGGCACGGCCTACGGCATCTTGGAACTGAGCCGCATGGCGGGTGTCTCGCCCTGGGTGTGGTGGGGCGATGTGGTGCCAGAACGAAAGAGCCGTTTGGCCATCGACAGTGACTTCACGATGGAACACACGCCAAGCGTGGCCTACCGGGGCATCTTCATCAACGACGAGGACTGGAGCCTCCGCAATTGGGCGTGGAAGAATTATGAGCCAAGCGAACAGTTTGGAGCTATGGGTCCCAAGACTTACAAGGCCATCTTCCAACTGCTGCTGCGCCTGCGGGCCAACACCATCTGGCCGGCGATGCACCCAGGAACCCCAGGCTTCTTCACCATCAAGGGCAACAAGGAGATGGCCGACTCGTGCGGCATCCTCATCGGCACCAGCCATTGCGAGCCGCTGCTGAGGAACAATGTGGCTGAGTGGGACACGAAAAAGCGTGGAGCATACAACTACATCACCAACCGGGAGCAAGTGCAGCAATATTGGATAGAACGGCTGCAACAGGTGAAGGGCAGCGAGGAACTGTTCACCATCGGCATGCGTGGCATTCACGATGGTTCGATGGAGGGCGTGAGCACCAAGGAGGAGAAGTTGGCCGGACTGCAACAGGTCATCGACGACCAGCGTGAACTCATCCGCAAGCATTACGACAAGCAGGTGGAGCGGGTGCCACAGGTGTTCATCCCCTACAAGGAGGTGTTGGAAATCATGGAAAGCGGACTGCGCGTGCCCGACGATGTGACGCTGATGTGGTGCGACGACAATTATGGTTACATGACCCGGCTGTCGGATGATGAACAACAAAAACGAAGCGGAGGAGGCGGTGTCTACTACCACCTCAGTTACTGGGGTCGTCCGCACGACTACCTGTGGCTCACCACCACCCAGCCCGGACTGGTTTATAACGAGATGAAGGCCGCCTACGACCACAACTGTCGCAAGGTGTGGATTGTCAACGTGCACGACGTGAAGGTGGCGGCCTACGACCTGGAGTTGTTCATGGACATGGCTTGGGATATTGACATTGTAGGTCCTTCCACACTGAACCGGCATCTGGAGCGATGGCTCTGCACACAGTTTGGCGAAGAGGTCGGCAAACGCCTCTTCCCTGCCATGCAAGGGTTCTATCGTCTCTGCGACATACGCAAGCCGGAGTTCATGGGGTGGACACAAGTGGAACTGGCCGACCGGAAGACTTATCCGAACGGTCGCTCACAGGTCACCGACACGGAATTCTCATCAAAGGAATTTGACAGTGAGCTATGGCGTTACCTCTCCGATTATGAGCATTTGTGCGTGGTGGTGGATGAAGCCGAGACCCTCATCCGGCCGGAATTGAAGGATGCCTTCTTCGCCGCTGTCAAGTATCCCGTCCATGCCGCACGTGCCATGGCGGTGAAAATGCTTGAGGCACAGACCGCCCGTTCCATGTACATGGGACAGACCGGCAAGTCGGCGGAGGGGCGCAACGGCAGCATGATGCTGGCATCGGCACGTGCCATCCAGGCTTATCGTGAAATCCAACAACTCACGACATTCTATAATGACAGTCTTGCCGGTGGAAAATGGAAGGGGCTGATGAACATGATGCCGCGCGACCTGAACGTGTTCAACCCGCCCATCGTGCCATACCTCCCTCCTGCCGACTACCAACCGGGTTATGGCTTCTACCTTTCCCATCCCCTGTTTCCCGAGGATGCTGTTGCCCGCAATGCCTGCCGGTATCAATCAGCGACAAACGGCGTGCAGGTCATTCAGATGTTGGGCCATTCGATGTACGCCGTCGCCATTCCCAAGGGAGGCGAGGTGGCCTATGAGTTCGAGAGGGAGCTGGAGGGCGATGCCGTGCTCTACACGGCGATGATACCCACACAGCCCAACGACCGTGGCGACCTGCGTTACCAGGTGACGCTCGACGACCAAGAGCCTGTCGTCATCTCGCTGAAGGAGAAATTCCGTTCCGAGGGTTGGAAGCAGAACGTGTTGCGTGGCCAGGCGCTGAAGGCCACGCCGGTCAAGGTGCGGAAGGGCAGTCACACGCTCCGCATCAAGGCCCTTGACGACCACATCATCCTCGACCAATGGATGCTCGACTTCAAGCCGGGACGCAAATTCTACGTCATCCCCGTCAACCCCGTCATCCCCGAGAAATAGGCACCAAGAGTCCACCCGCTACATCGTGGCAGTGAGGAATGTGGCATTGCCAAAGATATACAGGATGTTTTCACAGGCAGGCACCAAGATGGTCTCACCTTGGCGGATTTCAATGCCATTGATGTTGGCTTTTCCCCAAAGGCATACCACGATGACAAACGAATCGCAGTGGAAATCCACCTGCTGGGCCACCTGGACCACCACACGATGCACCACGAAATAGGGACAGTTGATGAGCTGCGACGTGGGCTTGGTGCTGTCGTAAGAGGTACGGTAAGCAGGCCACACCTGATAGTCGATGGCATCCTTCGCCTGCTCGATATGTAATTCCCGAGGATTGCCATGCACATCCTTACGCCCGAAGTCATACACACGATAGGTGATGTCGCTGGTCTGCTGGATTTCCGCCAGGAAGTTACCGGCACCGATGGCATGCAGCCTGCCTGCCGGGAGGAAGTAGAGGTCGCCTTCATGTGCCTCGTGGGTTGCTATCACGTCTTGCATGGGTGAGCGGCCGTTTTGCGGCTCCGCTGTTGCCAACCGTTCGTAATCCTCGGGTGTGATGCTTTCTTTCAGGCCGGAATAAATCTTCGACCCCACATCGCTCTTGATGATATACCACATCTCTGTCTTTCCCGCACAACCGTGACGCTCCATCGCCAGTTTGTCGTCAGGATGCACCTGTACCGACAGATCCTGACGGGAGTCGATAAACTTCACGAGCAGTGGGAAGTGATTGCCGAATTTCTTATAGATCTTCTTGCCTACAAGCAGTTCCTTGTATTTGTCAATCAGTTCCACGAGCGTCAAGCCCTCGTCCACGTCATTGACCAGGCCACGGTTGATTGCCACGCTCTCATGCCCTGGCACACCGCTGATTTCCCAACTCTCGCCAACATTGGGTTGTGCGTTGAAGATGCCCTTGAAAGGTGCGATTTGATAACCGCCCCAGATGGTGGTCTTTAGATAAGGTTCAAATTTGTAAGGTTTCATAAGTCTAATGTTCTTACGGGGTAATAATAGGTTGGAGTTTCTGTTTGCGTTGCAAAATTACGACAAATATCCGAATCAAGAAAAAATATCCGATGAAGAAAATGAATATGCAATAAATCGGCATAGTTCAAGCTTGACTTTGCTATCGCTTAATCGTATTTTTTTCCTTTTTGAGGGTGCCTGTAGCCTTTTCTCTTTTTCTTCCTATTTCGTCCTTTTTATTTCTTTTTTTACATATAATTATTAGATTCTTGGCAAATAGATATAAGATAAAAAAACACTTCGCTAGAGAAAAAGGAGAGGAGAAAGGAAGAAAAAAAACGCAAGCGTTTCAAGAAAGGAGGAAAAACATTCCATCCCTGACATTCACTAAAAGGATGAGGTTGATGTGATACCAATTTTTGATTCGTCGTAGGATTATGAGGGCAGAATTTCGAATAATCAAGCAAAAATGTGTACCTTTGTAAATGCAAATGTGAGAGGACAAAATGAAGTGGATGCATTGCGCCAAGCAATGCGCGCCATATGTTTGATTATATGTAGAAACGAAAAACAGATGCAACGATGAAAATCATATTGACAGGAGCCACAGGATATGTAGGAGAGGGAACGCTGCTCGAACTGCTGAAGGTGGATGCCGTTGAAAAGGTGTTGTCGGTGAGCCGCAGGCCGACGGGCATCAGGCACGAGAAACTGGAGGAATATCTGGTGAAGGACTTCATGGAGCTGAAAGAAGGAGACGCGCATTTCAGCGGTTACGATGCCGTGTCCTTCATTGCCGGCATCACATCCGTGGGAACACCGAGGGATGTGTATGTACGCATCTCCCAGGAGATTCCCCTGCACTTTGCCGACATCATGCCCGACAAGGAGCGGATGACCTTCATCTATCTCAGCGGCGCCGGCACCACGCCCGACGGAAAGCAGTTCTGGCAACAGGTGAAGGGCAAGACGGAAACAGACATCCAGACCAAGGGATTCAAGCGTGCATTTGCGTTTCGTCCCGCCATCATGAAGTGGGCCAAGGGACAGAAGCGCATCCAGACGATGCAGTATTTCTTCCTGCCGTTCTATCCCTTGCTCCGTCTACTCGGCCAGGCCAACAGCATGAAGGAAATCGCCCTCTCGCAACTGGTGTTGACAAGAGACGGCTACGACAAGTTTGCCATCTCTCCAAAGGATATTGTCAAACTTGCCAAAAGATTCTGAGACATAGAAAGAGCATTGGACCTGAAGCGCCATGACCTTCTGAATCATACAGAAGGTGATGGTTTTGGAGGAGAAAGATTCAGCAAGACATGAGTTTCATCAAATACATCGCAGACGAGAACCATTACAAGGAAGTCTTGTCACTGGTTGGCAAGGCCAAAAAGACGGTATGGATTGGAACGGCCGACATCAAGGACTTGTATGTCGACGACAAGCCATTCCTCTCCTTGATAGCCTCCCTGCTTAAAAGGGGTGTGGAGGTCAGGCTGATTCATGCCAAAGAACCGGGGACGGCATGGAGGGAAGAGCACGAAAAACATCCGATTCTTTATGACGGGATGGAGCGTGTGCTGTGCCCGAGGGTTCATTTCAAACTCATCATCATCGACAGTTCCGTTGCATATGTAGGCTCCGCCAACCTGACTGGTGCGGGAATGGGTATGAAGTCGCCACGGAAAAGGAACTTCGAGGCAGGAATCCTCACCGATGACTCCCAACTGCTTGATGCCGCCATCGGTCAATTCGACAATGTCTGGATGGGCAAATTCTGCAAGGATTGTGGCAGGAGAGCGTATTGTTCTGACCCGATAAAATAATCAGGACATCCTCCATTATTATATGGTCGAGTTGCCAAAACCTATTCTTCGGTTACGTCAGTATAGGTGATAATAAACTGAAATTAGTGCATTTGAATGGGATGGGCACTTCAGTCATCAATGGGTGGCTGCAGGTGGCAGCTATACCGCTTTTCCCTACTCAAAGGGTGGTTTTCCTACTGACAAATAGGAAAATCACCCTTTCACTTTAGGCATAATCCCTTTCATCGATGTGATTTTAGCCTTACCTTTGCAGTAGAAAACAAGAGATAAGAAACAAGAATTTCAACCATCAAAACGATAAAACAATGAAGAAGATCTTGACCATGGTGATGATGATGACGATAGCCATCTCCGCCGCAGCAATGCCGTACAACACCGCACGCAACGAGGCCCTCTTCCTCAGTGACAAGATGGTCTACGAGCTCGGACTCACAACAACACAATATGAGGCAGTGTATGAGATCAATCTCGACTACCTGCTCAACCTCGATACCCGCGCCGACGTGTTTGGCTTCTGGTGGGATGTCCGCAACCGCGACCTGCGCTATGTGCTCAGCACCTGGCAGTACGACCGCTTCATGGCCAGCGAGTGGTTCTACCGTCCCGTCATCTGGACCAGCACCGGTGCGACCTTCTCCATCTACACCCGCTACGGTGCCGGAAGAATGTTCTTCGACCGTCCCGCAGTGTTCGTGACCTTCAAGGGTGGACACAGCCATAGGAGCGGCAGCTACTACAGTGGACACCACTACGACAAGCCCAACCCTCCCACGGGCCATGGCAACAACAACCATAACAACAACGGAAATCACAACAACGGAAATCACAATAACGGCAATCACAACAACGGGGGCTGGAACCACAATGGCTACGGCAACGGCAACCACAACAACAATGGCAACGGGAACTGGAACCACGGCGGCGGCAACCACAACAACGGGACCCCCAATGGCAACGGCAACCACAACAACAATCCCTCGACGGGCGGCGGCCATCGTACTTCGAGCAACGGCAATCACACCCCCTCCGTGAGCGGCTTCGGCAACAACCACGGCAGCGGGACGACCAATGCTCCCAGCCGCACAAGCAGCCGTGCGTCGGGCTCCATGGCCGGCAGCGGCAGCACCTCTCGCGGCACCTTCGGCAAGTAAGCTTACCTCTCTATACACAGCATGGGCAACCATGATGCACAGACTGTCTCCACACCCTCAGAATCGAGGGTGTGGAGTTTTTTTGCCTGAGGCATTTTTCTCATTTCTTATTTTTTTGTTATCTTTCCTCTATAAAAGGTTAATAAATCCCTCCGCAATACCATATTAATCAAGCATATCTTTATGTGATGCATACACCGAGTTGGGGCAACATTTTTTCATGCTACCCTAACTCGGGTTTATACGCGGTAATACTTTCCTCTACGAGTTTACCTCAAACTGGG
>Ga0310694_10005313_pt1 | contig 12336 bp, 14 predicted proteins | sample 174DNAGHGhighgp2_FD_203884 | JGI IMG/M metagenome (GOLD analysis project Ga0310694, IMG submission 203884) | Sheep rumen microbial communities from Palmerston North, Manawatu-Wanganui, New Zealand - 1742 DNA GHGhigh gp2 (v2) (version 2) | ecosystem: Host-associated > Mammals > Digestive system...
AAAATTAATTTCCAAATAATTGCTCATACAACATTTTTGAAAAACGAAAAAAGAGGCGTAATCAACGCATTTGCGTTAGTTACGCCTCGATTGTTTTCTTGAAGTGTTAAAGTCGGGATTATACCACAAATACGCCGTTTGTCAATAGATTTTTTACCGCCTGAAATAAAATTTATCCGAAATAACAAAAGCATCCGCCGCTGAATCTGAATGCCGGTATAATATATACATTTTTTAAGGTAAAAACTGAGCATGACGGAAAACTTATCAGGACCAGAATACATAAATGCCGCAGCAGTTTTGTATTCTGCTGCGGCAACTTTCAGATCATATTTTAAGGAAACACTGATTATATCGGAAATCCGGAGGCGGGATTTGCGGTGCTTCGCCCCGGAGTCCCACGCTGATTTATGAATAAATCAGCGTTTCCTTAATATCAGCTGTACGCTTCAAGTTCTTCTTCGGTCATCTTTTCGGAGAAACAGAAAGTGAATGCTGTACCTTCACCGACTTTGCTTTCTGCGGTGATCACTGCTCCGTGGCGTTCGGCGATCTCTTTGGCAATGGCAAGGCCGAGACCTGTGCCGCTTCGGTTCTGGCCGGTGATCGTGCGGTGGAACTTTACGAATATAAGAGGAAGTTCTTCTTCGGATATGCCGATACCTGTGTCTGCAACTGTAAGGAAGAGCTTTCCGTCTTCCATGCGTTCGCTCACATTTACCTTTCCGCCTTTGTCAGTGAATTTAACGGCGTTGTCGAGGATAACGATGAGCATCTGCCGGAGTCTGGCATAGTCACCTTTCACTATATAAACTGGCGAATTCTCCGTGCGTTCAAGGATAACGCCCTTTTCATCAGCGATTCTGCGTATGCTTCTGCACACGTCAGTTACAACGTCCGAAACATTCACCGGTTCCCGTTCTATACTGAAACTTTCGCTCTGAAGTCTGGAAAACTCAAGAAGATCGGTGACCAGGCGCTGGAGATAGATGCTTTCATTCAGCATCTGCCGGTGATATTCCTTCACCTGTTCCCGCTCACAGACAATACCGTCGCACAGCGCCTCAAGAGATCCGCGTATGACTGCGACCGGTGTTCTGAGCTCATGAGCCACCGCTGAAACAAAATTTCTGCTGGTCTCTCTTTCAGATTCTGCATTTGCAGCAGCTTCAGCGAGGCGTTTTTCAAGAAGAGCTACTTCTTCATTTTTCATTATTTTCTGCCACCTCAAATTTATACCCCATACCCCATACTGTCTTGATGTTCCACTTGTCATGAGGATACTCGTCAAGTTTTGCCCTGAGGCGCTTTATGTGTGAGTCGACTGTGCGGCAGTCGCCGTAGTAATCGTAGCCCCAGAGACTGTTGAGAAGGTTTTCCCTTGTAAACACCTTGTCCCTGTTGTCTGCCAGTGTCCAGAGTATTTCAAGTTCCTTCTTGGTAAGAGGCACCTGCTTGTCGTCTATGAAGACTCTGAAATTATCCATGTCTATTTCAAGATTTTCGTACCTGAAATGAGCCTTGCTTCCGTCTTCGCTGTGTTCGAAATAGATCCTGCGGAGAAGGGCACGCATTCTTGCGACCACTTCATTTGGTGAACACGGCTTGACAATGTAGTCGTCGGCACCGATGCCGAGACCCATTATTTTTTCATAGTCATCGCCGTGACTCGTTACCATTATTACAGGTACATTTGAGGTCTTGCGTATTTCCCTGCACACATCATATCCGTTCAGTACAGGCATTGTTACGTCAAGGAAGACCATATCAAGTTCGTTTTTAGAAAAAATATCAAGTGCTTCTCCGCCGTCAGCGGCCACCAGTACGTTGTAGCCTTCCTTCTTAATGTATTCAGATAATACCGAACTCATCTCGGTACTGTCATCGGCGATCAGAACATTTGCCATTATAATTCTTCCTTTCAAAATAAGATTTTTACGACCTGTAAACGTTCCTTATCTGTCCATTAACTATTATAATGCATAAACCTTAAAATAATTTTAAAAACCGGACGTATGCTGAATATTTTTTGAGAGAAAAATGTCTGTCATAAAAATACCTGAAAATTCGCTGTTTTGTCCCCGAAAATTTTACGCAATAGCCATATTTAAAACATATTTTAATATTATAATCTTAAACAACAGAGAAAACGATACCCGTAAAATCCATTTCGAAGGGAGGCTGTAGTAAACCACGATCCTTCATTTTCCCACAAAAAAATAAATATAAAATAATTCTATTTTCATAAAAAATAACCGGACAGTTTACGGGGCTGTCCGGTTATTTTTTGTTTATAAGACGGATTCTGCAGAACCGCTCAGGGGCCGGATGTGTTTTCCGGGCCGGAGGAAATCCGCAGGTTCATCCGCAATGTATTTCTTACATCAGCTGTGTTTCATTGATCATGAGCTTGAAGTCAAGGCCGAGGGTCTTGGCTGTTTTTTTGCAGAGCTGCATTCTTTCGAGGAAGATCTCGAAGTAGTCCATTACCGAGCCGAACTTGGTGTCAACGGAGAGCTTGAGCTTGATAATTGTATGCGCTTCGTTGATCTTGAGTTCTGCTTTCTTTACCGAGTAGTTTACACGGTCGTGGATATCGAATGTTGAGCTGTCAGTGTTGCGCACTCTTCCGCGGCGCACATCAGACTTATCGGCGATTATGAGAGCTGCGGCAACGTCATTTACCGGCTGGCCTGTCTTTTCATCGTGGTTGCCGATAGCAGTTGTGATGGTCGCGATCTCCTCAGGTGGGAAGCCGAGTTCATTGAGAATGCGGAAAGCCATTATCGCACCGCTCTGGCTGTGGTCATCACGGTTTACAAGATTTCCGATGTCGTGAAGATAACCGGCTATTTTTACAAGTTCAACTGTTCTTTCATCGTAGCCAAGAGTCTCGAGTATGTAACCGGCCTTTTCGGCAACCAGTGTTACGTGCTCGTAGCTGTGTTCGGTATAGCCCATGGCCTTGAGGGATTCGTCCGCTTTCTTTATATATGTATTGATGGCTTCGTTTTTCTTAATATCTTTGTAGGTTATTTCTTTGTAGTTCATTTTGTCCTCCGTTTTCCTTATTTTCATAATAACTATTATATCACACGACCGTGATTTGTCAACGATATTCGTCCTGCTTAAAACAGCACATGCGAAATGCCGGCATTATACGTTTTCTATTCTGACACTGAATGAAATTCTGCCTATTTTCAGCACCGAACCGCTGAACAGTTCCGTCTCCTCGGTTATCTGCTCGCCGTCAACAAATGTGTGGTTGAGTGAATCAAGATCCTCGACGTATACCTTTGAATTTCTGCAGAAAATACGGCAGTGTTTCTGTGAAACGCTTCTTTCGTTGTATATGACTGCATCAGCAAGCGACTGGTTTCGACCAATGACAGACGGTTTCAGTGAAGATATTTCGATAACATGATCCTTGTCGGCGGTGTTTGTAAGTATAATTTTCTTTTCCGCACTTTCTCTGAAAAGTATCCTTGTTGACATTGAATTAAGGACAGTTCCGGCATTTCCTTCCCTTTTTCTTGCAAGAGGCACAGTATAGTTCTTTGCTGATTCGCCCTCATCCCCTGCTGATGCAGGTGCTTTTTTTCTCCGGCGCGAATTTATGAAAAAGAACGCTCCGCCGAGTATCATCATTCCGACTACGGCAGCAAGAATGATTTTCATTCTTGCGAGCGAACGTTCCGCGGCAGCGTAGCGCTGGTCTCCGGTATCCACCTCGGACTCATACGTGACCTCGCTTTCGCCGTTTCCGAAAGTCATTGCTATTTTTTTGACTCCGCCTTCGCCGACTGCCTTTCCGTCAAGCTTTGCTTTTACAAGGCACATGACCTTGTTTCCGGAATCCTGTTCGTCCTCCGGAAGCATCATTTTCATGTCCTCTGCAGAAACGACTGCGGTTATTTTCAGCTTTCTTCCGTCAGCTGTTACGGATCTTATCTCCATACTTTCGTCCGGCAGTTTCACCACGGCAGAATAAATACCGTCCTCATAGCTGCCGTCCACTATTCCCTCACCGGCTGCCTTCACCGGAACAGCACAGAACATAAGTAAAAGTGCTGATGCAAAAGCCGCAAGTTTTCTTTTCATCTTAATTCTCCTGAATTTTAGTATGACTGTTTCTGAAAACAAGTTCTTCAAGCGCATCGCTGTGTTTAACGCTCTTTCCGCACAGAAGTGCAGATGGAACTGCTTTCTTTGACTTTTCAACAACAACACGCCCGCTCTGTTCAAAAACTGCTTTTTTCACGAGTGTGCTTATGCTCTCCTCGGCACATTCAATATTATCAGTCATTGCCAGCAGAAGTGATGCCGCATCCTCTGCTGCCGTAGCTTCGGCTGAAAAGAGTCTGCCGATCCTGTTTCCCGTTTCCTCCGGAAGATCACCTGCAAGGCAGGCAGTGCGTACAAATTCCGCGTCGTCACGAAGGTTTCCGGCAAATCTGTTAAAAGCCGAAATACACTCTTCCATGTCCGGCAGACTTACAATTATTTTTTTCATAGTATCCTTTCGAATATATCAGCATTTCCTAAAACGAAAAATCCGACAGTGCACTCTTCTTTTCTTCCTTCTTCATTGCCGGATCGTCACGGAATTTTTCTGTCATTTTTCTTATGTAGTGAACTGAATCATCGAGTGATGAGCAGAATACGGCTGAAGCATCGGAATCCCAGTTCTTTCTCAGCTCACTGCCTGTGATCTCAAGTTCACGTATCAGTCTGTCAAATTTTTCGTATTTCGTCATATATGTCTCCTGCACCTGAAACAAACTTACTGCCGGCATCTTCATACTCTTCTCCTGCCTTTTCAAGCAGCTCTGCGTATCCGGCTATTATCTTTCCGCATTCCTCAAGGAATTTTCTGCACTCACCGTTTTCCATAGTTTCGGTTTCGGCAAGCCATTCCCGGCTGTTTTTCGCAAGAACGGATGCGGCATTTTTCAGAGCTTCAGGAGATACCTTTATTCTATCCATTTATGCTTCTCCGTTCCCTGATTTTATTTCTTCACTGAGTTCCGAAAGCTTCGAATACATTCTGTCCGCACTTTTCAAAAGCAGGTCGTAGCCTTCCGCTCCCTCGCAGTCAGCCAGTATCTCTCTTATATTCTTAATCTCAGCGAGTCTGTCGTCTATCCTTTCCGACAGTTCATTTATTCTGCGTGTCATTTTTCTGCTCCTGTATCAGCATAAGTATGCTGCCGTTTGTTACTCCGTATTTTTCAAGCCTTTCCTCAGGATCAAGAGGAAGCCTTGATCCCGACGCATAGAGAAGAAGCCCGTCATTACCCAGAATGACATCTGTCTTCAGCGCTTTCCGTACCTCTGCGGCTATCTTTACTGCCGCTTCACCTGCGGTAAGGCCGGTATCAACTACAAAATCGAACCGTCCCGAAACCACCGGGCAGACCACTTCGGCATTCACCCTTCTGTCACTCATGGCAAGGCTCCTTTAAGAATCCGGCAAGCTCATCATATACATCTTTTCCGCCTCTTATGACCTTAAGATCATAAGCCTTAAGCTCTGTGCCGAGTTCTGTCCTTTCCTCGTCAGATGCTGCCGCGCAGAGGCTGTACTCCATCCCGAAGGCCGTATTCAGTTTAAGCATCACGATCAGATCAGCCGAACAGTAGACCCATACTCCGGAACCTGTATCAGCAAGAACCAGCGGTGCTGAGTAGATATGTTTCATCATAAGTGCCATTCCGTTTTCAGGCGATACGGTATCATTTCCTGCGTTTACAAATCCCTTTTTATGCAGCGTTTCCGCAGTCTCGTCATATTCCTCACGGCTTATGAAAATGTTGCCGAAATTCTGTTCAAGACTTCCGGCATCGCCGAAAAGATCAAGCAGAAGAACAAGTTCCTTCTTTTTCAGTCTGTATGATATACTCATGAAGATTCTCCCCCGTAAAGGTTACTTACATAACACTTTTTCAAGTCCGAACTGTAGTTACGCGAGAAAAAGACCTCGCTTCCGTCGTTCATCAGAACTACCCTTTCGTGATAGTCTATCGATTTTATGAAGCGGACGTTGATAACATAGCTGCGGTGAATACGTACAAAATATTCCGGTGCCTGTTTCATTATTGCATCCAGCGAATCGTAAAATTCATATGACTGTGATACCGTGTGGAAAGTTATCCTCTTGCTCTGGACCTCGATCATGTATATGTTGTCAAAGTTTTCGGTAAAGTCATCGCCCCTTATCCTGAACCGATAGCTCTGAACGGGAGTCTGAACAGAAGCGCTGCTTAAGGAAATGGAGCTGATATATCTTGTATAGTCCTCATAAATATCACGCAGCAGCGAACCTATATGATCTTCGTCTGCATTTTCAAGAAGTACGCCCGAAGGTCTGAATGACGGGCGGACGATACCGTACATATCCTCGAAGGAATCCAGTACCAGTACGGTGTAGCTGTTGTCTTCGACAGCATCGATCCGTTTTCTGATCTTATCGAATTTTTCGTCATTCTTAATCATGAAAAGTGATGATCCTCCGTCTCCGGAAATGATAACTGAAAACTGCTCATCATCGGAACAGAATCCGCCGTCAAATATGCTGAGACGTTTCTCTTTTATCTGAGCGAGACACCGTTTATGGAACCGCTTTCCGTCCAGACCGTTACTGTTGTATCCGTAAAGATTCAGCATACCGCACCTCCTTTTTCAAACGCTTTTATAAATACACTGTCCGCATATTCCGAACCGGACGCCTGACCAGTGATGAAGCTTACACCGAATCCGCTTCCGCCTTTAAGGAATTTTTCAGTGATAACTGCCATGTCTTCGTTTCCTTCTGCATAAATACATCTGCAGAAACTGTCCGGGTCTTCTATTATAACATAAATATCTTCGCCGTCAAAGCTTCCGGATATCTTCCGTGCAGTCACGCGCTCCGAAAAAATATCCTTTAGTTTCAGAAGCAGATCATAGGCTCCGTCACGGCCTTCAAAGAATTCAGCACACTCTGCTCCGAAACTGTCTTCCGACCAGAAAAGCACACTTCCGCCAGCGGAATACCTGTTTACCAGTCCGGTATATCCGGCATGGTCAGAAACATTTTCCTTTATGCAGAAAGCGTCCCTGACGATGGCCGCACCGCCGTATGAAGCGTTGACCCTGTCGCAGAAAGCAAGCAGTGATGAATATTTCTCCCTGCCCTTTCCCGTACAGCAGACCGTTCCCTGGAATGAAAGCACCCTCCGGTCGGAAAGATAAAGTCCGCGTCCCGGACAGAAAGGAAGGTTTCCTTCAGGGCGTACACCGAGAAGATCAGTGTAATCAGATCTGTCATTCTGTTCAAAGGTTATGACCGTCTTATAATTCTGACGGGTCTTAAGTCTTATGTCCGCAGCCTGCTTAACTGTAATGACAAATATGATCCCGTACCGGACACATTCGCCTGCAAGCCTTGCCGCCTGTTCCTCCGCGGCTGGATAAAGATCCTTAAGGACCCCGTAGCCGTCGATCACCACAAGTTCAAGGCAGAGATCATCACTTACCTCCATGTATTCACTGTAATCGGAAACATGGACCGCGGAAAATTTTCTTTTTCTTCTCTCGACTTCCCCACGTATCTCATCAAGAAGGCCGGTAAGTTCCCTTTCATCAGGCGATGACAGGGCTGCCGCCGAATGTCTGAGCCTGCCGAAAACCGATATAACTCCGGCAGTAAAGTCGACAGTCTTTATCATTATTCTTTCCGGCGGATAATTCTCCGCAAGGAAGCTTACCGCGGAAGCAAGGAACATGGTCTTTCCGCTTCCCGCCACGCCTGAGACCAGAATATTTCCCGTCGTGTAAAGATCGAATACAGTCGGGAAGACTGCCTGATTTTCCGGATCGTCAGTAACACCGGCTGCAAAAACGAGGCCCTCATCAAGCGGTACCTTTCCGTATTTACCGATATCTTCTGACAGAATGAGCGTTCCCGGTGCCTCACGCCACACCTGACGCGCCGGAGCGATGCCGCTCTTTGCACAGTATCTTTCTGCTTTTTCAGTAAGAACACCGAGTTCCGTAATACCGTCTTCCTCACATTTATCTTCACGGTCGTTTACAGGAGTACCGTCATAGCGGATCATAAAAGCAGAAAGCTTCTTTCCTTCCGGAGAATACGGTGCACCTGAGTAGCCGGTCTGAACGAGAGTCATGCCGTCTGAATTTCCGCACCTCACAAGAGCACGTCCGGCATTTTCAATGAATGCCGCATCCGGCTTTTCTATGAGGCTTACGCTGTCGTCCCTGTCCCTGACTTTCAGACAGATCCTGAATCCGGAGTTGCTTCGTATCTCGTCGTCAACAACGCCGGAAGGACGCTGTGTTGCAAGGAGAAGGTGTATTCCGAGGCTTCGTCCCACACGGGAAATACTCACAAGCTCGCTTATAAAATCAGGCTGTTCCTTTTTAAGTTCCGCAAACTCATCGCAGATTATCACCAGATGAGGCAGAGCCTCCTCCGCCTTTCCGTTTTCATACAGCTTAAGATAGGCATCGATATGGCTCACATCATGCTTTTTAAATATCACCTGGCGTTTTCTTATTTCACCTGAAAGAGACACGAGGATTCTTCCGGTCTCATTTCTTTTGTCGGAAAGATTTGTAAGAATACCGGCCACATGGGGAAGTCCTTCAAACACACGTGACATGCCGCCGCCTTTATAATCGATAAGGACGAAAGCCACCTGGTCAGGACTGTAACCCAGAGCCAGAGAAAGAATGAGAGTCTGGATAAGCTCCGATTTTCCTGAACCGGTAGTACCGGCAATAAGACCGTGAGGTCCGTGACCTGTTTCATGAAGGTCAAGGAAAAACGGCTTACCGGAACTGTCGGTGCCTATGAGTGCTCTTATGCTTTCGTACGATCTGTTTCTCTCGTACCTGCCCCTTATATCATTTACATCCGCATCTGAATTTTCATACATTCCGGTAAAGGTCAGGGTGTCGGGCAGACTTTCTCTGCCTTCATCACCGGTATCAGAGCCGGCCATCAGCCTTGCATAGGAAAGAGCACTTTCAGAGCTGATGCTTTCACTTCTGTCTTCACTGCCCGTGACGATAGTTTTCTCAGGTCCTGTAAAAGTAATGAAGTCATCATCAGAATATCTGCAGATAATGAAAACGACCTTTCCCCCATTTTCGGAATTAAGATATTTTTTCACTTCAGACGATGAAAGCAGAGATTCATCCTCAGAGAAAACGATCAGATAATGGCTGATGTTCCCGCGTTTTAAGAAAGATGAGATGATCTCTTCCATGTGCATGGCTGAAAGGTCATCAAAACCGGTGAAACGCATCTTCCTGTCGGATGAAAAAGTATGAGGCAGCCATTTTACAAAAGACACACCGTCCGGGTCATCATCCGGGAAGATAAACATCATCTTTACGTTCTCAGGATCGAATGATGCAGATATCTTCACTGCCATGCCGCGTATGAATTCCGTTACTGCTTCACGTTTTCCGGAAGCATGGAAAACCTTTCCCGTTTTCAGGTCAGCTTCTGCCGGAACACCGTAAGCATAACGGTATTTTCTGACAAGCTCCGCCAGCTGTTTGTCCGGAGTGCCGCCGGTCTTTATAAACCTTTCAAAAGAAGCATTTCCGATACCGATGCGCACCTTAAGGAAATCCTCGTCAGAAGGCGGAACGATTCTCATTCTTCCTTCGGCAAACATATGAGCCGCTTCTCTTGCATCAGGAAAACGTTCGTTCATCATAAGGCGATAGTTTTCCTGCTTTCCGGCAAGCAGCTGCTCATATTTTTTCAGTTCGTCCTGACGGTCTGAACTGTCGCGCTTAGCCGACAGCATTTCAGAAACACGTTCGGCACCAAGCCAGATGCCTGTGACTGCTGCTGTACCGGCGGCAAAGGCAGCAAGTGTCTGCGGAACGGTCAGAGCACCCCTGAAAGCTGCTGCTGCAGAAAGGACTGCCGACGCAGGGACTGCTGTCTTCATTATTTCAGAAACACCGTGTTTCTTCCGTCCCGATGTCACGGATGACGGAAGTTCGAGTTCAGCTTCACAGTCCTTTTCAGAAAGAGAGAAACTGCGCAGACCTTCCTTTTTTACAGCAGTACTCTTTCTTCCGGAGGCAGTTTCGTACCCGCTGCCTGCCTTTACGAGTCTGTGGCCTGCGAAATAACTGTTTTTCTGAACTGCTATGGAATCACCGGCAAACACGATCTTTGCACCGAAGATCCAGATCATATCGAAAGGATCAAGCTGGCGTTTTCCCTCTGTCTTTTTCCCGTTTACAAAGATACCGTTCTCACTGAGATCCTTAATACTGAACACGCCTCCGTCGCAGCTTATCTCAGCATGTCTGCGGCTGATGTAATCGCCTTTTATGACAATATCGCAGTCGTCCCCGCTTCCTGCTGTAAGAGATCTTTCAGGACAGAAACTTTCAAAGCAGACGGAATTTTCGTCAAGTGAAGACACAAACATGGCACCGGTGAGTACAGTGCCTTTTATCTCTATTTCATTGCAGTGTCCGTCGCGTATCACGTCATCACCTGTAACAAGGATGCTGCCGTCATTTCTTATGCGCCACTTTCCTCCGGACTTTTCAAAGGAAATAACGCAGTCTTTCTTCTTCGTCAGATCAGAAATATCTATGAAATTTTCGTTTCCGTCATCAAGTGACAGAATACGTTCACAGACTCTGTCTCTGAAAATCAGCTGTATTGAATAGTACATTTTTTTCCTTAAGTTTTCACATTATTCCGAAAGAAACCGGTACAGCATAAATGGCTGCACCGGTCCGGTAGTTTATCTTTTGACAAAGAGTTCACCGGTCTGTACGCAGATCAGTGTTCCCCGTCTGATCATAAATATGCTTTTACAGCCTTAGCGAGCTGATCAGGGCATGATGTGCCCTTGCCGTTGCAGTCGATACCTTCAAGCTTGGCGACTACCTCTTCGATTTTCATGCCTTCAACGAGGCTTGCAATACCCTTGAGGTTACCGTTGCATCCTCCCATGACTTTAAGGTTTTTTATAACTCCGTCTTCAATGTCAAAGTTCATGTTTCTTGCGCATACGCCTCTTGGTGTGAAGTTTACGTTCATGTTAATTACTCTCCTTTTGCAGGTGCAGCCGTTTTTTCTTCGGTTTTCGGTGCAGCCGGTGTCTTGTCCTCAGACGCTCTCTTGTTTGAAAGTCTTATTATCCTGTCGAAATTCTCCTTGGTAGTTGTGTTGCTTCCAAGGTATGTCGGCTGTGCATTGTAAAGTCCGTGGAAGTCGGAACCGCCTGTTACGATCAGATCATATTTGTCGGCGATCTCCTGCATTCTGCTTCTTGCAGCTTCATCTGCTGTGTAGTGACCTATCTCAACACCGTCGATCTTTCCTTCGGCAGCAAGCTCTTCGAGAAGTTCAATATTGTTGTACTGTACCGGATGTGCCATTACTGAAACACCGCGGGCTGCACGGATAAGTTCAAGAACGAACTTAACGTCCGGATATTCACGTTCAACAAGACAGGTGCCGTTTTTGAGATTAAAGAGTTCATCGTTGAGTGCACCGTAGAATTCGAGTGCATAGCCGTATTCGATAAGCGCACGCATGATGTGCTGCTTGAAAATACTCTTGCTGCCTGTGGCATGCTTTAGAACACTTTCCTCGCTTATAGGATAAAGCTCTCTGACTTTTTCGATCATTTCCTTTGAACATGATTTTCTTATCTCACAGCACTTGAGGCAGAGACCTTCAAGTCTGTCCGGCTTCTTCGGTGCGTAGCAGAGAATATGTACCTTCTGGTTTCTCTGCTTGTCCCACGCTGACATTTCAACGCCCTGGATTATCTTAACGCCGTATCTTTCAGCAAGTACTGCTGCTCTTGAATATGATGAAAGGGTGTCGTGATCAGTTATTGAAAGCACGTCTATCCCTGTTTTCTTTGCCTGTGCGATTACTTCTTCGATTCCAAGCGATCCGTCAGATAAAGTCGTATGACAGTGCAGATCGATTTTCATTGGTTTACTCATTCCTTCCGTTTGCAGATGCTGTTTTGAGCAGACGTGTAGTCTGTAAAAAATTGTCTTTAAAATTATACCATAAAACCGATCAGAAATCAATACTTTTTTGTGTATTTTTTTAATTGTGTAATTCCGGCAATAGAAAAACGGCACAGGATGTATGATCATGTGCCGTTATTAATGTTATCTGAAAATATATTCTTCGTGAGTACACGGGCGTTTTACAGTCCAACAATAAAATATTCGTCATAAAGCCCATAAATAGGGCGATTTTTTTGTCAAGGAAAATATTCTAAATGGTAGCTATTTTCAAGTATTTATGGTATAATAGTAAGTAG
>Ga0310694_10005314_pt1 | contig 12335 bp, 12 predicted proteins | sample 174DNAGHGhighgp2_FD_203884 | JGI IMG/M metagenome (GOLD analysis project Ga0310694, IMG submission 203884) | Sheep rumen microbial communities from Palmerston North, Manawatu-Wanganui, New Zealand - 1742 DNA GHGhigh gp2 (v2) (version 2) | ecosystem: Host-associated > Mammals > Digestive system...
TTACTTATCTCCGAAATGACTCCGTTTTTGGCTTTGCCTAGGAAACAGGTGCCTCGCGCGCAGACAATTTTTGTTGCTCAGGCAGGCCGCAAATTTCGTCTTTTTTCTTTGACAATGCAAAGGTACAGAATTTTCAAAGTACATCCAAATTTTATCTCAAAAAAAGCACGCAAAAAAGCACGCAGTAGATTTTCAAGCAAAAATATGCGTTTTTTTGGTCATTTTGTCATTATGTCATGATGTCATTAAGAATTGTGAGACAGACGAAACTATACAACTATATTATAAATATATATATTTATAATATAGTTGAATTTATTCCCCAAATCCGTAATCCTTAATGACAAAATGACAAATGACATTTTTGACCATTTATTGTCCATTATCAAGTGTTGCAGAGATAAGCATTATTTCGTTATCTTCCATTTTTTTGAGGAGAAAATTTTTGTTGTTTGAGGTTTTTTGCCTATCTTTGCAACATGATGACGAAAAACCTATACACAAATATCGGGCTGTTGATGTGTAAAGCATTGACTATCAACACGTTATACCCCCCCCAATTTTGTAATAGGTATAAAAAGATAACATTTCCTTATAGGAAATCTCTCTGGATTGGCTACCGACCCGCCCTGCTGCTATTGGCTCCGGCCTTTAGTGGCAGGGTCTATTTGTATAACCCTTTAAATTTGTTACTATGCTAAAATTCGTTCAAAAACTATTCTTCGGATCGAAGACTCAGACTGTCTCAGTTCCAACCGTCAATGACGATGAAAATGAGGTAAGCCCCAAGCGAAGAAATGGGGTCCGCTCTTATTCAGACGGCCCCGATGATTTCAAAGAGGGCGAGGTCGTAACGGGTAGCTTTGTTAAATTCTACCTGACCAAACACCCCCATATATGGTATGCGTTCGTTGATATCGACGACGGGCGCAAAACTCGCGTAGCGCTTAAATATTTCAGTAGTGTCGGCGATGCTGTCTATCATTTGGCGAAGGGCGACAGGCTGAAACTCTTCAGGCAGCAATACTCCACGAAGCACCACCATTCATCTTGGCAGGTTCTGGAATTTCCTATCAGAGTGCTGAGTCAGCTGGAAGATGCTGAGAAATCACACTTGTTGAAACCCAAAAACGCTTACCTCAGCAGCTGGCCGGAACAGGATGAGGATTTTGATGTAGGAAAGTTAGAGGATGGCCATATCACCAGCATGATCGGGCCAAAGAAGAACCCCGCTTTCGCCATTGTGGAGTTATCAGATCTGACTGTCACTCGTGTCAGCAGACTTGCTTTCAGTCATAGCGGCCTGCGCATCAAGGACTTCAAGCCCGGTGATGGGCTCCTGCTCGAGAAAATCGGCTACATCCCCGAGCATCACATCACCAAGTGGAATATCAAGTCAGTGAAACAAATAAGAGAACAACGCCCCAAGAATCCTGTCCCAGAGGCGCCCTTTTCCAAGCGTTTTTGAAGGTGAATGACACAAAGGGGGCAGGCACTTCTGTGTCATATATGCTTAAGGTAATAGTGGTGAATAAAGAAAGATTAAAAAGAGAAGAAATATGAAACAGGAAAAAGAAGGTGTTTATTACACCAAGAAGGAAATCAGAAATAAGCTGTCTGAGATGAAAGACAGCAGCGTCAAACTCGGCCCCGAGGATAAAGTCCTGGAGTCAGGTTCAGAAGTCGGCAGTTTTCTGTCGAAAGCAGCAGAATTGATTAGCAACGCCTCTCAAAGTGTCTGACACCTCGTTAGTATAAAGAATGAGTTATATATCGGGTCATTATAGAAAAGGTCATTTCCGTAATGGGAAATGGGTAAGTGGTGGTTATGTAAAAGGCTCTAATGAAAAAGGGATAAAAGATTATTTTAATAACAAGTTATATGGCAAAGAAAGAAAATACGACCTCGATTGGATTTGAGGAAATCATTTGGAGAGCAGCCGACAAACTACGCGGGAATCTGAGTGCTTCGGAATATGAAGGTGTGGTGCTTGGATTGATATTCCTGAAGTATATCAGCGATAAGTTTGAAGCAAAGTTTAAGGAACTGCAAGAGGATGAGTATGCAGATCCTGAAGATAAAGACGAGTATGAAGGAGCAGAAGAAGGACGTATATTCTTTGTTCCTCAAGGTGCTCGCTGGAGTGATATTCTTCTAAAGGCACATACTCCTGAGATTGGAAAAACTATAGACGATGCCCTTCTGTTGATTGAGAAAGAAAATCCTAAACTGAAAGGTATCCTTCCCAATAACTATAACCGTCCAGAATTGGATAAGCGTAGATTAGGTGATGTGGTTGACCTGTTCTCAAACATCAAGATGCATTCTTCTGGCGATGAAAAAGATTTGTTAGGCAGAGTCTATGAATACTGCTTGCAGAAATTTGCTTCGATGGAAGGCAAGAATGCTGGAGAATTCTATACACCAAGTTGCATTGTTCGCACAATAGTTGAAATTATCAAGCCCTTCAAAGGTCGTGTCTATGACCCTTGCTGCGGTTCTGGCGGTATGTTTGTACAGAGTGCTAAGTTTATAGAGCAACATCAGAAAGAACTCCGTGATATCAGCGTTTACGGACAAGAAGCCAACAGCAGCACTTGGAAGATGGCCCACATGAATGTAGCCATTCGAGGGATGGAAGCCAATCTGGGACAGACGTATGCAGACACCTTCTTCGATGACCAACATCCCACATTGAAGGCTGACTTCATAATGGCTAACCCGCCATTCAATCTCAGTGACTGGGGCGCAGACAAACTGGCTAATGATGTACGTTGGAAATTCGGTATGCCTCCAGCAAGCAATGCAAACTTTGCTTGGATGCAGCACATGATACACCACCTGTCACCTACAGGTCGCATAGGTCTTGTGCTTGCCAATGGTGCCCTTAGCTCACAAACAGGCGGTGAGGGAGTTATTCGTCAGCGAATAGTGGAGAACGACCTTGTAGAGGGTATAGTTGCTTTACCTTCACAATTATTCTACAGTACAGGTATTCCAGTATCTCTTTGGTTCCTATCTCGCAAAAAACAACAACCAGGCAAGGTGCTCTTTATAGATGCTCGTAACATGGGTACTATGGTGACTCGCGCAGTCCGTGAACTGATGCAAGAAGACATCTCGAAGATTGCCGACACCTTTGAGAATTTCCGTAATGGTACTCTTGAAGATGAAAAAGGCTTCTGCGCAGTAAAGACATTAGACGATATTGCAGCACAAGATTATATTCTTACTCCTGGTCGCTATGTGGGCATAGCTGAGCAAGAAGATGATGGGGAGCCATTTGACGAGAAAATGGAACGCCTAACAAAGGAACTGGGTATGCTTTTTGAAGAAGGACGATACTTGGAAGAAAAGGTAAATAAAAACCTAAAAGCTATAGGATTTAATACTCACATACCTACGCTCCAAGAAGAACAGGAAAACCTATTGAGAAATATACTCAGGGAATGTGATGCCCTTTCAGAGAAAGTTTTACGCCGTATATGTGAACGTGCAATCGTGGAACTAAACAAATTTGAGAAAGAATCTGACATTGCCTTATTTGCAGATGATTATCCCCGGCATTTTACTTTCTTCGACAAACTAAGTTTAGAAGCAATAGGAAGGGCGTACACTTATGATGAAATACATCCCGGACTTGAAGAACATATTTTGTCTGCCCTAAAAGATGAATATGAGAAGACTACTGCTGAAGACGAATTCTTCATTCGTTACTCGGATTATTACGAGGAGAAAGATGCTTTCATGAAAGTTCGTAATATGTTCTACCAGATGTTGGATGAACATTATGATACAGAAGAATTAGAACCTTATCACTTATAAATATCTGTATATGGAAGAGTGGAAAGAATATAAGTTGGGAGATGTATGCACTATGATACCAGGATTTGCGTTTAAGAGCAAAGATTTTGGTATCGGCAAGGATATTGCAATAAAAATTAAAGACATCCGTCCTCCTTTTGTTGAAACGAAGGAGGCGGATAATGTAGATACATCTAACTATAATCAAAAAAAACTGTCAAAATTTGTAGTTCACAAAGGTGAATTTTTGCTTGCTATGACGGGAGCTACAATAGGAAAAATAGGTAAGTATATTTGCGAAGAGCCTGCGTATGTCAATCAACGAGTGCTGAAATTTGAAGATGCAGGTTTAATATTATACGATTATCTATATTACTATTTATCAACAGATGTTTTTCAATCTTTTATAACAAATCACATAGACAGCCAATCAGCTCAGCCTAATATTAGTTCTACAACAATAGGCAAATATCCAATTAAAGTGCCAAGTATTAAAGTGCAAAAGCAAATTGCTTCCATCCTCAAATCCCTTGATGATAAAATTGAGGTTAATCGTAAGATAAACGAGAATTTAGAGCAGCAGGCACAGGCTTTGTTTAAGTCTTGGTTTGTAGATTTTGATCCCTTCAAAAATGGAGAGTTTGTAGAATCAGAATTAGGAATGATTCCTAAAGGGTGGAGAGTGGGAAAACTTTCTTCTTTCGGAAAAGTTATATGTGGAAAAACTCCATCAAAAGCAGAATCTTCGTATTATGGTGGAGATATGCCATTTATAAAAATTCCAGATATGCACAATAAAGTTTTCGTTGAACAATCAGAGGATAATCTGTCACGGTTAGGAGACGAATCTCAATCAGCAAAGAGGATTCCTCCATATTCAATTCTTGTAAGTTGCATTGCAACTGTAGGATTAGTATGTATAAATACAAAAGAATCACATACCAATCAGCAGATAAATACAATTATTCCAGATTTGCCGATCTTCAGATATTATTTGTACCAAAAGTTGTTGTCAATTAAAGATTACCTAATTAATCTTGGAAGGGGAGGGACAGCAACATTAAATGTGAATACAAAGACTTTTGGTAATATTAAGATAATAAAACCGCAAGATGATGTATTATCAGAGTATGAAGAATTAGTCACTCCATTATTCAACAAGATAGAAAGAAATCAAGAACAATCCCGCCGCCTTGCGGAACTTCGCGACACACTCCTTCCCAAGCTGATGTCGGGAGAACTGAAAGTAAATGAAATAGAAGATGTTCTATGAGCAACGATAAAGACAAATACGTAGAAGATAGTTACGAACAGACTCTTATCCAACTGTTTACAGAAAGGTTAGGATATGAATATGAATGTGGCTATGATGTGGAACGTGATTATCGCGAGCCCTTTCATCGTGATGACTTGGAGAAATCTATTAAGTGGCTCAATCCTCAGCTATCCCCAGATGTTATTGATGAAGCAATAAGGATGCTTACCAGCAATAATGATGGTGGTTATGTGCAGCGTAACGAAACATTCACTGAGTGGTTGCAAGATGGAATAAATGTACCTCACGTTGTAGAAGGACGTGAGGTAACGGATACTGTCTATCTGATGGATTTTGAGCATCCGGATGCAAATACTTGGAAGATAGTAAATCAATGGCGTGTAGAGGATATAGAACCCATCCGTTGCGATATGGTGGTGATGGTAAACGGTCTGCCTTTGGTAGTGATAGAATTGAAATCACCTTCCAATGATGATGTAGAAGAGGACGATGCCTACAATCAACTGCAAAAATATATGCAGAAATGTCCTTCGCTATTCGCCTATAACGCTTTCTGCGTTACAAGTGATATGCTGACAACAAAGGCAGGAACTATCACAGCACCAGAGAAACGCTTCATGGAATGGAAAACAAAGGATGGAGCATACGAGAGCACAACAGTTGCAGACTATGAAACATTCTTTGAGGGTATATTTGGTCACAAGCGAATGTGTGACCTCATCAAAAATTATATTTGCTTTGACCACAAGGACGGTAAGACAGCAAAGATAATGTCTGCCTATCATCAATATTTTGCAGTCAATAAGGCTGTTGCCAGAACACACAAAGCACAAGAGAGTGACGGAAAGATCGGAGTATTCTGGCACACCCAGGGAAGCGGTAAGAGTCTTTCAATGGTGTTCTATGCCCACAAACTGATACAGGAGTTCCCAACATGTACCATCATGGTTGTGACTGACCGAAACGACTTGGACCTGCAACTTTATGAACAATTTTGTGGTTGTGAGAAGTTCTTGCGAATGTTTCCACAACGTGTAGGCTATGCCTTAAACGAAAACGGCAAGCTGGTTGCAGCAGAAGGTGGAGGAAACCTTGATTTGAAAAACAAACTCACAGACTTACAAACAGGTGGTCTGATTTTCACCACTATTCAGAAGTTCAGAGAAGGAACAGGACTGCTGAGTGACAGAAAGAATATCATTGTCATAACAGACGAGGCCCATCGCTCTCAATATGGTGACGAACACTATGACAATAAAGCCCAGAAGACTAAGAAAGGCTTTGCCTTGATTATGCGTGAGGCTTTGCCTAATGCAATGTTTATCGGCTTCACAGGCACACCTATATCGGAAAGAGACAGAGACACCGAAGAAGTATTTGGTGACTACATTGATGTCTATGATATGACTCAGGCAGTTGCCGATGGTGCAACACGTCCTGTATATTATGAAAGCAGAGTTATCAAGCTAAACCTTGATGATGATACGTTAAAGCAACTTGATATAGAGTTTGACAAATTGGCTGATGAAGGAGCCACACCAGAACAGATAGAAGACGCAAAGCGCACAAATAGCGGTATTCGTGGCATATTGAACAACGACAAGACAATAGAAAGTCTTTGCAATGATATTGTCACCCATTATGAAGAAAACCGCCAGCATATAACTACCGGCAAGGCGATGATTGTCGCTCTTGACAAAGAGGCTGCCGTGAAGATATATCGCCAGATATTGAAGCTGCGTCCTTCGTGGAAAGACATGATGCATGTTGTTGTAAGCAGCAGCAACAAAGATAATCCCGACTGGGCTGACGTTATCAGACCTAAGAAGGAGGATGGCGTGCATTACTGGACAGACAAAGAGTTTGCTACGCTATTCAAAGACGATAACAGTCCTATGAAGATAGCAATTGTGGTGGATATGTGGCTTACAGGATTTGATGTACCATCTTTGGCAACCATGTATGTCTATAAGCCGATGAAAGGACATAACCTGATGCAGGCTATAGCAAGAGTAAACCGAGTCTTCCCAGAGAAAGAAGGAGGTTTGATTATAGACTATGTGGGTATTGCGAGTGCCTTAAAACAGGCGATGAAAGACTATACCAATCGTGACCGCCAGCGTTTTGGCAATCCAGACATCCGTGAAGCTGCCTTGAATAAGTTCAAGGAGAAGTTGGAAATATGCCAGGATTTAATGCACGGATTCGATTATCAGAGATTCATAGATGGTACAGATGCAGAACGAGGCTCAATAATTACAGGAGGTGTAAACTTTATGTTATCACCTATTATGGAGCAGAAACGAAAGAACTTTATAAAGGAGAGCCAATTACTGCATAATGCGATGACTCTCTGCCGCTCACTATTGGTTTCTGAGCAGAAGAGAGAGGTTGCCTTCATGGATGCTGTGAGAACTCTGTTGGTACGCTATACCCAGAAGGGAAAGATAAGCAAGAAGGAAATCAATGAACGTATTTCCACTTTGTTAGAGCAGAGTATTCAAAGTGATGGTGTAATCAACCTATTTGCGGATGAGCGGGAATTCTCCTTGTTTGATGAGGGATTTATCAAGGAAATCCGCAATATGAAGGAAAAGAATATTGCTGTTCAGTTACTGGAGAAACTGCTGAAAGAGCGTATCAGAAATTATGAACGCACTAATGTTGTGCAGAGTCAGCGATTCAGTGACCTGATGAATAATGCTCTGTCCAATTATCTGAAAGGAATGCTTACCAACGAAGAAGTGATAGAAGAACTTCTGAAGATGGCACAAGCAATCAAACAGAATGAAGAGGAAGGTAATGAACTCGGATTGACAGCAGAAGAAAAGGCTTTTTATGATGCACTTTCTTCGCCTGAAGGCATCAAAGAAGCATATAGCAGTGAGCAGTTTAAAGCGCTTACAATAGCCCTTACAGAACAGTTGCGCAAAAATCGCACAATTGATTGGAATAAAAGGGACTCAGCTCAGGCATCTATGCGCAGAATCATTAAACGTCTGTTACGAGAATATCACTATCCGCCAGAGGGTTACGAACAGGCTCTGTCAACTGTAATGCAACAGTGTGAGAAGTGGGCTGAGGATGAAAGTCATTTAGCATAATAGAAGTATGTGCAGACCGTTGAAGGACATAGTAGCAGAATTAGAAGCTAAATATAAAGGCGCTCAACTGTCATACGACTTGAATGAAAGAAGACGCGTGATAGCTGAGTTCGATCGTGATGTTGAATATATGTTCAGTAGGTTTGAAAAATATAAAGAAGATGTAAAGTTCGTACTAGATCATAAGTTAGAGATTGCCATTATTAAACGCATAACATTGAATCTAATTTTAATTATTCAAGAACTATGCGAATTAGTCTTATCATATAGACATGCTGTTGAGTTCTATTTGTTGGATGAATACAATGAGAAAAACAGCCAATTGTATTATCGTTTTTTTAACACTCATAATGAGTTGACCGATTTTTTTGATAAACTTAAAAATACAATTGTAATTGATGAAAAAACATCAAATAAGGATGATGTTATTAATAGGTTTCGCTTATATGATGAACCTGAAGATACAGAAGGCTCTTATGTGTTGACTAATATTAAGATAAATAGAGAAGAGATAGAACACATGAATGCCGCAGAGTTAATTCTTTGCATAGATTTCCAGCTTTCCATTTTTCAAAACAACCTTTGGATATTGCATTTCTTTTCTTTAAATCGAGATAAAGAATTTATGGAATTGATTTATAATCTTAATTATATTTTGTATGCAAGAACGTATTGGCCAAGCAAATGTAATAATTTTCGGGCACATATTGTACATCATCGTTTGAAAGGCAAATTGGATATAAAACGCCTTGAACAATTAAAAGATGAAGCAATCTACCAATTTGAATTTAATACACCTACAGGAAAAATCTGGCGTGAATATTCGGAAGACATCTCTCAGATGGCTATCCAAATGAAAGAAACATTTATTAAAGATAAAAATAATGAGGATGAAGAAATGTGGAAATTCTTCTTCCAAAATATTTTTGAATTGGAAGAATATGACCGTTGGATAGAAGAACTTAGAAATCCACCAGAGTCAGACGAGGATAGTCAGAAGAGAGAGCAGCTATTAAAAACTAATAAGGTTTTTAATTTGGAGCCCTCTAAATCTAAATATAAAGTAGACATACTTCTTCTTTATTATTTTATAAAAGACCGATTCATTACAGAGAAAATGTTTGTTTATGAATGGTATGCTTTGTTTTATATCCTCAGAAAGTTTGGCGTCCTCACGAATTGTACGACGGAGGATTTTGTTGAGCAGATGAATGATGAGGAATGGTTTGCTAACGTTAATAAGAAATGTAGTGCCAACGAAATCAATACCTACAGTTTCTTATCCGATAAATCTTCAGACGTATGGAATGTGAGGTTTAAGCCAACAGGTAATAGAGCCTCTAAAAAATCTATTGACAACCTAATTAGAAAGTATTCCGACTTAGAAAATACTATCGATGAAATCTACATAAAAGAGTAGTTTTTCAGTACGTTTTTCAGTATTCTTCAGTAAGCATTAGCATTCTTCAGTATCGCACTTGCGAATGAAGGATGCTATTCCTTTTCTCTATAACTTTGCCGGCGAAATCAATAATCGGAGGGCTCAATAAACCCCAAAGACGATTTCGCTAATTAACAGTATTAATATTAAAAAAATTGTTTTTATGGCAAAGAAATTTAGAAAGAAGCCCAGCGAGGCTGACAACGTGAACATGAAAAAGAAGATTGAACAGGACTCAGTTGAGATTGTTGAAAGGGGCGAAGAGTTCGGCAAGGCGCTGATTTCCCTGCTTTCGCTGACCGCAACCGACTGGAAGGGTATGGGATCAGCCACTATCGGACTGGCAATGGCTGTAGCTGGCCTGAAGGATACGGCTGAGCGAACAGGCGTTGATATTGACAGCTTGTTTGAGTCTGAGCTTTCATTCTTTGAAAAATTATTCGCTGAGACCGATTTGACAGAGTTGTAAAATTAGTAGAATCCGAGTTGTTGTGAGGTGTTTCCTGGGAGATAAAACGCGCGTCATCACACACATCTCATAAACACTTGGACTTATGAAAGAGATTGTTCTCAAAATAGAAGATAACGCTTTTGGTGACTTCCTCGGTATGCTCCGGCATTGTCCGTTCATAGAGGTGGTGAGTACGAGTCAGGATATTGATTCAAAAGATATCCTCGATCAATGTTTCCATGCGGCCATATCTGAACTACATGAGGATGGAGTGTTCCGTACTAAGGGCGATTATGGTTATATCATGTTGGCTGTGAACGATGAGGCTGTGAAGGGTTTGTTCTTTTATTCGCCTCTGGATTATAGATCGTATCTGAAAGAATTGGGTTTTGATGACCTCCCTGGTCAGTCAACATTGTATGACACCTGCAAGAAGGTTGGAGGACGCTATCCGAAATGGGATTTTTCAGACCGTCCTGATAACAAGGAAAGGCTAAGGAGAAATAACATTGTTGTTCGGTTTGTGAGTGCTTTTAATAGGGCTAAAAGAAGGCTTTCGGAAGATATTTCGGAAAAACAACCATAGTCCGGAAGGTTTCTCGGAAAGTAGAAATTTTAATCAAACAGGGTATTTATAATCGCATTAATTTTGCAGTGTCGAAAGACAAATCGCTCTTTAACTTATTGATACAGAAGATTCGCCGGGAAGGCCCGGGGATTAGAGATACAAAAGTTAATATACTCATAGGTTAGGTCTTAAAGTTAGTGATTAAAGTTGTTTCTGAAATCTGTTTCAGCGGTGAAGCGTCGCCGCACAGCCGCTCCGGTTCGTGAGAATAGAAGCGGATTTTTCAAGAGAGAGTTAGTTCACATTATTTATAATTAAAAAGAAAGGATTTGAATGAAGAATCAATACGGGATTGAGGTCAAGGCGTGCTGTGCTTCGTGCAAGCATAAGGACTTGACGCGATTGATTACCTCGAGGTTCTGCCTGAAGCACCATAAGAGCGTGAAGCCCAAATCGCACTGCCAGCAGTGGGAGATGAGCGAACAGATGGAGGCTGCAGGCTCGGGCAGAGGAATGGTGAAGAAGAAGGCGTATCTGAAATATGTGCTCGAAGTAAGGGAGGACGAGTCGTTGGCGGATCAGCTAGGATTGAGTCAGTTCCCGCACAAGAGCCTCGAACAGATCAGACGCGATTTTGAAGAAAGAAACGGCTCCATTTACGTAGAGCCATAGTTATCAACAATTTAATTTTTTAGTTTTTATGATTACAGAGATTTTTAAGGTTGTATCGCAGACGGAGCCCGTCTACGTACAGAGTAAGAAACAGGATGGTGGCCAACTGGCCAAGTGTAACGTGCACCTGAAGGGCATCGGCGGCGATTATGCCGAAGAGTTCTACGCTGTTGCGTTCGGTGAGAATGCCACCCAGAAGCTGGAACAAGGCGAGCTGGTGGCTGTCAGCCTGAGGTTCGGCACGCACGTGAATCAAGACAACGGAGCCATCTATCAGGACGTTGTGGCTCAGGGAATTGTGAAACTTAACGAGGTAAAGGCCTTTTAGTATTAACCAGAGTTGAAAGGATTCGGGTGAGGGAAGAGTACCAGGTTTAAATTGTCGACAGCTACTACTTCGCTCTGACCTCAAGACTCGCAAAACTTTCAACGAAAGATGAAAAATAACAAGACGATTACGCTGAATGCCCAGATGGTGATCAGCAAGACAGAGAGTGGTATGGATCTGATTCAGGTGTTGCCTGATGATCCGTGTGAGGGACAGGTGAAGCCGTTTAGTGGCACGGGGCACGCCCAGTTGCAGAGCAACGCCCAGTTTGACTTCGTGCGCAAGAGGCGCATCCGCAGGAAGCCGCAGATGAAACTGCTGCATAGCACGCTGTCGTTCGGACAGGACGGCTTCGACCGCTACATCTTCTATCTGCCCTCGGAACAGCGCGAGGAATTTGCAAAACTCCTGAACAAGGAGGGAACTGCGGTGGTTGCATACATGAAGGAAAGGTTTAAGAAGTAAAAGCCTATGATTAATTTGATCTATCAGAAAGACGGGAAGGGGCCAAAGCTGGCCCGACCCGTCACTTCGAGAGAGGAATACTTTGCCCTTAGGAACGTACCCGAGAACGCCAAGAGCTTCTATGATGCCCGTGGTGGCGACGAGACGGCAAAGGGCAGGCAGAAACAGTTTAATTATAACGACCTGCTGCCCGATGGGGTGCTGAAAGGCTGCAAACATCCTTCG
>Ga0310694_10005316_pt1 | contig 12335 bp, 11 predicted proteins | sample 174DNAGHGhighgp2_FD_203884 | JGI IMG/M metagenome (GOLD analysis project Ga0310694, IMG submission 203884) | Sheep rumen microbial communities from Palmerston North, Manawatu-Wanganui, New Zealand - 1742 DNA GHGhigh gp2 (v2) (version 2) | ecosystem: Host-associated > Mammals > Digestive system...
AAGGTCGTTGTCAGCAGAATGAGCAAGACCAAACTTAGTACGCGCATGAACACTTTGACCTTGTTGCCCAACTCGTCACCTACTATTTCCGGCAGTGACACACCTCCTTTGCGGATAGAAAGCATGCCGCTCAGATAATCGTGTACGCCGCCGGCAAAGATGGTACCGAACACTATCCATAAGAACGCAGCGGGTCCGAAAAAGATTCCCATAATGGCTCCGAAGATAGGGCCGAGTCCGGCTATGTTGAGGAACTGAATGAGGAAGATTCGCCAAGGTGCCATCGGAACGAAATCCACCCCGTCCGTTTTGGTCAGTGCAGGTGTCTTGCGCTCCGGTTCAATACCAAAGACACGTTCAACGAATACGCCGTAAATTAAAAATCCTACGACGAGAAGACCTAAAGCAACAATAAAAGTAATCATAGTTTCAAAATTTAACACGCGCACGCCTTCACGTGCGCGTGTTACTTAATAAATTGTAAGTGTATCACTTATAAACCGAGACTGGCTTTGATAGCGGGCACACGACCTTCCGCTTCTGCCGAGCAACGCTCGTAGTCGGCACCGGTAAACGGTTTGCCGGATTGAACGGGAATCTCGAAGTAGAACTTGATTTTCGGCTCTGTACCGGACGGACGAACGGACACTTTGAGACCGCCTTCGGTGAAGTACTGGAGTACGTTCGAAGTGGCGTTCAGTGGCATTTCTATTTTCTCATTTACCCATTTGCCATTTTCCCATTTCTTTTGTTCAAGGAGTTTGAAATCTTTGATACGGATGACTTTCTCCCCTGCGATTTCCTGCGGCGGGTTCTCACGATAGTTCTTCATCATGGCTAGAATCTCCTCTGCGCCCGTCTTCCCCGGACGAACGACATTGATGGTCGTCTCTTTCTGGAATCCGTAGTCCTCGTAAATCTTAAGCAGGTAATCATATAACGTCATGCCGTTGTCTTTTGCGTAGGCAGCAATCTCGCAGATGAGACAGATAGACGAAGGCGAACATTTGTCACGCACCGCGTCGTACGGTAGGAAACCGAAACTTTCCTCGCCACCACCGATATATTTGCGTTTGCCTTCCCACATACGGATACGGTTGGCAATCCACTTGAAGCCCGTATATTCGTCGGTGAGGGTCACACCTTGTGCATCCGCAATCTTACGGATGAGTTCGGAGGTAACGATGGTCTTGACGATGTACATGTCGGGACGCATCTTGCCCAGACGCTTCATGTTGTTGATGATGTAATAGTGGTACATGATATTGGTCTGGTTTCCGTTGATGATGACCCACTCGCCTTTGTCGTTGCGGCAGACGATAGCTATACGGTCCGCGTCCGGGTCAGAAGCGATGACGAGGTCAGCCCCCAGCTTGGTGCCGAGTTTCATACCAAGGGTCATCGCCTCGGCGTTCTCGGGGTTCGGGGAAACGACCGTCGGGAAGTTCCCGTCGATGACCATCTGCTCCGGTACGACATGGATGTTTTGGAACCCCCACGAGCGGAGGCACATCGGTACAATCTGGCGTCCAGCACCGTGCATCGGGGTATAGACGATGTTAAGGTCTTTCTGACGGAGAATGGAGTCCTGGTCAATCATGACCGTCTTGACTGCCATCATATAATCATAGTCCATCTCGCCGCCGATAATCTCAATAAGGTCCTTGTTCGCTTCCCATTTGACATCCGCGAGTGTCACTTTGTTCACCTCTTCAATGATACCTTGGTCATGCGGCTGGAGTACTTGGCTACCATCCTCCCAGTACGCCTTGTAACCATTGTATTCCTTGGGGTTATGCGAAGCAGTCACGTTCACACCTCCCTGACATTTGAGATGACGGATAGCGAAAGAAACCTCCGGCGTCGGGCGTAGTGACTCAAAGAGATACACTTTGATGCCGTTAGCAGAGAAGATATTCGCTACTGTCTCAGCGAAGAGACGACCGTTGTTACGGCAGTCGTGACCTACAACAACGGCAACGCGCCCGTTCTGCACGTGCTCAAAACCGCCCTCTTTCTGTACTTTAAGCATGTAGTTGGCGTAACCCTGTGTAGCCATAGCTACGATGTACTTGTTCATTCGGTTGGTACCCGGTCCCATAATTCCGCGTAACCCTCCGGTACCAAACTCAAGATTACGGTAGAAAGCGTCAATGAGGTCAGTTTTGTCCTCTGCATTCATCATCGCCTTCACTTGTGCGCGGGTCTCCGCGTCAAATGGTTCGCGGGTCCATACTTCCGCGATGTCCATTACTTTTTTCAATTCTTCATTCATGGTAATAAATGTGATAAATTGTTAATAATTATCTGATAGTTATGATATTCTATTATTCCTTGACTTTATAAATGGCATCCATATTTCGGGCAAACCCATCAAAATCCAGTCCGTATCCCACCACAAACTCGTCTGTGAGTTCATGTCCGACGTAATCCGGTTTGGCGTCATCGTATTCCAGTTTTCCCGGTTTAAAAAGCATGGAGGCGACTCGGATGGATGTTGCGCCGAGTCCCCGCAAATGTGCTTTGAGTTGGTGAATGGTTAAACCGGTATCTACGATGTCTTCAATGATGATGACATCCCTGTTATCCACCACTTGCTGCAAAGGAACGATGAATTCCAATTGTCCGGTAGAAGACATGCCCCAATAGGAGCTGACCCGGATAAAGGTTACCTCGCATCGCACGTTTTTTAGTGCGCGTATGAGGTCGGCGGCAAAGATAAAGGCTCCGTTGAGCACGACTATGAAGAGGGGTTCTTTGTGTTCATAGTCAGAACTGATTTGGTTCGCCACTAACTGTACGTCCTCCGCTATCCGCTCAGGAGTCAGCCATTCTTCAAAATGATAACCTTGTTCGTCAATGCTACGCATGATAGTTGGCAATTAATAGTTATTCCTCGTATTTTTGGAAGAGGAAATCGTTATACGGATATCGCTTTACGTGTATCGCTTTGATGCGGTCGTACATGAGTTCACGCAAAGCGTCAATGTTCTCTTTCTTTTTGGCAGAAATGAAGATACAGTCTTCGCCAAGCCTTGCCATCCAGGTTTTTTCAAGATTTTCAAGAGAAAGGTTCTCGCGCTTAAGCGGAGTAAGGTCGTCTTCCTCTTTGGGAATATAGGTGAAGTTGTCCACTTTATTGAAAACCACGATGGTTGGTTTGTCCTCTTTGCAGATATCGGCGATGGTCTGTTCTACTACTTCGTACTGTTCCTCGAAGTTGGGGTGTGAAATGTCAACAACGTGGATGAGCAGATCCGCTTCTCTCACTTCGTCCAGCGTTGATTTGAACGATTCGACGAGGTGATGTGGCAACTTGCGTATAAAACCTACGGTGTCGGATAGGAGGAACGGCAGGTTAGCAATGGTCACTTTTCGAACGGTGGTGTCGAGCGTGGCGAATAGCTTGTTCTCCGCGAAAACATCTGATTTGGAGAGCAGGTTCATAAGTGTCGATTTGCCGACGTTGGTATAACCGACGAGCGCCACTCTGACCATCTTCCCGCGGTGCTGACGTTGAGTAGCCATCTGTTTGTCAATCGTCTTAAGTTGCTCACGCAACAATGCTATTCTCTGACCGATAACCCGTTTGTCAGCCTCTATCTGCGTTTCGCCCATTCCACGGTTCGTTCCTCCTCCGCCGCGCTGTCTGTCCAAGTGGCTCCACATACGCGTCAAACGCGGCAACATATATTGTAAATGCGCCATCTCCACTTGTGTCTTCGCATAACTCGTCTGGGCGCGCTGAAGGAAAATCTCCAATATAAGGATCGTTCGGTCTATCACACGCACATTAGCCGGGTGTTTATCGCGATGGTTGATCGCCTTCTCCAAATTGCGTATCTGACGAGGACTCAACTCGTCATCAAAAATCACCACATCAATGATATCACTTTCGACTTTGGACGTTTCTCTTTCAACAATATACCGGTGTATTTCTTCCAGTTTGCCTTCGCCCACATACGTGGCGGTGTTCGGCTGGTCAAGACGTTGTGTAAAACGCTTGACGGGGACGATTCCGTGTGTGTCCGCAAGAAAAGCCAACTCGTCAAGGTACTCATTGGTTCGTTCTTCCGGCTGGTTGGGGGTAATAAGACCCACCAAAACAGCATGCTCTATGTGTTGTTTTATTTCTATCATTACGATTTGAGGGTGCAAATTTACAACAAAAATTGCAAATACGCAAATAAAAACGCGAAAAAATGAATTCTACGGACATTTTTGTGCACAAATATTTGTATAATTGCAAATTTTGTTGTACCTTTGCCGAGAATTCCATTAATGTCCCGAAGACATAACCGGTATATGACAATAGAGGAGTACATACAAGAGACGATTCTGCCGCAATACGATTCGTTTGACGGCGGTCATAAACGAGACCATGCCGAAACAGTCATTCGGGAGAGCCTTCAATTAGCTCGGGCGTATAAAGCGGACGAAAGTATGGCTTATGTGATAGCCGCGTATCATGATTTAGGGCTGCGTTATGGACGTGAGAAACACCATATTTATTCCGGCGAAATACTAATGAACGATGCGAATCTGCGTCAATGGTTCACGCAGGAACAGTTGCTTATGATGCGCGAGGCGATAGAGGACCATCGTGCCAGCAGTGACCATCCTCCGCGTTCTCTATATGGCGCTATTGTTACGGAGGCGGACCGTCAGATAATTCCGGATACGGTTATCCGACGCACAATGGCATATAGCGCCAAACTCTATCCGGACGGAGATTTTGAAACGCTCTACCAGCGTAGCAAGGAACATCTATTGGAGAAATACGCCGAGGGAGGTTACCTTCGCTTGTGGCTCAATAGCGAGCGAAACAGAATCGGTTTGGAGTCACTGCGTGACCTTATTCGCAATGAGGAACAATTACGAGCTGTTTGCAAGGATTGGTTCTTGCAACAATCGTCTAACAATACTGCTGATTGAATTAGCAAAACTAAATAAATCACACATATGATTCACATCAATGAAGAAGTGGCGCGTTGCTTGCTATGTGCAGACGCCCCCTGCGGTCAAAAGGTCGCGCGCGCATTACGCGCTTTACGGTTTGACAACTTGTGGACGGCATCCGAGTTGTTTCAGGAACTGAACGAAGAAGAGTTACTGGCTGCCGAGAAGGCTTGTATCCACTACGACAAGCCTATCCGCATTTCTGAATTGGCAAAAGCTGTGCCAACTAAACCTGCTACTCCGAATCTGCCGAGTTTGGAACTCAATTTCTGCGACATGGTTTGCGAGAACCCGTTCTTCCTGGCCTCTTCGGCTATTTGTACAAACTACGAAATGGTTGCGCGTGCGCTAGAGGCAGGTTGGGCCGGTGTGTTCTACAAGACAATTTGCAAACAGGACATCCGTGAGGTGAGCCCTCGTTTTGACGCTGTCCGCAAAGAAGGAACACCGTTTGTAGGTTTCCGTAATATGGAGCAGTTAAGCGAAAATCCCTATACGGAGGATTTTGATATCCTCCACCGGTTGAAACTCAACTATCCATCGAAGATAATCGTCGCCTCTATCATGGGACAAACTGAAGAAGAATGGATTGAACTGGCTAAAATGGCTGAAGACGCCGGATGTGACGCGGTTGAACTCAATTTCTCCTGTCCGCAAATGCGTTTGACCGGTTTGGGGTCAGATATAGGTCAAAACCCCGAACTGATTCTTTTCTATACTTCGTTTGTCAAAGAGGCGGTGAAGATTCCTGTTATTCCTAAGATGACACCGAATATTATGTCAATGACTTCTCCTTCGTTGGCTTGTTTCTACGCCGGTGCTTCGGGGATCAGCGCCATCAATACGATTAAATCCATTACCATGAGCCATGACGCGGAGGTGAGTGAGAAAAAGACGGTAAGCGGTTATTCGGGCAAGGCGGTCAAACCGATTGCGCTCAGGATGATTTATGAGATGACGGGTAATCCGCTCCTGCACAAGGCCGGTATCGAGAAACACATGGATATCAGCGGAATTGGAGGTATTGAAACTTGGCGCGACGCGCTTGAGTTTATCCAACTCGGCTGCCGTAACGTACAGGTATGTACTGCGGTTATGCAATACGGATATCGTATCATTGATGACCTTATCCTTGGTCTCAAACATTACATGGCGGAGCGAGGTATTGTTGAACTGAAGAAACTGGTGGGTGAGGAACTGAAAAATATCGTTTTGCCATCCGATTTGGACCGTGACACGATGGTATTCCCGAAGATAGACCGTGACAAATGCATCGGCTGTGGACGTTGTTATATATCATGTGCTGACGGAGGGCACCAGGCTATCACTTTCGGGGAGGACAGAAAACCCCGCATCGTCGGTACAAAGTGCGTAGGATGTCATTTGTGTCGTCTCGTCTGCCCCACCGGTGCTATCGGACAAGCGAAACGTATGCCCAAACCGCAGAAATCCGATAGATGAAACGATACAAGGCCATATTCCTGGACTGGGATGACACGATCGGAGACTGGCAACAGGCAGAATATTTGGCATTAAAAGACATCTATGAGGCCTGTCATCTGCAAGAACTGTATCCGGTTTTCGAAAACTATATAGAGGCATATAAACCTTATAACTTAGAGTTATGGGGAAAATATGGTAGGGGGGATGTCAGCAAAGAGTATCTGCATTTTGAGCGTTTCTACCGTCCTCTGCTTCCGGAAAAAGGTTCCACACTCGATGGGCGTAGCAAGGAAGAGATGGCGCGTTGGATAGGAAAGGAGTTTCTCCGGCTGACAAACCAATATTTCCGTTTGCTGCCGGAGGCGGACCGTGTAGTGCGTTATCTCGCCGCCAAGTACCCGCTGACGATTATCAGTAACGGCTTCAAGGAAGTCCAGTACTACAAGTTTGCCCATTCCGGATTGCAGGACTGCCTGACCCACACACTCATAAGCGACGAGATTGGCATAAACAAACCTCTCCCCGGAATCTTTCATATAGCTCTGGAGCGCAACGGTGTGAAGGCCGAAGAAACCGTCATGATCGGAGACAGTTACTCTTCCGATATAGCCGGGGCTAAAAATGCCGGAATTGACCAGATATGGTTGCACGAAGGAGACACGGAGGAAACCGCTACATATATTGTACCCGGATTGGTGGAGGTGATGAACATATTATAATTTGAAAAAAAACAAACAAGATCCGTTGAATAAACCCGCAAATGGGAACGTCCATTATCTGTACTAAAAAGAACAATGAATACTATCTTTATTGTACTTCCCATTCTGACATTGTTGATGTTTAACTTGGGATTAACGCTTAAACCACAGGATTTCAAACTGATAGCCAAACGTCCTAAACCGGTCATTGCCGGACTCTTGGGGCAAATAGTCTTGTTGCCGCTTATTGCATGGGGAATAGTGAATATTTCCTTCTTTCAGTTATCTCCTTTATTCATCATTGGTATTATGCTCGTTGCGTGTAGTCCCGGAGGCAGTTCCAGTAATGTGTTTTCGATGTTGGCGAAAGGCGATGTTGCTTTGTCTGTGACGTTGACCGCGTGTAGCAGTATTATCACGCTATTTACCTTGCCGATGATTATGGCTTGGGTGACTTCCGGAGTAGGCAAAACCGTGGATATCCATTTGCCGGTAGGGAATCTGTTGATACAGAATATTGTGTTGATGGTTGTGCCTATTGCGACCGGTTTCGTGGTCAGTATTTTTCGGGAGAAAGCGGCTGAAAAGATTCACAATGTGCTAAAACGTATTGCTATGCCGGCTTTGGTGTTGCTGGTGACGGTGTTCTTCTTTCAGCACAAACAGACAATCATAACGGAGTTCTCGTCGCTCGGATTGACGATGACGGTGTTGATTCTGGCATGTGCCGGTAGCGGAGCGTTGATGGCATGGGCGCTGAGGCTGACAAGAAAAGAGCGACGCACGCTGGTGATTGAGATCGGTATGCAGAACGCCGCACAAGCGATTACTATCGCATGCAGTCCGCTGATCTTTAATAATGAAATAATGGCTGTTCCGGCTATCATATACGCACTAATGATGAATATCATCTTGCTCGCATATGTGGGCATAACCAAATTTCAAAAGTGAATAGTTGGCAATTGTGCTTATAACTGGTTTATAGGAAATTGAATATGAAAATAGTTATAATCGGAGCGGGGAATGTAGGGACAAACCTGCACCATGTGTTGGAGTTGAAAGGCATCAAGGCAGATTTGGTACATGCAAGAGAGTTTATGAATGGTCAGTTGGATGACCAAGCGGTAAATAACCCGGCGGTAAATATCATTATATATACTGTTGCGGACAATGCTTTGGAGGATGTGGTGGCAAAAGTGCATGCACCGAAAGCTCTTCACATCCATACTTCCGGGACCATGCCGATAGATGTGTTCGGCGATGACAAACCGCATGCCGGGGTGCTGTATTTCTTCCAAAGTTTCAGCAAATCGCACTTGATTGACGACTGGAGTGGGATCCCCTGTTTCTACGAGGGTAGGGACATTGACGATGTGTCTGCTATCTATTCCTTGGCACAATGCCTTACCAACCGTATCTATGAGGCGGACAGGCATGACCGTGAAAGGCTGCATATAGCGGGTGTTTTTGCCAACAACTATACTAATCTCATGTATCGCATGGCGGCTGAAGTACTCAAAGATACACATATCCCGTTCGAGGCGCTGCTCCCCCTTATAGACCAAACAGCGGCAAAGGTGCATTCCATGAGTCCCAAAGAGGCACAAACGGGACCTGCAGTACGCGGTGACGGTGAGGTGATCTTACACCATTCGGAAATACTGAATCAAATGGATGACCGTGAGTTCTTCGCTTCAGACTTGGAATACGTCTATATCAACATGGCGCACATTATTCTTAATGCGCAGAAACCCCAAGAAGAGCAGGTATCCATTAGTGAGATATTAGGGAAAGCGCTCGAAGAGTCAAACGGGACAGAGCAAAATCGTCCAACTCTTGCCAGGAGACGCAGAAGGCGTCTTTAATTTCCGGCAGCTGCGACACCTTATGAATAATAAATCGCGCGTGGATACGCTGGTGTGAGAGCACGTGCGTGAGAGAAAGGGCGCATTGAGGATTGTCCGACGGCGCTTTTTCATATTCCTGACAAGGAAATTCGTACAAATGATACCATATATCTTTGTCCTCACGTCGTCTAATGAGCGTATAAACATCTTTTATATAGACATGATAATCAAACCACCGTTCACGCACTTTCGGTCTCGGCTTGCGGACGGGCAACAGGTCAGCAGTTCCGTGGGCATAGGCTGCGCAATAATTCTGTAACGGACAATTAATGCAGTTGTCTCCTAAGTTCGGAGTGCACTGCAATGCCCCGAATTCCATAATGGCGGAATTGAATAACCGGGCATTTTCTCGGTCAAGCAATTCTTCTAAACGACTGTGAAACAGTTTTTTGCCTGCCGAGGTGTCGAAAACCTCATCAATATCCATTAGTCGGGCTATCACTCGATATACATTGCCGTCCATCGCTGCGTAGGGCTGGTTATAGGCAAAAGACGCTATCGCTCCGGCTGTATAATCGCCTATTCCAGGAAGTGAACGGATTTCTTCAAAAGTTTTCGGAAAACAGAACGTATCTTGCTGACCACTCTCGACTTTTGATTTCTGGCTTTCAATAATCTGCTTAGCTGCTTTGTGGAGATTACGCGCCCTGCTATAATACCCTAATCCTTGCCATTCTCGCAGTACGTCCGATTCGTCGGCGGCGGCAAGTTCTTCTATCTTGGGCCATCGAGATATAAATCGTACATAGTATTCTATCCCCTGAGCAACACGGGTCTGTTGGAGGATGATTTCGCTCAACCAGATATAGTAGGCGTTTTCCGTCTCACGCCAGGGGAGAACTCGATGGTGAATTTCGTACCACTCATATAAACGTTTATAGAATAAGCTGTTGACCATTTTTTTGCACTTTTTAGAGCCCAAATTCGTAAAATCGGCGCAAAATTACAAAAAAATACACAAATTTGCAATTTTTTTGCCAAAAAACTTTTGTATTTCAATTATTTATAGTAACTTTGCACGCTTTTTTGATTTTTAACATTAAAATTTTACGAATATGACAAAAGCTGAACTTATTAACGAACTCGCTATCACGACGGGTTATGACAAGAAATCTATCACGGTTATTGTTGAGGGTTTCATGGAGAATGTAAAGAACAACGTTGCCAACGGAGAGAATGTTTATCTCCGTGGTTTTGGTAGTTTCGTTACTAAAACACGCGCTGCTAAGGTGGCACGCAATATCAGTCAGAAATCTTCGATTTATGTTCCGGAGCACAAAATCCCGTATTTCAAACCCGCTAAGGAATTTGCCGCTGAGGTTCGCAAATAATTGAATAAGAAAACATTACAGTATAACTTTTTAATTAATTTACATTATGCCAAACGGAAAGAAGCATAAGAGACACAAGATGTCAACGCACAAACGTAAAAAACGTCTGCGTAAGAATCGTCATAAACATAAGTAATTGACGGTAGTTTTGCTTTGTGGCGCTCAACTTGCCCAAGTGTGGGCAAGCAGCCGCAAGGCTTTTTTTGTTACATTAACACCCTTTTAAGTATGAAAAGCGAACTGATTGTGGACGTACAGCCGCATGAAATCGCTATTGCGCTGACGGAGGATGACCGATTGCAGGAAGTAGCACGCGAAAAACGGGACGAAGATAATTTCGCGGTGGGAAACATTTATTACGGTCGGGTCAAAAAGGTTATGCCGGCGCTTAATGCGGTTTTCGTCGATGTAGGTCATGAGAAAGAAGCTTTTCTGCATTATTTGGATTTAGGTTCTCAGTTTCGTACGCTGCAATCGTATGTTACTAAAGCCGTCTCGGACAGAAGACGCATGCCTTCCATGACAAGGACACAGCGACTTCCGGAGGTCGGGAAAAATGGACAAATAGCGGATATACTCAAGGTCGGAGACCCTATTCTGGTTCAGGTGTCTAAAGAACCCATTAACACCAAAGGACCGAGACTCACCGCGGAAATCTCCATTGCCGGACGTAATATTGTCTTGATCCCTTTCGCCGACGGCGTTATGGTCTCGCAGAAAATAAAACGTGAGTCGGAACGACAGAGGCTCAAACAATTAATGTTGTCTATCAAACCTAATGGCTTCGGTATCATCGTTCGTACGGTCGCCGAAGACAAAAGAGCGGCTGAGTTGGACAATGAATTAAGACTACTCGTTGAGCGATGGGAGCAAACAGTGAAAACACTACAGCAACGCGAACCTGTATCACTCGTCACGGAAGAAATGGGACGTACGATCGGTATCATTCGCGATCTGCTCACACCTGATTTCACGTCTATTCAGATTAATGACCGGGAAATTTACGACGAAGTACGGCATTATTTGAAACTAATCGCTCCTGAAAGCGCCAAAATTGTCAAACTCTATCAGGACACACAACCTATTTTCGACCACTTTGACATTACCCGTAGAATGAAAACGGGACTCGGCAGAACAGTCGGTTTTAAGCATGGGGGATACCTTATTATCGACAAAACCGAAGCACTGTTCTCCATAGACGTCAATTCCGGCAGCAAGAAAATTTATGAGGACCAAGAGGAAAATGCTTTCCAGTTTAACATGCTCGCTGCGGACGAACTGGTTCACCAACTGAGATTGCGAGATATCGGAGGTATCATCATCGTCGATTTCATCGACATGGACTCCAAAGAGCATCAACAACAGTTATATGATTATGTCCGCAAACTCATGGAGCGCGATCGAGCTAAACACAATGTGCTACCGCTCAGCAAGTTCGGACTTATGCAAATAACAAGGCAGAGAGTGCGGCCGGCTGTGGAAGTGGAGGTAATGGAAACATGCCCCACATGTATGGGAAAAGGAAAAATCCAATCATCTATCCTCTTTACCGATCAACTCGCCGAACAGATTGAGCGCGTCTGCGAAGAGCACGGGAGAGGACTGCAGTTACATTTGCACCCTTATATCTACGCGTACGTAAGTAGGGGATGGTTCTTCTCGCTCAAAGCACAGTGGATACGCAAATATGGCATCAAAGTGGTGGAAAATCAGTCACTTGGAATGCTCGAAACAAGATTTTACGACAAGGACGGTAATGTCCTATCGCATGCAGAAAAGCAAGAAAAATAGAGAAGTGCCCCGCACTTCTCTATTTTAATTCTCAATTCTCAACTCTCAATTCTCAATTCTCAATTCTCAACTCTCAATTCTCCTCCTCTTCCCCGGGGATGTATTTTTTTAGTGCGCGTGCAACTCCTGTCGTCCAGTTGTTAATCAAGTCGCTGTCCATCTGAAGACCGCTAATCATCTTGACTACCTGATCGATTGGCATTCCA
>Ga0310694_10005317_pt1 | contig 12335 bp, 7 predicted proteins | sample 174DNAGHGhighgp2_FD_203884 | JGI IMG/M metagenome (GOLD analysis project Ga0310694, IMG submission 203884) | Sheep rumen microbial communities from Palmerston North, Manawatu-Wanganui, New Zealand - 1742 DNA GHGhigh gp2 (v2) (version 2) | ecosystem: Host-associated > Mammals > Digestive system >...
CATTCCGACGACCATTATGCCAAGCTGAAGAATGCCCTCGGGTTTGAATTGAGCCGTCGCATCGGGCTTGCCTACACTCCTGAACACAGACCTGTTGAGGTCGTGCTCAACGGACAGTACATCGGCTTGTATTTCTTGACCGAAAAAATACGAGTGGAGAAGGACAGGGTAAACATCGAAGAACAACAAGACAGAGACACAACGCTCACACATATCACTGGCGGCTGGTTGCTGGAAATTGACAACAACCTCGATGAGAACACGCTGGTCTTTAAAGAAGCCGACACGGGGCACTGGTATGACCGCCTGTGGATCACGCCACATTCCCCTGAGAACTTATCCAAAGAACAGACACTATATATCCGGACTTTTATCGAAGCGACAAACGCTGCAATCTACGACTCCGTCAAGACCAGCACCGATTGGGAAAAATACATCGACATCGATTCACTGGTGAGTTTCTACATCATCGGGGAAATCATGGACGACATCGAGTACTTTGACGGCAGTTGCTACATGCACAAGCACAGGGGTGATTCAACGAAACTGATCTTCGGACCGGTTTGGGACTTCGGCAACTCATATCAAAGGAGAGTTTTTTACCCGGAGTTAACCGATTTCAATTACTTCCTCTATCAGCAGCCTTGCTACTTCTATAACAACTGGATTGAAGAAATTGCCAAATTCCCGCATTTCCAGGAAGTGGTCAGGCAACGATGGCAGGAGTTCTACGGCTCAGGCTTCAACGGGCTGGATATCGACAAGTTCTTCAAGAATCATGTCGAGACCATCAAGCAGGCTTGGCTGTGTAATGCTGCACGCTGGTCAGGATCATCCATCGATTGGGAAGTCTATGTATTCAAGCAGAATATTCACAGCAAGATAGAGTGGCTCAATAGCCAGTGGGGAAGCGAAAATGAGTGAGAATGAGTGAGAAGTTAGAAGTTAGGAGTTTGCGACTAGCGACTAGTGACTAGCGACTAGCAACTAGCAACTAGCAACCTCATACTGCTGCTGGACTTGTTGAGCGATAGACAGCCAGTCATATTGCTCAAGGTCATAACGGATAGCGCCTTTGTCTGGGTTGTCCAGCATGCGGGTGATTGCAGCACACAGAGAATCCACATCCTTTACTTTAAAGTAGTCTTGTTCAGGCAACTCCACCTGGCGGGTGCCGGGGATGTCGCTGCACAGGATGGGCTGGCCATAGGCCATAGCCTCAAGCAGCACCATCGGGAATCCCTCGTTGACCGACGGCAGGATAAAGGCGCGCGCATGACTGTAGAGCTGCCGCAGGTCTTCACCCGTAGTAAATCCTGTAAAGATGACTTTCTTGCCTGTGTCTAAGCGTTCCAGCAGGTCACGGTAGGCGCTGTCGTGGTCGCTGGCTCCGGCGATCACCACCTGAGCCACCTGCGGCAAGCGGTTTGCAGCCTCGACGAGGTACTCAAAGCCTTTCTCGGGCGTGAGGCGCCCCACGGCAAGCAGATACTCACCCGAAGTAATGCCGTGACGTTCAAGGAACGTTGTGGACTCGCTACGGGTCACCGCATCGATGCCGTTGGGAATAAAGACGCTCTTGTCTAGGGCACCGCATTTCTCCATCTGGTAACGGTTGACAAAGATGACGCGGTTGCTGAAACGCAACGACAGTTTCTCGCACTGGCGCAGCAACCAGCGGGCCGGACCGCTCCACTTGGCGTGCTCATAGTTGGGACTGTGGTAAGTCAGCACAACGGGCAGCCCCATCAGCCGCAACAACGGTGCAAACATACCGGGACCGATGTTGTGGATATGAACCACGTCAGGACGGTGGAAAAGGATGTGCAACACGCTCAACAGGGTGTGCCACACGGCCTCAAAACCCTTGATGCGGGTCGAGGGCAGGTCAATATACTCAATGTTGGGAAGCGGCTGTGACGACTGCTCGGTGAGATAGGCGCGACGGCGGTAGAGCCTCACATGCACGTCCTGCATGTGGGTATATAGGTGATAGCTATGAACCTCGACACCGCCCTGGATGCCAGGGAAACCGCGCGTGCCGATCACCGCTATCGTCTTCATTTTGAGCAATTAATAGATTATAGATATTAGATATTAGATAATAGATATTAAAAGTAGTTTTAGTTGTTTGTCATAATTCTGAATGCCTATGCCCAACTATTATCTTTTATCTATTATCTTTTATCTTTTATATTAAGATTAGTCCCAGCACAAGTCCTGACCCTTGCGGATGCGCCACTTGTTCTTGAGAATCCACATGATGGGCACCCATGGACGGCGCACCATGTCGTGACGTTCGGTGACGATAAAGGTGCAGTTGCGCTTGCACTGGCGCACCTTCTCCATCGCCTCACGGGCCTTGTCGCTGTTGATGATGTTCTCAAAGGTATCTTCCTTGATGTTGCCCAGTTTCCACTCCTCGCAGCTGCCGTTGCACGGGGTCACATTGCCCCACGGGTCGATGAAGAAGAAGTCGCTCAAGGCGCCGCAGGGCGGACGGTACTCTTCGGTATCGCCACGCAACCGGCGGTGAATCGACCGGTTGAAGTAGGCACGGCCATAGTCCTTCAGGCGGTCTTTGAAGTGGCGACGCTTGCTGGTGAGCAAGGCTTTGACAAACAGTTCATGCTGACGCAATGCCTCCTCGCTCTCAATCTGGTTGTCTTCCTTGTGGAAATACCATGAGTTGTGTACAGCCGAGTTACCCAATTCCACATCGAGCGCCACACACAGGTCGTAGAGGTGGAGCAGGTCCATGTAGTTGTCGGGAGAAATCACCACCGAGAAGCCGATGTTCTTGCACTTGGTCTTCTTGAGTTCCAGCATCGTGCGCAGGGCATGGTCAAAGCCGTCCTTGATGCCGCGCTTGGCATCGTTGATTTTGGGAAGGCCTTCAACGCTCACGCGGATGAGGATATTGGGATATTTGTTGGCGAGTTCAACGATCTTCTGGGTATTGTAACCGTTGGTACTCAGTTCCAGTAGGCGGGATTTGGGATAGAGGATTTCAAATATCTTGTCGATGTCGCGACGCAATGTAGGCTCACCGCCCGTGATGTTGATGCGCAACCCCGCGGGCAATTTCTCATAATAAGAGGCGTCTATTTCTTCGTCTGGACGTGTCTGGAACTTCCAGATATTGCACATGTTGCATTGCGCATTGCACCTGAAAGTTGTGATCAGACTGCCCTGAATCACATTCTTCATTGCTATCGTCAATAAGCTTTATACACTTTATTAACTATTACCGATGCTAATTATTGTGTAAAAACAGCAAAAAATAATAAAAAGTGCTCACAGCCTATAGATGTCTTCCAACAAGGACTTCATGTGACGCTCGGGACTGAATCGGTCAAGAGCATCACTGGCTATGGCAGCATGGTTCCACTCACGCGCCATCGACATGTTGATGGCAGTGGATAGGGTATCCTTGTCAAAGGGCTGGAAGACAATGCCGTTAACACTGTCAATCAACTCGGGGATTCCCCCGATACGCGAACCGGCAACGGGGGTACCGGCACACAACGACTCGACGACGCTCAGCGGGTTGTTGTCATAGCACTGCGACGGCAGCACGCTGAAACGTGCACCGGCAAGCAGGCGAGCGACATCGACGGCATCAAGGATTCCCATAAATTCAATGTTGGAGCAGTCAGCATACTTGATACGCATGGACGGCTCCAGGGTGCCGCTACCGGCCACCTTGAGCTTGTAGGGTAAGTTCGAGGCGACCTCCAGCAGGTCCTCAATGCCTTTTTCGGGGGACAGGCGACCCACAAAGCAATAATAGTCCTCACGGGCGGCCGTGGTGTCAATATTCTTGTAGTGGTCGAGCTTGACAGGATCCAGGAAATTGTTCAGCACCTTGATCTTGTCAGGATGAAAACCACCCTCTTTCATCTTGTCGGCCATAAACTGGCTGGGACAGATAAAAACATCCGTCTGTTTTTCCAGAGCCTTGCGATTCCACTTGAGCGCCTCGAGCCATGCCACGCCACTGGCGGGCAGGGAACCCTTCATGCACTTGTGGGCTAAGACATTGAATTTGGAGCCTTTGAAGCACTTCTCACAGGGCTTGCCTCCAAGCAGGCAGTCATAGCGGGGACACAACAGCTTGTAGTCATGCAGCGTCCACACCACACGGATGCCCCGCTTGTGAGCCAACTCGCCCACCACAGGAGACAGGTAGCTGTGCACATTGTGCAGGTGAACCACATCGGGCTTAAAATCATCGAGCACGGCCTCAAAGCAATTCCTCACGTCACCCATGCCCAGGGTGCGTTTCAGGCCACGCCACTGGTTGCCTATTCCGCCGCCAAAGGTCACTCGGCTGGCGAACTGGTCCTGATAACGGGCTGGCAAGTTCTGAGGGAAGGTCATGGCAAACGCCTGAGCCTCCACGCCGTTCTCACGGAGCAGAGCCTCGGTGTTGAGCGTGACGACACAATCGCCGCCGCGCGCATAGTAAAACTTATTGACCAAAAGTACTCGTTTTGCCATAGGCAATCATCGTTTGCTGTTTACTCTAGTATAACGAAACAGCAGTCGGTTTATTTTATGAAACTTCAGACATTCGTCACTAGTGACTAGCGACTAGCGACTAGCAACCTCAGACATTGAAACGGAACACGACGATGTCGCCATCCTGCATGACATACTCCTTGCCCTCGATGTGCAGTTTGCCGGCTTCCTTAACGGCTGCCTCACTGCCATAGTGGATATAATCGTCATACTTGATGATCTCGGCACGGATGAAGCCACGCTCAAAGTCGGTGTGGATGACACCGGCACATTGCGGGGCCTTGCTGCCACGGCGGTAAGTCCAGGCCCTCACCTCCTTGGGACCTGCCGTGAGGAAGGTCTCGAGGTTGAGCAGCGCATAGGCCGACTTGATGATGCGGTTCACACCACTCTCCTCTAGGCCGATCTCAGCCAGGAACATCTGGCGTTCCTCATAATCCTCAAGCTCAGCAATCTCGCTCTCGGTCTGGGCGGCAACGACCAGGATTTGGGCATCCTCGTCCTTGACGGCCTCACGCACAGCATCCACATAGGCATTGCCGTTCACCACGCTCTTATCATCGACATTGCACACATACATCACCGGCTTGTTGGTCAGCAGGAACAGCTCATGGGCGATTTTTTCCTCGTCCTTGTTGAGCAATTCCACAGTGCGGGCGCTGCGGCCCTGCTCCAGAGCCTCCTTGTAGCGCTTGAGCACCTCGTATTGTGCCTTGGCTTCACGGTCGCCGCCGGTCTGAGCCTGCTTCTGAACTTTGTTGATACGGCTCTCGATAGTTTCCAGGTCGCGCATCTGCAGTTCCAGATCGATGACTTCCTTGTCGCGCACGGGATCAATCGTTCCGTCAACGTGCGTCACATTGTCGTCGTCAAAGCAGCGCAACACGTGGATAATGGCATCCGTCTCACGGATGTTACCCAGGAACTTATTACCCAGGCCCTCGCCACGGCTGGCACCCTTGACCAGACCTGCGATATCCACAATCTCGACGGTAGTAGGAACGATTCGGGCCGGATTCACCAGTTTAGCCAACTCGTTGAGCCGCTCGTCGGGAACGGTGATGACACCCACATTGGGCTCTATAGTACAGAAAGGAAAATTTGCCGACTGCGCCTTAGCATTCGACAGGCAATTAAACAGGGTTGATTTGCCCACATTGGGCAACCCCACGATTCCACATTGTAATGACATAGTCTATATCTTGTTTTTGTTATATTCCAGCCTGCAAAGGTAGTGCAAGCTGAGCGGAGAACAAAAGAATTTATTCTTTTTTTATCCCGAAGCGCAGCCTACCTTCGCCAATGGCAAAGATAAACTTTTCTTGTCACATGACCAAATAGCACACGGTTATGCAATCGGTTGCATTAATTTTTTGATGCTGCAATACATTATTTATAATCAAAATCGACTACAACTCGTTATATTTGTAGGTGTTTATTAACTATTCCTTAGAAATCATCACTTAACACTAAAAATATTACAATGATTATGAAGACTAAACCGGATTTGAAATTCAACCAGCTGTGGAATATCAGCTTTGGTTTCTTTGGAGTGCAGATCGCTTACGCGCTGCAGAGTGCCAACATCAGCCGCATCTTTGCGACGCTGGGCGCCGACCCCCACAACCTGAGTTACTTTTGGATTTTGCCGCCCCTCATGGGCATGGTAGTGCAGCCGTTAGTCGGCTACTTCAGCGACAAGACGTGGATGGGCCGCTGGGGCCGCCGCATTCCTTATCTGCTGATTGGTGCCCTGGCTGCCATCATCGTGATGTGCCTGCTGCCCAATGCGGGTTCATTCGGCCTGACCATCGCCGGAGCCATGATCTTCGGTCTGATTGCCCTGATGTTCCTTGACACGAGCATCAACATGGCGATGCAGCCCTTCAAGATGATGGTGGGCGACATGGTCAACGAGAAACAGAAGGCCAAGGCTTACAGCATCCAGTCGTTCCTGTGCAACGCCGGTTCGCTGGTAGGCTACATCTTCCCGTTCCTGTTCACCGCTATAGGTATTGCTAACATCGCCCCCGAGGGTGTCGTCCCTGACAGTGTGAAGTGGTCGTTCTATGTGGGTGCCGCAATCCTTATCCTGTGCGTCATCTACACGATCAGCCACGTGAAGGAATACACTCCGGCCGAAATGGCCGAGTTCAATGCAGCCGCCAATGCTGAAGGCAATGACAAAGCTGCTACCGAAATGAGCCCGGCTCAGAAGAAACATGCCATCAGGGTATTCTTTGAGGTGGGTCTTGTGCAGTTCTTCTGCTGGGCTGCATTCATGTACATGTGGACCTACACCAACGGCACTATTGCCGACACCGTCTGGAACACCACCGACGCTGCCAGCGAGGGCTACCAGAAAGCCGGTAACTGGGTAGGCATCCTGTTTGCCGTCCAGGCCATCGGCAGTGTGCTCTGGGCCGTAGTACTGCCGCAGTTCAAGAACATCAAGGTGGCTTATGCCTTGAGTCTGGTCATCGGTGGCATCGGCTTTGCCATGGTACCCTACATCCACAACCAGTACATGCTGTTCGTGCCCTACTTCCTGATTGGCTTCGCCTGGGCTGCCATGCTGGCTATGCCGTTCACGATGGTGACCAATGCCTTTGAGGGCAGCAGCCGCATGGGTACAGCGCTGGGGCTGTTCAACTGCACCATCTGTGTTCCGCAGATTGTTGCCGCCGCCCTGGGTGGTGTGCTGCTGGCTGCCATGGGCAGCGTGCAGGGCAACATGCTCCTGCTGGCAGGCATCCTCCTCATCGTGGGCGCCGTGTGCGTGTTCATCATCGAGGACAAGAAACACAAGAACTAGGAACTAGAAACTAGAAACTAAGGACTAAAAACTTAAAAAACTATAAACATGAAAGTAAGATTCAACATCGAGTACAGCACCGTTTACGGTGAGAATCTGGTACTCAACATCGTCAATGGCGCGGCTGCCGAGAAAGTCTCCAGCCATGCCATGAAGCCAGCCAGTGACAAGGTGTGGAGATGCGACATGGATTTCCCCGCCAAGGTTGGTCACGTCGACTATTACTACAGTGTGGAACGCGACGGCAAGGAAACACGCCATGAGTGGATTGTCATCCCTCATCGTCTGGATCTCAATGCCACCAAGGCGAACCGTTATATCACCTACGACCACTGGAACGACATGCCCGACGACAGCTACCTGTACAGCTCGGCCTTCACCGACTGTGTAGCGCTGCGCAAGCATCAGGCCGTAGCCAAGTGCAAGTATGGCACCATCGTGCAACTCAAGGTGCGTGCACCGCAGTTGCGCACGGGCGAGACACTGGCTGTGGTGGGCAACGAGCCCACGCTCGGCGACTGGAACGAGGACAAGGCCATCAAGATGACCGAGCACAACCACAATGAGTGGGTCGTTTCGCTCGATGGTTCGGCTTTCAGGAAAGCCTTTGTCGAGTTCAAGTTCATCATCTTGGGCAGTAAGGGCAAGCAGGCCATCTGGGAGACCGGTGACAACCGCACGGTACTGTTACCCGTCCTCAAGGAAGGTGAACACATCGTCTATGAGCTGCAACAGGCCTACTTCCCCCTCTATCCTGTAAAGCTGGCCGGAACCGTAGTGCCCATTTTCTCTCTGCGCAGCGAGGGCAGCTTTGGCGTCGGTGACTTCGGTGACCTCAAGCTCATGGTGGATTGGGTTGCAGCAACGGGCCAGCGCGCACTGCAGGTGCTCCCCATCAACGACACCACCATCACACACACCTGGAGCGACAGCTATCCTTACAACAGCATCAGCATTTACGCCTTGCATCCGCAATACCTGGATATGCGGCAGCTGCCCAAAATCGAAGACAAGAAACGTGCCGTCGCTTTCGAGAAGTTGCGCAAGGAACTAAATGCGCTGTCACAGATTGACTACGAGCGTGTCAACAACGCCAAGCGAGAGTACATGGCAATCCTGTTTGAGCAGGAAGGCGAACGTGTTCTCAAGAGCGACGAATTCAAGGCATTCTTCACCGCCAACCAGGATTGGTTGGTGCCCTACGCCGCCTTCTGCCACTTCCGTGACCTGTATGGCACCGCAACGTTCTCCAAGTGGCCCACACACCACACCTTCACCGACGAGGACCGTGCCGCGCTGTCCAACCCGCGCACCAAGGCCTACAAGGAGGTCGCTTTCTGGTATTTTGTACAGTACTATCTTGATAAGCAGATGCGCAATGCGCATGAATATGCCCAGAGCAAGCATGTCATCCTCAAGGGCGACATTCCCATCGGTATCAGCCGCGACAGTGTAGAGGCTTGGGTGGAACCCAAATACTTCAACCTCAACGGACAGGCCGGCGCTCCGCCTGATGCATTCTCGACCAACGGCCAGAACTGGGGCTTCCCGACCTACAACTGGGACGTGATGCTCGCCGACGGCTGCAAGTGGTGGATAAAGCGTTTCCGCAAGATGTCGCAATACTTCGATGCCTACCGCATTGACCACGTGCTGGGCTTCTTCCGCATTTGGGAAATTCCCATCAACGCCGTTCACGGCCTGCTGGGACAGTTCTCACCCTCACTGGGCATGAGCGCCGACGAAATCCGCAGCTATGGTCTCAACTTCCAGGAGAAACTGATGACCGAGCCGTTCATTGCCGATTGGGTACTGGACCGCATCTTCGGCAAGCTGGCCAACATCGTGCGCGAGAAATATGTCGAGCGTGTACACGACGACATCTATCGCATGAAGCCCGAATATGACACCCAGCGCAAAATCGAGGCCGCTTTCCAGGGCAAGGAAAAGGAAGAGGACATCTGGCTGCGCGACGGCCTGTATGCCCTGATCAGCGATGTGCTGTTCGTGCGCGACCGCAAGAACCCCGCCCTGTTCCACCCGCGCATCTCGGTTCAGTTCGACTTCATCTACGAGGCGCTTTACGACAACGACAAGGCGGCCTTCAACAAGCTCTATAATGAGTATTACTACCATCGCAACAACGACTTCTGGTACCACGAGGCCATGAAGAAGTTGCCCAAACTGGTACAGGCAACGCGCATGCTCGTGTGTGCCGAGGACCTGGGAATGGTGCCCGATTGCGTGGCATGGGTAATGAACGAACTGCGTATCCTGAGCCTCGAAATCCAGTCGATGCCCAAGGACAACCACATCAAGTTCGGCAACCTGAACGCCAACCCCTACCGCAGTGTCGCCACTATATCTACCCACGACATGCCCACACTGAGGCAATGGTGGGAAGAGGACTGGGACCGCACGCAGGAGTATTACAACACCTCGCTGTGGCACAACGACGCCGCACCGCATCCGCTGCCCGGCTGGCTCGCCGACGACATCGTGCGTGCCCACTTGGCTAGCCCGTCGATGCTGTGCCTGCTCTCGCTGCAGGACTGGCTCGCCATCGACGAGAAGATGCGGCTGGCCGATGCCGATGCCGAGCGCATCAACATCCCCGCCAATCCGCGTCACTACTGGCGTTACCGCATGCACATGACCATCGAGCAGCTGATGAAGGCCACTGATTTCAACAACCACATGAAGGACATCATCTCTCAAAGTGGACGCTAATGAAACATCTGATTAAACTGGTGACGATAATCATGGCATTAATCGTACCACAACTGATGAACGCTCGCACTGGGGTTATCTACAACCCTAGCGCGAGCGCTTTCACTGTAGAAACCAATCGTGACGCCCAGCAGGTGAAACTGCGCATCTACAACGACGGACTGGGCGGGAAGCCCGTCAAGACCGTTAACATGAAGCGCACCCAACCCGGCGGAACAATGTGGGATGCCGAGGTAAAGGGCGACCTGAAAGGCAAGTTCTACACTTTTGACGTGAAGTATGGCGGCAAATTCCGTGGGGAATGTGCCGGCATTTGGGCTACGGCTGTAGGTGCAAACGGCAAGCGAGGTGCTATCATTGACATGGCACAGACCGACCCGGCTGGCTGGAAAAACGACCACAGGCCAAATATCCCCGCCCAGGACCTCATCCTCTACGAGATGCACCACCGCGACTTCTCCATTGATGAGTCGGGCGGTTTTACCCACAAGGGCAAGTTTCTGGCCTTGACCGAGCCGCGCGCCATCAGCCACCTGAAGGAATTAGGCGTGAATGCTGTGCATATCCTGCCATCGTTTGACTACGCCTCGGTCGATGAGACCCGCCTTAATGAACCGCAATACAACTGGGGTTATGACCCCGTGAACTACAATGTGCCCGAGGGAGGCTACTCCACCGATCCTTACAAACCCGAGGTGCGCATCAACGAGTTCAAGCAGATGGTTCTGGCCCTGCACAAAGCCGGCATCAAGGTCATCCTGGACGTGGTCTATAACCACACCTGGAACATCGACGGAAGCAATTTCCAGCTCACACGTCCCGACTACTTCTACCGCAAGAACGCTGACGGCTCCTACAGCAATGGCAGCGGTTGCGGCAACGAGACAGCTAGCGAACGTGAGGGAATGCGCAATTTCATGGTCGAGAGCGTGAAATACTGGGTCGAGGAATACCACATCGACGGTTTCCGCTTTGACCTAATGGGCGTGCATGACGTCGAGACGATGAACGCCATCCGCAAGGCCGTGCCCAGCGACATCTTCATTTATGGCGAGGGCTGGAGCGCCGGCAGCTGCGCATACTCAGGTGACCTGGCCATGAAGGCCAACACCAGCAAGATGCCGGGTATCGCTGCCTTCAGCGACGAGATGCGCGACGCATTGCGCGGCCCGTGGGACAGCAACAGCAAAGCCGCCTTCTTGGGCGGTGTCAAGGGCAACGAGGAGAGCCTCAAGTTCGGCATCGTGGGCGCCATCAAGCACCCTGGTGTGGACTACAGCAAGGTGAACTACAGCAAGGCGCCCTACGCCATGGAGCCCACCCAGATGATTGCCTATGTGAGCTGCCATGACGACATGTGCCTGGTGGACCGCCTCAAGGCCAGCGTCAAGGGTATCACGACCGACGAACTCATCCGCTTGGACCTGCTGGCCCAGACCGTAGTCATGACCTCACAGGGTGTGCCTTTCATGCTCAGCGGTGAGGAGATGCTGCGCGACAAAAAGGGCGTTCACAACAGTTACGAGAGCCCCGACAGCATCAACCACTTGGATTGGGACAACATGGAGCGTTACCCTCAGGTGATGGAGTATTACAAAAACCTGATTGCCCTGCGTAAGACTCATCCCGCCTTCCACATGGGCAGTGCCGAGCTGGTACGCCGCAACCTTGACTTCCTGCCCACACAAAACTGCCTTGTGGCCTTCCACATCAATGGCCGCAACGTTCCCGGCGAGAAATGGGGCGACATCTACGTGGCATTCAACGCCCACAAGCGCGCCCGCACCATCGAGATTCCCGAAGGGACCTACACCGTCGTGTGCCGCAACATCAAGTGCGACCCCGCCGGCATGGGCACAGTAACCACTAAAGACGGAAAAATCACCATCCCCGCCCAAAGCGCCCTCATCATCCACAACTAGCCTTAAACGGATAATGGACTGAAATCCACTCGGTTTCTCACCCGCTAAGACGCTAAGACGCTAAATTTTTATAAATAAAAATACCGCCACGAGGAATCACCCTTCCCCGTGGCAGTATTTTTGGGGGAACACCCACAAAAAAACAAATAAATATTTGCAGGTAATAAATTTATTACCTAATTTTGCAAAAACTAAAAAATGATGCCGACAATTTTTATTATATTTGGACATTACTGTCCCGTTAAAGTGGGCAAAACGTTCTTTGAAATAATTGAAATTCAGTCTCCTACAGCCTTTTTTTAGGGTGCGACGATTTGAATTTGTATTTTTGCGGTCAAAGACCT
>Ga0310694_10005318_pt1 | contig 12334 bp, 6 predicted proteins | sample 174DNAGHGhighgp2_FD_203884 | JGI IMG/M metagenome (GOLD analysis project Ga0310694, IMG submission 203884) | Sheep rumen microbial communities from Palmerston North, Manawatu-Wanganui, New Zealand - 1742 DNA GHGhigh gp2 (v2) (version 2) | ecosystem: Host-associated > Mammals > Digestive system >...
GCCCCGTTATCGGTGCGAGTGTAGTCATTAAGGGTACGTCAAACGGTGTTGCCACCGATTTTGACGGAAACTTCAGTCTTCAGGCCAACCCAGGCCAGACGCTAGTAATTTCCTACATCGGCTACCTCACGAAGGAAATCAAGGTTACCAGTGCAAACCGTTACGACATCACCCTCGAAGAGGACAAGAAGATGCTCGACGAAGTTGTTGTCGTTGGTTATGGTACGATGAAGAAGAGCGACATCTCCGGTGCATCAGTATCACTGGGTGAAAGTGCCGTCAAGGGTTCTATCATCACTTCGCTCGACCAGTCTCTGCAGGGTCGTGCCGCAGGTGTGACTGCCGTTTCTACCTCTGGTGCTCCTGGTTCATCATCTTCAATCCGCGTGCGTGGTACTGCTACCATCAACGCCAACGCTGAGCCTCTTTACGTTATCGATGGTGTTCCCGTTCAAAGTGGTGGAACATCTGGCGCAAGCTACGGACTGGGGGATGCCCTTGGTAATGGTTCGGTATCTACCATTTCACCACTTTCAACCATCGATCCTTCCGACATCGTATCAATGGAAATTCTGAAGGATGCCTCAGCAACCGCTATTTACGGTGCTCAAGGCGCTAACGGTGTTGTGCTGATTACTACCAAGCGTGGTAAGGCAGGAGATGCCAAGTTCACCTATAATGGTATGGTGGCATGGAACCGTCAAGCCAAGCGTCTCGACCTGATGAACCTGCGCGAATATGCTGAATACTACAACAGCTATGCAGCTGTTGGCGAAGCCAGCCATACTGGTGCACTCTCCGACCCCTCTTTGCTGGGTAAGGGTACCAACTGGCAGGACGCTGTATTCCAGACCGCTTTCCAGCACTCTCACCAAGTAAGTGCACAGGGTGGTTCTGACAAGGTTCAGTACTATGTATCAGGATCTTACATGGATCAAGAAGGTACTATCATCGGTTCTGAGTTCAGACGTTTCTCTGTTCGTTCCAACGTGGATGCACAACTGAAGAAATGGCTGAAGATGAGTCTGAGTGTTACCTACTCTGATACCAAGGATGACCTGAAGCTCGCTGACTCTGATGAAGGTTTGATTGGATACTCACTGACTACTATTCCCTCTATACCTATTTATAATATAGACGGCACTTACTCATCTATATCACAGGAAGGTTACACAAACCCCAACCCCATTGCTATGGCTATGATGGATGAGATTCTGCTGAACCGTCAGAAGTTAAATGGTAACATCTTCTTCGAGGTTACCCCCATCGAAAATTTGGTATGGCACACTGAGTTGGGTTTCGACTTCGGTTGGAACAAGGGTGAGACTTACAAACCAATGGTTGACCTTGGTACCTGGAAACGTTCAAGCAACGATAGCCGCGTACAGAAGAACAGCAGCACATTCTGGCAGTTGAAGAACTATCTGACTTACAGCCGCACATTCGGCAAGCATTCAGCAACTGCAATGATTGGTCAGGAATGCTGGGAGTCGAAGTACGACTATGTTTCTGCATACAATACCGGTCTCCCCTCTGACGAGGTACATAGCCCTGCACTCGGAACTGGTACGCCTCAGATTGGCTACGGTTTTGGAAGCAGTTCCATGGCTTCGTTCTTTACCCGTTGGACTTATAGCTATGACAACCGTTACAATGCTACCTATACTTATCGTTACGATGGTAGCTCAAACTTCGGTCCCAACCAGCGTTGGGCAGGCTTCCACTCGTTTGCTGCCAGCTGGCGCTTCTCCAATGAGAAGTTCGTCGAGAGCTGGGCAGGCAAGTTCTTGAGCAACGGTAAACTGCGTATCGGTTGGGGACAGACTGGTAACTCCGGTATTGGTGGTTACAAGTGGGGCTCTCCACTATCAAAGATGGAGACAGGTCTTGGCGTCAGCTACCGTCCTGCCCAGATTGCCAACGAAGACGTTAAGTGGGAAAGTCAGGAGCAGTGGAACGTAGGTCTCGACCTCGGTTTCCTCAACGATCGCATCAACCTGACTATCGACTGGTATAAGAAGGAGTCGAAGGACATGCTGATGCAAATGCAGCTTCCCTCTTACATGGGTACCAGCGGCAATGGCTCATCAGCTCTTGCAGCACCTTGGGGTAACTACGGACAGATTCGCAATACCGGATTTGAAATCTCGCTGAACACCCATCCATTGGTTGGCAAGTTCCAGTGGGACTCTGAGTTACAGATTTCTTGGAATAAGAACAAGTTGATTGCCCTAGCCGATGGTTCCAGCAATTCACAGCTGATTGGCTACGGCCAGTGGACTGACGTTGTAAGCCGCACATTGGTAGGCGAAAGCCTCTTCAACTTCTACGGCTACGTAACAGACGGAGTATACACTTCACAGGAAGACATAGAAATGTCTGCTAAACCCGCAGCTTATCCCTCTAACGGTATCTTCGCCAAGAACTCTACCGTTTACGTAGGTGATATCAAGTACAAAGACCTCAATGGTGATGGTGTTATCGACGAGAACGACCGTGCCAACATCGGTTCACCTCTGCCTAAGTACACCTTCGGTTGGACCAACACCTTCCGTTGGAACAACTTCGACTTGAATATCTTCATCAACGGTTCAGTAGGCAACAAGGTTGGTAACTACCTTAAGATGAAGATGACTCACATGAACTCTACATGGACCAACCAGCTTGTCGATGTTAAAGACCGAGCCATCCTCACTCCTATCGACGGTGGTAAGAGCTATGGCACAGGTATCGATCGTGGCGATGGAACTATGATTTACTACTGGTACGATGATATTGGCAACGTCAGACTGATTAATCCAACTACTGGCATGCCTCGCGCTACCATCAACGATCCTAATGACAACGACCGTTGGAGCGACCGCTATATCGAGGACGGCAGTTATGTTCGTCTGAAGAACATTGCCCTAGGTTACACATTCCCCAAGAAGCTGATTAGCAAGTGGGGTTTTGAGAGCCTGCGTCTCTACTGTAACATTCAGAACCTGCTGACCATCACTGGTTACGATGGTTACGACCCAGAAATCGGTGCCAGCACACAGAGTGCTAACGTTTTAGGACTCGACAATGCTCGTTATCCTTCACCGACTACCTATTCGTTCGGACTGAATGTATCATTCTAAGCGTACTTGATTCACTAAAAGAAAGATTAAGTTATGAAACTATCGAATATAAAATATTGGGCTGTTGCAGCTGTCGCCACTGTTTCTCTGACATCCTGCGAAGATTTCCTGGATCGTCCCAATGAAGACAGCTACAACGTTAACAACTATTACAAGACTGATGAGCAATGCTATTCCAGTGTCAACTATCTGTACAACTCCCCTTGGTATGACTTCCAACGCGGATTCATCAAGGTGGGCGAGGTACTTTCCGGGAACTACTACTGGGGCTCGTCTCCCTATCTTAATTTCTCAGTCAATGGTTCTGACGATGACCTCGTTAACATGTCATACTCACTGTGGGCTGTCATCGGTCATGCCAATACCGTCTATGATAATCTGAAGAAAGCTACTGCCTCACAGGCAGCTATCAATCAGTGCATGGGTGAATGTCTGACATGGAAAGCCTTCGCTTATTTCTTCCTCGTTCGCTCGTTTGGTGACATTCCCATCGTTCACAACACCCTACAGCAGTTGAACGATGGTACTTACACCAACATCACCAAAACAAAGCGCTCCGATGTATATGAGTATATCATCATGACGCTGGAAGAGGCAATGAAACTGCTTCAGAAGAGCACCACCGCAGGTCGTATCGACTACTATTGTGCTGAAGGACTGCTTGCTAAGGTTTACCTGACTAAGGCTGGTGTAACAGGTTCGCTGAATGCCGACGACCTTGCCAAGGCAGCCAGCTATGCCAAGGATGTCATCGACAACTCTGGACGCGCACTGACCGAGAACTATGGCGACATCTGGAAACTGACTCAGAACACAGCTCCTGAAAGTATGATTGCATGGCGCTGGACGGTTGGTTCACAATGGACTTGCCAGAACACCCTGCAGAGCGACCTCGCTATGGAAGGCATGGACGAGTTTGGCGACTGCTGGGGCGGTTGGAACGGCCTTTCTGTCGACATCCAGGAAGCATTCGGTGTCAAGATGCTGGAGAATATGCCCGATGCTGGTCTCTACAACAACGACACCCGTCTGAAAGCTACCATGATGCTGCCCGGCTTCACCTACGACTACATGTGGCAAGACCATGGCGGTTTTGATTACCTCAAGTTCATCTACGACAAGACCTATAATACCGCTGCTCCTGGTACACTACAAACACCCACGGGTGCCAACTGTGCCAAGCACCTCTATGGCAATACTGCCGACCACGTGTCTGCACTGGGTATCTCACCCGCTCGTATGGCCTACGCTTTGGCTACCCATATCCTGCGTCTCTCAGATATTTATCTAATCTATGCAGAGGCCAAACTTGGAGCCAGCCGTTCTACCTCGACAGATGCCGATGTCATTGCAGCTTTCGACGCTGTTCACCAGCGCGCTATTCCTACAGCTACTGCATCTACCAGTGTTTCTTGGGATGACATCTGGAAGGAGCGCCGTCTGGAATTTGCGATGGAGGGTGACCGCTGGTACGATTTTGTTCGCGTCAGCTACTACAACCCCGATTTCTGTGTCAACCAGCTCAGAAATCAGAAGCGCAACGCCTTCTGGGGTCTCGATGACCTCTACAAGGCCTACAACACCAGCGGTTCTTGGAAGGTTGACCTTTCCAAGCAGGGATACGATAGTTCTGTTTCGGCTCCCAATGTCGTTGTATTACTCCGCAAGGACTCTGAGGTCAGCAATCAGGGTTACTTCGCCCTGCCAATGGCTGCTGAAGACGTACTCTTCAACGGCAACCTCGGTTCTAACGTAGAGGGTGTACACATAGACGTACGTGCAACCTATAGTTACTAATTACTAATGGATATCAAGCTATGAATAAGATGAAACAATATACGAAAGGGCTGTTACTGGCCGTCATGGCCATAGCAGGGCTCACACTGACATCCTGTAAGGACCAGCCTGACAAATATGAGACGACAGACGGAACGCCTTCAGTAGACTATATCCGTAATCTGTCTACAGAGATTAAGAGCAATCGCGATGCTGCTGACACACACTACACCAACGGCGAACTGGTTCTGGAGGCTTCTCCACAAAGCACCCTAGCCCTGATTGGCAGCAACCTGCGTAGTGTTGTCAAAGTGATGTTCAACGACAAGCAGGCAGTGCTGAACAACAGCTACATCACCGACAACGTACTGATTGTCGATGTTCCTAAGGGTGTTCCCTCTGAGGTTACCAACAAAATATACCTCTACAACACAAGCGGACAGGTAACAACTGTTGATTTCAAGGTAGTCATTCCTGCTCCCAGTATCAACACCATGTCGTGTGAGTATGCCAAGCCAGGTGCGGTTGCCAAGGTTATCGGCGACTATATCGTAACTTACAAAGACTCTCCCATAGAGGTTTATTTCAAGAATGCTGCCGACCAGAACGTCAAGGCTGAGATTATCGATGTCGACCCCGACAACTCATACGTCACCGTACGTATTCCTGAGGACGCTGTAGAAGGCTCCATCACAATGAAGACACTCTATGGAACATCCGTATCAGGCTTCCACTATCAGGACAGCCGTGGTATCCTCTTCGATTTCGACACCCCCGTCAAGGGCACCGATTTCGTATTGGGTTCCATCAAGTCTGGCTGGCATGAATTCATGCGTGTGAATGACGAATGGTCACTATCTGGAACATACATGCAGCTGGGCGATGGCGAGGCTGTTATGTCAGAGTCTGGCGGATGGGATGACAGTCATTTCTCGTTCGAGTATTGGTGCGGTTCTTGGGACGACCCACAGGTTATTAACAAGGCTTCAGCCTCTACCAACATCGCCCTCTTCAATGTTCAGGACTTCACGAAGTGGGAGAATCTCGACTTGAAGTTTGAGATGTGCATCCCAAGCAGCAATGCGTGGAAAGCCGGTTGTATGCAGATTGCCTTCCAGGGTATCGAACAGTTAACTTTGTCAGGAAACCCTGTATCGGGCTATTCTGATGTCGGTGAACCACAGGCTTTCATCTTCAACGGTGAATGGGCAGAAGACAATAAGAAGGGCTGTCCTTACAATCAGGGAAAGTTCGGACGTGCCATGTATCGTCCTTGGGCTTCTGCAAAATCTGGTTCATACGATACAGCTAACGAATGGGTTACTGTCCGTGTTCCTTTGAAAGAATTCGTCTATGACCGTGAAGGCGGTGCTGCTGAGAAGACATTCTCAAGCTACAAGGACTTTGCCAGCTTGAACATCTTCGTTGTAGCAGGAGGCATCAACGGTAAGGAATGCTATCCTATCATCAAGATTGACAACATCCGTGTTATTCCTAACAAATAACTAAATACTTGTATAAGATATGAAAAAGATCAATAATATATTAGCCTTGTTGGTGATAGCCCTTATGGGGCTCTCACTGACGGCATGTAGCAGTGACAACCTGGACACCAACCAGTTCCAAGGTGATGTTTCACTGAATGCCTTTGGCCCCAACCCCGTGATGCGTGGTGGTACACTCCGCTTCGTGGGTAGTAACCTCGATCAGGTGGCCAGCATCAACATACCTGGCATTGGCGAGGTGACCAACTTCGATGTCATCAAGTCTGGTGTACCCAGCGAGATTCGTGTGGTCATTCCTAAGGATGGTCCTACGGTTGGTAAGGTAGTTCTGAAGACCAAAAGCGACCAGAAGATTGAGACTCAGAACGAACTGAGTTATATCGAAGGTATTGAGGTAACAGGCTTCACACCTGCTGAGGCTGATCCTGGCACCATCATTAAGATTGAGGGTGACTATCTGAACCTCATCTACTCTATCGCCTTCGCTGACGGTGTATTAGTGTCTTCGAGCGAGTTCAAGTCATGGGATCGTTACTTCATTGAAGTCGCTGTTCCTGAGGAAGCTCAGACTGGTAAGATTGAGCTCTATACTGCTGACCTGACCATCCAGCGTACCAAGAAAGAAGAAGACGAACTGGAATATCAGACCTTCATTACCGAAGAAGCTCTGATTGTAGGTCTGCCTACTGCCAGCAAGATTGAGTCACCACGCGGTGTAGCCGGCGATGATGGCATTGTCACCGCCAAAGCTGGTGAGACCATCACGCTGACTGGTAAGTTCTTTAACGTTGTCACTGGCGTGAAGATTGGCGACGTGCTGATTGAAGACATTACGGTTAATGCCGATGGTACAACCCTCAGTTTCGCACTTCCTGCTGAAGCTCCCAGTGGAGCCATTAATCTGGTCTGCAAGTCCGGCGTAGAGGATGTTGTCGGCATGCTGGCTACTATTCTTCCCAGTGAGTGCGTAGCTGCTCCCTCTCCTGTCAAGGCAGGCAATGCCCTGACCATTACAGGTAATGATCTCGACATCGTGACTAGCGTTATGTTCTCCGACGTCGAAGGAAACTACACCGTGGCTGGTGGTGATATCACTGCCGCAGACAACAAGGTTGTCATCAATAGTGTTCCCGAGACTGCTGTCGAGGGTAATCTCCGTCTGATCACAGCCAGCGGCGAATATACAGAAGTGGCCTTCACGCTGGTGAAGCCCACTGTCACGGGTTATGACAATGCTACCGTCAGCGCTGGTGGTGCACTCACCATTCAGGGTACAGACCTCGACTTGGTGAAGACGGTACAATTTGGAGAGTCGGATGTTGTGGCCGTTGAAGGCTCAGCCGATGCCATCTCGCTGACCGTTCCCATGAATGCTGTTTCGGGGGTTCCCACTCTGAAGCTGGCTAATGGAACTTCAGTTGAAAATGTACCTGCCATTACCATCGAGGAGGCTGTATTCTGCTACATCACTGAGATGCCAGGAGAAGATGTCGAGCTGAAGGCTGGCGAGTCAATGACTGTTCCCGTAGCTAATGGTGACAAGCTGACTGGTGTTGAGATCAACGGCGAGTCATGCCAGTTTGTACTGGTTAACAACAAGAGCCAACTCATTATCGGTATCCCCGAAAAGGCAAAGAAGGGTTCTACTCTCCATCTCATCTCTTCTAACGGCGAAATCTCCTACTCCATCGACTTCATTCCCAACACTGAGGTTACTACTGTGCTGTGGACTGGTCTGACCGACCTGAATAACTGGGGATTCAACTGGGAGATTGGTAAGGGTACCAATGGCGACAACAATCCAAACATGTTCAAGGACATGGAACTGCAAGAGGGCGACGTCATCCGAGTATATGTTACACCTGTCGATGGTTGGTGGATGATTAAATTCTACGATGGCCATTGGGCAGAGCATCTTGAGACTGGTGTTGCCGCAGGTATTGGCAGCACATGCGAAATTAGTCCAAACAACTATAATCTGGACGAGCATGGTGGTGCTATTGAATTCACTGCTACAGCCAAGATGGTTGAACAACTGACAACGCTCACCGACTGGGGCATGTGCTGGATTATGATGGGACAAGGTGTCGTCACCAAGATTGCAGTTACCCACTACAACTCATTGGAGACTACCCTTTGGTCAGGTGACCTTGACTTCAATGGATGGGGTATCAACTGGCAGATTGGTGACGGGACAGCTGGAGCAGACAACGCCAAGATGTTTGTCGATGCTGAGCTAAAGGCTGGAATGACGCTTCGTCTCTATCTTACTGCCTACAACGACTGGTGGCAAGTACAATTCTACAACGGACACTGGGAAGCCCAGAACGAAATCGGCACAGCTACAGGACTGAATAACAACCACAACGTTAATTCAAGCATCTATAACCTGGCTGAGCATAATGGGGCTATCGAGATTCCTGTCACCGCAGAACTTGCCAGACAATTAACCGAGTACAGCGACTGGGGCTATTGCTGGATCCTGCAAGGTGAAGGTTGCCGTGCTACTAAGATTACTATTGAATAATATTATATAAGATACGATTATGAAACTGAATAAAATATATGCTATGTTTGCTGCAACGGCTGTGGTCTTCGGACTCACAGCCTGCGCAGACACGGATGCTCAGTATGATGTAGCCGTGGCCAGTGTACCCGAATATGTCAGTGTTTCTCCAAGTGTGGATAAGGCATTGCTATTTGGCGAGAAAACTATCAAGGTGAAATTCAACCGCAAGGTAAACTTCGCTACGAAGAACACCGACAAGATTACCCTTAACGGAAAGACTGTGAAGAAAGCACTCGTACTGGGTGCCGACTCTTCGCTGACCATTACGGTGGATGTGAACTTCGACAAGAAGCAGAATCTCGTGATTCCCGCTAACCTGATTGCCAATTCTCAAGGAGCATACTACGACAAGGAGATCAACCTGACTTGGGAAATCAAAGATCTGCCAACTAACGAGGCTACTGCTATGACTCAGAAGTTGGGTTGGGGCTTCAACTTGGGTAACCACTTCGACACCAGTAATACGGAATGGGGGTATTGGGATGGTGCAACCCCAACTCAGGCCTTATACCAGAAACTGGCTGCTATGGGTGCCAAGACGATTCGTATCCCCGCAACATGGACCAACCACATGGACGACAACATGGTGATTGACGCTACTTATCTCGATGAAGTAGCTCAGAATGTTGACTGGGCCATTGCTGCCGGACTGAACGTCATTCTGAACACCCACCACGACGCATTTGAGTCAGGTTATCTGGGCAATGCTGCTACTAATCCGGCTATTGCTGCTGAGGCAAATGCACTGATTGAGGCTGTATGGAGCCAGATTGCGACGAAGTTCAAGGACTACAACGAACAGTTGATTTTCGAGACCTTCAACGAGGTACATAATGGCGACGACTGGAGCAAAGGCTCCGCTGCACAATTTAGCACGCTGAACGCTTGGAACCAGCTTGCACTCAACACCATCCGAGCTACAGGTAGTAAGAATGCTACCCGTTGGATTGGTGTGAGTGGCTATGCTGCCAACATCGACCTGACCATTGAGACGGAGGAGAATTCTGATCAACTGAAGAACTTCCAGCTTCCTACCGATCCCGCCAACCGCGTAATGGTTAGCGTTCACTGCTACGATCCTTATAATTTCTGTACGGCTCCCTATGATGAGAAAGGCGACTCTATTATTGCCAACAGCTGGGGACACAATGCCGACCCCTACCACTCAATCAGTGGTGCTAACGAGGAGTATATCATCAACAAACTCTACAAGCTGCGCACCACCTTCATCGAAAAGGGCATTCCCTGCTACTTGGGTGAATACGGCTGTGTCAACCAGTTCACAGCCAACGCTACGGCTTTCCGTAAGTACTATCTCGAGTTCTTCTGCCGTGCTGCTAACTTGGCTGGCATCCCTGTTTGCGTATGGGATAACAATCTCTCAACAGTAGGCAACGAGTCGTTCGGTTATATCAACCACAACAACGGCGAGTTCCTCACTGATGGCGCTATGGTGGTTCCAATGATGATTAACGCTACCACCAGCAGCGATAGTTCGTACGACTTCTACACCATCTGGAACAATTCTCCAGTCTATGAGAAATAGTAAGAAGTATCTAACCGTTTTTATTGCCGCACTGCTTATTGCAGCTTGCGGCAATAAAAATAAAGCGGAGGACCCTATTGGCGATAGCGGGCGAACACTACGTACAGAACGACTTCTCAACCACTTAATGGCATACGGCGACAGCACCGTTTATATGTTCGGACAGCACGATGCCACCGTATATGGCATTGGCTGGGAGGCAGATTATAGTAACGACTCAACCATACACCTACGCTCTGACGTCAAGAGCGTCTGCAACGACCACCCTGCCCTACTGAGCTTCGACCTCGGACATATCGAGTTGGGTGATGAGCGTAACCTCGACGGAGTACCTTTCGAGCGTATTCGCAAGGAGATCATTGCTCACTACGACCGCGGGGGCATGGTGACCCTCTCGTGGCATCTCGACAATCCGCTGAGTGGAGGTTCCTCTTGGGTGGCCGACTCGCTGAAGGATGTTGAGACCCGCACCGTAGCTGCCGTCTTGGAAGGCGGCGAGAAACACGAGCTCTTCCTGACTTGGATTGATCGTGTAGCCGATTTCCTCAATTCCTTAGAGACACCTTATGGTGTGAAGGTTCCCGTGCTTTTCCGTCCTTGGCACGAGCATACGGGTTCTTGGTTCTGGTGGGGACAGGCTCATTGCACTGCCGACCAATACAAGGCCCTTTGGCAGATGACCATCCAGCGTCTGAAAGAGCGCGAGGTAGTCAATGCCCTTTATGCCTATTCTCCTGGCACCGAGCCTGATGGTGACGAGGCTAAGTATCTGGAGCGCTATCCCGGCGATGACATCATCGACCTCATGGGCCTCGACTGCTATTGCTTTGCTCCTGATGCCGACACCGTAAAGATAGCCGAATATGCAGCCCTGCTCGACCGCAATCTGGAGATGGTGTGCCGAGTAGCTAAACAACACCAGAAGGCTGCAGCACTCACCGAGACCGGCTACGAATGTATCAAGACACCCGACTGGTGGACCACTACACTGGCTCCCGTTTTGGCCAAGCATCCTATCTGCTACGTGTTGGTATGGCGTAACGCCCACAACCGACAGAATCATTTCTTTGCACCCTATCCTGGCCAGCAGTCAGTCTCAGACTTCGTCCACTTCTACAACGATCCTAAGACGCTCTTCCTACGCGACGTCAACGGATTGTATCTATAAAAAAAGGTAAAAAACGTGCGATTTACTTCGTTATATGGATGAAAATGATTATCTTTGCACATTATTTACAACATCTAACATCTGAACGATATGAAGATTTCGCACATTGAGCATCTGGGCATTGCCGTCCAGAGCATCGAAGAAAGCCTGCCGTTCTTCACTGACGTGCTGGGCTTGGAGTGTTATGCAACGGAAGTAGTTGAAGACCAGAAGGTGAAGACAGCCTTCCTGAAGTGTGGTGAGGTGAAGCTGGAGCTCTTGGAGCCCACATCACCTGAGAGCACCATCCAGAAGTGGCTTGATAAGGGCAACAAGGGTGTTCACCATGTAGCTTTCTGCATCGAGGACGGTGTAGCCAATGCGCTGGCTGAGGTTAGTGCTAAGGGTGTCCGTCTGATTGACGAGAAGCCTCGCAAGGGTGCTGAGCAGCTGAACATCGCCTTCCTGCATCCGAAATCAACCTGTGGAATTCTGACGGAGCTCTGCGAGCATCCTGAATAAATTGATAATTGACAATTGATAATTGATAATAAAACAATGAGCAAGCAATTAGAGAAAATCAAACAACTCATCGAGAAGCGTGAACAGGCTCGTCTCGGTGGTGGTGAGAAAGCCATACAGAAGCAGCATGAGAAGGGCAAGTATACT
>Ga0310694_10005322_pt1 | contig 12329 bp, 8 predicted proteins | sample 174DNAGHGhighgp2_FD_203884 | JGI IMG/M metagenome (GOLD analysis project Ga0310694, IMG submission 203884) | Sheep rumen microbial communities from Palmerston North, Manawatu-Wanganui, New Zealand - 1742 DNA GHGhigh gp2 (v2) (version 2) | ecosystem: Host-associated > Mammals > Digestive system >...
GCAGGCATGGCGGAGAGACGCCATATATGGACGTCTCTACTACGCCGCACCGCCATTCTTGAAGGGGTATCGTCTAAACTCCTAATTTGCATATAACTATGAACTATGAATTATGAACTATGAACTATTCTTGCCCCTCCTAAACTCCTATCAAGCTAAACTCCTAAGAGCCTCAACTCTCCCTCGATGGGAATGCGGCGGTCGCCGAGGACGAGGGTGCCGCGGCCACCATCGCTGTGGACGGTAATGGAACCGGGACGGACGGAGACCTCTATCTTGCCGAAGGGAGTGGGGACACTGCCTTCCATCCACTCGAGACCACCGAGACACGGACGCACCTCATACTCCTCGTAGCCTGCCTTGGTGGGCGTCACGCCGAGGAAATACTTGCCGAGGATGTAGATGGGACTCGCTCCCCAGGCGTGGCATAGACTCTTGCCGTAGGGACGGCCATACATGGCGAGATGCTGCGTGCCATGCTCCGAGGGGATGTATTTCTCCCAAAAGGTGGTGGCTCCCTCACGCAACATACCGCCCCAGTAGGCTCTCATCTCGGGGAGTACTGATGTCTGCATGCCCATCGTGCAGAGGGCTTCCAACTCATAGAAACGCATATAGGGGGTGGTGATGGCTTCCACCTGTTCGTTGAGCAGCACATGGCGGAGAATGGACGCTTGCTCCTCGGGGGATGCATAGCCGTAGATGATGGCGAACATATTGGGGAATTTCGTCACCATCGTGTCGGGCTGCCCGTCTTCCATGGCGTGGATGAAGGCGTGACGCTCCTCGTCCCAGAAGGTGGGGCGCAGCTTTTCGCGCAAGGCATATGCCAGGCGGGCGTAGGTCTCTGCGTCGGTGGCATAATCTTCGGGGGTGAGGCTGCCCCATGGAGGGTCTTTAGGGTCTTTAAGGTCTTTAGGGTCTTTAGGGTCTTTAAGGTCTTTGGAGTCTCTCAACAGTTTGGCGCATTGCTCCATGGTCTCCAGGGATTTGCAGAAGAGCAGTTGCTCGAAGCAGAGGGCGCCGCGCTTGCGCATGGGGAAGTCCACCCAGTCTACAAACACCCAGTCGTCGGCCTGCCCTTCCATCATCCCGTCCTTGTTGGTGCGTTCCAGGCAGTAGGCCATCAGCGTGCGCATTAGGGGATAGATGCTGCGCACGAAGTCGAGGTCGCCGGTGTAGAGGTGATAGTCGTGTATGGACTTGAACCAATAGAAGGTGTAGTCCATAATGGTGTTGACATGGGCGGTCACCGGGTCCTTGCCCCTCAGCTGCCGGATGGTGCGACTGACGCAGTCGGTGTCGAAGCGCAGGTAATAGTTCATCAGGTAACTCTGTATGGCGTCGCCGCTCCAAGTCCATCGGTCGCGCTTGATGCCGTCGGTGAAGAATTCTCGCGTGGTGAGGTCGAGCGTGTAGGCCGACACCTCCCAGATGCGGTTCAACTCCTCGTCGTTGCAGCGGAAGGCGCCGCTGTGCGCCGGGTCGTGGACGCTGTATTCGTAGTCCAAGGCGACGTTGGAGAGGCGGAGATTGCCGGTGCCTTCGAGATAGACGTGACGGAAGGCCTTGCTCTCGGGGAGGACATAGTCGGTGGTGCGCTTGGCATAGGCCAAGGTGACGAGGTCGACGATGCCTTCTTCGGTCACCTCTATCTGGTCGAGGGTCTCGCAGAAAGCGCGGTCGAGGGCTTCTTTCTCGCTCTCGCCGTAAAAAATGTTGAGCATTCCCTCGCCTTCAATCCCTTCGATGACCAGATAGCCCATCGTCTCCTTGCCGAAATCGACAAGAACGCCACGCCCTCGCTCTTCCAGTTTGACGGCCTCTACACGGCGACGGGCGAGTGCGAACATGGAAGGACCTTTGTCGGGGTCTGTGAGATGGCCCGTGCCTGCGGCGACATAGATGCCGGAACCATGGGCCACTCCTTCCTCGTCAATCCATATCTTGTCTTCGTAGGTGACCTGCCAGGTGTAGTCGCTGTCCACACTGTCCACATCGTCGCCGGCGACCAACAAGGCGGGGGGCGACACCACGTTGTGCACCTTGATGCTCAACAGGTGTTCACCGGCGGGAATGAGAAGGGTCTCGGGCATGCCAAACTGCAGCCAACCATCGATGCTGACGCGGTAGCGGCCTTCGGCACGGATGTCTATGCGTGTCGTGGATTCCAATGTCACCGTCTTGCGGAACTCCACGGTCGCCCAGTGGCTGTCTTGCTTCCAAAACGGGGGAAGCATGGTGCCGCGCTCCGTGCGCCGGTTGTTGAAACGATTGCCCAGCCAGATTTCAAAGTCGCCGGGATACCATATCCATTGAGCCATATATGTGATTTTGGGGAGTTAAAGGGGAGTTTTTGGGGGAGTTAAAGAGGAGTTAAAGGGGAGTTAAAGGGGAGTTGAAGGGACATGTGTTCACGTGGCTCCATTCTCATTTTTCATCTTATTTGCCAGCAGCGAGAGGAGGAATCCCGTGACGAAGATGGTGGTGGTGCCGAGCACGATGGCCAGGTATTCATGCAGGTGGATGCCGGGCAGGTCGTAAAGGCCGGCGAGCGATATCCATGCGATGACGGCGATGCCTGCCACGCACCCTGCCAGCGCGGCCTTCTTGTTGATGCGGCGGGGCATGATGCCCAAGAGGAAGAGGCCGAGCATGCCGCCGGAGAAGATGGACGACAGTTTCCACCATGCGTCGATGATGCTCTCCACGCTGAGCATGGCGATGGCCACGAAGATGCCGATGACACCCACGATGGCACTCGACAGGCGCAGCACGAACACTTGCCGCCGTTCTGTGGAATGTTGGGTCAACGGCTTGTAGTAGTCGGTGAGGATGATGGTGGCGGCTGAGGAAACGCTCGTCGAGACGGTGCTCATGCCGGCGGCGAAGATGGAGGCGATGAGCAGGCCGCGAAGTCCCACAGGCAGACCGTTGACGATGAAGAATGGGAACACGTAGTCGGGCTTCGAGGCGATGTCCTCTGGCAGCAGGCCGGGATGGGAGGTGTAGTAACTGTAGAGGGCGGAACCGATGAGGAAGAACAGGGCCGAGACGGGGATGTAGAGATAGCCGCCGAAGAGGGCTGAGAAACGGGCGTCGCGGTCGGTCTTTGCCGCATGGTAGCGCTGCACGTAGTTCTGGTCGATGCCGTAGTTCTGCAGGTTGATGAAGATGCCGTAGATGAGGCACACCCAGAAGGTGGAGGTGGTGAGGTCGCCGGTGAACTCTCCCAGGGAGAACTTGTTGCCCTCGGGCGAGTGCATGGCGAGGTCGAACACCTGCGACGGGCCTTCGGGCATGGAGAAGAAGAGGATGCCGAGACACAACAGGGCACCGCCGATGAGGATGATGCCTTGGATGGCGTCGGCCCAGATGACGGCTTTCAGACCGCCCAGCATCGAGTAGATGATGATGGCGATGGAGGTGGCGATGATGACCATGTGGATGTTCCATCCCATGAGGATGTGCATGGGGACGGCCAGGAGGTAGAGGATGCTGCCCATGCGGGCGATTTGCGTGAGCAGGTAGCAGGCGGAGGCGTAGAATCGCGCCCAACGGCCGAACTTGTCCTCGAGGAAGGTGTATGCCGATACGCTGTCGCCGTTGCGGTAGAAGGGGACGAAATAGCGCGCGGCGAAATAACTGGCGATGGGGATGGAGAGGGAGAACACGAAGGCGTTCCAGTTGGAGGCGAAGGCCTTTCCGGGATAGCCGATGTAACTGATGCTCGACACGTAGGTGGCGAAGATGCTCATGCCCACCACCCAACCGGGCAGCGACCGCCCTGCCTGGGTGAGGTCGCTCGAGGTGTGGTCTTTTTTGTAGAAACTACAGCCGAAGACCACCACGCCGATGGTGAAGACAAGGAAGATGATGAGGTCGATGGTGTGCATGGCTTTTTCCTTTAGTGTTGGTTGCGGGTGATGCCTGCCGCCAGGCGGATGCTGTCGGCCACCTGCGGACCGTTGTTCTCCCAGGTGTTGCCGGGGCCGCAGGAGTTCTTCAGGTATTTCTCCGTCGGCGTCCAGTTGTTGCGCACGGTGATGTACGACGACCCTTCGTCGGTGTAGAGGTAGAACCAATGCTCGGGGTCGTGCACGTAGCCGGGCGTGAAGATGTCGCGCACCACGTTTTCTTCGATGAAGGTGTGGGGTTGTGCGCCGAGGGTGTAGATGCCGGCGGTGTCGTACATATGGCGAGCATAGTGGTGGATGAGGTTGCCACGCACCATGTTGTCGGACATTGCACAGGTCTGCTGGTTCCATCCCCATCCCAGGCTGATGCCGGTGTACGACACGTTGGAGATTTCGTTGTGCTCGATGCGGATGCCACGCACGTAGCCGGCGCCGATGCCCACGCAGCCCCAGTCTTCGTTGGCGGCGTCGTCGATGATGTTGTCCTTGACCAGAAGGTCGCTGCAGAGCACGCGTTGGTCGGTGGGACGGTAGGGAAGGTGCGCCTCATGGGCTTCGGAACCGAATGTCCCGGCGAGGATGGCGGTGCCGCCGATGTCGCGGAAGGTGCACCCTTTGATGTGTCCTCCCTGGGTGAAGGTGTGGTAGTCGAGGGCTGTCGAGGCGCAGTGCTCGAAGGTGCAATGCTCGAAACAGACGTCTTCGGCGCAATTCACCTCCACGGCGGCGGCGGGGCGGCCCACCCACCCTTGGTTGTCCAAGTTGTGGTCGCCGTTGGGACGACGCATCTGGGGCTTGAGTTTGTAGGCCTCTATCATGTACATGCCGGCTTGAAGGGGGGCGTGGCCTTGCAGACTCGGGCGCAGCCATGTGCCATGGCGGAAGGTGACGCCCTTGATGGTGACGCTGCTGACGGGACGGTCGGGGGTGCCTTCCACCTTCAACAAGGTCTCCAGGGCGGGCACCTCCACTTCTGCGGTGCGCAGGTCTTCGCCGGGCAGGGGCATGTAGTATAACTTCTGTTCCTTTGCGTCGAGATACCACTCTCCGGGTTGGTCGAGCAACTCCTTCGCGTTGGTGAGATAGAAGGCGGAGTTATGGCCGTCGGTGTTCACCATCGGCGAGGGCCAGGGATGCATGAAGTGCACGTGGCTCTCGGGGTTGTGGAAGGTGACGGCGGCACTGTCGTCCTCCACCTTGATGCCTTTGATGCGGAGGTTGGCGATGCACCACATCTCATGGAGCACCATCTCGGCATGGGGGGCATGCAGGATTTTGCGCACGGCGGAGGCAGGCACGTAGAGGGTCTCTTTCGCCTTGTCCATCGACAAGATGCGGTGCATCTGTTCGAAGTCTTCCACGTCGCGGGCGCGGACGGCTTTGCGGCCGTTCACCCACATCTGGCGGAACTCCAGCGGACGGCCGTTCCATTCCGGCACGTCGGCCACCCATAGCTTGCCTTGCTGGCGCCATCCGGTGATTTGCACGCCGCCGGTGATGACCACGTCGCCCTTGGCTTCCAATATGAGCCATTTGTCCTCGGGACGGATGACGATGGGTTGGGTGAGGCGGTAGGTGCCGGGTTGCAATTGAAGGATGGGGTCCGACCCCTTGTGGAGCCTCTTGATTTCACGGGCTTCCTGAAGGGCGCGTTCGATGGTGAACTCGCCAGGCTTCACCTCGATGGTGAACTCGCCTGACGCCCTTGCTTGCAGGGCAAGGAGGAGGGTGGCGAACAGACAGGTCAGTATCTTGCGGGCATCCATACGGTCATTTCGCTTTTCCCGCGGTTGCCCCAGGCATAGTAGGGGATGAGGCGGATGGTTTGACGTTTCGTGGCTTTGGCGGCGTCGCGGTAGAGGGTGCCTCCCCACGACTGATGCTCTCTGACGAGGACCTCGCATTCCAAGGCGGTGACCCTGCTGTCGGCGATGCGTGTCTCAACGGGGGTGAACCGGGTGTCGAGGGGCAGGAGGAGGTCGTCGATGTCGGTGCCGCCGAGGTCCTGGCTCTCCACGCAGTAGACGAGGGGGCCGCGCACCACGGCCACCTGCCCGCGTGACTCTTCCACGAGGGGGTTGGCTTCCACGATGCGCACGGGCATGGGGAGGTCGATGGTCACCGTGTTGCCTTTCTTCCATGTCCCTTCGAGGGCGATGTAGCCGTTCTCCGCCTTCGCCGTGGCGCCGTTGTCGGCTTTCACCTCCATCTTTTCGCACCACGCGGGCTGATGCAGTTTGATGGTGAAGTCTTTCTTGCCTTTCAGGCGTGTGATGCGCAGGGTGAGGTGTCCGTCCCACGGGTAGTCGCCGGTCTGTTCGATGCCCACCTCTCCCACACCGTCGATGGTGGCGGTCGTGGTGCTGGCGCCGTAGAGGTTCACCCATAGCGTGCCGTTGCCTGTGGCATAGGCGTAGTCCTGTGCCTGGCAGAGCGTGCGGAGGGTGTTGGGCGGACAACAGAAGCAACTGATGAGTTTCTTGCGCTCCTTGGGCCAGCGCAGGGTGTAGGGCAGTTCGTCGCTGAGACGTAGCGGGTTGGTGTAGAAATAACTCTCACCGTCGAGCGAGATGCCGCAGAGTATGCTGTTGTAGAAACAGTTTTCCATGATGTCGGCATATCTGCCATCGCCGGTGGCGAGGAGCATGCGCCAGTTGAAGAGCATGTTGCCGATGTTGGCGCACGTCTCGTTGTGGGCGGTGGAGTGGGGCAGTTGGTAGGGCCGTCCGTAACTCTGGTGCACCTTCTGGATGTTCTCGGGCTTGTAGTCGGTGCCGTCGGGCGAGGTGCCGTCGTAGAGGGCGCCGCAGGCACCGGTGATGTACATCTTCCGCTCCACGATGTCTTTCCAGATGGAGGTGAGGTTGCGCATCAACTGCGCCTCGCCATCCTCGAGGAAGAGGTCGGCGACGCCGGCGTAGAGGTAGTTGGCGCGCACGGCGTGGCCCATGGCGGTGTATTGCTCGCGGAAGGGTATGCGGTCCTGGTTGTCGTCGGTGCCTTCCTTCACCATCCCGCGGATGTCGATGAATTTCTTGCAGAGTGCGAGGTAGCGCGCATCGCCGCTCTCGCGGTAGAGTTCGGCCACGGCCATGTAGTGGGAGGGGCAGATGGCGTTGCCGGCGAGTTCTTCAGGGGCTTCCATGCAGAAGCGGTAGAGGAAGTCGGCGGCTTTCACGGCGGCGTCGTAGAGCGTGGTCTTCCCCGTGGCGCGCTTGTGGATGATGCCGGCGGTGATGAGGTGCCCCAGGTTGTAGGTCTCGAAGTTCAGACGGTTGGCGAAGGCGCTGTCGTCCTTTGTCCCAACGGCGGTGCCTACGGTGGTGGTGTCTTCCACGTCCTTGGTGGCTTTAGCCTCTTCTGCCAGTTTTTTGTTCAGTTCGGCGATGATGACGGGGGTGTGGATGTATCCGTCGGCGCGTTGCGACTTCACCACGCAGCCGATGAAACGGTCCATCACCTTTTCCAGTTCGGGGTCGTGGGTGATGGCATAGACGGAAGCGACGGCTTCCAACCATTTGTACATGTCGCCGTCGTGGAATGGCGGACCGTGGTGCTCGCCGCGCATCTCGCCGGAGGCGATGAGGAAGTTGTTGAAACCCTTGCCTTCCTTGGTCTGCCACGTCTCCCACATACTCTGCAAGGAGGTCTTGCTGAAGACGTCGAAGCGCTCGCCCCAGAAGCCGCCTTGCCATCGCGTGGCGTCGAGGGGGAGGCTGGTCATCACGGCATGGGGACTGCTCTTGGTGGTGGTGAGGCCCTGCGCCGTGGCGGTGAGGGTGCCCGACAGGAGGAGGGTTGCGACAAGGGTGTGTCGGATGGGATGTTTCATGGTGGTGTGGTTGTAGTTTACAGGGTGCCGCCGCTTGCTTTCACGCGTTTTTCCCATTCCTCGCGCTCTTTCTGGATGTCGTATCCGCGCTTGGAGAGGTAGTTGTTGATGCGGCCTTTGTATTTGTTGAATGTCTCGTGCTTCTTGTTTGAACTCTCTGCATCGATGGCGTATTCGCGGGCTTCCACAAGCCAGGCCATGATTTGTTCCTTCTCCTCGGCGGTGAGGGTGGGTATCATGTCGCAGTAGGCTTTGTAGGTCACGTCCACCACGTTGTAGGTCATCACGTCTTTCACCTTCACGATGTCGGCGGGCGAGAGGTGGATGGAGAGGTCGGCGTCGAAGTCGAAATGTGAGCGGTAGAGCCGGGAGTCGCAGGTGGCTTCGGCAAGGGCCTTGTTGGTCTTCTTCAGCGTGTCGCGCTCGGCATAGATGTCGTTGAGTTTGAAATAGCGGTTGGCGACGATGTTCTGCACGTTCTGGCCGCGTGGGGTCCACGTGATGCCCAGGGCGTCGGTGGCTTTCCTTGCACGGCCGATGATGGTGGCGACATAGGAGGGGTCGCGGCCGAGGCTGTCGAGGGCGACGGCGGGTTCGGGGTAGGCATTGAACAACGTCTTCAGGGTGTGGACGTTGCTGCCGTAGTTCATCTTCACGTTGCGCACCATCTTCACGTCGCGGCTGCGTTCCACGAAGAGCCAGCCTTTCCATCCCATGCGGTCGAGGGTCTGTTTCACGGCAGGCAGGTCGATGGCGGGGTCGTTGCAAAGCCACAGGCTGTCGGTGTTGCTGGCGTGGATGGCGCAGATGTTTTTCGCACCAAGGCGCTGGAGGTCGGCGCAGAGGTCCCAGCCGTGCTCCACGATGGTCTGCATCTTGTAGAAGATGCGGATGCCGTCGCTCTTCACCTCGCGCAACAGGCGGAGGTTGCCTTTCGCGTCCAACGGGGTGTCGATGCCCACCACCTTGCCGCGGGCCTTCGCGGCCTCGCCGATGTCGTGGAGACGCTTCACCACTTGTGCGCGCCGCTCCTTGTTCACCGCCCAGTCGTTGCCGCAGCCGCCGAGGGGGAGGAAGGCCACTTCCACGCCGCCCATCTTGTCCATCGTGTCGAAACAGTCGGACAACAGCGACATGTAAGTGTCTTTCTTCGTCAGGTCCTGGGCATAGAAGCCGCTCATCGCCACCGCACCGATGCGGATGCCGAGACTGTCGGCGGTGTGCTTGAACAACGCCGCCTGGGCGTCGTCGCGCAACTGGTTGTCGAAGGCTTCGCGGTCGCCCAGTCCTCCCATATCCAACTCTACGCCGTCGCAACCTAGTTCCTTGGCGAGGGCGAAGACGCCGAGTTTCTGACGCTTGAGCACCATCCAGTCGCAGACGCCGACGGAATAACGCTCCTGGCTCCATAGCGTGTCGGGCAAAAGGAGGGCAAGCAGCACCGCCAACCAAAAGATTTTACGTTCCTTGTTCATATTATTTCTCCTTTTCCCATTCTATGATATTGCGCTCTTGTGAGGAGAAGGCGATGCCCACCTTGGTGATGGGACGTCCTTCTATAAGGTATTTGTCTGCATAGCCTTTCTGGTTGATTTGTTCCAAGGCTTCGGCTGCGGTGGAATCGTATTTGATTTCCATGATATAAATGCCTAGTGGCATGCGAAGCACGATATCGGCACGTCCCTTGGCTGTCGGTTCCTCAGCCTTTACATCGGCTCCGAATGAGGTGAGCAGGGTGTAGAGCAAGGCGTGGTAGTGGTGCTCGTTCTGGTTGTCCAGATGGTAGGGTACGCTGGCGTAGAAGGTCTTGATGGCTTCGATGAAGGCTGTCAGGTCATCGGTGTCGTAGAAGTCGTAGTAGGCATCCAACAATGCCGAGGTTTGGCGTGTGTTGATTTTCTTTCCCGCGACGTGTTTGAACAAACAATCGGCAAAGCCCTTGCGAACCTCGTTGTTGGGAAATCCCAGAACGTATATGCCGCGCCTCTTCACATAGTCCTTGATAGTCAGATAACCACTTTGGTAAAGTACGGGCAAGGGGTCGTCCAAACTTTCGAGTGGCAAGTCGAAGGCGGTGGATGGCACCCTCACGTTTTCTATTTCGGCGAAGTCGATGTCTGGCATCTGGGCAAGTATGTCGATGAGTGAACTGCTGGTGCCCCTGTCAAACCAATAATTGTCTATCTTTTGTGTCTCAAAAGCGTTGAAGAGACTGAAAGGATTGTACATATCGCACATGCGTTCGCTGAAATGGTATCCGTCATACGTCTCTTTCAATTCTTCCATTTGTTGCTCATAGTCCAAACCATTGGCTTCGCCCAAAAGGACGATGTCGTTGTGAAACTGGGTGACAAGCTCTTCCTCGCTGATGCCGCATATAGTTTCATATTTAGGCGTCATGGAGATGTTCAACAGGTGGTTGAGGCCGCTGAAGATACCCATCTGCGAGAATTTGGAGATGCCAGTGATGAAAACGAATTGCAGGTGACCGTCGAGGGGCTTGAGCACACTGAAGAGCGTGGAGAATTTTTGCCGTACGCTTTTCTCCAATTCGGGGTTGCCGATGTTGTGGAGCATGAAAGTGTCATACTCATCGACAATCACCACGGCGCGTCGACCCGTTTGGCGGTGGGCTTCCTTGACGATGGCTTCAAAACGGAGACCGCTACTCAACTTTGAAGTGGGCATGCCATATTGAACCTCGTAATCTGACAAGGTCTGGTCGATTTGTTCTTCAAGGGAGGAAAGGGAGTAGTCTTTGGTCTTGCTGAAGTCGAAGCGGAAGATGGGATGCTTCTCCCATTTCCAGTTGGTTGTGGCGATGTAGAGTTGCGGCTGCTCGATGCCTTCCTCGGTGGTGAATTTCTCGAAAAGATCACGTCGACCCTGGAACACCGCCTCAAGGGTGGAGCATAGCAACGACTTGCCAAAACGCCTCGGACGACTTAGAAAATAGGGCTTGCCTTCTGTAATCATACTATAGATGATGGGAGTCTTGTCCACATAATAATATCCATCTTTGCGGAGACTCTCGAATTCCTGTATGCCTATGGGGTATTTTTTCTTACTTGTCATAAAACTGCAATTTCGTTTCACGCCGCTAAGTTAAGAAAAAATATTGGAAATTGAAAATAGAGGATTGAAAATCCTGACATATTATTGCATCAAATTTCGCTTTCGCTCAACTTCCTGGAGTTATAGGGGAGTTCTCCCTCACCCCCGGCCTGCAGCCATCCCCTCTAAGATTAGGGGGCCAGGGGGCGTTGACCACCCCATCTGTCATCCGATGAACACGTTTTTTTGCCAATTTCACGAAATGATAATTTTATTTCACGAAATGATAAGTCATATGTGGCGTTTCTGCCTAACTTTGCATCGTCAAACATCGATGATATGTCTAATGTCGAATCCCATCATTCAGCCATGGAATATGCCATGTGGTATCAGGAGCATCTCCTCGCCATGGAGGATGCCATAGGGGAAAGATTGGAGGCGAAAATCGAGGAAATCATTGACAGGAAATTCCAACAGTATATGGAACAAGCAAGATAAGAAAGTGACAACAATCATCATCTTTAACCATTTTATTAACACATTATTATTTTAGAGTTATGAAAAAGACTATTTTGAGTTTCGCCATCGCAGCTATGGTAGCATTGATGGTATCATGTGGAAAAACAGGGGGCAATGAAGGGTACACCTTCTCCGTACAAAACAACATCACCGGTACTACAGGTACAGCCAACTGCCATATCCCTGACCTGGGCGCTCCCATGTCATTCGAGGTTGCAGGAGAGGGGGACATCCTCGACGTTACCGCCACCGTCAAAGTGAAGCATCGCGACAAGTCCGAACTCTCCGACGAACCACGCGCTACCACGGAACTTTGGATTAGCGGTCGTCAGGATGATAACAAAGACACCCAAATCACCCTCACCGCCGATGAAGAGATGCAGAAGAAAATCATAGAATGGCTCAGCCAACCTGCCGGCACAGAACTCGACATCATCTTCAAAGGCAGAGTGCCTAAGGCCGACCTTGACAAACTCAACGCCAAAGAGTGCACCAACACATTGGTACTCTGATACACAATGACATCATAACAAAGGGTGGACGTCAATATGGCATCCACCCTTTGTTGCTATGTATCAGGGGGAACGGGGAATATGATACGTTTTTGAGCCTTCTTATGATGCTGAAGCCAACCGCTGAAAGTCTGGACAGTTGTTTGGTTCCAGCTCCTTTTTGCAAAACGGAAATGAGAATCTTGTCCCCGTGATACACGCAAAATGAAATTGAAAAACGTATCAATTTCCCCGTCCCCGCGATATACGCGTGATTTATGATAATAATTTTCCGTAATTCAAAATTTTTTTTTGATATTCAAAATTTTTTTCTTATCTTTGCATATATTTATCTGATATGAGAATCATTGCAAAAAGCACCCTCGTAAAATACTAAATCATTATCCGCATCTTTCCGATAACGCCCCGAAGGGGCAATAAGCCTCCAGCCCAGGGCAACGCCCTGGGAAATTGGGAAGGAGGCAATCGCCCTGTAGGGGCATAAGCCTTTCATCT
>Ga0310694_10005325_pt1 | contig 12327 bp, 12 predicted proteins | sample 174DNAGHGhighgp2_FD_203884 | JGI IMG/M metagenome (GOLD analysis project Ga0310694, IMG submission 203884) | Sheep rumen microbial communities from Palmerston North, Manawatu-Wanganui, New Zealand - 1742 DNA GHGhigh gp2 (v2) (version 2) | ecosystem: Host-associated > Mammals > Digestive system...
ACCGACAAGATAATGCTTATAGCCCGTTTAGTTTTCGTACTTGTTTTCATACCGAAAACCTCCTTTCGAAAATAAAAAAAACCGGACGATAACGAGCCGTTCGTTTGCTTAAATTGTTAACGCAAAACGTTTAACAAATATATATGAACGAAAAAAACGGTCGTTTTGTCCAAGACATAAAAAATGAGCGACTGTGATTAACAGTCGCTCTAAGGAGTCTTTGAAAAAACAGCAAACGCAAATGATTACGGTAAGTTATATGTGCTAAAAACACGATAAAACGCTTAGCATTTGCCGTGTTATTATATTAACATATTTTCATTTTTTTGTCAAGCGCATAGCGTAAAAGATGAAGAAAAAAAGACCCAACCCCGTCAGGTTGAGTCTTTTGTTTACTGATGAATGTAGCCGTTCTCAACGACTGCACCACCATCGGTCCGATAAGGATATCGAACCGAATAACGGGCGTTTTTCGTCTCAAAGAGCGCACTGCCCTTGTTAACGAAAAACACCGCTGTGACCGGCGATGTGCGTACAATTCCGTCAGTTTTCGACAGGAACGTCGCACGCTCCCCGATTCTTAACTCGTTGAGCCACACGGCGTCAACGATTTTTTTTTGCTTATTTGTCGAAAGGAGCTCAGCCATTAATAATGCCCCCTCTCATTTGCAGCATACGGCCAATAAATTTTTGCCTGTACGTAACGGTCGCCGTCAAAACCGCTTACGCACGATACAGGGCCACCCCAATTGAGGTCAAGGAACACCGTGCCCATAGACAACTGGGTGTATCCTTCATCCTTAAGGGCTTCCCAATATTCTTTGATTCTTTTGAAAGAGAATTGCTTTGCAATCTCTTCAAAAGAACGGCGCATAGGTTTGTTGTTTGTTGTCATTGTCTTTCTTCCTCCTTAATTATGCCCGAACAATTATATTATTTTTGTTCGTGTGAAATTTGCCCTGCTTTTCAATGTAGAAGTCATTGAAATATGTCGTGACTTCGAAAGCCTCAACATAATTAACGAATCCAGCATATTGAAGCAGGTAGGTTTTGCCGTCGTTAAACTTCAGGCAGATAGCTCGATGAGACTCTTCAGCCTCGATGTGGGCCGCCAGAAGCTTTTCAATGGCGTTTTTGTTGTTTTTCAGAGCTTCCGAAAGCTCATTTAAACAACACTCGGCGCTGTTGACACCACCGCGTTCCGCATATCTGCGGGCAAGGTGTTTGGCGTCAACACATCCGAAAACGAGGACAACTTCGTTGACCTCGCTGTACTGTCTCGAATAAACCGAAGTTTTGAACTCGAAACAGTTTGTGTTTTTGCTCTTGTTTATATACATACTTAACCTCCCTGCCGCAGACAGCGGCAAAACAAAATAATGCCGCCATCCCGTAAAGAGAAGGCGGCTGTGTATTATACCCGAGTGCTACCGTCGTAGCTTAAGCATTACTGCTTCGGGCCGGACTCTAAATCCGTCACAGCCTCTCCTCTTTTTTTTGCAAGGAGTAGGTTGATTAGAAAAATAAAAAAAGACCGCTCTCAAGCGTCTCACAAACGCAAGAAGACAGTCTTTTTTTTGAAATATCACACATCTCAGGCCGCACACACCCTTTTGGGAGCGGACGGCAACAAACAAGCCGACATCTTCCCGTCGGGTAATGTCAGCTTATAAGTCTATATCACATATGATATTTATGTATTAAATATACCACAAATATCTATAATTGTCAAGATGAGCAGCGGTCAGCTTGCAAGCTTTGCACACTGCTCACACAGCTCATCTATCTTTTTTGTTTTGCACTCCGAAATCATTTCAAACACCTCATCAGAGTTTATTGTTTCGCCATTTTTTAAGTATATGATTCCGCGAAAACCAAGAACCGAGTCGAACACGGCATATCCATCGTGTTCTACATATTCAGGCAGACGAAGAAAAACACTGCGAAGCAAATCGTTTGGAGTTTTCAAAGCATCACCGCCTAACGCCATAAAAGATATTATCGATTTTAACATTTTATATTCAAAAAATCAAGTTTTCACTCCGGCGGGTAGTTTATATATAATATTAAAATACATAAACACCGTAGGTGTTTGCTTAAGAAACAATACATTGTTAGAGTATATAAAGTAAGCATTAAAGAACAATACATATATATTAACTGCAAATTACCTTACTCGACGGTGCTTATATCTTTTTCAATCACCAACTAATCCCAATCGGGTATAATGGCATAAAAATATCGCCGAATTATACCTTTTCGGTACTTTTTCGGCGATAAAATATAAGTGTACTTGGAATTTTTGTTACGAAAATATTAAACTGTACTTTATTTTTTGCTCTGATTCTTTGGATTTATCCTGCGCTTTATCCCCTTTTTCACAACAACTTACCTTGCGCACCGCCACGGATTAACATTTCAATATATTTAGACAGCAAAACAAGACCGCCTTAAGCAGTCTGATTTTTTAAGTATTTACAAGCGATTATTTTACTTGTTTATTACGCCGCACACGTTACTTTACACTTGTCTTGCGTAAAATTGTGCTCGACAACATTATCTGGAATTTTGGAATGCGGGCCGGCTCTGTTACCCGAAGACTTATTTTTCTTATTGTGTTTTTTACAAACGACTCTGTTAAGAAAGTCTCTGGCCAAGAAAGTAACCTTATTTACGCGTTCAACAACAGCAAGCACGCTTGCTTCGATAACATCAAACACATCGTTTATACTATACTCTGTGTACTCGTTATTATCAAGGCAGCTGAGTATAATCATTGTTCCCTTATTTCTGAAAAATCTTCTTTCAATATATCCGCAGATTGACATTTGATTAAGCATTTCGTTTAACGCCGAAAACGGTATATGTAAAAACTCCGCAAACGACTTCAGACGGACGTATCTGTTGATTATAACCATAGTTTTATTTAATGTTTCATAACCGCCGAAATTAACGATGTGCACGCCTTTAAGTAATTCATTTTCTTCCATATCATCCTGAAAGCTCGTATTGCAATACAGAAGCAGCGCGATGTCCTTTATTCCGTGAGAATAATTCAACTTATTAAAGAAAAAGTCCGTAATTGCATTTGCAGGAAAATATATGTATCCCCTGTCGTTATATATGTTGTAAAGCTGCGCTTTTACATCGTCAGGATTTCTGTATTCTTCCTTCTGCGGAATATATGAGCCGAACTTATTGAAATGCACAAAAAACTTTCTTTCTCTGAACGGAATTGGTCTCGCCTGTGCCTCAAAGGATATTAGACCGTTATCGGAAAAATAACGCAATATATCCATTGCTTCATTTTTCGTTACGCCCCAAATTTTAGCGAGACGGCTTGGATAGATATACATATTAGGTTTAATTAAACTGCATTGAGCTGAAGTCCAGTCATTTGATATATCCTGACTAACCGCTTCAGACAGCAGCCGAACGAAGCAGTAAAAATAATTGTCTTTATATTTTCTACCCTTAAACGAGTTTATACCGGCCAAAATCTTTCTCGGTACATATAGCTTACCGTAGTCATTTGCCTTCTTCAAAGACTCTTTGCAACTGAAATTCAAATAATCACCCCTTTCAACAGAATATAAAAAGCCCTCTTCGTTCTGCAAACACAAAACAAAGGGGGCTTAAGTGTATGAATTATGCGACTTCCTCTGCGGATTCGCTTTCAGCTTCTTCAGCAGGTTCTTCCGCCTGCTCCGACTCTGCTGTGTCGGTGTCAACCGTTTCATCAGCTACAGCCTTTCTTGTTTTCTTGGGACCCCTCTTCGGATTCGCTATACTGTCTTTTCTGAGCAGGTCGTTAAAAGGTCCTTCCTTTTCGACCGCCTCAAGATAGCAGGTAACGATAAGGTTGTTGAGAGTACCCCTGAGTTTCTGCGACGGGATAAATACATTAAACTCTCTCGTCTCGTTCGTATTTTTGTCGGTATGTTCTCTTGTCGGGAAAACAACAATCGTATTACCCTGGAAATCTTCAAGAATACGGATATCGTTGAGAAGAATTCCAAAATAATCAAGCTTTACGACAGCCTTAAAGTTGCGTCTTCCTTTAATGAGATACACGGTAACGCGGATGGGATATTCCACGCCGTTCATCTTTACAGTACGAACAAAGCTGATACCTTTCTTTGCTTTTGCCATTGCGAAGCACACTCCTTTCTTTAAAAATTTATATAACAAAGCCCGTAGCTATACAGGCAATTATATATGACCTGTGATTTTGATTTTTTGCCCTTTGTTTTTTGTATAATAAAATGAAATAACCCCACATAAAATGCAGGGTTATTAAATTTTCACGTTACTATGCGACGCAATCATCAAGGTAATTCATTGCCTCGAGAATTCCGCACACAATCGCATCTGCGTCTGTGTCCTTATGAACGCAATTTTTTACACAGCTAAAGCTATTAACACCGTTAACAAGCTTGATAGCTGTGCCGGACTTTTCTTCCCACGCTTTCAAATTGACGTTGTAATCGTCAAGTAGAAAGCAATCGGAATCAATTCCGGCAAATGCGTCCGCTTTTGAGTCGCCGCAGTGAATGAAAATGCGGTGTTTCACCTCCGGCAACCAACGGTCAAGCCAGCGATTTTTCTGTCGAAGAGCTTCTCTGTTGCCCTTCTCGTACGCTGACAAGATATATACCTCAATCTCATCATTGTACAGCTCAACGATTTCCTTAACCGCTGTCAGGACCTCGTCATACGGGGGTAACTCTGAAAAGTTGACGCCTGCGTCATACTCTTCTTTGGTGCGAAGTTCTGCGATAGTGCCGTCCATATCAACGAACAGCTTCTTTTTTTGATACCTCATAAAATATCCTCCTTAAAATGCAAAAAGCCGCATCTCATTGTTTGAGATACAGCTATTTGGTGTTATTAACAAAAAAGAGCCACCCGAAACGGATAGCACAATTTGTTTTTCTTATTATTTCTATTTGAAGACATTTTATCATAAAAGTCGAATCGTGTCAAGGAGTATTCTTTCAACAGCATCAAACTAATTTAATATTTTGTGGAGTTTTGTTTTAACTTTTTGTGGCAAAGAAAAAGCTCCACCGAAGTGGAGCCTTAATTTTTTATTGATTATTTATCTGCCGCAGCGGCTTTTGCCTGAGCAATTTCGTATTCAGTACCCTGCTTGCGTAAGCGAGCGCCTTCAACGAGCTTGAACAGGTCTATGCCGTCACGAACTTTTTCGAAAAAGCCGATACAATCGGCGTAAGACAGGCGTACAACAAGATATGAATCCTGCTCGTATGATTTTGCATCATAACCAACGCCTTCATCCTTAAGGATAGCCCAGCCCTTCTTTATCGTAAGGGCGTACGGATAACGGGATTTAGCTCCGTTAGCCATAGTACCTTCTCTCTTTAATTCGAAAGAAAGAACTTCACCCTTGCCGTCCTGACGCTTAGCAAAGCTGTGCGTCTTGACGTCATAGAAAAGCTGACCGTCATAATTTAAGCCACGTTCGATATTCTTGCATATCATTACAACCTGTTCGGGAGACAGGTTGTATTCGAGCGAATTACCCGTCTTATTGCCGCTTTCCTTGCCCTTATCGTAATCGATTATCTCGATGCCGATTAACGCTCGGATTTTAACGTTTTTGCCGTCCTTAACGTATGTTTCGTCAGTACCGGCAAATATGCGTCTCCAGTTTTTTAAGCTGGCGGGTTGTAACTTATCGTTCGCCTTAAGTATCTTGTTGTTCAACATCAACTTTGCGAACGACTTTTCGGTGTAAACCGATTCAGCCATAGAAAAAACCTCCTTTAAATTATTCAAACTTCTTTTTTAACTCTTTAAGCAAAATTGTATTGAGTTGTATGGGAAGCTTGTTTAAATCGGTTGCATCCACAAGTGACGCACCGTAAATACGCTTCAGACTTTCAAAGCAACCTTCTTCAATACAGAGCGGAACTATAAGAATTCCGTCCTTTTTGTATTTTTTCTTCATATCTTTCAGGTCTGCAATCATCTCACTTGTGCCGTAGCCATCGTGATTAGGCAGACCATCCGAGATAACGAAAAGAAGTTTGGTCGTTTCCTGTCTTTTGCGCATCTTTTCTGCGACGTAACGAATTGCAAATCCGTCTCTGTTGCAGGAATTGGAGGTTATTTCAGCCAAACGCGTCCTGGCTGACGTGTTCCTTTCTCCGAACTCAATGTAGTTGTATATTTCAACTCTCGAGCCGCAGGTTGAATGACCAACCACGGTGAAAGGAATGTTTAAGTTGCGGCAAAAGTCCTCGAGTAACATTGATGCAACCGTCGCTTTGTATATTTTGTTTCCGGACATTGAACCGGAGCAGTCGATGAGAATACCGGTTGAAAGCACCGGTTTCTTATTTGGAAGCTTATTTTGCTTAAAAACTTTGTCGCTTCCGCAGGCAACAGCCTTCAAATCAAGATTCTTGCCAGAATAGAGATTATGTTTTACAACACCTCTCTGTCTTTCGAAAACATCTTTCTTGATTTTTCTCTGAAGGTTCTTGCTGAGCTTTGAGATATTTTCTCTCTCAGCAACCTCCTGATATCTTGCAGCGTCGCCCGTTTTGATGTGATATACCTTACAATTAACACCTCTGTGACAATCAGCTGCGTTTATTTCTGATATTTCACACTCGTCGGCAAGTTTTTGAGTGAAGTCTTCATCGTTAGTCATAAGCTCGTTTATAGCTCTTGACCTCAACTCTGTTTCATCACCCATATCACCGATTTCAACAGCGGACTGCTGATTTTCGGAACCGCGTTTTTCAATCTCGGAGAAATATTCATCCTCGTCCACGTGTTCCTCAATACCTTCGCCAAACTCGGAATTTCCGATTTCGGAACCACTGTTGTTTCGAGCAGAATTGTTGCCGGTTTCGGAGTTTTGTGAATTTTGTTTGTTTTTAGCGTTTTCTGTTTCCTGATTTACGGAATCAAGATAACCGCTGTCAAACAAGCTCCTCTGTCCTCCTTCACCGGAACCGTATCCAAGCTCTGCCGGCTGGAAGTTGTCAGACATACCGCCCGACATACTCTTGCTGTCACCGGAATTACCGGTATTTGCGTCATTTGATGCAGACGAAGAGCTGTTCTGTCCTTCAGCGCCGTCTTTTTGGCCATTTTCGGTATCTCCGCCGTTTGAATTTGACGAAGCGGACGAACTGTCCTTTTCACCGTTTTCAGAACCATTACCGGAATCGCCTGACTGCTGTTCTGAACCGTTTTTCTGTTCGGACTGTCCCGAATTACCGGAATTATTGGAACCCTTCTTACTCATCGAGCCATTACGCTTCTGCGAACGACCGCTTGAAGAATTAGAAGATGAACCGGAACCAGAAGAACCTGCGACCTGCTGTGACGCCATACCGTTGTTCTGTTTCTGATTTTGGACGTCCTTTGCATCGGAGCCGGCCTGCTCTATAAGCTGCTGAAGCAACTCCTGGAGCTTCTGCTGCATTATTGCTTCATCAACCTGAGGCTTTAAATACTCAGTCCAAAGCAACTGAACTGCCGCGAGCGCTCTGCCGAGACGCTCATCAAATGTGCAAAAACCGGCCATATTAGCTCTTGACAACCGGTTTATCTTAAAGAAAACCTCCGGTGCGTCAGACGGCAAAAAGCAACGTGCAGCTTTGAGAGTGTTGTTAAACCACTCACCTTCTTCGTCAGGTTCAGCGTTTTTATTAGCTTTAAGCTTGGTTTCCCAATACTTTATAGCTTTTCGCGGAGAACCCGAGTAGAGCTGTTTTACGCCCCATTCAACGTAAGGGTCTTCCATAACGTTGTTAACGGTGTGAACGAACTGCAACACGATATCAGGGTAATCTTTGAAATAATTGTTTATTTCATCAAAAACACCCTTATCGTAATAAGGATAATCACACACAGGGAAATCAATCTTACCGGCGCTTTTCCACGCCTTCAGATATTCCTGATAATTTGCCATATCCGTAAAAAGAATATGACCGCACTCGTGAGACACCATTGCGAGTTCCATCAGACGCTTTGCTTCGAGAGTTCTCTCGGCGTTTATAAAGATATTGTTAAGGTTATTGACAACATTTCTTCCGTCCGTGTAAGCGAGCTCGTATTCATTCTGGTCGATTTTAGGAACGTAAGTAATGCGCTCCTTACCGTAACGAGATGTTATGGCATCCACAACCGCCTGCACCATACGCCTGTTAGCAGATGATGCAAGAATTTTTATAGCAGGAACCTTGTCGGGGTCAGCCATCAACAGTTTTTTGAGTGACGCTTTACCTTCAAGGTTTCTTTTGTTTCTTGCCATTGGCATTTCCTCCTTTTAATTACTGAGGGAGGCAAATGCCTCCCTTATTTCAAGATTAACTCAACTATATTACGAATATCGTCGTGATATTCGCTGTCGAGGGTAGATTTGGCGATTATTGTGTATTCCGCTAAATCCTTTAATGACTTCTTAATTCCAACCTTATTAAAGGAAAGATACATCTTAAGCCACGCAAGAACTGCACGGAAATCACAAGCACCGTCCTCAAGGCCCTCCTGCTTAAGATAAGCCAGAATCTTCTGATACACAGTAATTACCTGTGAAATCGGCTCTGTGCTCAGTTCATCAGGCCAGCTGAGCTGTTTCTTAATACGCTCGGCAATTTCTTCCGAACTCGGAAGCTCAACCTCAGCCGCAAACTCACACCTCGAGATTAAGGACTGGTTTATGGGATTTACGCCTTCATATGACACGTTAGTAGTCATAATCAGCATAAAATCCGGATGAGGTGTCAGTATCTGTCCGTTAGGCAGCTGTACGCATTGGGTATCGTCAAGCAGACAGTTGAGTATCTGCATAACGCCCGCTTCCTTAATCGAACCGACTTCGTCCATCAGAAGAATGTGACCATCTCTGATAGCTTTGGTCAGCTCTGTGTCGGTATATCGGATTTCACCGTTACCGCCATCGTTAATACCGAGAGATATCGGCTTTCCGAGGAGGTCGTTTTCATCCGTGTTTGCCGAACAAGAAATGACTCTTATAGGCAGGTGAAGCATATCGGCAACCTTGCGGACACCGAGAGACTTACCTGCACCGGCAGGTCCGTAAAGAAGCGCTGTACGAAGCGGTTTTCCGAATCCTCCCATTCTCGTTGCATAGATAGCCGAAGCTAAATCTATAGTGAGTTTGGTCGGTACGTATTCCGAAACGGCAAACGCATTATTCATCATAAGAGTTTCCTCTTCTTCTGTGAACTTACGCGTACCGCTTATTGAAAAATCGAAGCCTTCGGCAAGCTTTGTAGCCGCTTCAGACGCTAAGAACTCTTCGGTTTTAGCATTAATCAACGAGAAGTTTTCGGGATATGCCTCGTTTGCAATAGTCGACTGATAAGTCGTTGCAGCAACGAGTTCTGAAAGCTCCAAAGCATTCTTGAGATACTCCGGAGCAACTTCTCTTAACGAGCCGTTAAAGAACATAACGTTCTCGTCGAGTTCAAAGATTTCGTCAAACGACTCTTCGGCGAGCTTGTAATACTCTTCCGAAAGGTCAGTCTGACCGGGGCGTCTGTTCGGGTCGTTGATTTTTTCAAGCCAATCTTCGACCCAATCTTCTTTGCCGTTAGCATAAAGGAGCGCGAGCATAAGAGCTGCGATGTAATCGTAACTGAAACCCGCTTCTTTAGTATAGCGGCTTACTTCAACAACCTTACCGTTTGATTTCTTTACGATTACGACAGAAACATCATCGGATGTATCTGACGTGTATTCAACCGCGATTGCTGAGCGGTCGCTATTAAACGCAACTGAGAATATAACACTGTTGTAGGTAATGAAACTCACCCAAGCGTTATGTACCCAGTTAGGTATACTTCCGTTTGCGGCGACACTTGCCTTCTGTGACTGTGCCTCCCACTTCTTCACCTCTTCTTCAGTGGCGTCAACACCTTTCAAAGAAGCTGTCGGGAAGCTTGCACTCCCATAAAGGGCATCTAAAGTCTTAAGAAATTTGGCGTTCATAGAACTCCTCCTTTATTGTTATATTTAAGTTTCAATACAAATAAAAAAAAGAGCCGCTATATAATCCTGATTTCCCAATCGGATATATGCGACTCTTTGGTTTTATCACGTTAAAAACCGCCACCTCGAAAGATGGCAGTTTTCTGTGTCTGTATATTAACTTATATTTGAATATATATTACCACAATCAGGCAAAAATGTCAAGGCAACAACCGGCTTATTTGAGGAGTAAAAAGAAAAAGCGCCACACCCAAAAAAGAGTGTGACGCAAAATTTCAGCTTAGAGTTTAGAACGGCATACCGTCATCGGCACCGTCTGCACCGAATCCCGGGAACTCGTTTGCCGGAGCAAATTCCTGAGTGGGAGCCTGTGACGTCTGAGGAGCCGGAGTCGGAGTCTGTGTGGTCTGCTGGCCACCGCCATTTCTTCCGCCGCAGAACGAAACGTTGTCTGCAACGATTTCAGTGGCGGTACGCTTGTTACCGTTCTTATCCTCATAGGAACGGGTCTGGATTGAACCCTGAACGGCAATCATATCGCCCTTGTGGAAGTAACGGGCGACAAAATCAGCGGCGCCGCGCCAAGCGGTTACGCTGATGAAATCAGCCTGTCTCTCCTGGCCTTCGGCCACCTTGCCGTTACGGTCAACAGCTACGGTAAACGACGTAACGGAAACGTCGGAAGCGGTCTTTCTCAACTGAGGGTCGGCAGTAAGTCTGCCCATAATAATAGCACAATTCAACATATAATTGCGCTCCTTTCTGCCCAATATACAGGGCCGTAAAATTAATTTTATAACAAAAGAACACAAAAAAGCCACACGCGCCGAAGCTCGTATGGCTATATATACACATTTTTAGGATAGTATATTTTTTATATTCTTTGTTATGTAAACATAATATCACAAGTATCGTTTTTTGTCAAGATACCGGCATTGCGAGCGATTATTCTTCCGCCTCGAAATCTTCGTCGTCGGCATCATCTTCGTCGCTCGGTTCACCGAGACTTTCCATAAACTCATCATAATTTACATACGACCAGTCAACAAATGCTGCGTTATTATACTTCTCAGCATCAGTCAAGTCATTGCCCAATGCGCTTTTTACAAACACAAGCTCGTACAGATTGCCCTTTTGAATACTGGATTCAGCACCTTTTTTTCTGTATTTATCCAAACTTTCAACAGCTTTTTCTTTGACAATCTGAAGTTCGATTTCACCGTTAATTTCTACATTTTCGCTGACGGCGAGGGGTTTAAACCTACAGACTTTTGAATAAACTGCCGAGCCGATTTTTCCTTTTGAAACACTGTTACACACGGCAATAACTGTCACGTATCCACCGCTTTTTATTACTTTGTAGCAAGTAAATGCATTATAACCAAACAGTAACGCGCCGGCAATTCCGACTGTACAGGCAAGAGCATTTTTGAGCATTATCGGAAGTGCGATGGCAATCACAATGCATATAACGAAATATACCGCCGAAGTTTTAAGTTTTCTATTCAAAGTATCCATAATTAAGCCTCCTTCAAAAAGTTAATCAACTCTCATATATGTATTTGTGAACGGTTCGTCGAGAGGACAAACCTTTATATAATATCTGTCGATGTCTTCAAGCCAATATGTATATAAAAGATATCTTTTGGTTGTTTTGGGTGAATCTGGGTCGTCTAAATCAACCTTCAACGGCTCAGGCTCGTCAGTTGTATATGAATACTCCGGAGCAAGCGTTACATAATAAAGATTATCCTTTATAAACGTGTTAGTGTCTATCTGAAGTTTTTCATAAAGCCCATCCATATTCTTGACTTTGTAATCGCTTACAGCTTTGTTAACGTTATTTATAACTACCTTGCCGGTAAACACACACTCTTTAGGCTCCTCTTCAGTACCGTATTGAACGATAATCTCAAACGTCTGGTCGTTTTTAAATACATATTTTGTTGAAGAAGTATCTGTCGTCCACGAACCGACAAGAGGAACAACCTTTCCGTCCATAAGTTTATCAAGAGAGTTTGCTGCAAACGGAGAGTGCGTGTAAGTGCCGCTCGGAGTAACTATCAACTCATTACCGGATACATCTGTAATCTTTTCTGTTGTTCCTTCCGGAGTAGTCGGCATATGCACATCGGATTCTTCTGTGATATATTTTTGCGAAAGCAAAGGCGGAATAACATTTTTATCTTTAAGAAGATAAATAACACCAACAGCCAATAGCGCAAGCAATACACCTCCGATAACGTAAGGAATTTTTATTTCACTCTTTTTCCCCTGAACAGCATTCTCCTTACTCTCAGGTTTAGCTTTTTTCTTTGAATAATTTTT
>Ga0310694_10005327_pt1 | contig 12324 bp, 7 predicted proteins | sample 174DNAGHGhighgp2_FD_203884 | JGI IMG/M metagenome (GOLD analysis project Ga0310694, IMG submission 203884) | Sheep rumen microbial communities from Palmerston North, Manawatu-Wanganui, New Zealand - 1742 DNA GHGhigh gp2 (v2) (version 2) | ecosystem: Host-associated > Mammals > Digestive system >...
ACGACAACGATGTCTTCCTTCTTCTTGCCCAACTTCGGGAAAATGTCTTGAACGGCCTTCAAGATGGCGTGGTCGCCACAACCAGGGCACCATTTCACCACCTGATCGCTTGCAAAATCTTCTTTGGTCAGCATGACCTCTTGTTCGATATTCTGATTTTCCATAGTCGTATTATTTTAAAAGGTCGTTAAACTTAGCCTCAAGCTCGCCGAGGGTGAACGGCAGGCCTTGCACCTTATTATATTGTTCGCTCTTGTATTCCGGGAAGTTCATGCGCAGGTACTTGGCAAACTGGCCGCGGTTGATTTCGCAAACCACGATCTTCTTGTGACCTTGCAGCACTTCCTCGGTGTTGCGCGGCAACGGCATGATGTAGTCGAAGTGGGCATGGGCGATGCTCTTGCCTTCTTCCATCAGCTTCTCGACAGCCGTGCGGACGGTGCCGAAGGTGCCGCCCCAGCTCACCACGAGCAGGTCGGCGTTCTTGTCGCCGTAGATTTCTTGCAGCGGGATGTCGTTGGCCACGCGGTTGATCTTCTCCTCGCGGAGTTCGGTCATAATCTGGTGGTTCTCAGGATTGGTCGACAGGTTGCCCTTGCCGTTTTCCTTTTCCAGACCGCCCACGCGGTGACGCAAACCAGGTGTGCCCGGGATAGCCCATTCGCGGCGGAGCCATTTCTCGTCGCGGCGATAAGGCATATAGTTCGGGTCGTCGGCCTTGGCCAAAGGAGGCGTGATGGTCGGCAGGTCGGCCATGCGAGGAATACGGAACACCTCGGAGCCGTTGCCCAACGAACCGTCGCTAAGCATGATGACGGGAGTCATGTGCTCCATGGCGATACGGGCGGCTTCGAAAGCGGTGTAGAAGCAACCGGCAGAGCTACGGGCAGCGATGACCACGAGCGGAGCGTCACCATTACGGCCATAGAGGGCCTGCATCAGGTCGCTTTGTTCCATCTTGGTCGGCAGACCCGTGGAAGGACCGCCACGCTGCACGTCGATGACGACGAGCGGCAGTTCGGTCATCACGGCCAGACCCAAGGCTTCGCTCTTCAGCGAGAGGCCAGGGCCAGAGGTTGTCGTCACGGCCATGCAGCCCGCGTAGGCGGCGCCGATCGACGACATGATGCCGGCGATTTCGTCTTCAGCCTGATAGGCCTTGACGTTGAGATTCTTGTATTTGGTCAGCTCAGCCAAAATGTCAGTGGCCGGCGTGATGGGATACGAACCGAGGAACAGCGGGCGGCCCGACTTCTCGCTGGCGGCCATCAAGCCCCAAGCGGCGGCGATGTTGCCGGTGATGTTGCGGTACTTGCCCTTTTCGAGGTCGGCAGCTTCCACCTTATATGTATTGGTGAAGAGCTCCCAAGTGTCGGCGTAGTGGAAACCGGCATCGAGGACGGTGCGATTGGCCTTGATCACCTGGTCCTTGCCTTTGAACTTCGTCTCGAAATAACGGTAGACCGTGTCGAGTTCGCGGTTGAACAAGTACATCACGATACCGAGGGCGAACATGTTCTTCGATTTCAGCATCGACTTGTTGTCCATGCCGAAGTCCTTCAGGGCCTCTTTGGTGAGTTCCGAGATGGGGGCCTTGATGACCTGGTAGTCGGCCAAGGTGCCATCGGTGGTGGGGTCGGCGGCATAGCCAGCCTTCTCGAGGGCCTTGTCGGTCACCGAGTCGGAGTCGAAGATGATGATGGTTCCGGGACGGAGCCAGCGCATGTTAGCCTTGATGGAGGCGGGGTTCATGGCCACGAGGACGTCGCAGAGGTCGCCGGTGGTGTGAACGGGTTTGTGTCCAAAGTGCACTTGGAAGCCAGAGACGCCAGCCACGGTGCCTTGCGGCGGGCGGATTTCAGCCGGATAGTCCGGGAAGGTGGCGAAATCGTTTCCGGCAAATGCTGTTGAATCCGAAAAAAGATTTCCGGTAAGTTGCATACCATCGCCCGAGTCGCCAGAAAAACGGATGACGACATGTTCAAGGGCTACAACCTTACTTTTTGCTGTCATGATTATTGATTTAAAGATTTAAAATTTCAGTTTTAAAGATTGGCTTTCAGCTTTTAGCCGTTAGCTTTTAGCTTGTTAGCAACTGAGCTGATAGCTGACGGCTGATAGCTGATAGCTTTTCATTTCAAGATTTCAAGATTAGCTTTCAGCTATCAGCAATCAGCTTTCAGCCGGTCTAAACCGAGCTGAGGGCTGACTGCTGAAGGCTGACAGCTTTTAAATTTGCTGCAAAGGTACGTAATAAAAAGGTGCAAACCCAAATAAAAACGCTTTTTATTTTCCTTTTTAAAAGCACAAACATACCATATTTAATATCAACAACTTAAACATAATTATTATTTAGACTGAATAAAAATTTCGTTTTCGGACGCATTGGAATGAAAGTTGTAGTATTTTTGCGGCACGAAAAACGAAAACTCAAAACAAACCCTTAAATTAAAATCATTATGGCTTACAAAATCACAGACAGCTGCGTTGCTTGCGGCACTTGCATTGACGAATGCCCGGTGGGCGCTATTTCGGAAGGCGACATCTATGTCATCGATCCTGACACCTGCGTTGGTTGCGGCACTTGCGCCGGCGCTTGCCCGAACGAAGCAATCGTTGAAGACTAATTGAATGAACATTAAACTGCATTAAAAGAAAAGAAGGCCTGCCTATCCCACTAAAAAAGGGACAAAGGCAGGCTTTTTTTTGACTTTTTTGTCAGTTTTTCAAAGTTTGGCAAACTATTTGCTATCTTTGCAACGTTCTTTGAAAGAAAACACATTTAAATAACCTAAGTTTAACTAAACAAATCAAAAAAATGAAGAAATTAGCATTAGCACTTGTGTGCTTCGCAAGCCTTGCTTTCTTTGCAAGCTGCGTCAAGGAAGGTCAACCCACCATCCAAGTCATCAATGAGGCTGGTTACGCTCAAGACGGCGCCACCATCAATGTTGACGAAGAAGTCCTCTTTGGTTTCGTTGTGGCCTCCAGCCCTGTTACCAACAAAGAGCTTTCAACCCTTATCGTGAAAATCGACGATGATGCAGAACTTACTGACACCATTAACCTGGCTGGTAAGACTGAATACAGATATGAAGGCAGCATCACCTATCAGTCAAGAGAAATCATCGACAACTCCATCATCACTGCCATCGTGACCGATGCCTCCGGCCAAAGCGCCACTGCTTCCATCAAGCTGAACATCAACGAAGAAGAACAACAGCTCCTGGCCAGCACATTCGATTGGAGCCGTAGAGGCCTCACGCTCGAAAGCGCTGAAGAAATGAAGAAAGTCGGCCTCGACTGGCCCGGCAACTACAGAGACGAGGTGTTCGTCACCATCAAGCCCTTGGCTAACTGCACAATGTACATCATTGAAGATGGTAACGAATTCAACAACATCAACACCCTCTCTCAAAAGAACAACTTCTTCAGCAACTTGATTGAGAACGGCACTGCCGCTGCTCAATACAAAGAAATCAGTGCCTATCACGACGGCAACTACAACACCATGCTGGCTGTTATTGATGCTCAAGGTGACTATCACCTCGTGCACTTCACCAGAGCCACTACAGAGTTGATCTCTGCCGGTGCTTTAATCCACTTGTTTGGTGAACTGAAATAATCAATTCCCGATTAAAAAAAGGTGCGTTTCGCTTTGAGACGCACCTTTTTTTATATTCACTCCGCAAAGGCGTGACTGATCTTCCGATTGATTTGCAGCAATCGTTTTTCATCCAACTTCACCACCGCCCTATCGTAAGTCATCAGACCGTTGAGTTCGGTCTCGCAGTCGGTGGTCTGCGTGTAGACGGCAGCAGAGAAGCCTTGAAAAGCCATCTTGTAAAGCTGTTTGGCATATTCCACGTATGTGTCAGTCACTTTCTCCTCGGTGTCGAACTCCACATAGCCCCACCCTTGGTCTTTCACCCAAGTGTGGCCTTCCACCTTGCGTCCGATACCCCCGTATTCACCTAACACCGTAGCACGCGTCGGATCATAAAGCACCATCTTCGGTTCAGGATAATGGTGCAGATCAAGAATGTCGCCACACTGATAGAAATTACCTCCTGAAGCAGGATTCACCAATCGTGTCGGGTCGAGTTTCTTGGTCATCTCGACAATCTCAGGCGTCTTGAACTGTCCCCATGACTCGTTGAAAGGCACCCAAACACCAATGCAAGGCTCCGATTTCAGGCTGTTGATGATCTCCGTCCATTCCTTCTTATAGCACTCCTCCGATTCAAACGTTCGCAGGCTCTCAGGACCTTGGTAATATTGCGTCGTCTGCCATTCGGGACCACGACCACCACTAGGCATGTCCTGCCAAACAATCATGCCGATACGGTCGCAATGGTAATACCAACGCGCCGGCTCCACTTTGACATGTTTACGGATCATATTGAAGCCCAAGTCCTTGGTTTTCTGGATGTCGTAGGCCAATGCTTCGTCAGTGGGAGCGGTGTAAAGACCATCGGGCCACCATCCTTGGTCGAGTGGACCAAATTGGAAAATCGGCAGGCCATTCAAGGTGAGGCGCACAATGCCATTGTCGTCGCGTTGCGTGCCAAAACTACGCATAGCGAAATAACTGTCAACCTCATCAATCACCTTACCTTTGCGCAAAACCTTGACTTTCATGTCGTACAGGAAAGGATGATCGGGTGTCCAGCGCAGAAAATCATCAGGCATGTTCACCTCGACAGGTTGTCCGTTGATGGACTTGGCTGAGGCCACAGGTTGACCTTCAAAAGTGACTTCCACGTGATACAGGTCGTACTTAGTCGGATTGGAGAAGTCCACCTCCACACTGACCGTGGCCTTGTCGAAATCGGGTGTGGTGACCAGATTTTGGATGTAATCTTCAGGCACATACTCAAGCCACACCGTCTGCCAAATTCCAGTCACCGAGGTGTAGAAGATGCCTCGCGGCTTGATCACTTGTTTGCCATGAGGGATATAGCTGCTGTTGGTCGGGTCCCAAACGCGGACGACTATCGAGTTCTGTTTGCCCTGCAACGCTTGGGTGATGTCGAAAGTAAAAGGCGTATAACCGCCTGTGTGCGAACCCACTTTGATGTCGTTCACCCAGACATCCGTCATCCAATCGACAGCACCAAAATGCAACAAGATGCGACCGTTTTTCCAACCACCAGGCACCGCGAAAGTCTTCTGGTACCACAAGGCATTGTCGGGTCCGACCTCTTTTTGAACACCTGACAGCGACGACTCGATGCAGAACGGCACGAGAATGTCGCCTTCATATTGTTGTGGAGCCTTCTCCCCTTTCGTCGCGATGGCGTATTGCCACAAACCATTGAGGTTCTTCCATTCGGGTCGCACCATCATAGGACGTGGATATTCGGGAAGGACATTTTCGGGCGAGACTTGAGCCGCCCACTTGGTCTTGATCTTGTCGCCCGCAGGGGCATACTGGGCAATGGCCATGTTTGCAATTAGCATGGATAGAATCAAGAGTTTGATTTTCATAAGTTTATCATTTATTATTCGTTCATTTCCTTTGTGAAAGCCTCACAAGCAGAAAGAAGACTCTGAATGGCACAATGCATAAGCGTATTCATGTCGGGCGTGGCATCAAGCACCTGCTCGTAACACATCCACACCGAAGCACCTTTTTCTTTGCCATCCTCGTAGTCATATAGCACCGCCTTCACCACCTTGTAATTCCAATTGATGTTGTTGCATGCCATGATGGCTTTGGCGAAAGTCTCGTCTGTCACGTCAAAAAGGCCAGGGAGCGTCAGGCGGAAAAACAAGGGGTCGTCGGCATCGTTCCAAAACAGGAAGTTCCAGCCTTCATAAATGAAATTCAGGCCCACTTCGTTTTTGGTCGCTTCGATGCCGTGCGACTTCAAATATTTCACCACCAAATTCTTGGCATTCATAACGATCACTTTTTATTGAAGCCAATACGCGTCTTAGTGGAATAGGTTGGATTCTTGTACTTCAGCACATCAACGAGGATTTTCTGCGAAATCGGCAAGTCATTATAAGCGGCGGTCATGGCGGCTTCGTTGACGGCCTCAGTGATGTCGCCAGCGTTGAAGTCGTCAGACAACCTAGCCAACTCATCAAAGTCAAGTTCCTCGCAAGGACGGTCTTTCAAGTGGTCCATGAAGATATCCTTACGCGCCTCGAAGTCGGGCTGCGGCACGAAGAAAACGCGGTCGAAGCAACCTACACGCATAATGGCCTGGTCGATGAGGTCAGGGCGGTTGGTAGTGGCCACCACGAGGATGCCCTTCTTCGAACAATTGTTCAACATACTGAAAAAGGCCGAGATCTGAGGCGTGATGTTGCCCTCCTCACCTCCTGCGTTGGGGTTGGGAGCCACAAACTCAAGCTCGTCGAAGCAGAGCACAAACGGGGCCTTGATTTCAGCTGCGTCAAACACACGTTGGAGGTTGTCGAGCACACCTTCTTGATAGATATGGCCCATCTCTACGCCTTTGATGACGGAATAATTGAAGCCTAATTCCTCTGCAAAGCTTTGAAGGACAAGGCTCTTACCGCAACCTGGAGGGCCATAGAGCAGTACGCCATTGATGGCAGGCAACTTGTATTCCTTTGCCTTTTCTGGGTTTTGCAAAGCAAAGAGCACCTCTTTGCGAAGTTGTTCCTTCAGTTCATCACGGCCCGTCACATTGTCGAATCCGTTGCCCGAGCCTTTCTTGAAAGTTATGACAGGCCCAGCGTTGACCTGTTCCTGTTCTTCAGCTTGCGGAGCGTTCGTTTCGGCTTCTTCCATCCGCTTCGCCAGTTCAGGCATCACCTGCTCAATCAAATCTTGCGCAAACTCACCAGCAGAGCCGAAACGGTCTTCGGGCTTCTTTGCCAAGGCTTTCAGAAGGATGGCCTTCACATAATCGGGCAATTTCACATCTTCAGTTTCCAGAACGAGCTCTTGCTTTCTCGCTTTTTTCACCGCATCGGCTATCTTTTTCTTGTCACCGTTAAGTGTCCGCAAATCCATGTCCTCCCATGGCGACTTGCCAAAGATGAGGAAATAAAGGAGTGCGCCCGTTGAGAAGATGTCGCTCTTGACCGTATAAACGGAGCGGAAAGTCTCAGGAGCACGGAAATAAGGCATCAGGTCCTCATCGGCGAATGTCGGACGGCCTTTGACCATATAGGAAATATGGCCCAAGTCGATGATGGTGGGCATCAACATGCCGTCTTCCAACTCCTGAAGCATGATATTGGAAGGTCGTATATCATTGTGAATCAACGCACAGGAATGGATAAACGATAATCCACTCAATACGCACAAGATAATCTGGACGGCATCTTCTAAATCGAAAGGTCCATCTTGTTTGACGGCTTCATAAAGCAACATGCCGCGGTAGAACTCGGTGACCAGATAATGATAGACCGTATTGCCTTTTTTTACCTCGCCATTGTCGACATATCGAACGACATTGACGTTTTCGTCGGTATTCAGTTCCTTGCAGAGTTGGATCTCATAAACCTCCTTACCCTCGAAAAGTTGCTCCCGAGGGATGCTTTGGAGTTCGTAAATCTTCATGAAATACATCATGTCGTCCGGTCCAAGCACCGAATACGACTCTGCTACCATACCTTTCTTTATAAACGAGTTGATGACATACTTGCCAACCTTCTCCCCTTTTTTGAATGCTTCCATAGATAATGATTTGTTGGGGGCAAAGTTCACGATAATATTTGAAATGTGCAAGAGCCAAAACGTTTTTTACAAAAAAAGGCCGCTCTCGCGGCCTTTCAGTAGTGTCAAACATCGAACGCTTAAGCGTCAATGTTGGCATAGGTGGCGTTCTGTTCAATGAACTCGCGGCGCGGGGCCACTTCGTCACCCATGAGCATGGAGAAGATGTGGTCGGCCTCCATGGCATTCTCGATGGTCACCTGACGGAGCGTGCGGTGAGCCGGATCCATGGTGGTTTCCCAAAGCTGCTCGGGATTCATCTCACCCAAACCTTTATAACGTTGCACGTCGTAGCCACTCACGGTGCCATTCTTGGTCAGCTCGGCCATGCTGGCGAAGCGTTCCTCGTCGGTCCAGCAGTAACGCACAGGCTTGGTGCCACGCTTGATGAGGTACAAAGGCGGCGTAGCACAATACACATAACCGTTCTCAATCAATTCTCGCATGTAGCGGAAGAAGAAAGTCAGAATCAAGGTGGTGATGTGACTACCGTCGACATCAGCATCGGTCATGATGATGACCTTGTGGTAACGTAGCTTCTCGAGGTTCAAGGCCTTGCTGTCCTCTTCGGTGCCGATGGTGACACCAAGGGCAGTGTAGATGTTCTTGATTTCCTCGCTGTCGAACACGCGGTGTTCCATAGCCTTCTCAACGTTCAGAATTTTACCACGCAGCGGCAGAATAGCCTGGAAGTTACGGTCACGGCCTTGCTTGGCGGAGCCGCCAGCGGAGTCACCCTCAACGAGGTAAAGCTCGGTCTTGGCAGGATCGCGCTCAGAGCAGTCGGCCAGTTTACCTGGCAGGCTAAAGCCTGACAAAGCGCCCTTACGTTGCACCTTCTCACGTGCATTGCGAGCTGCTTGACGGGCTTGGGCGGCCAAAGTCACCTTGTCAAAAATGGTCTTGGCTTCTTTGGGATGCTCTTCCAAATAGTCAGACAATTGCTGACCCACGATGGAGTTGACAATACCCATCACCTCGTCGTTGCCGAGTTTGGTCTTGGTTTGTCCTTCAAACTGCGGCTCCGGCACCTTCACCGAGATGACAGCCGTGAGACCTTCGCGGAAGTCGTCGGGCGAGATCTTCACCTTCAGCTTCTCCAGTTTCTCGAGGAGGCCACTCTTTTCAGCGTAGGCGTTGAACGAACGAGTCAAACCCGAACGGAAGCCCTGAAGGTGCGTACCACCTTCAATGGTGTTGATATTGTTGACATACGAGTGCAGGTTTTCCTTGTACTCGTTGTTGTATTCCAAAGCAATCTCGACCGGCACGTTGTTGCGCTCACCCGAGATGTAAATCGGCTCAGGGATGAGATTCTCGCGATTGGCGTCGAGGTAGGCGATGAAGTCGACGAGGCCGTTCTCGGAATAGAAAGTCTCGCTGCGGTATTCACCGTTTTCCATCTTCTCACGCTCATCGGTGAGGACGATGGTGATGCCGTGGTTGAGGTAAGCCAACTCACGCATGCGATTGGCGAGGGTGCTATAGTCATATTCCGTGGTTTGGAAAATCGAGGCATCAGGCTGGAAGGTGATGCGGGTGCCGTTCATGTCGGTCGTTCCAACCGTCTTCACATCGTAAAGCGGTTTGCCGCACTCGTATTCCTGCTTGAAAATCTGACCTTCGCGGTAGACCTCAGCAGTGAGATGGGTCGAAAGGGCGTTCACGCAGCTGACGCCAACGCCGTGCAGACCGCCAGAGACCTTATAGGAACCCTTGTCGAACTTACCGCCGGCATGAAGCACGGTCAAAACCACTTCCAAAGCAGAGCGATGCTCTTTGGGGTGCATTCCCGTGGGGATACCACGGCCGTTGTCGAGCACACTGATGGCGTTGCCGGGAAGGATACGGACATCAATCTTGTCGCAATAGCCCGCCATGGCTTCATCGATGGAGTTGTCGACCACCTCATATACCAAATGATGCAAGCCACGGAAATGGACGTCGCCGATATACATAGCCGGACGCTTACGCACGGCCTCCAGGCCTTCGAGCACCTGAATCTTACTGGCACCATATTCTTCGCTTGCCAATTCTCTTTTTTCTTCTTCAGTCATTTTCAAAAATTTTGCTGTTTTCAAATAAAGATGCAAAGATACACAATTTTTCGGCACAATGCTCAAAAAAGTTGAAAAATTTGTTTTTCGTCCAAAACGGCTCTACGAGGCTAAAAACAGGCAAATTTTGAAAACACCTTATTTTCTCGCGCACGCGGGAAAGAAAAAGCCCCTTCTTGATGAAGAGGCTTTTTGAAGCGTTTAAGGCGTTTTCAGAATTTCAACTTTACACCAGCAAAAAACTGTATGCCCGTGACGGGATAGTTGTAAAACAGCTGGTACTTTTGATGCGCCACATTGTCGAGCAGTGCAAAGGCGGTCACCTGGTCGTTGATCTTGTAGTCGGCACCTAGGCTGAGGTCGAAAACATCCTTAAGTTTTTCAGCGTAATACCGAGGGGGATACTTCCAGTAAGGACCATCATCCCAGATCTTGGCATAACGTCCACCTTGATAGAGGAAAGTGGTATTGAAAGCCAGTCTTTCATTGACGTCATAAGTCAGCTTCAGCTTACCTTCCGTCGTGGGACGATACCATGCGTATTCTTCATGAGTTGGCTTGCAGTTGTTGTAGGTAAAGCCCATGTCAGCAGTCAGGCTATTGCGCAATTTCATACGGACATTGGCCAGCACACTCACAGTCTGCGTCTCATCGTATATCAAATCATAGCTGTTCCAAATCGGGATCTCAAAGTCCTCGGGGATAGGGAAATACATGGAGACCGGCAACTGGTTGTAAAGCGCATCGTTGTCGGTATGACGGTAGCGCACACCTAGGTGCAGATCAACAATTTCAGCGATGTTGGTGCGCACGCCGCCATCGAAACCGAGTTTCACGTTCTGTGTGCACAACGAAGGATTGATCTCAGGAGAGACAAATGGATTGTCGTTGACGACGTCACTGAAACGCAACATCTGTCGTCCACCGCTCAACCCTGCATAGAACTCCAGTTTCTTGTCCAGGACGAAAAGGCTACCACTCAAATCGGGGCGGACGGCCAAGAAACCGTCTTCATCTGTGTACTTGGTGGTGCCGTCCAAACGCACTCCGAGGTGCAGACGATAGAACTCGTCGCTCATCTCGAAGAAAGGATTGGCCTTGAACCAAATACGGTCGACGACATAGAGATTGTCGACTTGACCCATGCAATAGTCGTATTGGAATCCAAGATCGAGGCCTACCTTTTGCGGATGGCTCTTGTCGCCCCAGAAGTTGTCAGCATAGCCGATGGTGTAGCCAAAGTCGATATTGTGTTCCCGGTTAAGCAGATAGAAATAGTCCAAATGGGCGTCATGGCTCAGCTCACCGACACGGGTCGTAGTGGAGGCCATGCCGAGATGTGCGCCAACGGTGTTGTACATCTGTCGTGGACAGGCCTTTTCGATTTGATCCTCCGTCAAGGTCTCGGGGAACTCGGCCAGATTCAAGCCATAGAAATGGTACATGTCGTTCTTGTAGTAGACACCACCATCCAATTGAAAACCGTCGAACTTGCTCGTTGTGAGGTTGATGTCGAAGGCGTTGTTCATATAGCTCGAAGGCGCGTAGTCCTTGATATTGAGCCACGAAGAGTTATGTTTGATGCCTACGCCGAGACCAAGCGTCTTGGTCAGCATGGAGTTATGTTTGTAGAGAAACAGCGGCGAGAGCCTTGTTCCCATACCTGCCATGAGGAAGTTCTGGGTTGGAGTGACCAGTTTGTCATTCTTGGAGGCGAAAGCTGTCGGTGCAATCTTTTCCAAGTCGAGGGCAAACTTCTGCTTGGCTTCTTTGGGGTTGACCTCCGAGCTGGGAAAGTTATAGGAGGGTTGTGGCGTCTCAGGGGTGAGTTGGAGTTTGTTCACCTTATTCACTTTGGGACGGTATTTGCCTTCCACGGTGACTTGTTCGTCGTGTTGGCCGAATGCGCTGACGGCCAGGAGGGCTAGGGCTGTTATAAGGATGTGTCTCTTCATATATCTTGATATTATGACCTGGGATTGCATCCCAGGGTGTGGTAGAGGCGTCCCTTCGGGACTATTCCATTTCTAAGGGTTCGATGCCGTTGCTGTTGCTCACTTTGGGCTCCTTACGCTCCACCTCGGCGAGCTTGGTGCGGGCTTCCTGTTTCAGGTCGTTGCCTTTGTAGTTGTCGATGACGCTGCGGAGGGTTTCCTTGGCCTGGAAGTAGTTGTCCTTGGCCACATAAACGTCAGCCAGCGCGATGAACGATTTGGCGACCCAGTAATCGTATTTCGAGAAGTTGTCGGAGATGTCGAAGATCTTGTTTTCGGCCTCGTCGTATTGTCTCAGCTTGATGGAAGCCTCAGCCGAGTAGTATGCGCTCTCCGCGCCATACACTGACTTGTCGTTGCGCGCGCTCTTGTCGAGACGTTCGATGGCGGTGCTATAGTTGCCTTTCTCGAAGTACGACTTGCCCACGATGTGGTTGATCTGGTTGACTTGATCGTTGGTCAGGTCGCGCGATTGGCGCAGGCTCTCACCCATCTCGATGGCCTTGTCGTAATTGCCCATGAAGAAGTTGCTCTTCATGCTGCCTTCCAAGGCCTCCAAGCGTCGGAGCGG
>Ga0310694_10005328_pt1 | contig 12324 bp, 7 predicted proteins | sample 174DNAGHGhighgp2_FD_203884 | JGI IMG/M metagenome (GOLD analysis project Ga0310694, IMG submission 203884) | Sheep rumen microbial communities from Palmerston North, Manawatu-Wanganui, New Zealand - 1742 DNA GHGhigh gp2 (v2) (version 2) | ecosystem: Host-associated > Mammals > Digestive system >...
TTCGTTGCCGGATGACTTACTTTTTATTTAATATTATGCGTAACTTTATCAAATTCACCCTTTTGGGTACGGTCGCGATCATGAGTGCCACCGCCTGTAAGCAGGATGCGATGCCGGAGGCAACCGTGAATCCGACATTCGATTCTTCGAAGAACGAGGTGACGACCCAGTTCGTCCTGAATGTTTCCACCGCCAGCGGTGCTCCCACCAAGATGACGGCCGCCGACGTCCAGGCGGACGGCAACAATTTCCGCGGCATGACGGACGTGCATCTGCTCGCTTACAAGCTGGGTTATACCCCGAGCTGGGGAAACGGGACCCGTTTCCTGTATGATGTCAGCGATGAATCCTCGAAAGCGGTCCGCGACTACGATCTGGGCGCCATGCTGACCCAGAACGAGATCAGCGAATCCCAGTCCAGCCGGATCATCGAACTCTCCCTTCCGCTGGAAACCAACGCCATCCTCCTGTACGGAAAGGCCCCGAAGACCAAGTCCAAGGATGACCAGGGAAGCGTCTCGCTCTCCGGTACGGCCCTGAACTCCACGTTGGAGAATGTCTCCTTCAAACTGGACAACCGTTTGTCCAACAGGACGGCGTTCGACCAGTATGCGGACCTGATGTCCCGAATCCTGACCGGTATCCTCCGCTCCGGCAGGGCGATCGAGGATCCCGAGCAGGGCGGATACAAGATTTATAAGGACAACACCTATGCTTTCTGGTGGCCTCAGGATGAGAGCAGCCGCAACTGGGCGACAGTTGACGTGAACAATACCCCTATTCCCGACGGAAATACCACTTACCATGCCGGCTATACGATGCATCGCGGATCGAAGGTGTGGAGGGAATACGGCCGCGCTTATGCGAAGAATATCAACGATGATTCCACGGACAATGTCTCCCTCACGACCCTGGAGGAAGTCCTTGGCGAGGCCTATTACCAGATTACGACCATCCAGGTCGATCCGTCAGATGAGACCAAGCAGGAGCTCCGTGCTGCGTCTTCCGCCTCTGTCCTCCGTCTGACCCAGGATCTGTATTCCATCCTGGACCGTGTGCTCCGGGCTACTCCTACTTTCCCCGAAGACTATATCGCCCAGCTCGTCGCCCGTGAGGCCCAGGACCGTATCGGCCGTTTCTTCGAAGGGAATGCAGCGTCCCTGTCCTATCGGGAACTCACTCCGCTCATGCAGAATGTGGACATGTATCTTCCCGAACGTACTTCAAGTGACTATACCCTCATTACCAATGATTTCTTCGCCGCCACCAACCGGTCCGGTTTCCCGATCAACCTGGGCTTGCCAGCAGGTGCCGCCATCATGCAGTTCCAAACGGTTCCTCCGTCTTCTGTTCCGGGTATTACGGAGAACATGCAGTTTGAGGCGGTGGAATACCTTACTGCGATTCCCGCATATGGGATGGAATTCGAAGCGCTTTCCATCGACAATTACCGCTACCCGGCCGAACTGATGTACTGGACCAATTCTCCGATCCGTACCTCTGATATCGCCCAGGAGATCTCTACCTATCCCCGGACGGTTTCCACCTGGGATAGCGAAAGCAGCTGGAGCAGCGAATGGCAGGCCAATTCCTCGGTCAAGTCCACGACCCGCAGCGTTGCCGTCACCAAGGAAGTCAACTACGGTACCGCCCTGCTGAAATCGTCGGTGAAATACAGTGCCGAGACGGTTTATGACAACAACAAGGGCATTCATCCCGCCGAAGACAACAACGCAATCTATGTGGGCCAGGGCAACCAGTTCAAGGTGACCGGCATCCTGGTAGGCGGCGTCAATGAAGAAGTGGGCTGGAACTTCCTCGCGAAGAACAACGGTTTCAACAAGATGATCTACGACAATCTCGGCTCCACCCAGTCTTTCGTGATTCCGACGTACGGTACCACCTCGGCTCCGTTCTATACGATGCTCTGGGACAACTACAACCCGGAACTCGGCAGCGAGCAGTCCAAGGTCTATGTCGCCCTGGAGATCGTGAACAACACGGGTAAAGACATCTGGGGTGAACTCAACCTCATCCGTAACGGCGGTACGTTCTACCTGGTCGGCGAACTGAATCCGTCCACGGCGACGATTCCGGCCAGCATGAAGACGAACGGTGCAGTGGATCTCACCCGCAGCAATTTCTATTATCCTCCTTTCGCTGCGGATGGCAAGACGCAGAATATCGTGCGTGTGTTCATGCAGGACTATGTGACGAATGTCTGCTTTACGTTCGGCCCCAACTCCCTCAAGCACGCCTATGTGACCATGCCGGATCTGCGGGCCAGCCAGGTTTCCCTGGGCCTGTCCGTGGACCTCAAGTGGGAAGACGGCCTGATCTTCGAGGACGTCCCCCTGGGCGGAAACTGATTGTAATACCATGAGAAGCTGGTGCTTAGGATGGATCCTGGCGGCCGTGCTGCTTTCCGGCTGCACGCTGGAGTTGTCGGTGCCTTCCGTCGGTAGCGGACCGGAGTCCGCCACCAGCTTCTCCTTGTCCGTCGGCCGGGCTGCCGGCCCGGCAACGCGGATGAGCGATGCGACGGTGCAGTCATCGGGTATCGCCTCTTTCCGGGGAATCGAGCAGGTCTATGTCATCCCCTTCAGCCGCATCGGAGCAGTTGCGCCCGGAGATGTCCGGTTCGGGATGAACCTGTACCTTCCCCAGGAGGGGATTCCGGCCGGCCAGTTCGCTTCGGATGCCGGGGGCGGTGATTTCCCGGGTCTGGTCTTGAACAACAATTCCCATCTGTATCAAGGCGTTTTCATCAAGAAGGGGACCGGATCGGTTCTGGTGTACGGAAAAGCCATCGACGACGCGGTCGGTGCATGGTCGGATTCGGTCCTCTTCAAATCCCGCAACGGCCTGCTCCGGGCTCACGGCCTGGAAACGGCTTCCACGCCGGCCGGCATCTCTTTCGATCCCTGCCGCATGCTGGAAGGCACCGTGCCAGAGCGTCTGGAAGCGGAGCTTTCCGGTATCCTCTCTTATCTGACAAACTTGGCGCAGGCTTCCGTGACGGCAGGGGAAACCACGCTTCGCTGGGATTTTCCGGAAGGGTATGGGGAGCACGAAGGGCTCCTCGAGACCTTCCGGTACCTCACGTTCCGCAACAAACCTTTCTGCTGCTCGTCGGAAAACCTCGGCGAGGTCCTGACCAATGTGTACCGCACCGTGTATTCCATTCAGTCGGCCCTGCCTTCGGGTCCCCTCCGTTCCCTTTGCCAGGAGATTCTGGAAAGAGCGGCCGGGTCCCGCCTGGTGGAAGTGACGGGCAGCGGTTTGTCGGCGACCCTGTCCCTTCCGTCTCCCTTCCCGACGAACTACGGTCTGCCTGCCGGTTCGGTCACGGTCCAGTGGGATGGGAACGGGTTCATCCGGCCCGGACGTGCGTCCGGCAGCGGCGCCGTCTCCCTGGAGGCCTTCTGCTATCCGCCTTCGCTCTGGTATTATGTCAACAGTCCGCTGGCGGCATCGGAGGAGGACCTGAGCGGGGAGTACCGCTCCGACAACCGGACGTGGGATTCCATCGCCGACCAGTATCCTTCCGTGACGGTGGCTTCAGGGACCCGTTCCGTTGCCGTCCGGTATCCGCTCCAGTACGGGGTTTCCCTGCTGGAGGCCCGTCTGAACCTTTGCGGGGCTGATATCCTCTACGATTCCCGGTCGAATCCGGTCCGGGTGGACAGAGCCTGTTTCCCGCTGACGGGTGTCATCATCGGAGACCAGAAGGCCCAGTCTTATGCATTTACCCCGGCAGGAACGGAACGGTACTATATTTTCGACCGGGAGGTCGGCAAGGACTCCGCCCCGAAGGTGTGGCTGGCCAGCCGGGGAGTATCCAACGCGGCCGTCCGTGTCCTTGCCCTGCAGACGGAACCGGAAAAGGATATCCATGTCGCGCTGGAGTTCCGGAACGAGAGCGGGAATCCTTTCTACGGCCATGACGGAGACGTTATTCTCCCGGGGAGCCGTTTCTACCTGTTCGGCATCCTGGAGTATGAGCGGGCGGTCAACCGCACGACCTCACTCCTTCCCAGCGTCTTTTACCAGGACCATACCACCTATGCCTCTTTCACGGTCAGCAGTCTGGAAGAGGCCTATTCCACCATTCCCGAACTGACGGATCCCCAGCTTCAGCTGGGTGTCGAAGCCGATCTGGAATGGATCCTTTCCACCCCTGTCGTCCTTCCGGTCCAATGAAGCGAATCCTGCATCTCCTCTCCATCCTGGCCGTCCTGCCGATCCTGGCGGGCGGATGTGCCCGTCATGAGGAGATGACAGGGAAAGCGCCGCTGCTGAACGTGTACCTGCATATTCCCAAGCAGGTTCTGACACGTGCGGATGTAGGGGCGGTATCTGCCGAATCCGAGGCGGAGAACCGCATTTCCCGGCTGCAGCTGTGGGTGTTCCTCTCCGAGCCGTGCGCCGGTTATCCGGCCGGCCATCTGCTGGGCTATCTGGAACCGTCGCCGACCCTGCTGGAGTCGGGTGCATCGGTTCGGTATGCTTTCCCGCTGGAGAAAGCAGTGGCGGATGCCCTGCCCGCCGTGGATGTCTATGCCCTGGGCAACGCACCCGCCGTCCCTCTCCTCGACGCTTTGTCGGATCCGGCGGCCCTTGATGCCCTCGTCCTGGAAGGGGAACGTTTCGGCATCCGCGGATCACTCCCTGTCCAGACCACGGTCCCCGTGGAGGGACTGCCTTTCTCCGGTGTCGGCAAACACCTGAGAATGAAGGGGACTTATCCGGTCCTGACCCTGGACGCGATCCGGCTTACCCGCGCCGTCTCCAAGCTCCGCTTTGTTTTCAGCCAGCTCTCGGACGAAGCGGGCCAGCCCGTGGAGGAGGTCGCCGTGACTTCCATCCGGCTGGACGGAGACCGGATTCCGGCCCGGGAGTATCTGTTCAATGACTCGGACCTTCCTTGGAAGGTGGCTTCCGGGTCCTATGTGTCCTCCGGCCTGGAACTTCCTGTCCCTGAGACGCTCGCCCTGAATCCCGATCCGGCCGGTTATGCTTACACCGGCCAGACAGCCCAGCTATATGAGAACCTGATCGCTTTCGGGCTGGATGAGGGCCGGCTTACCTCCGGGCCGTTCTGCTATTTGCGGGAAACGGACCGGAAACTCTCGGGACAGATCGGCTATACGGTCGGCGGCCTTCCTGGAACCGCATCCTTCGAAATGGTGCATGAAGGAGACTTCGCCCGGAACCACAGCTGGATCGTCTATCTGTATTTCTTCCGCGATGCCATCCGATTCACCGTAAGCTGGACGCAGTGGGAGGAAGGAAACGGCTTTTACCTGACGGATTAAAATGGTTTTCAGACAGTTCGCATATCTCGCTGTCGCGGCGGCGGTGCTCTTGGAAGGGTGCCGGAAAGAAAACTTGTCCGGAGATGCCGTGCCGCTTTCCTTCGCGGCCGCTTTTGCCGGAGAGACCCGTGCTCCCTCCGCCGTCCAGCCGGACCAGGCGGACTACCTGATTGCGGAGGGGAACCGCATCGGGGTATTCGGCACGCTGACCCGGGCGGGAGAGGAAGAATCGACCGTGTTCGAAAAACAGGCGGTGACCTGCGGGAGCGACCTCTCCTGGTCCTACCGTCCTTTGAAGTATTGGCGGAAGACAGGTCTCTATGACTTCACCGCCGTCTTCCCCTATGATTCCGACTGCCTGGCCGGCACGACGGGGAAGCGCCTGCTGATCCGCCATTCGGCAGCGGCGAAAAATGTGGACATTCTCGTTTCCCGTGCACAGCGGGATGTTTCCGGCGGGAATACGTCCCCGGTGGACCTGACCTTCCACCATGCCTGCGCGGCGGTCCGCTTCCTGTTCAGGACTTCGGAGCATTACGATTACAGGCTGTACAGTTTCCAGCTGGAGAACCTGCGGGTCGTGGGTACCCTGGATACGGACGACGGCATCCCGTCCCTGGACGACTGGTCCACTTCCGGCATGGCCGCCGCCCCGGTCGTCTGGCCGTGGACGGCATCCTCCGAAGCCGGGCGCATCCCTATTCCGTCACGCTATGAGGATTATACCGGAGGAACCTGGTATTACATGATTCCTCAGTCGCTTGCGGTTTCCGGAAACCGGCCTTCCGTGACCTTCTCCGTCCTTTTCAACGGGGAACCGACCCCGGTCCATACGACGCTGGCCCTACCTGACTCCATCGAGGAAGGAGGGGTGCCGACGGAGGCGCGATGGGAACCCGGAAAGGTCTATACATACTATATCAACCTTCAGCCCAGCCGGGTATCCATCGATGTCCATGTGACACCCTGGGATTCCTCGGTAGTGGCGGTGGATGACATTATCTTCGGATGATGCGGATGCTCAGGCTCATATCGTTCCTGATGCTGACGACCCTTCTTGCAGGTTGCCGGAAAGACACGGCATCGGAGAGGGGAGTGGGGAACCTGCACGTGTCGATGCGTTCCTTCACGGCCGCTTTCGAATCCCGTGCGGCGTCGGATGCGCAGGAAGGGCTGGCTTTCCATAACCTGCTGGTCGTCCTGACCGACGACCACGGTCAGGTGGTGGACAGGGTGTACAAGGAGTATCCTTATGAGCCGGTTCCCGGCGATCTGCAGCGGGAGGCCGGATACTGGCCGGCTGAGGACGTGGTCTTCTTCCAGAACTTGGAAGTGGGTACCTATCACGCTTATGCCTATGCCAACATCGATCACGGGGAATGGCAGGACGGCCTGGTGTCGGACGTGGAGCAGCGGCTTCGGAGGGCCAAGTCCGACGGCGTCTCCGACGCGTTGGACCAGGACCGTGAACTCCGGCTCCTTTCCGGACGGGAAGCCCCTGCCGCTTTGGCGGATGACATGCCGATGCTGCTGACCGGACAGGTGACCGTCCCTGTGGGTGTCGCGGTCAATGAAGTCTCCATCGACCTGCTCCGTCCCGTAGTCCGGTTCAACGTGTACCTGAACAACCATACCCCTTTTGACGTACGGCTGGACGAGCTGGATTTCAGTAAGTTCAATGCTTCCCGTACGTTCCTGGTCCCCCGGGATCCCGTGAACGGTTCTCCGGTGGTTCCTCCCGGAACGGAATACCGGAAACTGCCGGCGTACGACACGTCGGCCCCGTTTACGGTCCCTCCGGCTGCAGAAGGAGATGAAGCGAGCGGGAAGATGCTGGTGTACAGTACGCTCCTGTATGAGAACGCATCGGCGGAACCCTATCGGATGAAGGCCGCCGTTACGCTCCGCAAGTCGGATTCCGGGGCGGAGGACTTGCAGGCCCGGATGGGGATGGTCAAGATGAAGTCCCTGACTTACCGGGACCTGTTCGGGATGGGCCGGGGAGCGGACGCGTCCCTGAAGGTGATGCTGTCCAATCCCCAGATCAATCCGCGTTACGGCCGGATTTTCGCCGGGACCTCCGGCGGCAACCTGCTGTGGGAGAGCGCCGGCTACAACAGCTATGCGGATTACCTGGACCGTGCCGAGGCGGTCTGGTCGGAATCGGCCTCATATCACTACTTCGACCATATCAGCAATACCTCCTATGCGGATTATACGGGCCGGAATGCCTCGGGGCCCTTCATGGACCGGACGATGGATTATACCGGAAAGCGGGACCTGTTCTTCCGGGAGCTGGTCCGTACGGGGGACAATGCTTTCTCCCTGGCGGATACCTTCACGGATCTCGCCGTAGAGGAGGGACACTATATCAGCGGGAAGATGCCGGAGGATACGGAGGGGCATCTGCTCCGTTTCAAGCGAAACACGGATGGGAAGTACTTGCGGGCGACGGCCAACAACCCGGACAAGACGAACTTCGTATATGAATCCGGGGGAACGACGCAGGACCGCCAGTTCACCCTGTTCTGCCAGTACGATCCCGGCAGTGAGATGATGGTAATTGAAAAGGGGACGAACCGGGGCGTTCCGCTGATGCGGATGTTCCGCAACCAGGAGTACAATGTCGTGATGAACGTTTACTATGTGGAATTCGAGACCCAGTTCGACTTCCGGGTGGAAAACACCTGGTGGACGGAAGAGGGGGGACACACCTCGGAGCATTGGTTCAAGTAGCAGATGAAAAAGAGATTCCTGTCAGTCACCGGCCTGCTTCTGGCGGCCCTCTTCCTGTTCTCCTGCATCAAGGAACAGGAACAGGTATCCTTGACCGGTGGTGTTCCCGTGGAATGGGAACTGTCGTTCGGTCCGTCTTCCGCGGGGCGGGTGACGGTATCGACCCGAAGCACGCTGGGCCTTCCGCAGGAAAGCCGGGTGAGCAACCTCTACGTTTTCATCTTCGACCGCTCCGGCCGCAAAGTATACGGCCATCTGTTCGACGGCAGCAACTATGGCAGTCCGGATCTGGAGACAAGTGCGGACTGGTGGGAAGTGGCGAACATCGACGGAAGTTCCTCCCCGTCGGATGAAACCCGGGGAACGGTCCATATCAAGACCCTCACACAGCAGGGGTGTACTGTGGTCGGCATTGCCAACATCAATGAAAACATGCTGGACATCTCGCCGGGCCAGCTGTCCACCATTCAGCGCCTGCAGGAGCTGGAAGAGCTGGAAGTGGGTCTGAACCAGACGGATATCGAGAGTTCCGGCTATTTCCTCATGACCGGCTTCATGAAGGACGTGGACATCGTGGACGACCGGACCGGGTCGACTCAGGAAATTGCTGAAACGCTGGTCCTCCGGCGCCTGAACGCCAAGGTGCAGTTCAACGTGCAGGTGGATCCGGATGCTCCGATAAAACGCTTCACTCCTTCCAAATGGCAGGTGGTGAACCTGCCGACATGCTCCTATCTCCTGGAACGCGGTTCCTTCTCGGGCGGGGATGAACGGGAGGACGCTTCGCAGGAGGATACGGATTTCATGCAGACCCAACTGTACAACTTTGAGACGGAGACGCCTACGGCCGCATACTACTCCGGCTCCACCCAGGACCGGATTTCCCGGCACGGCTTCTCCTTTTATATGCTGGAGAACCGGAAATCGCCGCTGAAGACACCGCGTTCCTACACGGACCGGGACCGGCAGGTGAAGACCGGGGCGCTGGACATGGGGCTGTTCTCCTCCGTCCGGAACGGTGAATTCGAGTACGCGGACGCCCGTTCCACCTATGTCGTCGTAACCGGCAGCATCCTCATGGACGTGGATGCGCAGGAGTCGGTCGGAGCGACGCTCAGCGCCGATGTACGGTACCTCATCCATCTGGGCGATTTCGGCCGTTCGATGGCGGACTTCAACATCTTCCGCAACCATAATTATATCTACAACATCTACATCCGGGGCGTGGATGATATCGTCGTAGAGGTCGAGAATAATTATGACGACGAGCCTGCCGTCCGTTTCGACGAACCGGAACCCGGTGCTACCGGAACCGTGGTGATTTCCCTGGAAGAGATCTTCTCAAGCGATGCCCACTATGCTTCCCATGTCATTAACTTCCATGCGAAGAACTTGGATGCGGAGAACATCACCTGGTATGTGGAGACTCCGTTCAATCCAGACGGGGGCCGCCCGGTGGTCGTGGATGGGGCTGAATATACAGAAGGTGTTGACTATGAATGGGTAGAGTTCCGAGTGAACGAACGTGACGCCGACGGTAACTATGACCGCTGCCGCCAGGTTTACAAGCCCCGCACCGCGGCGTTCCGGGAATACGGAACGATGAATGTCACCGAGTTGGTCGCCTATCTGAAGCGCCAGCGCGGTCTCTATGCGCAGGATCAGGAGCACCGGGACGATCCCGGCTACGTGCCGCGCAGTGATTTCGACCATACCCCCGATGCCGAGGGCGGTCCCAAGATCGCGGTCACGGCTTTTGTGAACGAGTACTATTATGAAGTGCATCCGCTGGACAACCAGTACGATCCGGAACTCTGGCGTTCGTTCGTGAACAAATCGATGCGCTATATGCATATCCTGTCCCAGTCCAAGGTGTCCGCCGACGGGGAAAGCCGCACCATCGGATCCTCGTTCACCCTGCAGCAGCGTTCCATCCAAAGCATTTACAACGTCGGCAATCCGGACCTCAGCTCGGCCTGGGGAGCCGAGTTTACGGATGACGAGCTGGAATCGGGCGCAACGGTGTACTGGAAGGGACTGGGTTATGGACGCACGACCCAGCCGGCCGAAGACCGGGGGAATACGAGCATCAGCAACGGGCGCCTGAACACGCTCAAGGAGTGGAAGATGCTGGACAAGAACGGGCAGACGCTGTCCCTTGGGCAGGAGGGCGATCCGAAGGCGGAATGGGCTACCTATCTGAACCTGAGAGCGGATAACGAGACGCCGCTTCTGCGGAAGGATGCCGAGGCGGACTATCGGTATCTCCGTTACAGTTGCATGTCCCGGAACAGGGACAATAACGGGAACGGCATCATCGACCCGGATGAAGTCCGCTGGTACATGGGGTCGGACACGCAGCTGATGGGCTTGTTCCTGGGTGCGTATGGCATCGAAGGGGATGCCCGCCTGTATCAGGTACCCGCCCAGCAGCGGGAAGAGGCCACGACGAACGAGGGATGGCGCCAGCATGTGATAGCCAGCACCCGTTATGCGGGACGGAATGACAGTAACCTGAATGCCCGTGTTGTCTGGGCGGAGGAAGGCCTGTGCGGCAGCGACCTCAGTTACTATTCCCGCACGTATGGATCGACGGATGTCTATACGACCCGCTGCGTCCGGAATCTCGGCCATTATGTCAACGGCAGCGGTGAGGTGGAGGACATTACCTATGCGTCACCGGAAGTGGAGCCGGATACTTATCTGGTCATGAAGCGGATGCGTCTGGACGAGCGGGGCAATGGCATCGAGTATCAGGAGGGAGCCTATGACAAGCAGGTGTTCTATGAATTCGACTGCTCCCGCCTGAACGAAGCTTCCCTCCGGGAGTATGTGGATCATGAACTGGTGGGACATGAGGAGAACAACAAGGCGGCCTGCCTGTACCGGAAGTTCGTCACCAGTCCGGCTGTCTGGGACATTCCGGTGCCGTCTTCCGTGAGTTTCGGCGGCAGGTCTTACAATCCGCAGACCATTGACGGACTGAACGGGTATCTGGATGCTACCTGGGGAATCCTGGAGAATCCCTACTGTCCGGAGGGATACCGGCTGGCGAATGTGCGCGAGGTGGCCCTGATCTGGAATTTCCGGCCTTATTCGGACCTGGATTACGTGGGCAAATCCCAGTATATCCATTCCCGTACCCACTGGTCCTTCGGCGGGCCCGGTACGGAAACGAAGGATGCCCCTTCCTGGGGCTGGTCCATCAGCCGGGAGAAAATCCAGATGACACGTGCCGGTTCAGGGCTTGGAACAACCCTTCGCTGCGTCAAGGATATCCGCGAATAAAGGAATCCGGTGCAGCCCTTTGCCTGTAAAAGACTGTATTACGGCTAATCAGGCCGTTCCCTTCAGACGGACCTGGACGAACCGTGTCCGGAACGAGAAATACAGGCCGGCGACGATGAGCAGTCCCACCAGCGCAGGATTCCAGACGATCTCGTTGACTTTGGAAATGATGTTTTCGGGCATGGGCGAGGAAATTAGGTCGGAAACAAATATAGTTAAATGATTTAAGAATTACTATATTTGCACATTATTAACGAATCGCAGCTCATGAAAAAACTCTTTTTGATCGTCCTTGCGGCCGCCCTCTCGGCCCCCCTGTTCGCACAGCGAGAGTCCGCCTCAAGCATCTATTCTACGGAGAACGGTGCGTTTTCCGTCTCGGTTATCAACCATATCGGCTGGGGCTATTCCTTTGTGAAGTCCGATGATTTCACCCCGCGCGGCTCCGGTGAGGTCTTCTTGAACGTCTTGAAATTCAAGCTTTATCCCGCCGAGGCGTTCGGCCTGGAAGCCGGCCTGGACTGCAAGGAAAGCTATATCGGCTCCAAGGAGTCCCTCTTCTATCAGACCGATGACCATCTGGCCAGGGCCACGGAGTTTTCGCTCCCGGGCGTCTCGGTGGAGAAGGCCCGCAGCGAGATTTCCGTCTTCTCGCTGTCCGTTCCCGTCGTGGCGAAGATCGTGATGGGCAAGTTCTTCATCGGCGGCGGCGCCGAAGCCAATTTCAACCTGGCCGGCGATACTTCTTACCGCTACGATGTCAAGGACAAAACGACGAGGGTGCAGGAAAGGAAGCTCAAACTGAATACCTTCTCCTACAATTTCGTGGGAACCGTCGGCCTGGACAAACTCAGTGTCTTCGCGAAGTTCTATCCCAAGAATTCCCCCATGCTTACCGAAGGCGGCGTTTCTTACAACTACTGGACCCTCGGCGTAGCCCTCTGCCTGTAACAGGCGTTGTTACGGCTTTCAGGCCGTCCCT
>Ga0310694_10005329_pt1 | contig 12324 bp, 24 predicted proteins | sample 174DNAGHGhighgp2_FD_203884 | JGI IMG/M metagenome (GOLD analysis project Ga0310694, IMG submission 203884) | Sheep rumen microbial communities from Palmerston North, Manawatu-Wanganui, New Zealand - 1742 DNA GHGhigh gp2 (v2) (version 2) | ecosystem: Host-associated > Mammals > Digestive system...
CAAGGCTATCAGGCGCATATCGCCGGAAGGAGTGTCTTCGTAGGCAAAATGCCAAACAGTTATTCGGCCTTTGCCTCCTCAGCGGCAGCGGGAGCCTCAGCGGCAGCGGGAGCCTCAGCGGGAGCAGAAACCTCGGCAGCAGCGGGAGTCTCGGCAGCCTTGGCACCGGCACGACGCGAACGACGCGTCTTCTTCTTGGTGTCGCCCTTAGCCATTTCGGGATCAAAGTCGACGAGCTCGATGAAGCATGTCTGAGCAGCATCGCCCTGACGGAAGCCGAGCTTGATGATGCGGGTGTAGCCACCGGGACGGTCGCCTACCTTCTCTGCCACAGCGCCGAACAGCTCCTTGATGGCGTCCTTATTCTGAAGGTAGCTGAACACTACGCGGCGAGAATTGGTAGAGTCCTCCTTGGCTTTGGTGATGAGGGGCTCTACATACTTCTTGAGGGCCTTAGCCTTAGCAACGGTCGTAGTGATTCTTTTGTGCATGATCAGCGAGATAGCCATGTTAGCAAGCATGGCACTGCGGTGACTGGCAGTACGACCGAGATGATTGAAATTCTTATTATGTCTCATTTGTTGTTCTTGCTTTTATGGACAATTCTATTAATCTCAACGATTATTCCTTGTCCAGTTTATACTTTGAAATATCGGTTCCAAACGACAGATTCAGACTCTCGAGCAAATCATCAAGCTCCGTGAGCGATTTCTTGCCGAAGTTGCGGAACTTCAAGAGGTCGGTCTTGTTGTACTGCACCAAGTCGCCGAGGGTCTCCACGTCGGCAGCCTTCAAGCAATTCAGCGCACGGACAGAAAGGTTCATGTCGGTGTGCTTCGTCTTGAGCAGCTGGCGCATGTGCAACACTTCCTCATCAAACTCCTGGTTGGTCTCGCTCTCGGTGTTCTCGAGCGTAATCTTCTCGTCGGAGAAGAGCATGAAGTGATAGATGAGGATCTTGGCAGCCTCCTTTAGTGCGTCCTTCGGGTGGATGGAACCGTCCGTAGTGACTTCCAGCACGAGCTTGTCGTAGTCAGTCTTCTGCTCTACGCGATAAGGTTCGACGCTGTATTTCACATTGCGGATGGGGGTGTAAATGGAGTCGATTGCAATCACATTAACATCGGTGCAGAACTCACGGTTCTCATCGGAGGGAACATAGCCGCGACCCTTGTTAATGGTAATGTCAATCTGCATCGATGCTTTGGAATCTAAATGACAAATCACCAAATCGGGATTAAGCACCTCAAATCCAGTCAGATACTTGCTTATATCACCAGCTTTAAACTCGGTAGAATTCTCGACGGTGATAGAGACTTTTTCGTTCTCGAATTCTTCCACTACTTGCTTGAACCTTACTTGCTTCAGGTTCAAGATAATGTTGGTCACATCTTCCTTAACACCAGGTACTGATGAGAACTCGTGCTCAACGCCACCGATGCGGATGGTGTTGATAGCATAGCCCTCAAGCGATGAAAGAAGAATGCGGCGCAGAGCATTGCCAACGGTAACACCGAAGCCAGGCTCCAACGGACGGAATTCGAACTTGCCGAACTTGTCCGTAGACTCCAACATTACGACTTTATCAGGTTTTTGAAATGCTAATATCGCCATTAACTTAATGATTTTTAGTTTTTAGAGTACAACTCAACGATTAACTGCTCCTTAATATTCTCAGGGATGTCGGCACGCTCAGGCATGTGCAGGAACTTACCGCACTTTTGGGCCTCGTCCCACTCTATCCAAGGATACTTGCTGTGGTTGAAACCGGCCAGGGCAGCATCAATAACCTCGAGAGACTTTGACTTCTCACGAACGGCAACCACCATACCGGGCTTCACAACAAACGAAGGAATGTTCACCACCTTGCCGTCAACCGTGATGTGGCGGTGGCCAACGAGCTGACGGGCAGCAGCACGAGTGGGAGCAATACCAAGACGGAACACAACATTGTCGAGACGACTCTCTAGGTACTGAAGAAGTACCTCACCGGTGATACCGTCGGCCTTGGCAGCCTTTTCAAAAAGGTTACGGAACTGGCGCTCAAGCACGCCATAGGTGTACTTGGCCTTCTGCTTCTCTGCCAGCATGACAGCATACTCCGACTGCTTGCGGCGACGGTTATTGCCATGCTGTCCCGGGGGGAAGTTCCTGCGGGACAAAACTTTGTCGGCGCCGAAGATGGGTTCACCAAAACGGCGTGCAATTTTAGATTTCGGTCCTATATATCTTGCCATAATTTTTATAAAGTGGAAGAATTAAAAGATGGAAGAATGGAAGTCTTCCTGATCTCATCTTACTTCCGATTAAAATTTCAAATTTTTAATGCTTTAATTCATCAATCTTTTACACGCGACGACGCTTCGGAGGACGGCAACCGTTGTGCGGCAGCGGCGTTACGTCAATAATCTCCATAACTTCTATACCGGCGCCATGGACAGCACGGATAGCCGACTCACGACCGTTGCCAGGACCCTTAACGTAAGCCTTCACCTTGCGCAAACCAAGGTCGAAAGCCACCTTAGCACAATCCTCGGCAGCCATTTGGGCAGCGTAAGGAGTGTTCTTCTTGGAGCCGCGGAAACCCATCTTACCAGCCGACGACCAAGAAATAACCTGACCCTCGTCGTTGGCAAGCGACACTATAATATTATTGAATGAACTGTGAACATGGAGTTGACCGATGGCGGTCACACGCACATTCCTCTTCTTTGAAACGACTGTTTTCTTTGCCATAGTAATTCGTAATTCTTAATAGTTGTCCGCAAATGCGAAAACTCTTAATTCTTAACTTTTAATTAATAACTCAAAAAAAAATTACTTCGTGGCCTTCTTCTTGTTTGCAACAGTCTTCTTCTTGCCCTTACGTGTACGGGCGTTGTTCTTGGTGCTCTGACCACGAACAGGAAGACCGTGGCGATGACGCACACCACGATAGCAGCCAATATCCATCAGTCGCTTGATATTCAACTGGATCTCGCTGCGGAGATCACCTTCTACCTTGAATTCAGCGCCGATGATTTCACGGATTTTGGCTGCCTGGTCGTCACTCCACTCGTTGACCTTCAGGTCGCGGCTGACACCTGCCTTATCCAATATCTTTGCTGAACTACTTCGACCTATACCATAAATATAGGTCAATGCGATTTCGCCACGCTTATTCTGGGGCAAATCTACTCCAACAATTCTTATTGCCATTGTTAAAAATGAATGAAAAAAAATAAATGTTTAAATTACGTAATTCGCTAAAAAGCATGCAAAGTTACGTAGATTTTCTCAAACCTCCGCTCTCTGTTATGCTTATTTAACATTTTAACCCTGACGCATCTTGTACTTCGGGTTCTTCTTGTTGATAACAAACAGGCGACCCTTGCGACGTACAATCTTGCAATCGGGGGTACGCTTCTTCAGCGATGCTCTTGTCTTCATATTACTCTTTGTTGTTTTGTTTATTTGTATCTGAATACAATTCTACCTTTAGTCAAATCGTAGGGACTCATCTCTACTTTCACCTTGTCGCCGGGGAGAATGCGGATATAGTGCATACGCATCTTTCCCGAAATGTGTGCAATAATCTGCACGCCGTTTTCTAATTCCACACGGAACATTGCATTCGAAAGGCTTTCGAGGATTGTTCCGTCCTGCTCAATAGCGGATTGTTTTGCCATACATTATTTAATATAATATTCCTTCTACCAGCTCTGCTTCCTCAAAGGAAGAAAGAATCTCTGCCTTTCCCTTGCGAATAGCTATTGTATGCTCAAAATGAGCTGCAGGCTTGCCGTCACGAGTATGCACCGACCACTTGTCCTGATCGAGCCAAATATCGCGCTTTCCCATCGTTATCATCGGCTCTATAGCTATACACATGCCAGCTTTTAGCAAGACTCCGTTGCCACGTCGTCCATAGTTGGGCACAGGCGGATCCTCGTGCATCTCACGGCCTATACCATGACCTGTTAGCTCGCGGACAATGCCATACTTGCCTCGCTCACAGTAATCCTGAACAGCAGCACTGATGTCGCCAAGATGATGACCCGCCTGAGCAGCCTCAATGCCAAGATAAAGCGCCTCTTTCGTGGTCTTGAGCAATTGCTTGATTTCATCGCTGACCTCGCCGACACAAAAAGTGTAAGCAGAGTCGCCATTAAAACCATTGAGCAACGTGCCACAGTCGACAGATATAATATCGCCGTCTTTGAGCACTGTCTGCTGATTAGGCACGCCATGTACCACGACGTCGTTCACCGACGTACAGATGCTTCCGGGAAACGGCTCTCCGTAAGGATTTGGAAAACCCTTGAAGGTTGGTACGGCACCATGGTCGCGTATAAACTCTTCGGCCACCTTGTCCAGTTGGAGGGTCGTAACACCGGGTTTGATAAATTTGGCTAATTCGCCAAGCGTCTTACCAACAAGTTGGTTCGCTTGGCGCATTAGCTCAATTTCATCTTCAGTCTTCAGGAATATCTTCATAGAAGAATATTAGTAGGCAGCCATGCCGCGACCATGAATACGGCCAGAACTGAGCAAACCGTCGTAATGGCGCATCAGCAGATGACTTTCAATCTGCGCAAGCGTGTCAAGCACCACACCCACAAGAATCAACAGCGAGGTACCGCCGAAGAACTGCGAGAAGGCATCCTGCACATTGAGAAGGCTGGCGAAGGCAGGCATCACAGCAATGAAGGCTATAAACAGAGAGCCTGGCAAAGTGATGCGCGACATTACCGTGTCAATGAAGTCGGCAGTATCCTTACCAGGCTTAACACCTGGAATAAACCCGTTATTACGCTTCATGTCTTCAGCCATCTGCGTAGGATTCAGCGTGATGGCTGTGTAGAAATACGTAAATGCAATAATCAGCAAAGCAAAAATCACATTATATAACCAGCTATGATGATCAAGCATGGAACGTACAAACCAACTGGCATTCTCGGAAGCAGAGAACTGCACAATAGTAAGCGGGATGAACATCAATGCCTGGGCAAAGATGATAGGCATCACATTGGCAGCAAAAAGCTTCAAGGGAATGTATTGGCGTGCACCACCATAAGTCTTGTTGCCGACAACACGCTTAGCGTACTGTACAGGTATCTTACGGACGCCCTGCACCAAAACGATAGATGCACACACTACGGCGTAGAGTATGATAATCTCAACGATGAACATAATCAAGCCACCACCCGTGAGGGATGTGACTCGGGAACTGACCTCCTGAATGAAAGCCTGAGGCAGACGAGCGATGATACCAATCATGATAATCATAGAGATACCGTTACCAATACCCTTGTCAGTAATTCGCTCGCCGAGCCATAGGATGAACATACTACCGGCAGCCAAAATGATGGTGGCGGGAATCATGAACACAGGCCAACTGATACCAGAAGCCAAGGCCGCTCCCGACTGCATCTTCAGGTTGATAAGGTAGCTCGGTGCCTGAAACAGCAGGATGGCCACTGTCAGGTACCGAGTATACATGCTAATCTTCTTGCGGCCGCTCTCGCCCTCGCGCTGCATCTTCTGGAAATAAGGCACAGCCACGGCAAGCAACTGCATCACGATGGAAGCAGAGATGTAGGGCATGATTCCAAGTGCGAAAATCGACGCATTGGAGAATGCACCACCGGAGAACATATCGAGCAGGGCCAAAAGGCCGCCCTTGGTCTGCTCCTGCAGTTGGTTCAGCATGACCGGATTGATACCAGGAAGTACCACGAACGAGCCAAAACGATAAATGGCTACAAACAATGCCGTGATGAGAAGCCGCTGACGCAGGTCTTCTATCTTCCAAATGTTCTTCAGTGTCTCTATAAACTTCTTCATGTTAGTTTAGATTATTGTTGCGTTACCACCTACTGCCTTGATAGCCTCTTCGGCAGTCTTCGAGAATGCGTTGGCTTCCACGTCAACCTTAGCTTTCAGCTCGCCATTGCCAAGAATCTTCACTAGCTCCTTGCCATTGGTAAGGCCGGCAGCCACCAACTCCTGAATACCAATTTTATTAAAGCTCTTCTCCTCGGCCAGCTTCTGGAGTGTTGACAGGTTGACAGCAAAGTACTCCTTATGGTTGATATTCTTGAAGCCAAACTTAGGCACACGACGCTGTAACGGCATCTGACCACCTTCAAAACCAACCTTTTTCTTGTAACCAGAACGAGCCTTTGCACCCTTGTGACCACGGGTAGAGGTACCACCCAGGCCAGAACCAGGTCCACGACCGATACGACGGCGTGAATGGGTAGAGCCCTCTGCAGGTTTCAAATTATTCAGTTTCATAATAGAATTTCCTTTTTTAAGTTTGTTTATTACTCAACGACAGTCACCAGATGATGAACCTTGCGGATCATGCCACGGATAGAAGGATTGTCCTCAACTTCCACAACTTGCGATATCTTGTGAAGGCCAAGAGCCTCAAGAGTACGCTTCTGGTCAACCGGATAACCGATCTTACTCTTAATCTGCTTAATCTTTATAGTTGCCATATTCTTTGTCTCCTTTTATCCTCTAAACACTTTATCCATACTGACACCGCGAGTGCCGGCTACAGTGTAGGCATCACGCATCTGGCTCAGAGCCACGATAGTAGCTTTTACAAGATTGTGGGGGTTAGAAGAGCCCTTTGACTTAGCAAGGACGTCCTTAACACCAACGCTTTCGAGCACAGCACGCATAGCACCGCCGGCTACAAGGCCGGTACCGGCTGCTGCCGGTTTCAGGAATACCTGAGCACCGCCGAAGCGAGCTTCCATCTCGTGGGGGATAGTACCTTTCAGAACAGGAACCTTCACCAAGTTTTTCTTGGCAGCCTCAACACCCTTGGCGATGGCGGCAGTAACTTCACCAGCCTTGCCCAGACCCCAGCCGATAATACCGTTGCCGTCGCCGACGACCACGATGGCTGCGAATGTAAAGGTGCGACCACCCTTGGTCACCTTCGTCACACGGTTGATGGCAACCAGTCTGTCTTTCAACTCTACGTCACTATTTACTTTTACGTTCTTCATTGCCATAATCGTTTAGAAATTAAGTCCACCTTTACGAGCTGCATCGGCCAGAGACTTCACACGGCCATGATACAGATAACCATTACGGTCAAAGACGACAGCCTTTACACCAGCCTCCTGGGCCTTCTTAGCCAACAATTCGCCAACCTTGGCAGCCTGCTCAATCTTTGGCATGGTATCCAACCCAAGTGAAGAAGCAGAAGCGAGAGTTTTACCCTCAAGGTCGTTGATGACCTGAGCATAAATCTGCTTGTTAGAGCGGAACACGCTCAAGCGCGGACGTTCAGCTGTTCCGAACACACTCTTACGAATTCTATATTTAATCTTAATTCGTCTTTCAACTTTCTTTGTTGTCATAATCTTCAATTCTTTAATTTTTCGATTGTTCAATTTTTGAGATTACTTAGCGGATGCCGATTTACCCGACTTACGACGGATAACCTCACCCTTGAACAAAATACCCTTTCCTTTGTAAGGCTCAGGCATACGGAAAGAACGAATCTTAGCACAAATCATACCAAGCAGTTGCTTGTCGCAAGACTCCAAAATAATTTGAGGGTTCTGGTTACGCTCCGACTTTGTCTCAACCTTCACTTCCTTGGGAAGTTGGATGAAGATGGGGTGCGTATAACCTAAAGCAAACTCTATGATATTTCCCTGATTGCTGACGCGATAGCCTACACCAACGAGTTCCATCTCCTTTTTATAGCCTTCGCTTACGCCAACTACCATATTGTGGACGAGCGCACGATACAGACCATGAAAAGCTTGCTTCTGCTTAATGTTCACAGCGCTGTTCTCATTGATTTCAAACGTCACATGCCCATCCTCAATCTTCATGTTGATAGAGGGATCCACTTTCTGTGTGAGTTCTCCCTTAGGACCCTTTACGGTAACGACGCCGGCCTTGTCCTGAGATACTGTAACGCCGGCAGGAATACTAATTGGCAATTTACCTATTCTTGACATAATTCAGTTCCTCCAATTAATATACGAAGCAAAGTACCTCACCGCCAATCTTCAGCTGTGCGGCCTCTTTGTCTGTCATTACACCTTGGGACGTGGAAAGGATAGCTATACCCAGCCCGTTTATAACTCTCGGCATGTCTTTGTAGCCAGTATACTTGCGAAGGCCTGGCGTTGACACTCTCTTTAAGAACTTGATGGCGTTCTCTTTCGTGGCAGGGTCATACTTCAAAGCCACTTTGATAGTACCCTGAGGGCCATCCTCAACGAACTTGTAGTTCAGGATGTAGCCTTTCTCGAAGAGGATTTTAGTAATCTCCTTCTTCAAGTTTGACGCAGGCACTTCCACCACACGGTGATGAGCCATGATGGCGTTTCTGAGTCTGGTCAGATAATCTGCTATTGGATCTGTCATAAATTGTAAGTTTTAATTAATCGGGACGCCCCCGACAATATTAAACAATAGTTTTCTCTCTATTTTCTTAGCAAGTAGCGGTTCTTACCAGCTTGCCTTCTTCACTCCCGGAATCAGACCGCTTGAAGCCATCTCACGGAACTGGATACGAGAGAGGCCAAACTGACGCATATATCCCTTAGGACGGCCAGTAATCTTGCAGCGATTATGCAGACGAATGGGGTTGGCGTTGCGGGGAATGCTCTGCAGCTTACGGGCTGCCTCATAAGCAGCCATGGCACCCTCTTCGGTGGTTACATCAGCTGTAGCGATGACCTTCTTCAGGGCGGCACGCTTCTCAGCATAGCGGGCGACGAGCTTGGCGCGCTTCACCTCGCGGGCTTTCATTGATTCTTTTGCCATATCTCTTTAGTCTTTATTGTTCTTAAAGGGCAGGCCGAAAGCCTTGAGCAGAGCAAAACCCTCTTCATCGGTCTGTGCCGAGGTCACGAAAGTAATGTTCATACCCTGGATACGGTCTACCGAATCGATATTAATCTCGGGGAAGATAATCTGCTCCTGGATACCGAGGGTGTAGTTTCCACGGCCGTCGAGCTTGGTCTCAATACCCTTGAAGTCGCGGATACGAGGCAAGGCAATGCGCACCAGTCGCTCCAAGAATTCGTACATGCGCTCGCGGCGCAGGGTGACCATTACGCCAATGGGCATCTTCTTACGAACCTTGAAGTTTGCAATATCCTTCTTCGAATAGGTAGCAACGGCTTTCTGTCCGCAGATAGCAGAAATCTCGTTGATAGCCACCTCAATAATCTTCTTGTCCTGCGTGGCGTCACCAAGTCCCTGATTGACGACAATCTTCTTCAGGACGGGAATCTGCATTGCAGAGCTATAGTTGAACTGTTTCTGCAGAGCGGGAGCAATTTTCTCCTTATACTCTTTTTTTAACTGTGCTGTATTTGCCATTACTTAATTTCCTCCCCTGACTTTTTAGCGATGCGGGTCACCTTCTTGCCTTCGCGCTTGATGGCGATGCGGGTGGCTTTACCGCTCTTCGGATCAATTAAACTCAAATTCGAAATGTGGATAGGAGCCTCGACCTTCTCAAAGCCTCCTTGAGGATTCTTGGCGCTGGGTTTGGTGCTCTTATTGACGAAGTTCACTCCCTCAACAATGGCACGTTCCTTCTCTACCAAGACTCTCAGCACCTTGCCAGTCTTGCCCTTGTCCTCACCGGCCAGGACAATAACGGTGTCGTTTTTCTTAATATGTAACTTAGCCATTACTCAAAATGTTTTTATTGTTAAAGAACCTCAGGTGCCAAAGAAACCACTTTCATGTTCACGGCGCGAAGCTCACGGGCTACAGGACCGAAGATACGGCTGCCACGAAGCTCGCCCGCATTGTTCAGCAACACGCAAGCATTATCGTCGAAGCGGATATACGAACCGTCGGCGCGACGAATTTCTTTCTTGGTACGGACAACCAAAGCCTTGGATACTGCACCTTTTTTAACATCACTCGTAGGGATAGCGTTCTTGATTGCAACAACTATCACATCGCCTACGCTCGCATAGCGGCGGCGCGTTCCGCCCAACACGCGGATGCACAAGCACTCGCGGGCACCGCTATTGTCAGCTACTGTAAGTCTTGATTCTGTCTGTATCATAATTACTTAGCTTTTTCAACGATTTGTACTAAACGCCATCTCTTGGTCTTAGAGAGGGGGCGGGTCTCCATGATGAGTACGGTGTCTCCCACCTGGCACTCATTCTTCTCGTCGTGTGCATGGTATTTTTTCGTTTTCTGCACGAACTTACCATACATTGGGTGCTTCTCCTTGAACTTAGCAGCTATAACAATGGTTTTATCCATCTTGTTGCTAATGACAACACCCTGTCTTGTCTTTCTTAAATTTCTTGTTTCCATCTGGGCCATTGTTATTTGTTAAGTTCTCTCTGACGGAGTACGGTTTTCAAACGCGCGATATCGCGACGTGCAGACTTAATCAGAGATGGATTCTCAAGTGGAGAGACAGTGTGATTGAACTTCATCTGCTCATACTTGGCGACTTCAGCCTCAATGCGCTCTACCAAATCTTTGGTCTCGAGCTCCTTAATTTCCTTTGTCTTCATACTCTCTTAAGCGTTTTTATCGTAATCACGTCTTACCACAAACTTAGTCTTCACGGGGAGTTTCTGGGCACCGAGGCGCAGAGCTTCCTTAGCCACGTCGAAGGGGACACCTTCTACTTCGAAGAGGATACGTCCCGGAGTCACTGGAGCCACCCATCCAGCGGGGTCACCTTTACCCTTACCCATTCGCACGTCAGCAGGCTTGCGGGTGATGGGCTTGTCCGGGAAGATGCGAATCCATACTTGACCTTCACGGTTCATATAACGGTTGATGGCCACACGGGCAGCCTCAATCTGGCGGCTGTCAATCCACTTGGCGTCAAGAGTCTTGATGCCAAAGCTGCCGAAAGCCAGCTGCGTGCCGCGGTGAGCGTTGCCTTTGTTGCCACGTCCGTCCTGCGGCCTTCTATATCTTACTCTCTTAGGTTGTAACATGATAGCTTCTTCTTTTAACGGTTATTACTCTTCTTACCACCACGGAAATTACGGCCACCCTTGTTACCGCCGCCGGCATTCTGACGACCGGTGGTCTTCTCCTGTGTGAAGTTCGGAGCCAGGTCAACCTTTCCGTAGACTTCACCTCGGCAGATCCACACCTTGATACCCAGCAGGCCTACCTTCGTCAGGGCCTCTGTGGGGCAGTAGTCAATGTCGGCACGGAACGTGTGCAGGGGCGTACGGCCCTCCTTGAACATCTCGCTTCGTGCGATTTCAGCGCCGTTGAGACGGCCGCTGATGAGCACCTTGATGCCCTCGGCACCGGCGCGCATGGTGTTCTGGATAGCCATCTTGATGGCACGACGGTAAGCAATCTTGCCCTCCACCTGGCGAGCGATGTTGGTAGCAACGATTGTTGCGTCGAGTTCCGGACGCTTCACCTCGAAGATATTAATCTGAATCTCCTTGTCGTAAAGCTTCTTGAGTTCTTCCTTGAGCTTGTCCACATCCTGACCGCCCTTACCAATGACGAGACCCGGACGGGCCGTGCAGATAGTGATGGTGACCAGCTTCAGAGTGCGCTCGATGACAATCTTCGACACGCTGGCCTTAGCCAGACGCTCGTTCAGGTACTTACGGATTTTCTGGTCCTCTACCAGGTTGTCGCCGAAGTTCTTGCCTCCGAACCAATTAGAATCCCAACCTCTAACAATACCCAGACGGTTGCTTATTGGATTTACTTTCTGTCCCATACTTATTCTTTTACATCATTAGTTTTAGCGTCAACAAACAGGGTAACGTGATTAGAGCGCTTGCGGATACGGTAGCCACGACCCTGCGGTGCGGGTCTCATTCTCTTCATGGTTACACCCTCGTCCACGAACACGCGGGTGATGTACAGCTCCCCGGCCTCGGCCTTGCGGTCATTTTTCTGTTCCCAGTTGTTGATGGCCGAACGGAGGAGTTTCTCAACGTCAGCAGCGGCAGCCTTCTTCGAGAAGCGAAGCACACCCAAAGCGCGGTCAACCTCCATGCCGCGAATCATGTCAACGACATAGCGCATCTTGCGGGGTGACGAGGGGCAGCCTTTCAGCTTGGCAAAATACTGTGTCTTAAGAGCTGCTTTTCTTTCCTCAGCCTTAATATGTTTTCTTGCTCCCATTTTAATTCTTAATTCTTAATTCTTTTAGTCGCGTTGCTTTGTAAAAGCGTCTTACGACGATTACTTAATTCTTAATTTTCCCTGGGATTACTTCTTGTTGCCGGCGTGTCCACCGAAGCGGCGGGTAGGTGCGAACTCACCCAGCTTGTGGCCGACCATGTTCTCAGTAATGTAGACAGGGATAAATTTGTTACCGTTATGAAC
>Ga0310694_10005330_pt1 | contig 12324 bp, 7 predicted proteins | sample 174DNAGHGhighgp2_FD_203884 | JGI IMG/M metagenome (GOLD analysis project Ga0310694, IMG submission 203884) | Sheep rumen microbial communities from Palmerston North, Manawatu-Wanganui, New Zealand - 1742 DNA GHGhigh gp2 (v2) (version 2) | ecosystem: Host-associated > Mammals > Digestive system >...
TCGGCAGCCTCGGCAACGATGGTGCGCACGAGCGACACGGGGTCGCCGTCGACATTGGCAGGAATGGCATTGACGGCATAGCTGCCCCCGCCGAGGTCGGAGAGCTCGAAGCCCATGGTCGCCAGCTGTGGCAGTAAGGTCTGCAGGATGGCCGTCTCTGAGGGTGAGAAGTGCACCGCCTCAGGGAAGAGCACGCTCTGGGGCACCATGGTACGGTCGGCGGTCTGAGCGAGAAATTTCTCGTAGAGGATGCGTACGGAGGCTCGGTACTGGTCGATGATCATGAGCCCCGACTTAACGGCAGTCATGATGTAGCGCCCCTTGTACTGGTAATGGACGGGCGACTTGTCGGAAAGAAGCGACGGTGTAGACTCCGAGGGTCCGAAAAGAGAGGCTTCCGTGGGAGGCTGCGTCACCGCGGCCGCACCGTCGTCAGAGGACGGGTAGGGAGAGACTCCTGACGGCAGCGAGGCGGCACGGGACGACGGCGAGGCGGCTCCTGACGACGGTGCCGGCGCGGAGGCTGGCGAGGCGGCGGCGGAGAAGGGGTTGTAAGAAGGATTTAAAGAGACGCGCGGCGGTCGGGCGCTGTCGGCGAGCGGATCGAAGACGGGAAAGTCAGGCCGTCCCTCGGTGTCGAAGTCGATGGAGGGAATGTTGCAGAACCGCCCTATGGCGTCCTTGACAGCCGCCGCGAGGATTTGCCACAACGGCTGCTCGTTTTCAAACTTTATCTCTGTCTTCGTGGGATGGATATTGACGTCGATGTCGGCAGGGTCGACGTCGAAGTAAAGGAAATACTGTGGCTGCATGCCCTCGGCGACAAGGCGGTCGTAAGCGGCGACGACGGCCTTATGGAAGTAAGGATGCCGCATGTATCGTCCGTTGACGAAGAAATACTGGCGTGCGCCCTTCTTCTTTGCCGCCTCCGGTTTGCCGACGAAGCCGGTGATGCGCCCCATGGCCGTGCTGACCTCCACGGGCAGCAGGTCCTGGCTGAAATGCTTGCCGAAGACGTCGGTGATACGCTGCAGCAGTGAGCCTTTGCGCAGGTTGAACAGCTCGGCACCGTTGCTGTGCAGCACAAAAGAGATGTCGGGATAAACCAGGACGATACGCTCGAAGGCCGTAAGGATGTTGTTGAGCTCGGTGGCGTTGGACTTGAGGAACTTGCGCCTGACGGGCACGTTAAAGAAGAGGTTCTCGACCTTGATGTTACAGCCCACGGGACAGGAGACCGGCTCCTGAGCCACCACCTTGGAAGCCGCTATCGACAGGCGCGTGCCCACCTCCTCGTCGGCCATGCGCGCGGTAAGTTCTACCTGTGCCACGGCCGCGACAGAGGGGAGCGCCTCGCCACGGAAGCCCATGGTGTGAAGGGCAAAGAGGTCGTCGGCCTGCTGAATCTTCGACGTGGCATGGCGCTCGAAGGCCAGGCGTGCGTCAGTCTCCGACATACCCTTTCCGTCGTCGACAACCTGTATGGCCGTGCGTCCGGCATCGACGATGATGACATGGATATGCTGTGCGCCGGCGTCCACGGAGTTTTCCACCAGCTCCTTGATGACAGAAGCAGGGCGCTGGATAACCTCGCCGGCAGCAATCTGGTTGGCAACGGTATCGGGAAGCAGGTGAATGACGTCGGTCATGGCTTTACGGCGTGAAGGCGGTGTCCTTGCGCTTGGGGCGCCAGTTGAAGATGTCGTACCGGTCGGTAGGGCGTATGTAGTCATACCACGCATAGCCCGGCAGGAACTTCTTGTCGGGCGGTATCTGCGACATGGGGTAGAGCGTGCCCTCAGCCTTCGGCATCCAGATGCGCTTCATCTTGCGGTTTTCCATAAACATGCGCAGCTCGGCGGTCTCCGTGTAGTTCAGTCCTATGAGCGAGCTGTCGGCCTCGTCCTCGGGGTAATAGATGATGAGGACGTTGTCCTTGGCCTGTGCCTCGTGCATGACGCCGTTTTCGAAGAAGGCAAACATCTCGTGCGAGGACACCTGGTTATAATTCTTCAGGTCAGGCAACTGCTCTATGGAGAACGCATTGTTGATGACATGGGCGCGGTCGACGAGCGAGTCGCGCATGAAGATCTGTATCTCGTCGCCCACGAGCTGCTGGCTGAAGTTCCAGACGATGGGGTCGTAGTACATCGTCATGCAGGAGTCCCTGGAGTTGTACACCAGGGAGTCGCAGACGGCCTGCACGTCGGTGCGATATGCGCGTACCTTATTATACGCGTGTATCTTGCGGTAGACGGAGTCGGTATTGATGTTGAAGGTGAAAATCTTGAACGTGTCGGCGTGCATGAACAGGGAGTCGCGCTGTGAGAAGTCGATGGCCACGGCGCTGTCGGTACACATGGCGTAGCCCGCCTCCTGGTAGTACTCGCCATAGTTGCAGGTGAGGCGGTTCTTGTTCACCGTATCAGTGAACACCACGTTATAGTAAGCCTTGCTGATGCCGGCCTTGTCGTCGTGCCACACGCTGTCAGCAATCAGCGTCTTACCCTGATTGGTGAGCACCGAACGGTCGAGCAATCGGGCCCGGTCGTTCTGCGTGTCGTAGTAGCCACGCTCGGAGTAGATGTGACTCTTGCCCGAGGTAATGTCCGTAGGTCCCACAATCTGCGCCATCGAGGCGTGGGTGTCGTAATAAAGCGTATCGGTGGTGAGGTACATGTCCTTGCTGCGCATCTTCACGTCGTAGTTGAAGACGGCGAGCTTCGTCTTAGTGTTATACTCGCCCCAGTCGGAGATGAGCGTTGTCTGTCCGTCCACCATCTTTCCGCCCTCGAAGAAGTAGGCGTTGTCGTAGAGGCGGTCGAAGTTAAGACTGTCGGTATAGAGCGTCGTCTTGCGGTTCTTCAGCTGCACATTATAGCGGGCAATGGCCATCTCGTCGCTGCCATCGTAGTAGGCATAGTCGCTGAAGAGCGAGAGCGTGTCGCCCTGATACATCTTAACATGGCCAAAAGCCTCGAAGGAGTTGGAGGCTTCGTAGAAATAGGCGCTGTCGCAATGCAGGGTGGCACCTTTGTGGCGGAACTGCACCTTGCCGTTGAGAATCTGGGCGTCGGCATTGCGGAATTGGTCGTAGTGCAGCACGTCGGCATGTACGAGGTAGACGCGTTCGTCCTGGACTTTTGGGGCTGAGCGGCGCGTTTTCTTCTTGGCGGCAAGGGCGACGGAAGATAACAGCAGCAGAGCCGCGGCAACCACGCAGCAAAGCCACCCCACAGCAAGGGAACGACAGCCCAGGAAGGAGAGACGGCGCCTAAGACAGAAACGGCGCAGGCAATTCCTAATCATCGGATCCAGCCTTGATATTCGAATTCACAGTCGCGATAGTCGTCGTTAATGCGCACGTAGGTGTTTTTTATCTTGTCGACCACCCACTTGTAGATTTTCTCTTCGCGCAGCTTGGCCATCACCACATCCTTCATAATCTGGAAGTCCTCGGTGATGGTTGCCTTATGGCCCTCTACCCTACTCTTCAGCTTGACGATGGCGCAGACTGTCTTTCCGCGCTTGTTGATCATCCGGAAAGCCTTGGACACTTGTCCCACCTGCATAGTGTCGACCACCTTGGCCACCTCTTGCGGCAAGTCCTGCATGCGAAACTTTGACGTGCTTGTCGTGAGGTCAATACGATTAGACATCAGACCACGGTTGCTGCGCGTGTCCTTGTCGTCGGAGGCATAGGTGGCCGCCTCTTCGAAGGTGAACTTCGAAGCACGGAGGTCGTCGCCGATAGAGTCGAGCCGCTCCATGGCGCCCGCCACGGCCTCGTCGCTGACGAGCGGTTTCCTCAAGATATGGCGGCAGTTAATCTTGTCGCCACGCTTGTCGATGAGCTGTATGATATGATATCCGAACTCTGACTCCACAATCTTTGAGACCTTCTTTGGGTCGGTCAGAGCAAATGCCACGGTAGCGAAGGCAGGGTCGAAGACGCCGCGCCCCGTATAGCCCAGCTCGCCACCGTTACGAGCGCTCTCAGGGTCTTCGGAATACAGTCGCGCTAAGGTGGCAAACGATGCGTCGCCCCTGTTGATGCGGTCGGTATATTCACGCAGCTCATCTTTCACGCGGTTGATTTCCTCAATCTCTATGCGTGGCGTCTGTGTGATAATCTGCACCTCCACTTCCGTCGGCACAAAGGGCAGGCTGTCCTGAGGAATATCCTTGAAGTATCGGCGCACCTCGGCCGGTGTAATCTTGATATCCTCCACCAGTTTCTGCTGCATCTTCTGCACCATCAGGCGGTCGCGGTAGTCGTCGTGCAGCTGTGTGCGCATCTGTGAGACGGTCTGCCGCTTATACTCTTCAAGCTTCTCGCGCGAGCCGGCCATCCTCACCCAGGTCTCTATCTGTTCGTCAACGCCTGCCGATATTTCTGCCTCCGTCACCTCAATGCTGTCGAGGGCGGCCTGGTGGAGGAACAGTTTCTGTACGGCAATCTGCTCGGGAATGGCACAGTCGGGATTGCCCTTGAAGCGTATACCCTCCTGAGCCGCCTGCAGACGCATCTGCTCCACGTCGCTCTTCAGGATAGCCTCATCGCCGACCACCCATACCACCTCGTCGATGACGCTCTGGGCCGAGATCCGCCCACAAAGCATCAGGAGCACGCAGAGAAACAGCACGTTAAGCTTTCGTTCTGCCATTAGTCTTGCTTTTTTGTCGGTAATTGTGAGTTAACGGTCTTCACCACGTCGTAATTGACGGTAAAGGGATACTTACGCCGCAAATCAGCCACCCAGTTGCGCTCCAGCTCATCCTGATAGTCAGCCACTACCAAGCCACGCACGTCAGTGTAGTCCTCGGGACCTTTTTTCAGCAGCTTGCCATAGACGGCGTCAATGGGATAGTCCTTCACCTTGGCGACGGTGGTGTCCTTCTTGAAGACGGCGCTGTCAACCAGTGCATTGTCGCCCCGTCTGAAGAGTCCTTTCTCCACGCGGATGCGGATAATGGAGTCGCCGTTGAAGGTTTTTCGCAAAGCCTCGGCCCACTCGTCGAACTTCAGGTTCTTGACGCAGCGTTTCACGGCCTCCACGTCGGCAGCGTCCTTCACGTGGTAAGCCATGCCCTTGAATCGCGGCTCACTCCAGCCGTACTTCTTCTTGTGTTTCTTGAAGTAGCTGGCCAGCCCCTCCTCGTCCTTGGCAGCCTTGTCCCACACGTTGCGGTTGCTGATTTCGTAGAGTAGCAGACCCTCGTAGTACTCACGAATAAGATTCTTCAGGTCGGCGTCGGTAGCCGTCAGTTCGTCGGCCTTCTTCACCATGATGTCGTTCTGCGTCAGCTGGCCGTTGGAGCTGCTCACCAGCGAGTCGACAATCTGCTTGGCTATGCGCTCGCGAATGCCGCGCTGCTCCATGAACTTCAGTATGTTGTCGCGGTGCACTTCGAAGGGTTCCATCATCTTGTGGCCTTTCTTTAATATAATATGGTAGCCGTAAGGCGACTGCACCACGCCCGACATCTCGCCGTCCTTCAGTGCGAAGGCCACGTCCTCGAACTCCTTCACCAGCTGTCCGCGCTGCACGAATGGCAGCAGGCCGCCCTGACGTGCCGACCCTGGATCCTGGCTCACCTTCTTGGCAAGCTCGGCAAAGTCGGCGCCCTGCTTCAGGGCGTTGTAGATGGAGTCGATGCGCACCTTGGCTGCCGCCTGCTCCTCGGGTGTGGCCTTCTGGTCGAGGCGCAGCAGTATGTGAGCCGTCTGCACCAGCCCGTCGGGACCTATCTGGCGCACGGTGTTGTCGTAGATGTTGTGTGCCTCCTTCAGCATGTCGGCGTCGGTGACGAATGCTGGCAGCAGCTGCTGGTCGCGATACTGTGCAAACTCCTGCTTGAACGACGACAGCGTGTCGTAACGGGCGTCGAGGGCAGCGGCCACCTTCAGCTTGTAGTTCAGGAACAGGTCTACATACTCGTCAACGGTCTTCTTGTCGATAACGCCGTCGGTATTGTTCTTGTTGTAGCTGTACTCAAACTCTGACCGTGTTACGTTCTGGCCGTTGACAGTCATGATGACAGGGTCGGTCTGCGCCGCAACGCGACTGAACAATAGCGAACAGATAACGACGAAGGCTAACGCCATCCCGTTTCTGAGCTTCATGACATTGATTGTTTCCATTGTAACGATTTCCTCCCTCTTTACTTTTTACCTTTATTACTTATTATGTAAAGCCGCTTAGTCGTTTGGCCGCGAGTAGTTGGGAGCCTCGCTGGTGATGGTGATGTCGTGGGGGTGCGACTCGTTGACGCCGGCATTGGTGATGCGTGTGAACTTAGCGTTGTGGAGCGCCTCGATGGTGGCTGCGCCGCAATAGCCCATACCAGAGCGCAGGCCGCCCACCATCTGATAGATAACCTCCTGCACCGTGCCTTTGTAGGGCACGCGGCCGGCGATGCCCTCGGGCACCAGCTTCTTCACGTCCTTCGTGTCGGCCTGGAAGTAGCGGTCCTTGGAGCCATGCTCCATGGCTTCGAGCGAGCCCATGCCGCGATACGACTTAAACTTACGACCGTTGTAGATAATCGTGTCGCCGGGCGACTCCTCGGTGCCTGCCACGAGCGAGCCCATCATGACGCTGGAGCCGCCGGCCGCCAAGGCCTTGACGATGTCGCCCGAATAGCGCAGGCCACCGTCGGCAATCAGGGGCACGTCGGTGTCCTTCAGTGCACTGTACACGTCGTAGATGGCCGACAGCTGGGGCATGCCCACGCCAGCCACCACGCGCGTGGTGCATATAGAGCCGGGACCGATGCCCACCTTCACGGCGTCGGCGCCGTTGTCAATCAGCATCTTGGCAGCCTCGCCGGTAGCGATGTTGCCCACCACGATGTCAATGTTGGGGAACGACAGCTTGGCCTCCCTCAGCTTCTCAATGACGCCCTTGGAGTGGCCGTGGGCCGTGTCGATGACTATGGCGTCGGCACCGGCGCTCACCAGGGCCTGCATGCGGTCCAGCGTGTCGGTGGTGACGCCCACGCCGGCAGCCACACGCAGGCGGCCCTTCTCGTCCTTGCAAGCCATGGGCTTGTCCTTGGCCTTGGTAATGTCTTTATAGGTGATGAGGCCTACCAGGTGGTTGTCCTTGTCGACCACCGGCAGCTTCTCTATCTTATTGCTCTGCAGAATGTCGGCAGCGGCCATGAGGTCGGTCTGCTGATGGGTTGTCACCAGGTTATCCTTCGACATCACCTCGTCTACCAGCCGGTCCAGGCGGCGCTCAAAGCGCAGGTCGCGGTTGGTGACGATGCCCACCAGGTGCTTCTCGCCGTCAACCACAGGTATGCCGCCAATGTGATACTCGGCCATGATGTCGAGCGCCTGAGCCACGGTAGACCCCAGGGGGATGGTAATGGGGTCGTAGATCATGCCGTTCTCGGCACGCTTGACGATAGCCACCTCGCGCGCCTGGTTCTCTATGGACATGTTCTTGTGGATAACGCCGATGCCGCCCTCGCGCGCTATGGCGATGGCCATCTGGCTCTCGGTGACGGTGTCCATGGCCGCCGTCACAAAAGGCACGTTCAGCGCGATGTTTCGCGAGAAGCGGGTTTTCAACTCTACCGTCTTGGGTAGCACCTCAGAATAAGCGGGGATAAGGAGGACGTCGTCGAACGTTAGGCCGTCCATCACAATCTTGTCTGCAATAAATGAAGCCATAATTATAACACCTTTCTTTAAATATTGCGTGCAAAGGTACGAATTTTTCCGCAGACTGCCCCGCCTTTTTCTGAAAAACTCACCTTATTAATACGATTTAACGGGTTTCTGCAAAAAAGTAGCCGCCTTTTTTTCAAAACGTTGCGGGTTTTGAAAAAAAAGCGGCTACTTTTGAGCAAAACGTGGCACTTTTTTAAAAAATCGTGGCGCGTTTTCAACAAAAGGCGCCACGCTCTGAGAAAATGGTCAGTTGGCCATCTCGGAAATGAACTTGATGCGCACCAGGCGTATCTCCGTCTCGTCGCCGCCCAGCTCCTGGATGGCGGTCTCCAGGTCGTCGGTCTCAGAGTCGGCAAAATAGTCATAGATTTCGTCCACCCGGTCTTCGTCCATCACCTCGTCCAGAAAATAGTCAATGTTCAGCTTCGTGCCGCTATAGACGATAGCCTCCACCTCGTCCAGCAGGTCGTCGAAATCAATGTTCTGGGCCGTGGCAATGTCGTCAAGGGCTATCTGGCGGTCTATGTTCTGGATAATCTTCACCTTCAGCAGCGATTTCTTGGCCACGGTGCGCACGCGAAGGTCGGCCTGCCGTGTAATGTTGTTCTCGGCGCAGTAGCGCTTAATGAGGTTTACAAACTCCTTGGCGTAGGGCTGCTTCACCTTGCCCTCACCCACGCCCTGGATGCTCTTGAGCTCTTCCAGCGTGACCGGATACTCGGTGGCCATCTGCTCCAGCGACACGTCCTGGAAGATAACGTAGGGCGGACGCTCCATCCGCCGCGACACCTTCTTACGCAGGTCGGTGAGCATGCGGCTCAGCACGGGGTCGAGAGCACTGGTGCCCCCCTCTGCCATCTCGGTAGCATCGGGATCCTCGCTATACTCGTGGTCCTTGACAATCATAAACGACTGCGGCGACTTCAGATACTTCTTACCGGCGGCAGTGAGCTTCAGCAGGCCATAGTTCTCCACGTCCTTCTTCAGGTAGCCGGCAATAAGCGCCTGACGTATGACGGGGTTCCACAGCTTCTCGTCGGTACCCTCGCCAGCGCCGAAGAGCTCGTGGTCCTGATGCTTGTGGGCAATTATCTCCTCCGTCTCGCGGCCTATGATAAAGTCCTCAACGTAGTCGGAGCGGAAGTTCTCCTTGATGGCCAGTATCACCTGAAGCGTCAGCACAAGCTGGTCGCGGGCCTCTATCTTCGTCTTCGGGTGCAGGCAGTTGTCACAGTTATGACAATTGTCCTTGTCGTAAACCTCGCCAAAGTAGTGGAGCAGCATCTTGCGGCGGCAGACGCTGGTCTCGGCGTAGGCGGCCGTCTCCTGCAGCAGCTGGCGGCCTATGTCCTGCTCGGCCACGGGCTTGCCCTCCATAAACTTGTCGAGCTTGCGCAGGTCTTTGTAGGAATAGAATGCCAGGCAAATGCCCTCGCGGCCGTCGCGACCGGCGCGGCCCGTCTCCTGATAATAACCCTCCAAAGACTTGGGAATGTCGTAGTGAATGACGAAGCGCACGTCGGGCTTGTCGATGCCCATGCCGAAGGCGATGGTGGCCACAATGACGTCGATGTCCTGCATCAGGAACTTGTCCTGCGTCTCTGCGCGAGTGCCCGAGTCCAGGCCGGCGTGATAGGCCAGTGCCTTGATATCGTTAGCCCGGAGAATTTCGGCCAGCTCCTCCACCTTCTTGCGCGACAGGCAATAGATGATGCCGCTCTTGCCCGTGTTCTGTTTAATGAATTTTATGATGTCCTTGTCTATGTCCTTCGTCTTGGGGCGCACCTCATAATACAGGTTGGGGCGGTTGAACGACGACTTGAACTCGGTAGCATCCATGATGCCGAGGTTCTTCTTGATGTCGGTGCGCACCTTGTCGGTGGCCGTGGCCGTCAGCGCAATGATGGGCGCCACGCCTATCTCGTTGACGATAGGACGGATGCGGCGGTACTCAGGACGGAAGTCGTGGCCCCACTCCGAAATACAGTGGGCCTCGTCGATGGCATAAAACGAAATCTTCACCGACCGAAGAAACTCCACATTGTCTTCCTTCGTCAGCGATTCCGGAGCTACATACAGCAGTTTGGTGATTCCGGCCTTCACGTCGGCCTTTACCTGGTCGATGGCCGCCTTGTTGAGCGACGAGTTCAGGTAATGGGCCGTGCCCTCGTGCTCGCTCATCTGCGAAATAACGTCCACCTGATTCTTCATCAGAGCTATCAGCGGCGAAATAACAATGGCGACGCCATCCATGAGCAGCGACGGCAGTTGATAACACAAAGATTTGCCACCGCCGGTAGGCATCAGCACAAAAGTATCCTTGCCGTCAAGCACGTTCTGCACAATGGCGCGCTGGTCGCCTTTGAAGGTATCGAAGCCAAAGTATCGCTTCAGGGCTTCATTCAGATTGGGTTTGTTGGTCATATAGGCTTTCCTTCTTTCAATTGTCCTCCTTGTTGTCTTACTCACGCCGCGAGATGAGACTTCTGAAGCTGCTGTTCAGCGTACTCACGGGTGACTTTAAAATTCTTTACTTTCCGAGATGGTGCTTCAAACATAGCATCCATCATTATATTCTCAACAATGGAGCGCAAGCCGCGGGCGCCAAGCTTGTATTCCACAGCCTTGTCTACCATCAGCTCCAAGGCCTCCTTGGCAAACGTCAGGGTAATGCCATCCATCTCAAAAAGCTTGATATACTGCTTCACTATCGAATTCTTAGGCTCAACAAGTATGCGTTCAAGAGCCTTACGATCCAACGGATTCAAGTAGGTAAGCACCGGCAAACGGCCGATAATCTCAGGTATAAGTCCAAAGGACTTCAAGTCCTGTGGCGATACATACTTCATAAGGTCTTCCTTATCAATTTTCCTAACATTCTGCACTGAGTTATAGCCTACCACATGCGTATTCAGACGCTGCGCTATCTTACGCTCGATGCCGTCGAAAGCACCACCGCAGATAAAAAGAATATTCCGCGTATCCACAGCTATGTAATCCTGGTCGGGATGCTTGCGTCCGCCCTTTGGAGGCACATTGACGGTGGTACCCTCCAGGAGCTTCAGCAGCCCCTGCTGTACGCCCTCGCCACTAACGTCGCGGGTGATGGAGGGGTTGTCGCTCTTGCGTGCTATCTTGTCAATCTCGTCTATGAAGACGATGCCTCGCTGGGCCGCCTCAACGTTAAAGTCGGCCACCTGCAGCAGGCGCGACAGTATGCTTTCCACATCCTCGCCCACATAGCCGGCCTCGGTGAACACCGTGGCGTCGACGATGGTAAACGGCACGTCCAACAGACGGGCGATGGTGCGCGCCAGCAACGTCTTGCCCGTACCGGTAGACCCCACCATAATAATATTCGACTTCTCTATCTCCACGCCGCTGTCGTCAGTAGACTGTTGCAGGCGTTTATAGTGGTTGTAGACAGCCACAGACAAATAGCGCTTGGCCTCGTCCTGACCAATGACATACTGGTCGAGATAGTCCTTAATCTCGCGAGGCTTAGGCGTACGCTTGGGCTGAAACTTGCGGCCGTTGCCAGAACGGCCGCCCCTGCCCAGACTTTCCTGCACTATCTGGTAAGCCTGCTGGGCACAATCCTCACAGATATAGCCGTTGAGGCCTGTAATGAGCAGCTTTACCTCACTATCACTCCTTCCGCAGAAGTTACACTGTTTCTTCATCAACTATTTCTTTACTAATACATTGTCTATCATGCCATACTCACGGGCCTCCTCGGCCGTCATCCAATAGTTGCGGTCAGAGTCTTTGTAAACTTTGTCGTAGGGAGTGTGAGAATGCTCTGAAATGATGGTATAGAGCTCTTTCTTAAACTTTAGGATCTCCTTGGCCTCAATCTCGATGTCGGAGGCCTGTCCCTGAACGCCGCCTAAGGGCTGATGGATCATCACCCGGCTGTGGGGCAGCGCCGACCGCTTGCCCTCCTGTCCTGCTACCAACAGCACGGCGGCCATAGATGCAGCCATGCCGGTGCAGATGGTGGCCACGTCGGAGCCTATGAACTGCATGGTATCGTAAATACCCAGTCCGGCAGTGACACTGCCGCCGGGGGAGTTGATATAGAGCGAAATATCCTTGCCCGAGTCTACAGAATCAAGATAGAGGAGCTGCGCCTGCAGCGTATTGGCGGTATAGTCGTCAATCTGCGTTCCAAGGAAGATGATGCGGTCCATCATCAGGCGCGAATACACATCCATCTGCGTGACGTTCAGCTGGCGTTCCTCCAGGATGTAGGGATTCAAATACTGGGACTGCACCCGCATGACGTCGTCGAGTGCCAAACCGTCCATTCCTAAATGCTTTGTAGCGTATTTTCTGAAATCATTCATAGCCGTTTCATCAATAAGAGTCACAAAGTTAATAAAAAAATGTGGAAAACCAACAAGTTTCCCACACTTTTTTTGATTTTTTCGTTTTTTTCTTGCGAAAGATTCACTCAAGGCTTACTCGCCGCGCATCATTTTGTTAAATTCGTCGAGCGTTACCGATTTAGTGTTCAGCTTTACCACGGTCTTCAGTTTCTCTACAAGTTTCTGGTCGACGGCCCGGTCAACGTAGCCTTCCACATTCTCGCGCTTCTTCAGCTGCTCGGTGGCATAGTTCTCAATGAAGTCGTCGGG
>Ga0310694_10005331_pt1 | contig 12323 bp, 11 predicted proteins | sample 174DNAGHGhighgp2_FD_203884 | JGI IMG/M metagenome (GOLD analysis project Ga0310694, IMG submission 203884) | Sheep rumen microbial communities from Palmerston North, Manawatu-Wanganui, New Zealand - 1742 DNA GHGhigh gp2 (v2) (version 2) | ecosystem: Host-associated > Mammals > Digestive system...
ATTTCAGGTTGTCGGAGAGGCATTCAAAAAGAAGCCGCTCGACGTAAAAACGCCCAGTGAGAGACCTTACGAGTATTTTGGCAAGAAGGTCTTCAATCGTGAGAAGATGTACAAGTACCTGCCGAAGGATGTTTATGAGAAAATGCTCGATGTCATAGACAATGGAGCACGGCTCGACCGTGACATTGCTGATGCTGTAGCAGCAGGTATGAAGCAGTGGGCAGCAGAAAATGGCGTAACCCACTACACTCACTGGTTCCAGCCGCTAACAGAAGGCACAGCCGAAAAACACGACTCGTTTATTGAACATGACGGAAAAGGTGGTATGGTAGAGGAATTTACGGGTAAGTTGCTCGTACAGCAGGAACCCGATGCCTCGTCGTTCCCCTCTGGTGGCATTCGCTCCACCTTCGAGGCGCGTGGCTATTCGGCATGGGATCCCACCAGCCCCGTATTTATTATTGACGACACACTGATTATCCCCACTGTATTCATATCTTATAGCGGTGAGGCACTTGACTATAAGGCTCCTTTGCTGAAAGCCCTCCATGCTGTCAACGTGGCTGCTACCGATGTATGCCACTACTTCGACCCAAGTGTGAAGAAGGTAACGTCGAACTTGGGTTGGGAACAGGAGTATTTCCTTGTCGATGAGGGGCTTTATGCCGCACGTCCTGACCTGTTGCTTACTGGTAGGACACTGATGGGGCATGACTCGGCAAAGAACCAACAGATGGACGACCACTACTTCGGGGCTATTCCTGAGCGTGTGGCTGCCTTCATGAAGGAACTGGAAATAGTGGCACTGGAACTGGGCATACCTACGAAGACACGCCACAACGAGGTGGCTCCCAACCAGTTTGAGCTGGCTCCCATCTTCGAAGAGACCAATCTGGCCGTCGATCATAACATGCTGCTCATGTCGGTCATGAAACGTGTGGCCCGCAAGCACGGCTTCCGTGTGTTGCTTCATGAGAAACCTTTTGCTGGTATCAACGGCAGTGGCAAGCACAATAACTGGAGTCTCTCTACCGACAATGGCGTCCTGCTGCATGCGCCAGGAAAGACGGCAGAGCAGAACCTGCGCTTTGCCACCTTTGTCGTTGAGACGCTCATGGGCGTATGGCGCCATAATGGTCTGCTGAAGGCATCGATTATGTCGGCTACTAACGCTCACCGCTTAGGCGCCAACGAGGCACCTCCAGCCATCATCTCCTCGTTCTTGGGCAAGCAGGTGTCAGAACTGCTCGACCACATTGAGGCTGGTGAGACGTTGAGCATGGAGGGTAAGGGGCACTACAAGTTGGATATCCCTGAGATTCCTGAGCTGTTCATCGACAATACCGACCGTAACCGCACGTCGCCATTCGCTTTTACAGGTAACCGATTCGAGTTCCGTGCCGTAGGCAGCGAAGCTAACTGTGCATCGGCTATGATAGCGCTGAACAGTGCGGTAGCTGAAGCACTGACCGACTTCAAGAAACGCGTTGATGCCTGCATACCTGAATACAAACAAAAACTGGCAGGAACGGAGCACAACCCCGTGATGCATGCCATTATCGATGTGCTGCGACAGGACATCAAGACCTGCAAACCCATTCGTTTCGACGGCAATGGCTACAGCGACGAGTGGGTGCTGGAGGCCGAGAGGCGTGGGTTGGACGTCGAGAAGTCATGTCCTAAGATTTTTGAGCGTTACCTTGATGCGGAGAGCATACGTATGTTCGAGAGTATGGGTGTCATGACACAAAAGGAACTCGTGGCTCGCAACGAAGTGAAATGGGAGACCTACACGAAGAAGATTCAGATTGAGGCTCGTGTCTTAGGTGACCTCTCCATGAACCACATCATCCCTGTTGCCACGCGCTACCAGTCGCAGTTGTTGAAGAATGTGGAGAACATGGGTAAGGTATTCTCAGAAATCAAGGCCGACAAACTCTCAGAGCGTAACCTCAAACTCATAGAAGAGATTGCCGAGCGCACCAGTGCCATTGAGAAAGGGGTGGAAGACCTGGTCAGTGCACGCAAGCATGCCAACAAGATAGCAGACGAACACCAGAAGGCCATTGCCTACCACGATACCGTGGAACCGAAACTCGACGACATACGTTACCAGATAGACAAGTTGGAACTCATCGTTGATGACAGTCTCTGGCCATTGCCCAAATATCGGGAGCTGCTGTTTATACGTTAATGATTACGAAATAGTCCTCCAGGCAACTGGGGGACTTTTTCGTAGGCAGAAAGGTTAAAAAATGATAAGGAAGTCGAGCCGTAAGATAGGAATTCTCTACCTTTGTAATTCAAATCGTAAACTCACACAAAAAATGAAAAGATTATTCCTATTAATAGTGATCGCCACGATGGTGGCATTAGGTGCACAGGCACAACGTATAGTGGTGGTTGATGAAGATGGAGTGGGGATTCCCCTTGTCAGTGTGTTAAATGACGATGGTGTGCTGCTGGGAACTACCAATCTGGACGGCGTGTTGGCTGACATTAGGGGTGCCGCACGACTGACGTTGGCCCACGTGTCGTATCAGCCGTTGCAGGTTAGTGTGTCGGAACTGCAAAATGGACGCATCACCATGCAGGATCTTGACTTCGGGCTGCAGGAAATAGTGGTCAGCCCCAAACCCTACATCTATATAGAAACCTACTACCGCATGTATGTCTTCCTCAACGACTCGCTATGTTTCTACCAGGCAGGCATCATGCCTAATGCCTACAATATAGAGAAGAAGAAAGTAGATTCCTTTAGCCAAACCAACTGTAGCGGTGATTTCTGTCCGAAGTTCGGTGCCAGTATTATCTGGGGTGCACGTGCCATGGAGTTTGAGGCTGGCGTTGTACATAAAAGCGCTGTCAGTTACTTCAAACCAGGCAACGGGGGGGCTAATAAATACTACATTACCATGACAGAGGAACCAGACGGTCGGCGTCGGCTTAGCAACCCGGAGGGAACGCTGGGATACATTGACGATGACGATGATCTGACTCGATTCACCGTCGATGGTGCTAAGGCACAGATGTATGCCGACAAGGTGGATGGTCGCAACAAGCTTCTGCAGCATCGCCAGGAAAGTAACTACCAATACCAGTTCACCGACATTTTCAGACACGACGAGGATGGCAACTGCAACATTGAGGACTTCGTTATGTATTCCCACCACTGGGAATATGACGACAAGAAGGGACATCGCAAGGTTATCATAGAAACCTACGCCACCGACCGTGGCTACATGGACAAAAGCGAATGGAAGGCCAAGAAGAAAGAGCTGAAACGGGAGTACGTGTCACCTATGACGATAGAGCAGTTGGAGACCTATGCCACCACCCATCATATTCCGGCACTCAGCCCAGTAATACGCAGTGCGATAGAGGCAATGAAGCACTAATCGCCATGACTCTTTTTGTCAAATAGCTTTTTTCGTTAGAAACGGGAAAAACATATTTTTGTGCAAGATATTGATAATCAGTCATTTTGACGTTTTTCAAGTGGAGAAGTGGACTTGATTCTATAGAAATATAAAAATAAATCCCTTTTCTCTTTGCAAAATTGCAAACGGAATTAGGATTTATTTTCTATAATCGTAAGAATCAAGTCCACTTCTCCACTTGAAAGTACCGCATCTGAAGTGCGTAAGAAGCCGTTTGAAAGGTCACAAGTAGGCTTGTAACGATTTTCAAACGGCTTCAAACGCTATTTCAAACGGCTTCATCCTCTGTCGTCATGCGATCGTCGATGTTGTCGCCTTCGGTGGGTTTCAGCTCGTCGAAGTCGGTGATGCCAGCACCAATGAGGATGTTATACCACTGCAGGAGCTTCTTAATGTCGCTATTGTGTACGCGGTCGCGGTCCCATTCGGGCAGCACGCGTGTGAAATAGTCGTGCAGCTCCTGTGCACTGGCTTTCTTGTAGTTGATGGAGGCCTGTTTGCCCTCTTCCAGTTCCTTAATGGCATTGAACACCTTATAGAGTGCAATATCTTCCGTTTCGGTGAACATGGCAATGTCGCCGAGCGAGGTGATGCGGTCGGTGCCAAAGGCTGGCATGCGCTTATGTGTATCGTCGAGTGCCTCGACGATGAGGCTGTTCTTTGCGCGTGAAATGAGTTTGTAAAGTCCTGGTTTGCCTGCAATGGCAAGAATTGTTGTTTGTGACATAGTTGTTGTTGTTATTATAAGGGTTATAGATTTTATAGTATTTTATAGTGATGATAGTATTATGTTGAAGAGATGGTCTATCTGGGCATCGATGTCTGCCTGACCGTCATTAATGATTTCGTAGTCGGCACGACGGCGTACCTCGTCTTGGGGCCATTGGCGCTGCATCCACTCGAGCACTTTCTCACGGGTGATGCCGTCACGTTTCATGACACGTTGGATGCGTACCTCAAGAGGGGCTGTAACCACGATGACACGATCGACCAGCCTGTAGATGCCCGACTCGTACATGATGGCACTCTCCATCCACTCAATACCACTCTCCTGGAAGTCGCGGAAGACGGCTGGGTGGACAATGTCGTCAATAGCTTTGGCATTTGACTCACTGTCAAGGAGAAACCGAGCCACGGCAGCTTTGTTGAGTACGGTAGGTGTTGTTCCAACGATAGACCCGTTGGGCACACTCATGTAGGCCTCGGGACCAATGAGAGCCGTAAGCTTCCTGCGTATGTCGGCGTCGGTATTGATGAGTCGTTTTGCTGCTGCGTCGCAGTCATAAACGTCGATGCCACGCAGTTGCAGCCGTTTGCAGACGAAGCTTTTTCCGCTGCCTATACCTCCGGTGATACCAAATTTCATGTGTTTATTCCCCTTCTATGAGATAATCGACCTGTTTGAAGTCAAGGGTTGCACGACTGATACCCCGTGGAACGGCTCTCAGGTAGATGTTGCACTTGTCAGAAGGCTTTGCAATAATCTCCTTGTAGTCGGCAATAACGACGAACTGTTCGGGTCTGAGACCTTTATACTGGCTGACACCAGTAACGAAGTTAACCTTGACCTTGGCAGGGAAAGTGCGAAGCACCTTTCCGGGAGGCATATTGATGGCTACAATAGGCACGTCATCTATGCTTTCCTCGGTCAGCACGTCAGTGTAGAATCCTACTTTGATGCGCTCGGGAATGAACTTCACACCTCGTATCTTGGCCATTTGGCAATCGACGATGAGCGTGTCGCGGAAGTTAGCGTAGTTGAGCGTCTCGGTGTATGCCACCCTGATGCTGTCGAGCTTCTCCTGCGATGCATAGACATCGACGCTGTCAGGCCAGTACTGTATGTGGGAGATGAAGTAGAGGTGTTCGGGAATGACTCTTCCGCTCCATCTGACCGGCACTCGCTTGTGTGCGCCGTCGTTGTAGTAGAACTCCAGCTTCTCCGGTTTGATGCTGCTTATCTTCGAGGTCATGTTCGGGTTCTGGGCATGGATGAGTTTCTGCAGCTCTGCTGCTGTAATGTATCCGTAGCCATTGCCTCGGTTGAAACTTTTGAAGACAGCCGCGAGGCGGTTGATTCTGTTGCCGTAGAGGTAGGTCAGTATCATCCATCCACGGTCTCTGACGGTGACACGTATGGTGTCGGTCTCTTCCGATGTCAGGACGACGTTCTTCGGTGTCTGTACTATACGCACAGGTATTCTCAGTTCTTTCTCGTAGGTCTCGTTGAGGGTCATCATCAGCCAGAAGATGCCAGAGAGAGCGAGGAAGAACAAGAAAATCAGGAACTGCTTGTTGATGTTGCTGAACACAAAGTCCCTGATAATGCGGAAGAATCTTGAGCCTGCCACGTTCGAACGTGATTATTTAACCGGTGTGCTGGCGTCGTCTTTGAAGACGTAGTTCTTGTTGACACGGATAACGGTGCCCTTGGCTATCTCTATTTCGACGATGCCGTTGGCGAGGTCTATTTTCTTCACTGTTCCGTAGATGCCTCCGCTGGTGAAGACGTTAGTGCCCTCGGTCAGTGAGTTCTGGAATTTCTGTATCTCCTTCCGTTGCTTCTGCTGTGGCTTAATCATGAAGAAGTAGAAGATGACGAAGATGATGACCATCAGGAACAGTGGGTTTCCCAAAATGGCTGTGAAGATGTTACCTTCGGGGGCAGCTGCCTGCTGGGCAGCCAGAATGATTTGTGTCATATTTTTAATAATGTATTAATAAAATAGTGTGAATACTTTTTGCTTTCCTTATTCCTTGAACCTGGGACGTGGGTCCTCGATAGGTTTCAGTAGTTTTCGGGTAGATACAAGGTGACGTGCTATGGCATCAAGCATGCCGTTGATGTATCCGCCGCTGCGTGGGGTGGAGTAGAGTTTTGCTATATCGACATACTCATTGATGGTTACGCTGATGGGGATGCTGGGGAAAGTCATCATCTCAGCAATGGCAATCTGCATGATGACGACGTCCATGTAGGCCAGTCGCGAGAAGTCCCAGTTCTGTGATGCCTCGCTCATGTATCCCTGATACTCGTTGGCATTCATAATGGTGGAGCGGAACAGCTTACGTGCGAATTCCTTGTCCTCTTCGCTGGTATATTCTGGCAGCAGCTGCTGTTGCGACATGTTGGTCTCGTCGAAACGCTTGATGGTCTTCAGCACAAAGGTGTCAACAATCTCCTTGTCGTCGTTCCAGTAGAGGCTCTGCTCTTCGAGTATGCTGTCCAAGTCGTCGTTATCCTGAATGAAAGTACGATAGATTTTCCGCCAAAGCTCACGGTCAGCAGCGTAGGAGTCCTCCTGACTGTCCATGTATTCCTGATAAATGGTGCTTGATGTGATTTGGTTGTAGAGGTTATGGACGAATTCCGGGTAGTCGTTCCAGCTTTTCTTCTGGACTTCCAGAAAGTCGTTGAGCATGTCGTTCTCCTCTAACTGCAGTGCAAAGCGGTTAAAGGCAAACTTGGTTGACGGCATGGCTGTACCTTCTCTTCGTGCCTTTGCCTGAGCCACTTCCAAGTGCTTGTTGGCCTCCTTTGTAACGGCTACGATGAGTGCGAGCAGGTAGTTGTAAAGGTCATAAGCCTTTGAAAGACTGAAAAAAAGTTCCTTCTCAGCCGAGTCAATGTTCTTGCTTCCGTTTTGATAGTACGCATAGGTTAACTGAACTATCTTGTTTCTAATAATTTCGCGATTAATCATAATTAAATAGCTCTTTTGATACTCTTATCATTTGCAAAAGTACGACTTTTTGTTGAGAGTTGAGGGTTGTATTGCAAGGAAATATGGTTAAATAATCTTAAACGGCATAAAACTATCAACCCTCAACCCTCAACCCTCAACTTTTTTAAGTACCTTTGCACCCGCTTTTTAGGCACCGTGTGATGGTGAATTAAGCAAAATAGTATTAACAACTTAATTTAGAGTAACACAAAATGAGAGAAATCGCATTGAACGGTCAGAAGCGTACCGACACTGGCAAGAAGGCCAGCAAACTGCTTCGTAAAGAGGGTCTGGTACCTTGTAATTTGTATGGTGAGAAAAAAGGTGAGAATGGTCTGCCCGAAGCCCTGGCTTTTTCTATTCCCATGGCCGAGCTGCGTAAGGCTATCTACACACCTCATGTATATGTGATGAACATTACGATTGACGGTGCGCTGCACGTTGCTATTGTGAAGGAGTTGCAGTTCCACCCCACAACGGACGCACTGCTGCACGCTGACTTCTACGAGGTCACTGAGTCGAAGCCCATCACTGTAGGCATTCCCGTTAAGCTGAACGGTCTGGCTCAGGGTGTTCGCGATGGTGGTCGCATCAACCTGTCAATCCGTAAGATCAACGTTACAGCTCCTTACAAGAACATTCCTGAGACACTCGACATCGACGTTACCAACCTGCAGCTCGGCAAGAGCATTAAGGTGGGCGAGCTGAGCTTCGAAGGTCTGGACATCGCTACATCGCCTGAGGTTGTTGTATGCTCTGTTAAGGCTACACGTGCTTCTCGTTCTGCTGCATCTGCAGAGGAAGGTGCTGAGTAATAGTGTAACAGAATGGACAAGTATTTAATTGTCGGTCTGGGAAATGTCGGAACAGAGTACGACATGACTCGCCACAATACTGGATTCATGGTATTGGACGCTTTTGCAAAGGCGTCCAATATTGTTTTTGCCGACAAACGCTACGGTTTTGTGGGGGAAACAACGTTAAAGGGGCGTAAGGTGTTTCTGCTGAAACCCTCCACGTTTATGAATCTTAGTGGCAATGCCGTGCGCTACTGGCTGAACAAGGAGAATATTGACCAGAGCCGCCTGCTGGTGGTGAGTGACGATGTGGCACTGCCGTTAGGACAGTTCCGGCTGAAAGGCAGCGGCTCCAACGGAGGACATAACGGCTTGGGACATATTCAGCAACTCATAGGCCAGCAGTATGCGCGTCTGCGCATGGGCATTGGCAACGACTACCCACAGGGCATGCAGATAGATTATGTGCTTGGACGATTTACTCCCGAGGAACTGCAGCTTCTCCAACCCACATTGGACTTGTCCGTCGATATCATCAAGAGTTTCGTCTTAGCTGGCATCGATGTGACGATGAATCAGTATAACAAGTTAGGGAAGAAAAGCCCTATAAGCCCAAAAGACAATGAACAGTGAAGCTCGCATAGATAAATGGCTTTGGGCAGCACGTATCTTTAAGACACGCTCCATTGCTGCTGATGCTATTAAGAACGGTCGCGTCACCATAAATGGCGTGAACGTAAAACCGTCACGTATGGTAAAGGAAGGCGAGACAGTCAGCGTGCGCAAGCCCCCTGTCACTTATTCCTTTAAGATATTGAAACCCATTGAACAGCGTGTAGGTGCGAAGCTTCTGCCTGAAATCTATGAGAACGTAACAACTGCCGACCAGTACGAGCTGTTGGAGATGAACCGTATCAGTGGTTTTGTCAACCGAGCCCGTGGCACTGGCCGGCCCACCAAGAAAGAACGTCGTGCGCTGGACGAGTTCATAGGCCCAGCCTCCGATGATTTCGACGACTTCGACTGGGAACTATAATAAACTATAACAACTATAGCAACTATAACAACTATAACAACTATAACAACTATAACAACTCCCCCCCATGCTACTCGACATATTACTTATTATAATAGGTATAACCCTGGTACTCGTAGGTGCCGACCGTCTGACAGAAGGTGCCAGTGCATTGGCACGTCGCTTTGGTGTGCCCGAGATAGTGATTGGACTGACCATTGTAGCTTGTGGCACGTCGGCCCCGGAGCTCTTCGTCAGTCTGATGTCTGCCCTGAATGGCACACCCGACATGGCAGTAGGCAACGTGGTTGGCTCGAACATTATGAATGCTATGCTTATCGTGGGTTGTGCAGCCATGGTTGCTCCTATGACCATCAGTCGCTCCACTGTCAAGAAAGACATACCATTCTCCGTTGTAGCCTCCCTGCTGCTTATTCTGCTGACTATTGACAGTGCACTGGGACGCATCGACGGTACGGTCTTGATAGTTGGTTTTGCCGCCTTTATGGCCTATACGTTGTGGCAGGCAAAGGGAAATAAGGCAGAGCAGCCTGTCGAGTCGAAGCGACAGAACCCATGGCTATCAATACTTTACATTGTGTTAGGTTTGGCAGGCTTGGTTTTTGGTAGTGATTTCTTTGTTGATTCGGCATCAAACGTTGCTGCCCAGTTAGGCGTGAGCGAGAGTGTCATTGGTCTGACCATCGTGGCTGGTGGTACGTCGCTGCCCGAGTTGGCTACCAGTGTAGTAGCAGCCCGAAAGGGACAATCGGCTATTGCTATAGGAAATGTCATTGGTTCCAATGTCTTCAATATCCTCCTTATCCTGGGTGTAACATCGGTTATCAGTCCGTTACAGTTAGAGGGCATCACCATGCTCGACATGGGTGTGATGATGGGTTCCATAGCAATGGTATGGTTATTCTCCTTCACACGTTATTCTGTAGAGCGTTGGGAGGGAGCCCTGCTTGTTGTAGGCTACTTGGCATACCTGGGCTGGCTGCTCAGTAATGTGTAGTCACTTCAACAGTTCCTCCACCTTGTCTTCTAAGGCACCGTTGTAGAGGTTAGAAGCAACGATAATGCCGTCGGGCCCTATGAGCACATTGGCGGGGAAACTGTGAATGCCCCATGCCTCGGTAGCAATGCTCATCTCACCCTTCAGGTCGCTTAGTTGTGGCCACACCATCTTCAGCTCGTTGATGCTCCGTAGCCATTGCTGTTTGTTCGTGTCGAACGACACACCGATGACCTCTAATCCTTTGTCATGGAACATCTCATAGCAATAAGCAATGTGCTCCATGTCTTTTCGGCAGGGAGCAAAGTTGGAGTTCCAGAAGTGCAGTAGCACGTAATGACCTTTACCGCACCACTCACTCAGTCTGCGCATGCGTCCGAAGCTGTCGCTCATTTCCATGTCAACAAATGGCTTGCCTGGCATTTTCAGCTCATAATCCTGTAGCATGGTACGTGCCTGACGTGCCAGCGGATGATTATAATAAGGCTTGTCGGGCGATAGCAGTTGTTTCATTTCGTCGTAGTCGCAGAAGTAAGCTGCTTCGTTGATGTAATAGGCAGGTATGATGTTGTCGGCATTCTCCACGACAGCCTGTTTCATGGTCTTCTGCCATGTGGTACGTAGAGAGTCAAGCTTCTGTCTGTCCTGAGCCATGTAGGCATATTGCATGGCCATGTCGAGCGCACTTACGTGCAGGTCGTAACGATGCAGTCGTTCGTTCAGTGACGATCCTTTGAGTACTCCTTTGTTGAAGTTGATGTTTATGGGTGTGCCGTCACTGATGAGGAGGAACGTCAGTCCTCGGGTGCCTATGCTGAAGAACTGGTTTTTCTCCGTGCTGCACTGACATTGGAAGTGCCCATTGATGACGATGATGGTATCCACAGCTTGCTGGGTGACCATGTCGGTCAGCGTTAGGGTTTGTATTTCGGTAGGTACGCTACCTTCGATGTTCAGCGTCACTTGTTGTGCCTTTGCTATGGTCAGCAGAGTTACCATGAGGCAAATTGAAAATAGCTTTTTCATATCCGTTAATGCATTAGACGGGGCAAAGATACAAAAAAGTTTTAATTTTTTCATATTAAATCCTTTTTTATTCGTACCTTTGTGGTCGATATGGAAAAGAAATTAAAGAGAGCAACACTCTGCGTGCAGGCAGGGTGGAAACCGAAAAATGGTGACCCGCGTGTTTTGCCTATCGTGCAAAGCACTACATTCAAGTATGACAATACAGAAGAAATGGCCGACCTCTTTGACCTGAAGAAAGAAGGCTATTTCTATACGCGTCTGCAGAACCCGACGAACGATGCTGTGGCCAGTAAGATAGCTGCCCTGGAGGGTGGAGTAGGGGCCGTGCTCACGTCAAGTGGTCAGGCAGCAAACTTTTATGCGTTATTCAATATTTGTGAAGCAGGCGATCATTTCGTTACTTCAAACGAGATATATGGCGGTACCTATAACCTGTTTGGCGTGACGCTGAAAAAACTGGGCATCGAGTGTACGTTTGTCAGTCAGGAAGCCAGTGAGGAAGAAATCTCAGCCGCTTTCCGTCCTAATACGAAAGCACTGTTCGGTGAGACGATCTCTAACCCGGGCTGTAAGGTGCTCGATATCGAGAAGTTCGCACGAATAGCTCATCGTCATGGGGTGCCACTCATTGTTGATAACACGTTCCCCACACCCATCAACTGTCGTCCCTTCGAATGGGGGGCTGACATCGTGACACACTCCACAACGAAGTATATGGACGGACATGCCACACAGGTAGGCGGATGTGTGGTGGATAGCGGCAACTTCGACTGGGATGCCCATGCAGACAAGTTCCCTGGCTTGACGACCCCCGACGATTCGTACCACGGACTGACATATACCAAGGCCTTTGGTAAGTTGGGCTATACAACCAAGCTCGTGGCACAGCTGATGCGTGATTTAGGATCTATTCCTGCACCACAAAACTCGTTCTTGCTTAACCTCGGACTGGAGACACTGCATCTTCGTGTGCCGCGTCATTGTGAGAATGCGCAGCGCGTGGCAGAGTTCTTACAGCAGGACGACCGTGTGGCATGGGTACACTATAGTGGCCTGCCGGGCGACGAGTGTTACGAATTGGCACAGAAATACCTGCCCAATGGATCCTGTGGTGTCATTGCTTTCGGCCTGAAAGGTACTCGTGAGACAGCAGTGAAGTTCATGGACTCACTCCGCTTGATAGCTATTGTTACCCATGTAGCCGATGCACGTACCTGTGTGCTCCATCCTGCCAGCCATACCCATCGCCAGCTTTCTGACGAGCAGTTGCGTGAGGCGGGCGTGGCTCCCGACTTGATA
>Ga0310694_10005335_pt1 | contig 12317 bp, 7 predicted proteins | sample 174DNAGHGhighgp2_FD_203884 | JGI IMG/M metagenome (GOLD analysis project Ga0310694, IMG submission 203884) | Sheep rumen microbial communities from Palmerston North, Manawatu-Wanganui, New Zealand - 1742 DNA GHGhigh gp2 (v2) (version 2) | ecosystem: Host-associated > Mammals > Digestive system >...
GAAAAAATGTTGCCCCAACTCGGTGTATGCATCACATAAAGATATGCTTGATTAATATGGTATGGCGGAGGGATTTATTAACCTTTTATAGAGGAAAGGTACTAAAAAAATGATAATCAAGCAAAAAAAGAGCTTTTTCTTTTTTTTGCTTGATTAAAATTACATCAAATAGGCATGAATAGCCCGTTTGTTCGGCAAGTGCGCTTTTGAGGCCTATCTATCCTATAACCATCTGTATTTGATAAGAACCTGCTGGAATATGGGAATGTCGGAGACGGAAGCGAACAACTTCATGCATGCGCGGAACTTGATGACGTCTGAACCGAAAAGACCATAGACATTATGGCTCATTGTGGCTTCCGTGGCTTCAACCAACCTTTCTCGAAGGACGGGGTGCTCAATGTAGGCATAGGCTTCCTCCCTGCCATTGATTCCATAGAATTCTGAGAGATAAGAGTGGCCCTGTCCCTTCAACTGAGGAAAGACATACCACATCCAGTGAGTGCGCTTATGACCATTGCGAATCTCTTGAAGAGCTGTCTCATAAGTACTCATATTGTCGTATAATCCCCCTGAGTTTTGTGCGTTGAGGTAGCGTTGTAGATAAAACATTTTTGGCAAATTGTATTGGTTAATGACTTGTTGAAGAATTAGGATTATCTTGTTTTTTTCTTTAAGGTTTCATAACTGAACGATTTATATTTGTTTGTTCGATTTGTAAGAGGCGTTACTATTGGGAATTATATCAATGATAATTTTGGATTTTGGAAAAATTAACCATTACAAGGGGCATTGAGTCGTAATTTTTCCCCCGCTATCCTTGGATGGCGGGGGAAAGCTGGAAGGGATGGTCGGTTGGTTCTTGATGCGTCTATCTGATGGAATACAGGTAGCCCATCAATGCCATTTTCCCTCGCATGGTCTCACGAGGTGTGAACTCACCGTTCACCCACATGTAACGCTGGTTGAAATATGACTCCTGGCGTGGCCAACCGCCATCGTTCCACGAAGGATAGCAGCGGTTGAGCAGTATGCGGGCGTCGCCGCCGTTGTTGGGAGACCACGTTTCGGTGCCGTTGAAGGGTGTCTGGCCGGGATGCGTGCCGGGAGCACCGTCATTCCTGCCTGTGGTGTACACATCGGTGATGTGGCGTTCGCCAAGACCGGTCATCTCGACGATGTTGCCTGGGTTGCGGCCAAGGCTCCATCCGGCTTCTGTATACATCACGTGCTCCAATTCGCTACGGCGATTCTTGTCCGTGGCGATGTAATGGGCGAGCATCACCAGTTGGAGGTTCTGCGATGTCTGCCAACGGCTGTCATTGGCGGAGCGGCGCGATGGACGGAGGGCGGAATGGCTGATGTTGTAAGAGTTGGCTTGGGAATTGATGCTGCGTTTCAAGTTCTCATACAATTCACCATGATGGCGAGGATGAGGACAAACCAGATAGGCGGCGGCTGCCCAGAGTTGGCAGAATCCCACCTCGCCGGCTTTGAACTCATTGGTGACATTGGCAACGAAATAGCCTTGGCGTCCCTTGTTGAACAGCAGCGAATTGCCGTCCTTGATCATGCTTTCCTCGGCCATGACACGCTCCCATTGCTCGTCGCCCGTCACATTGTAAAGGAAGGCGGCGGCCAACTGCTTGAAGTCGCGACCGCGCATGCTGATGCTCCCTACATCCTGCATGTCGTCTAGTTGCTGATTCTCCTGACGGCTGGCATAGCGGTAGGCTTTGATGGCTTCGTCGGTGTAATATTGGCGAAGCGTGTCGTTGCCTTGGATGCGGAATGCCTCGGCCATCACGGCACAGTTGGCGGCGTTGGCCCAGGCGGCCATCGTGGTGCATCCGGCTTGGAACATCACCGACCAGTCGTTGCAGGGATTGGTCACGCCTTGTGAATAACCTTCGCCGTCGCGGATGCTGAGGAAGAAGTCTGCCTCGTTGCGGGCTTCGTCGATGATGTCGGGAATGCCGTTGCCGCTTTCGCGGATGCCGAGGTTGTCGTCATTGATCTTGCCTCCTGAAAGGATGTAGGGCAGGAGCATGTCGTAGATGTTGCTCACGTGGGCCAGGTGGCGGTCCCAGTCGAAGGCGTCGGAATGGCCGCCGCGCACTTCTGTGTTGACGGGGTTGCCGGGAAGGCGATGCTGCCAGAAGATGGACTGCTTCAATGGCTTGAAATGGGGCTCGTCCCACACGTCGGTGCGCAAGGCTCGCCATTCCTGGCACCAGGGATGGAAGTCGGTCTTGTAGACAGTGAAGCCTTTGGGGCCTTCTTCAGGGATGAACTGCGGTTGACGGGGGATGGGGAAGACGTGCTCAGGGTCTTTGGGTTCGCCCAAGCGCATGTAGTAGTAGCCTCTGACGGAATAATGGAAGGGTTCGAAATAGGCATCGGAAGAGATGTCGAAGTCCATGCTGCAACCCACGTCCTCCACAACAAGGCGGTAACGACCGGGCTGGACGCCCTTGAAGTCGATGTTCCAAACATCGGTGCCCACCAAGTTCTTGCCACCGGCTTCCTTGTCCGACTCGCTGGCCTTCTTCCAGAACTTCACCACGCCGGCGTTTTGCTTCTTGCGGGTGTTCACTTGGTAGAGCCACACCTTGCGGCCTTCCCATGGCTTGTAGTCACGAGAACCACCGTCGCCAAGCCATTGGTAGAGGTCGGCGGAGTGGAGGGCTTCCCGGGGTGAGTAGCCGATGATGTTCACATGGATGGCTTCCGACTGCGCGTTCCATATGTCGAAACGTATGCTGGCGGTCGTTTGGTCGCTGCCGATGCCCTTGGGAATGGTGACGGTGTAGGTGCGGCCCTGGCGCATCGAACGGGGAAGATGGAGAAACAGCCAGTGGTCCAATTCGCTTGTCAGCGTGTTGTCGGTGTTCATCGGTTTTGACTTCCGCCACACTTCCAATGGCTGACACTCGCCAAAAGCGGAATCGTCGGGCGAACTAATGCGCCAAAGTGACGCTTGCTGGGCTTCCGATACTTTCAGCCTTTCTCCGAACACGAAGAGGGTGTCGTCGCCCTCGGCGAAGGAATGGCCGAGATAGGCGCTGGGGCCTGTGCCGTCGTCACGGTAATGTACTTCGCCATCACGGAAATGCACCATGAGGTAGTCTTTGTCTATCACTTTCAATTCCAACAACTTCGTGGCGTGTGTTGGAATGGTCATCGCCAGAAGCAAGATGACCAATAGGATGTTGTTTCTGTTTTTCATGTGGATGAGGATTACCTGATCATATCGATTATTTCGGTGGGTAGTTGCTGGGAACTGACCAATTCACCTGTTGGCGTATAGATGTTGAGCGTGGGCGTGAAATGCTGCGCGTTGAAGATTTCGAAATCGTCGGTGGATTGGTAGGGGGATTCGGAGAATACCGTGGATGAAGTGGTGATAAGGTAGTGTTGTGCCATATCGTATTCGGCCATCATCAGCATGTTGCTCAGTGGTGACAGTACAGCCACGGGCATCTCGCCACGCATCAATTGGGTTTTTCCCGAAGGGCATTGGATGAGAAGGGTGGAGACGATGCCATGCATTGTGCCGGTGTATTCCTGCACTTGCAAGGCTAATGCGGGGGTGCCCTTCCGCATCCGCCGTGTGATGCGCTGATGCGTCTTCTTGTCGGTGTATACGGAGTCGCGTACCTCTACGTTGCGGAGGATATGGATGTCGAGGGCCATCTGTTCGCCGTAATTGTTGGCATCTTGATGAAACACTCGGTAGAAGTTGTTGTCATCGTAAATCCAGAGATCAATGAAGGTGAAGTCTTGGTCGGGCTTCTGGGGTTGAGGGACGACAAAGACATAACACTGCGTGTCGGCTCCAAGGTTGGAGTTGTCGGGAGTAATCACCGAGCTGTTGTATAAGTCTCCTTCATCGAAATGATAATATTCCTCTTTGGGAAAGAATTGGTGGTCGAAATAGAATTTGGCGGGAATGGCATCTTTGGGAAGCCCTTTCTTCTGCATTTCCTTGATTGCTTCAGGAACTTGTGCGCTCAGACCGAGACAGATGGTCAACAGTGCGCAAATGAGGATGGTTTTTCGCATATCTTTTGGTGGTTTTTGTAATTCTACAATAAAAAATTTGAATCATTTAATATGTCATCTCCTTTTGGTTGATTTCCTAACCGGCTTTTTGACAGCTCGTTTGGCCACGGGGGCGGAGGTGTCACTAATACGGAACGTGTACAGGTTGTTCTTGCAGTCTACCACGTAAAGCACCTCTTTACCGTTCTGTTCTTGGATTTCCATATAGTCGATGTCCTTCACCATCGGAATCTTGCTATACATCTTGCCTGTCATCTTGTCGAGCATGAACAGGCGTTTCTTCTCATGGGTGAAGCCGTAAGCGCAAAACACATACTTTTCGTTGAAAATGAAGATGTTGTTACTCACCAAATAGTCTGTCTCCCATACCATGCGCTCTTCGTCTACCTGGTAGCAATACAACTTGCTGCCCTTCCCGTCGATGTCGGCAGAGTAGCTGGGACAAGCCATGTTGAACATCAAGAAGCGGTTTTTGCCGTCCCAACGCACATCCTGAACCTCGCAATAGTGATTGTCGCATAGGTCGCAAAGATTGATTACCTTGAGGGGACGCTTTTCGTTGTCGTAAAACACTACCACGAAATCAAAATCCATGCTGCCAATCGGATTGCGGAACAACCCCAGCCACCCCATGCCTTCTGCTGGCTCAGTGATGACAGCCTCAAGTGATTCTGTCTCAGGCACCTTGGGCAAGTCGATCCGTGTGTCCACACGAAGACGGTATATGTAACCGTTGGCTTTGTTTTCCGTGCCGACCATGGAGGAGTTCCAGTGGGTGCCATGGTTTTTCAACAGGGTTAGTTGTTGTGCTTCGATGGCACTGACCACCGGCAACATCAATAGTAATAGGATGATTCTCTTCATAATTTATATAACTTCTTGGTTACTAATTCTCAAATTCGGGATTTCATTCCAACACGAAGTTCTTGCTTTGCAGGTCTTCGCTGTTGGGACCCACCATCACCGTAAACTCTCCCGGTTCGGCGACATGGCGCAAGTTGGCGTTGTAGAATTTCAACAATTCTTCGTCCACTTCAAAGGTAACGGTCTTTTGCTCTCCGGGTTCGAGGTGGATGCGTTGGAAGCCTTTCAGTTCCTTGATGGGACGGGCGATGGAGGCTGCGATGTCGTGGATGTACATCTGAACGATTTCGTCGCCGGCGCGTCTGCCGGTGTTCTTCACTGTCACACGGGCTTCGATTTTGCCACCGGAACGGAGCCTGTCGCTACTGAGCGACAGTGGGCCATACTCGAAGGTGGTGTAGGTCTGGCCATAGCCGAAGGGGAACACGGCGCGGCCGTCGATGTCGGTGTAGTTGGTGGCGTATTTGCTGAACCAATTGCTGGTGGGACGACCGGTCACCATATGGTTGTAATAGAATGGTTCCTGACCGGTGGTCTGGGGGAACGAAGTGGTGAGTTTGCCGCTCGGACTGGCATCGCCAAAGAGCACGTCGCAGATGGCGTCGCCGCCCTCACTGCCGCCGAACCACACATTGAGGATGGCGGGGATGTTTTCTTTCTCCCATTTCATCACTACGGGACGACCGGTGAAATAGACCACCACGACGGGCTTGCCGGTGGCTTTCAATGCTTTCAGCAGGCGCTGCTGCGTCTCGGGAAGGCTGAGGTCGGAACGGCTGGCACTCTCGCCGGTCATTTCTTGGGATTCCCCGATGGCGGCAATGATGACATCGGCATCGGAAACCGTTTGGAGAGCTTCCTTGAGCAACTCGTCTTCTGAACGCGGGTCGCGGATGTCGGTGCCGAAGACTTCCCAGTTGGCTTCTATCTTTGCATCTTCGTGGATGTTGCTTCCCTTGGCATAGACTACCTCGGCATGCTGCCCCAAGGAGCGGCGCATGCTTTCCAACAGGGTGGAGAATTCATTGGGGTTGGTGTTGGCGGTGGGGGCCCAGTTGCCGCGCATGTTCTTGGGTGCATGGGCCATGGGACCGACAAGGGCTATTTTCCCTTTCTTGTCAAGGGGAAGCAAGTTGTTGTCGTTCTTCAACAGTACGAAACTCTCTGCCGCGATTTTCCGGGCAAGGGCACGGGATTCATTGGTGTAAAGGATGTCTTTTTGCTTCTTCGATGGCATGCTGCAATAGCGATAGGGGTCTTCGAAAAGGCCCAAGTCCCATTTCGCTTCCAACATGCGGCGACAGGCGATGTCTATCTGGCTCTCGGTCACCAGACCTTCTTCCAATGACTTCTTCAGCGTACCCACGAAACCACGGGAGCACATATCGAAATCGGTGCCCGCGGCCAATGCACGGGCGGAACATTCCTGGAGGTCGCCACAGCCCCACGCTTTCATCTCGCCAATCGAACCGTAGTCGGTCACCACGAAGCCATTGAAACCCCACTCCTCACGCAGGAGGGTGGTCAACAGCCAGCAACTGGAGGTGGCGGGTTCGTAGTCGATGGTGTTGAAGGAGGACATCACGCTGCCCACACCGGCATCGACAGCGGCACGATAGGGGGCGAGGTAGTCGTTGTACATCCTCACACGGCTCATATCGGTCACATTATAGTCCAAACCGGACTCGGAAGCACCATAAAGGGCGAAATGTTTCACGCAGGCCATCACCTCGTCGGGCGCGTACTGCCCTCCTTGACGCTTGTCGCCTTGGTAGCCGAGCACCATGGCCCGGGCGATGGCACTTCCCAGGAACGGGTCTTCGCCAGCACTCTCTGCAATGCGGCCCCATCGGGCGTCGCGGCAGATGTCGACCATGGGACTATAGACCCATGGGATGCCGTCGGCCGTCGCTTCAATGGCGGCAGTACGGGCGGCCAACTCCACCATTTCCATATCCCAGGTGCACGACATGGCAAGGGGAATGGGGAAAATGGTGTGGTAGCCATGGATGACATCGAGGCCGAACAGCAAAGGGATGCCCAGGCGGGAACGTTCCAAAGCATATTGCTGCACCTCGCGAATGCGGTCCACGCCCATCAGACTGAGAAAACCACCTACCTCGCCATTGAGAATGGACTGGTCTTCCACGCCTTTCTGACCGACGCCGGTGTTCAACTGTCCGGCATCGAGCAGGTTGAGTTGGCCGATTTTCTCCTCGAGGGTCATGCGCGACATCAACTCGTTGATGAATTCGTCTTTGCTTTTAGTGATTTTCTTGGGCTTTTTCGCCCACGTGGCGGTCGGCAGCAACAGTGCGACAACCAAAGCCAATAATGTTTGTTTCATATCTTTAAGGATGATGGGTTTGCTGAAATAAATGATTGATACTTATAGGTGAGAGTGTGTAATTCTCCATCTTGGCTCTCAATTTCTTGCAAAGTTATGTTTTATTTCTTTACAATCCAAACAATATTGATTGTAATCCTTCAACTTTCCTTCAACTCCTTTAAAAATTCCTCTTTATCTCCTTAAAAAACTCCCCTTTGACTCCCGCAACAAGCAGACATATGTCCCTTTAACTCCTTTTTAACTCCTCTTTAACTCCTTAAAAAATAACTCCTCTTCAACTCCAGCAATAAGCAGACATATGTCCCTTTAACTCCTCTTTAACTCCTCTTTAACTCCCCTTCAACACCTTAAAAGAACTCCCCTTCGACTCCCGCAACAAGCAGACATATGTCCCTTTAACTCCTCTTTAACTCCTCTTTAACTCCTTTCTAACTCCTTAAAAAATAACTCCCCTTCGACTCCCGCAATAAGCAGGCATATGTCCCTTTAACTCCTCTTTAACTCCCCTTTAACTCCTCTTTAACTCCTAAAAAACTCCCTTTAACTCCTCTTTAACTCCCCTTTAACTCCCCTTTAACTCCTAAATAAAAACACTAAAACCCTGAGTCTTTGACGGCCTTGCTCAAATCCTTTGGGAGGGCTTTTCGATTGAGAAACAGATAGGTGGTGTTCAATGCCATGTAGTCGCGTGACATGTACCAGGTGCCATTGTACTTCCCGTATTTGCCCCATGAGTTCTTCACCATATAAAAAGGTTTCCCTTGTTCGTCGATAGCCTTGCCGTAAATGACCATCACATGGTCGTAAGTGAATCGCCAGTCGTCCCATTGCTCCTGACGCATTTGTTGTGAGGGCTGGACGCCATCGGGGAGCGTGGCAATTCCCGTGCTGGTGAAGCCGCCTGTCACGTCGCCACCCCATGCCACAGTGTAACCTGCGTCGATTGCCTGGTCAAGAACTTTCATCAACTGTTCGATGGGTATGTTGTAACTGGGTTTCAATCGCCATTTGTAAGGTGCTTCGATGATGAACCATTTATTGAAGGGATGGTGAGTGTAGCTTGTCAGGCTCACGTAGTCGTCAAAGTTTAATCCTAAACTTTCAGCAAATGATTTCGGCGTGTAGGTCTTTCCCTCATAGGTGAAAGAGTCGGGGCAGCGGCCAATGTATCGTTCAATGACAGCTTGGATGCTGTCTTGCCAATGGGGTATAGGTTCTTTGGCATCTTTCTGCACGATGCTGCTTACCCTGCGTTCCAATTCGGGGAAGAACACCTTGAAATTGGCAAGCGAATCGCCCACCAGGGAACCTGGGGCCGGCATGGCGTACTCAGGACAGATGCCGTGGGTGCGCATCACCTCCAAGACATCATCACATGAACCTCCCTCTGATATTTGGCTGTAGCCATGCATGCGTACATAATGGGTGGCGCAGTCCATATAGTCTTTGTTCACTACGAACATCTCGCAAAGGTTGTAGGTCTTCCCCGTCTGTCGCAGTATCTCGCTCTCGAAATACCCCAATGTGCCATAGGCCCAACATGTGCCGCTGCGATGCTGGTCTTTCACACTCGTTATCGGATTCTCCTTGATTGTCGTAAATGTCTTTTCTCCTTTCGAGCTTACAGCGGACCGCTGTAAGTTCTCTTGTGCCGATGCTGTCTTTGCCATCAACACCGTTGTGGTTACTATTGCTATTATCTTTGCTATATTCATTTATAATCAATTGATGGATGTTTTACAATAATTCGTGTAAAAAACTTTCATATATTATTCCAATATGGCAGTCCTCATTATTCCATTATAACTTAGCCGCCGTACTCCCCTTTAACTCCCGCAATTAGCAGACATATGTCCCTTTAACTCCTCTTTAACTCCTCTTTAACTTCTCTTTAACTCCTTAAAAAAACTCCTCTTTAACTCCTTAAAATACTCCTCTTTAACTCCTTAAAAAACTCCTCTGCTCATTTCGGCATCCCAATTTCCTTCACCCTGCGCTCAAACTCCTCCCTATTGCCGACGGAGCCGTTCTTGATGCGGGCGCGGTAATTGTATATCGTGTTGACGGAATAGTGTAGGAATTCGGCGATTTTCGAAGAGTCGTCGATGCCGAGGCGGATGAGGGCAAAGATGCGGAGGTCGGTGGTCAGGCGGTCCTTGTCCTTCGGGTGGATTTGCACTTCGGGAGTGAGCAGGGCGTTGAAGTCATCGACGAAGTTGGGGAACAGGTGGAGGAAAGCGGAGTCGAAACTATGGTTCAGCTCTTCCACGTCGCGGTCCTTTTGCTCGGATGACTTGGACATCTGCAACACGTCGGCCAACTCGTTCTTCTTGATTTTCTTGTTCACCATCTTGCGGTAACTGTCGAGCTTGTCCACATATTGCGCACAGAGGGCGAGAAAACGGCCGATATACTCGTCTTTCACTTTGTTGGCGTCATTCAATTGGGAGTTCACCACGGCCAATTGCTCGTTGGTGGATGACAGTTGGACATTGGCGGAGGTCAACTCATCGTTGAGCGCTGCCAACTTCGCATTCGTTTCGTGGAGGGCGTTACGTGCCACACCCAACTGGCGGTTTCTTCTGTGGAGGAAGAAGAGTAGGCCGAGAAGCAACACACCGAGAACGCTGATGGCACACAGCATGATCCACAGTTGGTGTGTGGTGCGCTCGCTCTTCGCCTTGTAGTTCTTCGCAATTTCGTTGAGCAGGGGGGAAATCTGCCATTGGCGTTGGCGAGAGCCATATCGCCCGGCGCAGTCGCTTGTGTAACTGATGTAGCGGTAGGCACGGTCGATGTCGCCTTGGAGCATCAATTGGTTGGCTAACTCCCACATCGACCCTTGGTCCATCACGCCGTTGCGCACGTCGGCAAGCACCGACTCACAGAGCCATTTCATCATCTCCAATGAGTCGCCTTTCGCTTTGTTGTCGAGATAGCGGTAAAGGGTGACGAGGGCATAGGGATGACTCCCCGGCTCCACCGTCTTCATCCAGTCGTCGTTCACTTTTAACGCCGCATCCAAGTCGCCTTTGCCATTCAGGGCCAACTCACGATGGGCGAAACAGTCTGGGTCGTCGGGTGGGAGCGTTTCAAACATGAGTTGCTCATAATGACCGGCCTGCTGGTAATAATGGTCGCGCATGTTGTCCAAGCGGGTGTAGTAGGCCAGTTCGTTATAGACGTTGTTCCTCGCTCGGTAGTATTCACCGAGTGCCTCCTTGCTCAGTCCCTCGATGTTGATGCTGTCAAGTGTGAGGAGTGCCTCGTCATACATGCCGATGTTGGAACAGCGCAAAGCCATCATCGAACGGCAACGTACTCCCTCGGAGCGGTCACCCATCTCGTCGGCAAGGCGTATGCCTTCACGTAAAAAGAAAATGGCGGAGTCGCTGACAAAGGGTCGGTAGAGTTCATAAAGCAGCAGGGCTGATTCATATTTTGCAGCAGTCTGCCGTGCGGAGGCATATGCGCTCCGGGCTTCGGTGATTCGTGCCTCACGCTTGCCAACATAATCGGGCGATTGTGTGATGGCTGCATCGATTTCTTCCAATAGTCGGGACAACTCTTTTTCTTGAGAAAAACCCGGAACGGACAATACAAGACAGAGAAATATGAGGAGCGTACGCATGTTTTTTACATATGGTAGTTGCAATATGGGTACAAAGATAGTGCAAGCCGAGTGAAAAGCAAAACAAAAGACGAAGTTTTTGTTTTCTTTTCCGAGGCGCCGCCTATCTTCGCCCGAAGGGCAGAGTAGTGCAAGGCGAGTGAAAAGCAAAACAAAAGACGAAGTTTTTGTTTTCTTTTCCGAGGCGCCGCCTATCTTCGCCCGAAGGGCAGAGTAGTGCAAGGCGAGTGAAAAGCAAAACAAAAGACGAAGTTTTTGTTTTCTTTCCGAGGTGCCGCCTATCTTCGCCCGAAGGGCAGAGTAGTGCAAGCCGAAGACAATAAAAACAAAAAAATCTTTTTTTTGTTTTTATTGTTAAGGCGCCGCTCATTAATTTTATGAATTTCTTTTGATGTTTGGTGAAAATCAATTATCTTTGCTATCGATTTTGAAACTCGAAAGACCATGGGTATATACATCAATGTAGGTAATGAGGGGTTCCGAAGGGCACGCAATAGTGAATATGTCGATAAATCGGGACTGATAGCCATCATCAACAAGACACTTTTTACAGAGCAGTGTTTTAGTTGTGTCACTCGTTGCCGACGCTTTGGCAAGTCGATGGCGGCGAAGATGCTTTGTGCCTATTACGACCATTCTGTCGACTCTCGCTCATTGTTTGAAGACCTGGAGATTGCCTCCCACCCATCGTTCGAGAAGCATTTGAATAATTACCCCGTGATCAATCTGGATATGTCCGACTTTGTGACACGCTGCCATAATGATGACATCGTGAGAATGATTGACGCAGAGTTGAAAGCCGATGTCCTTGATTCCTATCCTGATGTAAAAGTGAGGGAAGAAGGCGACTTGATGGAATGTCTCATTCGCATCGCTGCAGCGACAGGCGAAAAGTTTATATTCATCATCGACGAGTGGGATGCCATCTGCCGGGAGTTCAAACCTGGAATGTCGGCTATGGACAATTATGTCAATTGGTTGCGTCGGATGTTTAAAGGAGGTAATACAATGAACGTTTTTGCTGGTGTATATATGACCGGCATCCTCCCCGTGAAGAAGTATAAGACGGAGTCAGCGCTGAACAACTTCATCGAATACTCCATGGTGGAACCAGGCAATATGAGCCAATTCTTCGGTTTCACCAAAGAGGAAGTGAAGGCTTTGGCAGAGAAATATGATGCTGATTTTGACGAATTGACAAAATGGTACGATGGTTATCAGATTGGTGATGAACTCTCGATGTTCAACCCCAACTCGGTGATGCAGGCCGTCACGCGCCATCGTTGCAAGAGTTACTGGGCTTCGACGGGTGCCTTCGATGCCGTGGCCAATTACATCCAGATGAATTTCGAGGGGTTGAAGGATGACATTATCCGCATGCTGGCAGGGGGAAGGGTGAAGGTGAAA
>Ga0310694_10005336_pt1 | contig 12317 bp, 8 predicted proteins | sample 174DNAGHGhighgp2_FD_203884 | JGI IMG/M metagenome (GOLD analysis project Ga0310694, IMG submission 203884) | Sheep rumen microbial communities from Palmerston North, Manawatu-Wanganui, New Zealand - 1742 DNA GHGhigh gp2 (v2) (version 2) | ecosystem: Host-associated > Mammals > Digestive system >...
ATTTTGAAGAGATTTCTTTTGAGACATTCGATGCCATTATTGGAACCAATCAAGGCGAAGAGGGATGTGTTACAATACCATTTATGAGCGACAAACCCATCAACTGGGTAGAAGGAAAATGGACCGATGCATACGGTAACGAGAGAAAAGTCAAAGAGACACTCCCTGAGAAGACCTACAACGGTTTTCTACGTATCCCCGCATGCGAGGTACACAAAGGGTTGGTTCTCGTTGCTAACCTGACTACCGCCTCTTGGAAAGACGAGCGTAGCGGAGATCCAGATCATAACGAGAGTTGTATTTCAAAGACTGTTGGCGATGTGCCCATGCTGCATGCACCACGAGCCTTTAATGCCGAGACTGTCTATGACGGAAAAGGTTCGGTGCTGTTGACATGGAGAGTGGACGATATGGATCAGACCGATATCATAGACGGTGACGCCTTCCAGGACAAACAAGCCATCACGCTCAACGACAAGGATGCCGGCTGCATCATCATTTCTTCGACCATCCCCAACATCGCCGAACACATGGGTACCATCAACAAGTACTCCGTCAACATCACGCCCGTCATCCGCCTCGACATCAAGGAGGGACGCGTTCGCGTCACCCTCACCGTGCAGAATTACGACGTACTGGCTGACATCAGCGGCGGATGGCTCAGTCCGAAAGATTCCGACAAGACCTACGGCGACTCCAAGCGCAAGAAGGAGGATATGACCAATGCCAACCTCTATGACGAGCAATGGGAGATAGCCCATCACTATCCTTTTGTGGAGAAAGACAAGCAGAAGCGTACCTGCGCCAAGGCCTTTGTCATGACCCATGCCTACACCAACGCCGTCCTCGACAAGGTGGAAGAAGCCATCAAGAACGGCATCATCGGTAACGAGGATGATGACTGGTAAACACTTTTACCCGTTATTTTGAATCACAATCCCAATTGATACACAAGACTTCCGCCCTGCTTCTGCAGAACGGGAGTCTTTGTTTAGAGGTAAATATTCAATGACACCTTTATCAGAGATCGCGATAGGGCACATTGAATGTGGTAGTACGCATATCGCCGGTATCGAGACCTTTCTTCAGCCAGTACATGCGCTGCTTGGAGGTGCCGTGGGTGAACGATTCCTCCACTGCCCTACCCTGCGCCTGCTTCTGCAGCCAGTCGTCGCCAATCTTCTGGGCAAGCTCGATGGCACGCTCAATGTCACCGTCCTCCAGCGAGTGGTATTTCTTGTCCTCGTAATGGGCCCACACACCGGCATAGTAGTCGGCAAGCAGTTCGGTGCGCACGCTGATCTGATTATCAGTCTCGCCCAAGCGACTCCAGTCATGAGTGAGTATGCCTCGCAGATACTCCACATGGTGGCCTATCTCGTGAGCAATGACATAGGCATAGGCAAAGGTGTTGCCCTCGACGCCCAGCTGGCGTTTCATCTCGGTAAAGAACGACAGGTCGATGTACAGCTTCTCATCGCCACGACAGTAGAAAGGTCCTACAGAAGAGGTGGCGCTACCGCATGCTGACTGCACGCTGTTGGTAAAGAGAACCATCGTAGGAAGGCGGTATTCGCCCCAGCCGTTGTCCTTGAAGACCTTGGTCCACACTTCCTCGGTACTGCCCAGAATGATTTCGCACTCTTCGGCCAGTTTCTGTTCCTCTTCAGAGAATTCCTTCGGATTGACCTTCTCAACTTTGCTTTGCTGAACGGCATTGACAACGTTGCCGATGACCTGACTCACATCGCCACCGCTCATGATAGCCATAACGACAGCGATGATGATGCCGCCGATGCCACCACTAATGCCCAGTTTAGCACCGCCGCTCAATCCTCGACGGTCTTCTACATTGGAACTGCGTTTTCTTCCTTCCAGTTTCATAATTCTTTTATTTGGAGTTAACAGGCTTTCAGCCTGGGGAGTTAACGAGCCTATGGCTCGAGGAGTTAACGGGAGTTATCGGTGTTACAGTTCCCAACCGATGGCGGAGGCACCAAGGACGGCGGCAGAAGAGCCGTCGAGGGCGCTGACCAGGAACTTGGCCTTACCACGGAACAGAGGCATCACATGGTCGTTGTAGGCTTTCTCAATAGGTTTCATGATGAGATCACCAGCCTTGACCATACCACCGAAGAACACGAAAGCCTCGGGACTGGAGAAGACGGCAAAGTCGGCACAAGCCTCGCCCAGCATCTTGCCCGTGAACTCATAGATCTCCTTGGCCAGCGCATCGCCCTTGCCAGCAGCAATAGAGACATCGAGCGAGGTAATCTTGTCGGCATCCAACTCACGAAGCAAAGAGGGTTTGTCGCTCTTCTGCAGCCACTCACGGGCAGTACGAGCCACACCTGTTGCAGAGCAATAAGCCTCCAGACAGCCTGTACGTCCGCAACCACAGGGACGACCTTCCTCACCACGTACCATCGTGACGTGACCCAGCTCGCCAGCGAAGCCATCAGAGCCATAAAGCAGTTTGCCATCAACGATGATGCCCGAGCCTACGCCCGTTCCCAAGGTAATCATGATGAAATTCTTCATGCCACGAGCCACACCATAGGTCATCTCACCAATGGCAGCAGCATTGGCATCGTTGGTCATACCTACGGGGATGCCCAACTTCTTGCTGAACATATCGCCCAGAGGAACGATACCGTTGTGAGCCCAAGGCAGGTTGGGTGCATACTCAATGGTGCCGCGATAGTAGTTGGCATTGGGGGCACCAATACCCATAGCCTTGATCTTACTGATGCCGCCAACCTCTTCGATAATAGGTTGAAGGGCATCTACCGCAGCAGCTACATAGTCGTTAACATCAGTAAAGCCTGTGGTCTTGATGGCTGTCGTAGCCTTGATCTCACCACGTGCATCAACGATACCAAAAACGGAATTTGTTCCTCCCAGGTCCAAGCCAATCACATAGGACTTTGTTGTTTGATTTGTTGTCATAGTCGTTTTGTTTTTAAGTTATTGTAATGAATATGTTTGATTCGTTTTTCAACTACAGGGCCTCGCATTCCTTCAGCCACAGCGTGCCGGCAGCATCGCTGGCCATACGCCAGTCGCCACGAGGTGAGAGGCTGATGGCACCCACCTTCGGTCCATCAGGCATACAGGAGCGCTTGAACTGCTGATTAAAGAAGCGACGGCAGAACGTTGTCAACCACTTCTTGATGACATCGTCACTATACTTCTGACTGAAGGCGGCCTGCGCCAACAGGAACACCTTGGCAGGACGGAAACCATGTCGCATGATATAGTACAGGAAGAAGTCGTGCAACTCATAGGGACCAACCAGGTCTTCTGTCTTCTGCTTGATGTTTCCCTCTTCATCGGCAGGTGTCAGTTCGGGTGATATCGGGGTGTCTATCACATCAATAAGAACGCTTTGTTGTGTGCTGAAAGCAGGCAGCGAGGCAGCATAGCGTATCAGCGACTGTACCAACGTCTTGGGGATGCTGGCATTCACGCCATACATCGACATGTGGTCGCCATTGTAGGTACACCAGCCCAGAGCCAATTCCGATAGGTCGCCGGTACCGATGACCAGTCCGCCCACCTGATTGGCAACATCCATCAGAATCTGTGTGCGCTCGCGAGCCTGAGAGTTCTCGTAGGTCACATCGTGCATGCTGGGATTATGACCGATGTCCTCAAAATGCTGGTTCACAGCCTTGGCGATGCTGATCTCACGTTGTGTGATACCCAGTGTTCCCATGAGACTGACGGCATTGTCGTGGGTGCGATCGGAAGTGCCAAAGCCTGGCATCGTCACTCCAATGATATTACGACGAGAATAGCCCAGACGGTCAAAGGCGCGAACCACTATCAGCAATGCCAATGTGGAGTCGAGACCACCACTGATGCCAATGACAACTTTGTCACAATGAGAGTGAACGAGACGCTTGCACAGGCCCATGGTTTGAATGTTCAGTATCTCCTCACAGGTCTCGCCCATCTCTTCATCACTGGGAATGAAGGGGTGCGGGTTCACCTGGCGCAACAATTCAAAGTCGCGCGGTGTCACCAGCTTGGCATCGACAGCCTTGGCATGGGCACCGTCTTGTGCAGTACGGAAAGTGGTATTGTTCTGACGCTCGGAGCGTAAACGTTCCACGTCAATCTGTTGTACCAACAGCTGTGGTTCAAGCTGGAATCGCTTAGCCTCGGCAATCACAGTACCATTCTCTATGATAAAGGCACCACCGCCATAGACCACATCCTGAGTCGATTCACCATAACCGCATGTGGTATAGACATAACCGCAAATCATGCGGGCACTCTGCTGCAGTAACAGTGAACGCAGGTAGGCACGTTTGCCCACAAGGTCATTGCTGGCCGAGAGATTCAGCACGATGTCGGCACCAGCCAATGCCAGATTGTTGCTGGGTGGCAGCGGAGCCCACACATCCTCACAGATCTCGACGCCGAAGCCCACGCCATCGCATGTGCGGAACACCTGAGGTTCATTCGACACATGCACCAGATTGCCGGCCAGGTAAATATCCTGTTCGATGAGGTCGGTTGACGATGCATACCATCGTTTCTCATAAAACTCATTGTAGTTGGGCAGATAGGTCTTGGCCACCACACCGAGGATAGTGCCACGATGGATGACAACGCCACAGTTATAGAGCAAGGAGCCAATCCTGACGGGCATGCCCACCACAGAGATGATGTCGAGTTTGCGGGTGAAGTCGAGCAGCACCATCAGCGATTCCTCTGCTTTGTCGAGCAACAGACTCTGACGGAACAGGTCCTGACAGGTATAGCCGGTTATGCAGAGCTCGGGGAACACGATGATCTCGGTACCCTTACCCTCAGCACGCACGATGAGTGACTCTATCTGCTGAGTGTTGTAATCTGTATCGGCTACCTTCACACCTGGTATGGCAGCAGCCACTTTGATCAGTCCGTATTTCATAGTTTTTTCTTTGGGTCTAATGGGTCTAATAGGGCTTATGGGTCTTATGGGACTTATGGGATTAACAATGAGCTGTCGCCATAGCTCAGGAAGCGGAAGTCGTGAGCCAAGGCATAGTCGTATATCTTGTGCCAGTCGCCCTTGACGAAGGCGCTGACCAGCAGCAACAGCGTGCTTTGAGGTTGATGGAAGTTGGTGACCAGCATCTTCACAATCTTGTAATCATAGCCTGGGGCAATAATGATCTGTGTGCTGGAATGAAGAGTTTCCAGCCCGTTGCTCTTCATCCAGTTGAGCAGGGCTTGAATAGCGTCACGAGGAGCGCAACAAGGGGACAGTTCCCCTGTAAACGCTTCGCTATCACAGTTGGAACCGTCCCCGTAGGGCTCCCATTGGTTGACATGCAACTGGTCCTCAGCGATATTGGGATTGGCCAGCACCTTCAGTCCCATATAATAGAGGCTCTCCAGGGTTCTGACACTGGTAGTACCTACGGCGATAGCCTGGCAGTCATGGCGTAGCAGTTTCTCCAAGGTCTGACGACGCACGCTGATATACTCCGTGTGCATCTCGTGACCTTCAATCTCCTCACTCTTTACGGGTTTGAAGGTGCCAGCCCCTACATGAAGGGTCAGCTCCTCGCGATCAATACCATGAGCATCAAGGGCTTTCAGCACCTCGGGGGTAAAATGAAGACCGGCGGTAGGTGCTGCCACACTACCTTTAATCTTCGAATAGACCGTCTGGTAGGTGGTCTTGTCACTCTCCTGAGTCTCACGGTTCAAGTAAGGAGGGATAGGCAGTTCGCCCATAGCTTCCAGAATCTCGGCAAACGACAGCTTGTCGTTGTCCCATTCGAAATCTACCCAATGACTCGTGCCATGCAGAGCACCTCGCGTTGCTTTGATGGTCAACGTTTCATGGTTGATCTCCAGCGTTCGGCACAACGTTTCGTCCTTCCATTTCTTGAGATTGCCTACCAGACAAAGCCACGCGCAATGGCCACGGGTTTGGAACATCAGTTCGTAGTCTGTGGGATTGGCAGGCTCCAACAGGAACACCTCAATGAGCGCTCCTGTCTGCTTGCGGAAATGAAGACGGGCCTGGATAACCTTGGTGTTATTGAAGATCATCAGGGCTCCCTCTGGCAGATAGTCAGAAAGATGACAGAACGTGTCTTCACCAATCTCGCCATGTCGATAGACCAACAGTTTAGACTGGTCACGCTGGGCCAGCGGGAACTTGGCAATCCGTTCGTCGGGCAAGTTGTAATTATAGTCGTTAATTCGTATATGTTTTGTATCCATAGTTATATGCTAAACAAAGAAACATGCCTTGATAAAGGCATAGGCTAAGGTAAAGGCCAACACCGTCACTACCACGTCAATGTCGCGCAGTTCATAGCCTTCAGAGGTATAGTGTTCCGACACATAGGTGGCATCGGTCGTGTAGGGCTTGCTTAAACGAATATAGAGGTACCACATGGCTGTGCCTACAATACCGCCCCAGAGGAGTCCCACCAGGATATCGCCAGGAAAGTGGACTCCCAGATAGAGGCGCGTCCAGCAGTTGACAAGCGACCAGAGGATGAGGGCTACTGACAACAGACGGCTCCTGATGAGCAAAGCGAAAAAGATGGCGATACTGAACGTGTTGGAGGCATGGGCAGAGAAGAACCCGAATCGTCCGCCACGATAACCGTTTACTGAATCAACATCCAAGCCGATAACAGGGTCATGCGTTGGTCGCCAACGTGCCACAGTAGGCTTGATAAACATATCATCAAGACTGCCAGCAAAGAACACACACAGGGCGGCACATATCACAATGAGCACTACCTTCTGATAACGGTCATTGTTTTTCAGAACGAGGTAGAACAACGCGATATACAGTGGAATCCACGTAGCAGCGGTTGTCAACGTCTTCATCAGACCGTCGAAGAACAACGACTCACTGCCATTGAGAGATAGCAGTAATTGTTGGTCCAACGATATCAGATCAGAGAATCCCATGTATTTGTCCTTTCCTATTAAATTTTTTCCATATCAGATGCAGGCAGCCATCCGCTTCTACCATCCGAGAGCGTCACCTGCTTCCAGTCTTTCATTGAGTCGTCAACGATAGTAACCTTCGTTCCCTCATGAAGTGTAAAGGCATCCTTTGCCGTCTCTGAGGGTGTCGTTTTCACCTTTACTGTTGCCGTCATGATGATGGCACCGTCACGGGTAGCCTCGTTGTGTCCCTGTTGCCAGGCAAAGAGGTTGCCCAACAGGAAGAGTACCAGCATCACTACACCTCCGAAGAATCCCAATTTTCGCAGTCTGATACCATTGGCAAAAAGATAGAGCAGTGCCAAGACGATGGCCATCGCCAGCGAGATAATGGCAAGCCACGCCCACTGGTTGGATGTTAGCAGGTTGGTCAGTGAACGATACCAGGTGATGAAAAACATCTCCGACTTTGGCGTCACCTTGTCGATGGTCTTACTCTGAGCCACCTGAAGATTGTGTCGGATATCAACATCACTGGGGGCTAAGAGCAAAGCACGTTCGTAGTTGAGGATAGCCATCTTCAGGTTCTCGGTGCGGTAATAGGCATTGCCTAAGTTGTAATGAACCTCAGCACTTGAACCTTCCTTCAACACTTCCTCATAAAGACTGATGGCCAACTGGTATTCACCAGAAAGATAAGCCTTATCAGCCTCTTGTTTGGTGGCTGCCGAGAGCGACAGTGGCAGGAGCATCAGCAACAGAACGATGCTTTTTGCGATATTATCCGACTTCTTTATCTTACGCTTCATGTCCGTTTCAATATGTTCTATGGCAGTCATGGCCGTCTGATAGACCTTCTGCATATTACCCTTAGGATCACCAGGAGCATAGCGCTCAAATTCGCACTCATCGATGGCTTCGATAAACTGAGCTGTCGTTTCAGGCAAGACACGACGCTCTGTCAAGCGATCCGTGATATTCTCACGCGACAACTGCTCTACAGGCATATTCAAGCGGTCGCCTACATAACCCCACAGAGCGCGCAAAGCCTCGTCATAGAATTCACCAGGCTTATTATCCTTCATCAAGCGTGCTGCCTTGCGAAGTCGTTTGGTGGCCACCTTGTTGGCACTCTTTGCACGGTTATTCACGATATCGGCTCTTTCGATGGCACGCTTGTGGAAGATAACGAAGAGTGAGATAAACACCAGGAACAGTACACCCAGACTGATCACATAACGGTTGGAACCAAAGAGCAAAGGCTCCTGTTTGATTAGTTCGCTATCACCCTCTTTGATAGGGAAGATATCACCGTTAACCTGTTCGTTGGCAAAGTCCTGACTGCCATCGACACCACCCTTGCCTTTGGCTACCTTCAAGTGATAGCCTTCTGTGGTGGCAGTACGATAGTCACCAATCTCTGGGTCAAAGTACACCAAACGGATAGGTTCGATGTCATAGACACCAGGATTGCGGGGCACAGCAGTATATTCATATTCGATGGTACCCTCATAGCCGTTGACTGTCAGTTGTGTCTGGTCGGTGACCTGTGGCTCATAGGTATCAAAGTCGGCAGGGAACTCCACAATCGGTTTCGACAGCATATTCATATTACCATGTCCGCTGACTTTCACCTTCAGGGTGATGACATCATTAGTCTGGGGTGTCTCGTTGTCGAGAGACGACTCTATGGTAAATTGTCCCACTCCGCCAGAGAATCCTGTGGGCTGAGAGGGAAGCGGTTCCACATGGATAGTGACAGCCTTGGAACGAACTGCATGTTTGTCATAGACCTCACCAGAACCGCCATTCATAAACTCTTCAAAGGGATCGATATTCTGCAGACGACGGATAGTCGTCACTTCAAACGGCACAGCAGGTATCTCAAGACTGCCCGATTTTTGTGGGAAGAGCAGGTACTTTTGCCATTCCAACGTGACATAAGCCCGACCGTTTATCAACTCGTGCGACATGCTGATTTGTGTGCGAGGATCGTCCATGCGGTTCACAATGAAGTCCTTCAATTCACCCAGGTCACCAGAGATATTCGTAGGTGCAGAGCTGGTGTATAGCTTGAAACTCACCATCAACGGCTCCTGCTCATAAACGCGTGTCTTCGAGGGCGTTACCTGCATGAAGATATCTGCTGACGAAGACTGTTTTGAAGATGATTCGCCCGAGACAATAATGCTTAACGTGTTCGATGACACTTGCTTACCGTTGACCACTGCCGTAGCAGCAGGAATGGTGTAGGTGCCCGCTTTCCTTGCCACCAGCGTATAAGTATAGGTAGTGGCACTCTCATGGGTTGCCTTACCGTTGATGATGGTATGCGAGCTGCGCGTAGAAACAGCAGGACCAAAAACCACGTCGAAGGCCTCCTGCGGGATGTTACCCAAGCGGAAGTTACTCATGCTGGTGGAATTAGCGGTGTATTCTATTCTGAAGTTGCCATCCACATTGACCACGTCAGGACCTTCTGCTTTCAGCGTCTGGGCCTTGACAGTGGTCAGCAACGAGCTAACCATCAGGATTATTATTGTGAGTAAACGTCTTGTCATATTCATTCTTTATATAGTCAGACTACCAGTTCTTTCGGTTTGGACGACGGTTGTACTGGCCTTCCTGCATCTCTTCATTCATGCGTTTCTGCGTCTCTCTTTCTTTCTGCATAGCTTTTTGCAACATCTGGTCCATGCGCTGCTGATCCATCTTCTGCTGCTGATTCTGCTGCTGGTTCTGCTGCTGGTTCTGCTTTTGTTGCTGCTTGTCTTGCTGTTGCTGCTGCTGATTCTGAGTACTGTCGTTCTGTTGTTGTTGCTGATTCTGTTGCTGCTGATTCTGTGGTGGCGGAGGTGTCTGATTCTTTTTCTTCATCTGCTTCTGACAAACCACCAGATTATAGCGTGCCTCATTGTCAGTGGGATTATTGCGAAGGGCATTCTTATACGCTTCGATAGCCATCTCCAGGTATTGTTCGTTCTTGCCGTTCGACTGGTACAGCGACTGGTACATCACACCCTTGTTATAGAAAGACTTTGACTTCTTCAGCGGGTTGTTCTCGTGGTCGGCAGCCTGTTGGAAGAGCGAGTCGATACGGTTCACCTCCTTGTTCATCAAAGTGTCATTACGCTGTGACCAAGGACGCCAGAACTCTTCGGGCAACAACGAAGTAGCCATGTTGTAAAGGGCTTTGGCATTGATGCTGTCGAGGGTAAGGGCTTTCTGATACGAGGTAGTAGCCCTGTCGCGATTACCCTCACGGAACTGACGGTTGCCATTACGCAAGAACTTTCGTATCTGCTTGTTATGTTCATTCTGGGCCGTAGCCGTCAGGCTGACGCATCCCAGAAGACAGAATATGATATATAGTCGGATGATTCTCATTTCTTGAACAGTTTAAGGTTCTTCAACTTCGGATTCTTCCGCTCTTGGATGCATATCTCCAAAATCAGCAACAGCAAGACAATGACACCCACAGCCTGATACTGATCATCGTAGTCGGACGTGACATTAAACTCACCACGCTGTAGTTTCCCAAGCTCTTCCTCTAACAGCTTCTGGGCATTAGAGCTGTTGTTGACGTGAATATAGGAACCGTTGCCAGCCTTGGCAATGTCACGGCACATCTTCTCATTCAGTTTCGAAAGCACCTTCGTGCCTGTCTCGTCAACGATATATTTTCCGCCCGTGGCTTCGGGATTTGGTACAGGGGCACCGGCAGAAGTGCCTATACCCAACATAAAGATGTTACAACCGGCTTCCTGTGCTGCTTTGGCAGCCTCTTCTGCCCCACCCTCATGGTCTTCACCATCGGTAATGATAATGATGGCCTTACCAATGCCTTCCTGTTGGGTGAAACATTGTGAGGACAGTTCGATGGCCTGTGCCAGGTCGGTACCTTGGTTGTGTATCAATGTGGGATCGATATCGTTCAGGAACAACTTGGCAGATACAAAATCATTAGTGATGGGCAACTGTACGAAGGCGTCTCCGGCAAAGACAACGAAGGCTATCCTGTCGTCCTTGAATTTCGACAGCAGACTCTCAATCATCATCTTCGCACGACTCAGACGACTGGGTGATACATCCTCTGCCAACATTGAATTACTGATATCAAGGGCGATGACCATTTCAATGCCTTGACGTTCTACCTTGGTGATACGACCAGTAATCTGTGGACGTGCCAGCATGACAATCAACAATGCGAGGATCATCTCAAGCAACCAAAACTTGACCAAGGGGCGCCAGCGTGACACATCGGGCATCAGCATCTTCACTAGTTCGGGATCGCCAAACTTCCTCAGTCGGCATTTCTTTTGCCAGCGCAAGAGGTAGAAGACGACGGCCAACAGAACGACCACCGCCAACAGATATAGGTATTTCGGGTCTTCGAATCTAAACATTACGGTATCCTCCTAAACAATGTTATACGGAGCAATATTTCGAGCAACAACGCCAGCAGAGCGCCAATGATGAACTTCTGGAACATATCTTCGCTCTTCACAAAGGTCTGCACGTCGAACTTCGATTTCTCCAATGAGTCGATGTCCTGATAAATGCGTTTCAGTTCTTCGTTGTTAGTGGCACGGTAGAACTTTCCCTGCGTCATATCGGCAATGGACTGTAGCGTCTCGGTGTCAATCTCAACAGGCAAACGCAAGTATTGTATTTGTCCACCAACGATAGCTGCAGGAGTCAGGGCCGTACCATTGGTACCCACGCCGATGGTATAGACCTTGATATTCTCGTTTTTGGCGATTTCTGCAGCTTTTAGGGGCAGGATCTCACCCATATTGTTGCTACCATCGGTCAGCAGGATGATGACCTTGCTCTTGGCAGTAGCTGACTTCAGACGGTTGATGGCGCTGGCCAGTCCCATGCCGATGGCTGTGGCACCATTGTCAAGGCGTCCCTGTAAAATATAGTCAGTTCCTACCTGGTTCAACATCGACAGCAGGGCGGCGTGGTCGAGGGTCATGGGACATTGTGTGAACGACTCTCCACCAAAGAGTGTCAGACCTATCTGGTCATCAGGACGATTCGAGATGAACTCCGACGCCACCTTGCGGGCAGCCTCTATACGGTTAGGCTCCAGGTCCTTTGACAACATCGACGTCGAGACATCGACCACCAGCATGATATCAACGCCTTCCACCGAACGCGTCTCTGTGGTATCGTGCAGCTGTGGACGTGCCATTGCTAATACCAGCATCACGAAAGCCAGCACCCTCAATAATGGTAATAGAGGCATCAGGGCCACCCGCCACGAGCGTGGTGCTTTCCGGAAGGACTGTGTGGTGGCCATCCGGAGCGTTGGCTCGCTCTTCTTGCGAAACATCACATACCATATTATATAAGGTATGATGAGCGCCAGTAGCAGCAGATATTCTTTATTGGCA
>Ga0310694_10005337_pt1 | contig 12317 bp, 9 predicted proteins | sample 174DNAGHGhighgp2_FD_203884 | JGI IMG/M metagenome (GOLD analysis project Ga0310694, IMG submission 203884) | Sheep rumen microbial communities from Palmerston North, Manawatu-Wanganui, New Zealand - 1742 DNA GHGhigh gp2 (v2) (version 2) | ecosystem: Host-associated > Mammals > Digestive system >...
CAAAGTGGGTCCGTACGAGTTGCACGATTTCTTCCTGTATTATTTTATGCGCTTTGGTTTCACCCGCGAGAAAATCAAATACATGTCCTGCCAGGCTTTCGAAGACCAATACGACGAAGCCACGATCGATAAATGGCTTACGGTCTTCATGCGCCGTTTCTGCACCCAGCAGTTCAAGCGTTCTGCTATGCCGGACGGTCCCAAAGTAGTTAGTGTTTCATTATCTCCCCGCGGAGACTGGAGAATGCCGTCAGATGCATGTTGCATTTAAAGAATGAAAGATTGAACGAATGAAAGAATTAAAGGATATTTCATTACTCAAATATAATACCTTTGGTATTGATGCGAAAGCGAAGACCTTCATCGAGTATTACTCGTTGGACGAGTTGCGTCAGGCGCTTACCGAGCATAAAGGTGAACAGATCCTGCATATAGGACAGGGTTCGAACCTGCTATTTACCGCCGATTTCAACGGAGTAATTCTGCATTCCGGCATGGCGCGGGCGAAGTTCCTCGACGATGAGACGGTAGAAGCGCAAAACGGTCTGCGTCTGGACGATATGATCGCCCAACTGACCGATATGGGTTATTCGGGTTTGGAAAAACTCAGTCTCATCCCCGGTGAAGTAGGTGCGTCGGCGGTACAGAATGTAGGTGCGTACGGCTGCGAAGCAAAGGATGTCATCGACCGTGTCTATACGATTGACATAGAGACCCTTGAAGAACGCGTGTTTAGTAACGCGGAGTGTAAGTTTGGTTACCGCGACAGTGCTTTCAAACATGAACTGAAAGGCAAATATATCGTCACCTCCGTGGTGTATAAAGTCAAACCCGGTGATGCCACGAAGACCCGCGAAGAGATCATCGAGACGCGGAATGGCAAGTTACCGAAAGTAGGCGAAGTGGGTTCAGCGGGTTCGTTCTTCATGAATCCGTTTGTGCCCGAAGAACAAGCGAACGCGCTGCTTGCACAATATCCCGACATGCCGCATTTTGCGACACCGCAAGGAGTGAAGATCCCTGCCGCATGGCTTATCGAACAATGCGGTTGGAAAGGAAAAACGCTTGGCGGTGCACAGGTTTGGCCCAAGCAACCCCTCGTCATCGTGAACGCCAATAACGCGTCCGCACAAGATATCATCGACCTCGCGGCCGCGGTCAGCAAGAGCGTTCAAGAGAAATTTAACATAGCTATTCACCCTGAAGTAAACTATATCTAAAATGGCTTCATTTATCGTAGAAGGAGGACATAAACTGCATGGTTCGATCACCCCGCAAGGTGCGAAAAACGAAGCGCTTCAAGTGCTTTGTGCCGTGCTGCTCACCAAGGAAACGGTAGTTATCAACAACTTACCGAACATCCTTGATGTCAATAACCTCATCGACTTGCTTGCGTCCATCGGCGTGCGTGTGGAGAAACTCACCAAAGGCACTTATGCCTTCACGGCCCGCGAACTCGACACCGCGTATCTGCGCAGTGCCGATTTCCTCAAGAAATGCAATAAACTGCGTGGTTCGGTCATGCTCATCGGTCCGCTCTTGGCGCGTCTCGGCGAAGTAACCTACGCCAAACCCGGTGGCGACAAGATCGGTCGGCGTCGTCTGGATACGCATTTCCAGGGAATGGTTAATCTGGGGGCTACCTTTACGTACGACCAGGAGTTGCTGGCTTACCGTTTCAGCGGCAAGCAACTCAAGGGCACATATATGCTCCTTGACGAGGCTTCTGTTACTGGTACGGCGAACATCATCATGGCGTCCGTCCTCGCCAAAGGCACTACGACGATCTACAACGCCGCCTGCGAACCATACTTGCAGCAGCTGTGCAAGTTGCTGAATAACATGGGAGCTAAAATCAGCGGCGTAGGCTCTAACTTGCTGACGATAGAAGGTGTGAGCGAACTGCACGGCGCCCAACACACGCTTTTGCCGGATATGATTGAGGTGGGCTCGTTCATCGGCATGGCAGCTATCACGGGTTCGGAGTTACGCATCAAGAATGTCGGTTACCGCGACCTCGGAATCATCCCGGATGCCTTCCGTCGTCTTGGAATCCGTATCGATGTGGACGGCGATGATATCATCATCCCTGCGCAGGAACACTATCAGATAGAGTCCTTTTTGGATGGCTCGATCCTTACCGTGGCTGACGCACCTTGGCCCGGTCTCACACCGGACTTGCTCTCCGTGCTGCTCGTTGTAGCCACCCAAGCAAAGGGCACCGTGCTCATTCACCAGAAGATGTTCGAAAGTCGTCTCTTCTTCGTCGATAAACTGATTGACATGGGAGCACAGATCATCCTCTGTGACCCGCACCGTGCGGTAGTAGTAGGTCATGACCATCAGCGTCAACTGAAGAAGAATAACATGACCAGCCCCGATATCCGTGCCGGTATAGCGATGCTTATTGCGGCCATGAGTGCCGAAGGCACGAGTAAGATTGACCACATCGACCAGATCGACCGCGGCTACGAAGATATCGAGAACCGCCTCAACGCCATCGGTGCCCATATCAGACGAGAGGAATGAGAAGACTTCTTATCATATTATTATCCTTTATCCCGCTTTTCGCGGCAGCGGAGATCCTCAATCCTGTTATCTGGAGCGGAGAAGAGGTAGGGGATAGTGTGCGGGTGACAGCTACATTTGAAGACGGCTGGCACATGATACTGATTAGTGTCGGGGACGAAGAAATAGGTGAAGAGATCTATGAGACTCCGTTTATACTAACCCTTCCCGAGGCACAGCCGATTCGTTATACTGCTTGCAATGACAAGGACTGTATCTCTCCGGCAGTGTGGAAATATGGGGTGGGAGAGGACGCTTCGCTAAGGGACAGCGATAAATCGCTTGCCGGGGATAGGTCACTCCTTTGGATATTTATTCTCGGTTTTCTGGGTGGCCTCCTTGCTATCTTCACGCCCTGCGTATGGCCGATCATCCCGATGACGGTGAGCTTCTTCTTAAAGAAAGGCGGTGGTCGTAAAGACGCGATTCTGTATGGTCTGAGTATCATTGTGCTGTATGTCGGTTTAGGCTTATTAGTCACGCTGCTCTTTGGCGCATCGGCACTTAATGACCTCAGTACCAACGCAGTAGTGAATATCTTCTTCTTCCTGCTGTTGGTTCTTTTTGCGCTCTCGTTCTTCGGCCTTTTCGAGATCACGCTCCCGGATAGCTGGTCCACGGCATTGGATAACAAAGCTCGTTCAACCGGTGGGTTCCTGAGTATATTGCTCATGGCGTTCACGCTGGTTATCGTGTCATTCTCCTGTACCGGACCGATCATCGGTACGCTGCTTGTTGAAGCCGCAGGAAAATCCCTCTTGGCACCGACGATGGGCATGTTAGGCTTTGCGGTAGCACTGGCTCTACCTTTCTCGCTCTTTGCGATGTTTCCTGAGTGGATGAAAAGTGCACCCAAATCAGGTGATTGGATGACTTCCTTCAAAGTAACACTTGCGTTCCTCGAACTGGCGCTCTCCCTCAAGTTCCTATCTGTTGCCGACATGACGTACGGTTGGGGTATTCTCCCTCGCTGGCTCTTCATCGCTATCTGGATTGCCTGCTTTGCAGGCATTGGTATCTACTTGATCCGCAAGAGTTGGGTAGGGAAGATCATCGCCGTGGCTTCCTTCGCTTTTGCCGCCTATCTTGTGCCCGGTTTATGGGGTGCACCGGTGAAAGCTATCTCTGCCTTTGCGCCGCCTATGGAAGTGCAGGACCGCGAGGTATTCCATGACTACGAAGAAGGCCTGGCATATGCACGGCAAGAAGGTAAACCTGTGCTTATCGATTTCACCGGATACGGTTGTGTCAACTGTCGCAAGATGGAAGCCTTTGTGCTCGATAACGACAGCGTCAAGGCGCGGTTAAAAAACTATGTGTTCATCGAATTGTATGTAGATGACCGTTTGGATGCAGACAATGACGGCGAGAGTGAAGGTACCGAAAACAGCCGGATTCAACGGGAGAAATTCGGTTCGAATGCCCAGCCGTTTTTCGTGCAACTGAACGAGTGGGGTTTTCAGATGGGTGATCCTATAGCCTTCACTACGGATCCTATGGAATTTATCAATTGGCTAAAATACTAATAAAGTTGAAAGTTGAATGTTGAAAGTTGAAAAAAAGAAATCGTACGACACAAAGCGTCCGCCGGAGAAAGAGATGATCTTCGGTATCCGCGCGGTGATGGAAGCGATTGATGCCGGCAAAGTGTTGGATAAAGTGCTTATTCGCAGGGATATGAGTTCGGCTATCGGCAGAGAGTTGTTGATTAAGTTAGAAGGAACGGGTACGCAGATCCAACGGGTACCGATCGAGAAACTCAACCAGTTTACGGACAAGAACCACCAAGGCGTGATAGCTTTCCTAAGTCCTATCGAGTTTACACCGCTGGACAGCCTGGTGCAGAGCCTCTATGACGAAGGCAAGACACCGCTGCTGATGATGCTCGACGGCGTGACCGATGTGCGTAACTTCGGAGCGATTGCTCGTACATGCGTATGTGCGGGCGTACACGCGCTTATCATAGGTACGCGCGGAAGTGCAGCTATCAATGGCGATGCGGTTAAAGCGTCCGCCGGTGCGCTGCACAGCCTGCCGATCTGCAAAGTGGAGAACCTCCAGAATGCCTTGACCTATCTTCAGGAGAGCGGTTTGCGTATTGTGGCGGCTACCGAACATACCGACCGTAACTATACGGATGTCGATATGACCGTTCCTACCTGTATCGTCATGGGTTCGGAGGAACGCGGTATATACGAAGAGAACCTTAAACTCTGTACCGACAAAGTGCGCTTACCGATGACCGGTACCATCGAATCCCTCAATGTCAGCGTGGCAGCAGGTGTATTCATCTACGAAGCGGTAAGACAGCGTAGTTGTCAATGATGGAATGAGCCGCTTCGCTAAATGATGAAATGATGGAATGATCCGCTTCGCTAAATGATGAAATGATGGAAGTTCTTTACGAAGATAACCATATTATAGCCGTCAACAAGACCTGCAACGAGATTGTGCAGGGCGATAAGACCGGAGACACACCGCTGTCGGAGATCGTCAAGGCTTATATCAAGGACAAATACAACAAGCCCGGTGAGGTTTTTCTCGGAGTTACCCATCGTCTGGATCGTCCGACGAGTGGTGTGGTGCTCTTTGCCCGTACCTCCAAAGCCCTCACGCGCCTGAACGAGATGTTCAAGAGTCACGAGCAGATCAAAAAGACCTACTGGGCGATCGTGCAAGGATGTCCTAAAGTACCCGAAGCACGGCTGGAGAACTATCTCACGCGCAATGAAACGCTCAATAAGAGTTTTATCGCCAAACCCGGTGCCAAAGAGGCCAAACTGGCTGTACTGACCTATAAGACCCTCGTCAAAGGTGAGCACTATACGCTGCTGGAGATCAATCTCGAGACAGGTCGGCATCATCAGATTCGTTGTCAGTTGGCAGCTATCGGTTGTCCGGTCAAAGGCGACCTCAAATACGGCGCCAAGCGTTCCAATCCCGATGGAGGCATCTCGCTTCATGCCCGCCAAATAGCATTTATTCACCCTGTAAGTAAGATACAACTATGCATTACAGCTCCCGTACCCAACGATTCCTTATGGCAGCAGTTTGCTGCATCTGTTCAGTAATCGCTTCTGCCGCTTTGTTGCCAGACACTATCGTCGCCTTCCCGGGTGCCGAAGGATTCGGTAAATATACCTCCGGTGGTCGCGGAGGTAAGGTGGTTTATGTCACGAATCTTGAGGACGATGCCAACGGTGCTACCGTAGGTTCGCTTCGCTGGGCGTTGAAGCAGTACCCGGACGAACCGCTCACGGTTTGTTTTGCTGTGACAGGTGAGATACGGCTCGTGAATGAAATGCGTGTCAAACGCAATAACTACACGATAGCCGGTCAGACGGCTCCGGGTATGGGTATCGTCATCACGCATAACAAGGTCAATCTGGGTGGATCGGAGAACTTCATCGTGCAGAATATCCGTTTTCGCGTAGGACAGAAAAATGTGAACGGTGATACGATCGCCTCGAATGCGTTCGGAGCGGAGAACAGCAATCATTTTATCCTGGATCACTGTGATTTCGGTTGGTCCACCGAGGAGAATATCAATACCTTCGACGGTCATTTCTTCACCGTGCAATACTGCATCGTGCACGAAGGCTTATTCCGTGCCGGTCATCCCAAAGGTGACCGCGGGTACGGTTGTCAATGGGGTGGTTCGCCCGCTTCGTACCATCATAACCTCTTGGCGCATAACAACGGCCGTTCGTGTCGTTTCAACGGTGCGCGCAATAACGACCGCGTGGTGTATCTGGACTATATCAACAATGTGAACTTCAATTACTACGGCGGCAGTACGGCTTGTCATGGAGGCGAGAACACCGTAGAGGACAAGTACTACAACGGAAAAAACTCCGTGCATGAGGTCAATTTCGTCAACAACTATTATATCAAGGGTCCGAACACGACCAATAAACGACTTTTCTTTGTCGCAGATGAGAAACGGGACAAATATACGAGTCGGGGTCCGAGCCAATGGTATGTATCCGGCAATGTGTTCCAAGGAGAGACTACAGCCACGAATAATAACTGGAGTGCTGTCACTATCAAGACCTACACCCCAGACCAGGCGCGCGTGGATACGCTTATCCGCACCAAGACCCCTTACTGGGACTGCAATGCGGACTCAACGGTCTTCTCCGGACTCTATGATTTTGACAGTTATGCCTATGCTGCCAGTGATTTCCAAACGGCACAAGAGGCGTTCCAGACCGTGCTGGATACGGTCGGCTGTTTCCCGCGCGACACGGTAGAACGCCGTTTGATACGGGAGACGCGCAATAATACCTATACCTTTACGGGTTCCAATGCCAAGAAGAAAGGTATCATCGATCTGGAAACCGATGCCGAAGGGTTCTTTGAATATCCGCAAGTAGCGGCGTTGACCGATACCGACCTGGATGGCATGCCGGATGTATGGGAAATAGCGAACGGTTGTAATCCTGAGGTAGCGGACAATAATGTGCGTCATACGAGCGGTTACACCATGCTGGAGATGTACCTCCATGACGCGATGATGACTAAGTATGCACCGGTCTTACCTACTGCTATCCAACACCTGCCTGCCGCCGACAAGGCACAAAAAATACTCCGCGACGGACAGATCTATATCCAGTGCGGAGCACACATCTATACCCTTCAGGGACAAGTTATAGCGGATTAGCGGATTAGAGAGGCAGGTAAATAACCTGTTTTGTTTCAAACCACTCGCCTTTGAACCATTGACTGCAGGGGGTAACCTCTGCAGTTTTTATATACGGCGCGATCTCTGCCTGCAGGTCGCCTCCTTTGAGTACGACGAGTCCGTTAGGAACGGCATTACGGTGCTTGTTGGAGATATTCTTCCGTACCAACTTGACCAAGTCGGGTAGGGGCATCACGGCACGGGAAACGACGAAGTCGAACTTCTGTTTCTCTTCCTCCGCCCGTTCTTGTTTGCAGACCACATTGGTCAATCCCAAGGCTTTCGCTACTTCCGAAGCAACCTTGATTTTCTTACCGATCGAATCGATCAACAAAAACTGGCATTCCGGAAAAAGGATCGCCAACGGGATACCGGGAAAACCACCGCCTGTACCAACATCCATGATCGTGGTGCCGGGTTGAAAAGGCAGTAACTTGGCTATTGCCAAGGAATGCAACACATGATGCTCATATAGATTATCGATATCCTTGCGCGAGATGACATTGATCTTACTGTTCCAATCGCGATAAAGTGCGTCAAGCTGAGCAAACTGCTCAGCCTGACGTTCACTTAGTTTAAAATAATCTTCGATTATCATTATTCCGACATGTTGGTGAATACGTTCTGTACATCCTCGTCCTCTTCGATCTTGTCGATGAGTTTCTGTACGGACTCGCGTTGTTCGTCGGTCAACTCCTTCGTATCATTCGGGATACGAACGAACTCCATCGATTGGATCTCAAAACCGTTGTCCTCGAGGTATTTCTGCATGTTAACAGCCTCGTTGAAATCGGAGTAAATGACGATCGTGTTCTCCTCCTCATCCACACCGAGTTCCTCTACGCCGAAGTCAATCAGTTCGAGTTCGAGTTCATCCAGATCGATGCCGTCTTTCATCGTGACCGTGAAGCAGGCCTTGCGGTCAAAGAGGAACTGCAGACTACCCTGCGTACCGAGCGTACCGCCGAACTTGGTGAAGTACGAGCGGATATTTGCTACCGTACGCATGTGGTTGTCGGTGGCTGTCTCCACGAAGATAGCAATACCATGCGGACCGTATCCTTCGTAGTTGATCTCCTTGTAACCCTCCGAGGACTTATCGGTCGCTTTCTTGATGGCGCGATCGATATTATCCTTCGGCATGTTCTCGCGCTTGCACTGTTGGATGAGTGCACGCAGACGAGGGTTGGAGTCGGGATCCGGACCACCCTCACGGGCAGCGATCGTGATTTCTTTTCCTAATTTGGTAAATGTGCGGGACATATGTCCCCATCTTTTTAACTTTGTCGCTTTGCGATATTCAAAAGCTCTTCCCATACTATAATATTGTTTAATTGTTATTCTCGGGAACCGTTACTGTAGCCGTGCTGTCAGCTTGCAGTTCGGCCGGATCGGCATGATCCAGGATCGTCTCGATATGTACCTCCTCGAAATTGATCTTGAATTCAACACGACGGTTCTTCTGACGACCTGCCTTGGTCTTGTTATCGGCGATAGGCATGGTCATACCATAACCGCGAGCAGTCATGCGCGTCGAAGGAACACCCTTGCTGATGAGGTAGTTCATTACCGAGTTAGCACGGTCGTCAGACAGGCGCATGTTATACTCTGCTTTACCTACGTTATCCGTGTGACCCTGTACCTCGATGATATAATTGCTGTTATCGATGAAGGTCTGAGCAATCTTATCCAGCAGCGGGAAGGACTTCTTCTTGATCGTTGCCTTGTTGGTCTCGAACTCGATACCTTGCATTGCTTTCTCCAGCAGTTTACGTACCTCACGTTTAATCTCCGGACAACCCTTGTTGATCTTCACACCCGCTACATGCGGACACTGGTCGATATAATCAGGTACACCGTCGCCGTCGGAGTCTAAGTCACAACCCTTCTCATCGACGAAGCCGATCGCCTCTTTCTTCGTATCCGGGCACTCATCCATATAGTCAGGTACACCGTCGCCGTCGCCGTCCAGCGGACAACCAACGCTGTCCACCTTACCCCAAGCGGCTTCCGGCGTATCCGGACACTGGTCGATATAATCAGGTACACCGTCGCCATCCGTATCCATCGGACAACCAACGCTATCTACCATACCCCAAGCAGCCTCCGGCGTATCCGGACACTGGTCGATATAATCAGGTACACCGTCGCCATCCGTATCCAGCGGACAACCTACGCTGTCCACCTTACCCCAAGCGGCCTCCGGCGTTCCCGGACATTGGTCGATATAATCAGGTACACCGTCACCGTCGGAGTCTTTGTCGCAACCTACGCTATCCACGAAGGCCACTGCCTCAGGCAGGGTGTTCGGACATTGATCCAGGTAATCGGGTACACCGTCATGGTCGCCGTCCAGCGGACAACCTACGCTATCCACTTTGACACCACGCGGGGTGTTCGGACATTGATCCAACTTATTCCATACGCCGTCTTTGTCTTTATCCGGACGGTTCGTACCCCAGCATATCGAGAAGCCCAGCGCTACATTCACCATCTTCGCCTTGTCCGGCAGGATGTATTTGGTAGCACCGTTGATATCGATTCCGGCGTAACTGGTCGGGATATAATCCATCGCGAGGGTCATGTTGATACCGTCATACGGCATGAAACTCAGACCCGCACCGATATTGCTGTATTTACCGTTATTCAGCAGCGAATAGGAGGCTGCGATATTGAACCAACGCGCAGGACGGAAGGAGAAACCGAAGGTCACTTCTTCGTACAGGCGGGCGTTATACAGACGCGTAGCGGATACGACACCGATACCGATACGGTTCTCCCAGAAATTCGCATCCAGACCTACATTCAGGCGACCGGAGATCATCTTGGCATATCCGCCTCCGGCCGGACCCATCATGATCGCTTTGGGCAGGTCCTGCAGGTTACTCAGCGCACTATCCAGTACCATCTGCGGCGAGAAATTGCCGTCCTGATCGCGATAACGCGGATCTGCATAATCGATTACACCCACACCGTTGAAGACGGTATCCACACTCGCCGTATAGGTCTTGGCGTTCGTCCAGTAGATGAAACCCAGATCCACCACAGCTACGCTCAACTGCAGGTTCTTAATCGGCTTGTAAGTGAAACCGAGATCGATAGCTGCTCCGTAACCGTTCGGCTTGAGCATCGATGTGATGCTGCTCGTGTTGAACATCTCTTCCGGCTTGTACTGATTGCCGTCAAAATCATTGATGATATCCACCAAACGACGGTTCTCAAACGCCGGCATCTTCGAGTAATTCATCGGACCGGCCATGCGTACATCCATATTGCCGTACAGGCGCATCGAGTCGGTACTTGCGTCCAGCGCCAAGGTCTTGCTGCGCAGACTCATATCCATCTGACCCAACAGGAACTTGAATTTACCACCGACTGTCCAGTGCTCGTTGATCTGGTGACTGTAACCTACGCCGATCTCCGTATAGGCCGTTGCGCTACCACCCATGCCCGAGAGACTGAAGGTGTTCCATTGGCCCGCATCAAGGTTCGTCATACCGCCGCCTAAAAGGAAGTCAAAAGCCGATTTTGGCATCGTGCCGCCGAACTGTACGCGTTCGTTCAATCCGATCGTCAGGTATCCTTTATCCTTGATACGGAATCCCATGTTGATCAGACCCAGCGACGCTTCGCCTTCCGCCAGGGTCATGCTGCGTAGCACTTTGAGGAAAGCTTGCTTGTCGGCATTCGGGTGAATAGGTAGGATCGTGCGACCCGTCGTCGGGTCCATCATGAAGATGTCGCTTACCGTCAGCGAGTTATTACCGATACTCATTGAGGTCCAACCCAGCGGCGAGAAATTGATGAAGCCGTTGCTGTACGGTTGGAAAGCCGGGTTGATAGTGTGACGCATCGGCGCGTTCTCCAGGAAGTACATCGTCGTTACTTGCTGTGCGCTGATGCTGAGACAGAAGAGAGCCGCAAGGGCTACTAACATTTTTCTTTTCATTGTTTTCATAGCTCAGCCCTCCTTATTTCTTGTTGTTCTCAAAATTCATAAACGCCTCGATCTGGGTCGTGATACCTATGTCGATATACAGACGGCTGTCTTTCTCCAGACGAGCCTTTTTTAGACCCATATCGAACGCATATTGCAATGCATCGTTATCGGCCGATACCTTGTATTCGATGTTCTTGATCTTCTTGATCGTCTCGATCTGCTTCTGGTTCAGGCGCGTGGTGATAATCGTCTTACCCGGGTTATTCTCGTCCGGAACAACATATCCGCCTTGCAGCTTTATGTATTGCGGCGGAGCGATACGAACCGTGTCCTCTAAGAACGGATAGAACTCTTTGGTCGGGTCCTCCGGATCCATGATCGGCTGGTTGTTCTCGTCCATGAAGCGTACCTTACCCTTTAGCGTCAGCGGGATATAGTTGCGTGCCGTCAGGTACAGCGTCACATCGCCCACATGCAGCGAGTCGATGAACTCTACCTGATGGGCAACGGAATCGATATCCACATCCTTCAGGTCCAGATCGGTGATCGTGTCCTGATAATCGATGAACATATTTTTCTCGAACATCAGCGGCAGTGTACAGATCGTGTTGATACGAACATTCGTGTTCGGCGTCACGCGGATCTGCGGCTCATGGTCGCTGTCGAAACTGACATCGAAACTATAGTTCACAAATTTCGGCATCGTGCGGAAGAGGCGCTCGATATCGCCGTCTTTGTCTGTGTTATTGAATACCACGCTGGTTGTAGCCGAGTCACCCAGGTTCGACAGATCGGCCGGCTTTAGATACGGATCCAGATATACCGGCTCACGGTCAGTCGAGCCGTTGAACAACGCATCGACCTGTTGGTCATTGGCGTCAATCACATACAGGTTATTACCGGTGATCTTCATACGACCCGCTATATGCGTGGATATCTGCACTTCGATCTTCGGATCGCTTACCGTCAAACGCGCACGCTTAGCGAACGGATAATCATGCAGGTATTCATCCATATCCACATGTTCATCGGAACGCATATCTTTGGAGGGCATGAAATATCCCCAGATAGCCTTCCAACCGGCATCGGCCAGTTTGATACTGTAATTGAAAGCTGCCGAACTCG
>Ga0310694_10005339_pt1 | contig 12315 bp, 11 predicted proteins | sample 174DNAGHGhighgp2_FD_203884 | JGI IMG/M metagenome (GOLD analysis project Ga0310694, IMG submission 203884) | Sheep rumen microbial communities from Palmerston North, Manawatu-Wanganui, New Zealand - 1742 DNA GHGhigh gp2 (v2) (version 2) | ecosystem: Host-associated > Mammals > Digestive system...
GGAGAAGAAATCCTCGAACGGATCGCTATACTCTACGGTTCTCATCTTCGAGTTCTGCGTGTTCTTAATATATACTACACAGGGTAAAGCCTTTTCGGCAGCGTAGGTCAAGTCGACAGGCTGACCGGCTGGTGCGTTCGAAACAGCAGCCACCAACGGAGTAGATGAATTAGCTGCGCAAGTTTTGTTAAAAGCTGCTACCGAGAAAACAATAGCCACCAAGCAGAGCGCTGGTGTGAGATAATTGACAATCTTTTTCATGTTCTTCTTCATTTTGGATATGATTTGATATTTATTGATTTTTTGAAAATTCTGATGCAAATATAGATGCATTTTTCATAAAACTGACAAAATGACGCATTTATTTGTCGCAATTTAACATATGATTTTTGTGTCTTAACGGCTCTTTGCGATTAACAGTTTAATTTTAAAATATTGACAATTTTAAAACTTGGACATAGTTTTAGTTGCAAATATGCAGTTAGAAAAAAGAAAAAAAGGGACGACCGACGCTTTTTTATGACTTATTTTGTATCTTTGCACACAGAAAGCACTGTTTCGGCGCGTCGCTGGCATCTTCGGATGCGAGAGGAAAGTCCGGGCAGCATAGGGTATCCCACTTCCGAAAATAGAAGCTATTGGTGACAGTAGGTGAGGGCAGAAGAAAATGACCGCCAGTCTTTTTCTAAGACAGGTAAGGGTGAGAAGGTGGTGTAAGAGACCACCAGTCGACGGGTGATCGTCGGGCTGTGTCTGCTGGGAGCTGCAAGTTCATGTATACCACCGTACGAGGGTTGCCCGCCCAAGTCTTTGGCACGGTGGAGGGTAGAACGCTAGAGCCGTAGGGTGACCTGCGGAGTAGATAAATGACGTGCACCGCCTTTAGGGGTGGTACGGAACCCGGCTTATAGAGATAGTGCTTTCTTTTTTAATATGTTATTATGGCAACATTGATTCGTCGCATAGAGCGTTTTATCAGTGAGGATATATGGCAACAACCATCCGCCGAATATTCTCCTGCTCGGCGTGTGCTGTTCCTGTTGGCAAAGAAACTGTATCTTGCCATTCGTTTTTTTACTGCCCGAGGGGTACTGAGTCAGGCGGCAGCGCTGACGTACTCCACACTTCTGGCGATTGTTCCTATTCTGGCTGTTGTCTTTGCGATTGCCCGCGGCTTTGGATATAATAAGTATATTGAGATATGGTTCCGTGAGGCCCTCGCCTCGCAGCCTACTGTGAGCGAAGTCATCATCGGGTTTGTCAACAGTTACCTGGTACATATTAAGAGTGGTGTGTTCCTGGGTGTCGGTTTGATTTTCATGCTCTATACCGTGATGATGCTGGTGAGCAACGTCGAACAGACTTTCAATCATATCTGGCAAGTGAAGAAACCGCGTTCGCTCTTCCGTACCTTTACTGATTACATGGCGATATTTTTCCTGTTTCCCATCCTGATTGTGTTTTCTACGGGATTGTCCATCTTTATGACAGCCATCGCCAATCAGATGCCCGACTTACTGATGATTCGTCCGATGGCGCGCTTGCTCATGGATTTGGTACCTTATGTGCTCATGTCGCTGTTGTTTATTGGGTTGTATGTTTTTATGCCCAACACGCATGTTCAAATCCGTCATGCCGTCATACCTGGTATCCTGGCGGGTGTCGCTATGCAGTGCTTGCAGCTGTTTTATATCCACATTCAGATGTGGTTGAGTAGCTACAATGCTATTTATGGGTCGTTTGCGGCACTTCCCCTATTTATGTTGTGGGTGCAAATATCGTGGACCATCTGTCTGTTTGGTGTCGAACTGTGTTATACCAACCAGAACCTTGACTACTTTGACTATAACACTAAGACGTCTGACATCAGCTATCGCTACCGTCTGATGCTCTATGCGCTCTTGCTTTCAAGGATATGTAAACGTTTTGTGAATGGCGACAAGCCGCTTACTTCCAGTGAATTACGACAACAAACGGGCGTACCCATTCGTATTGTCAATGATTTGATTTATGATATGATTGACGCAGGTTTGTTGATTGAGATTACCTCCGATGAAAAAGGCACGACCTCTACTTATATGCCAGCGATGAGTTTGTCAAATTTGAGTCTTGGCGTGATGCTCGATCGCTTAGAGGCACACGGTCAATGGAAGTTGAATCTGAATGTCAACGACCAGTTCTCTTCAGAATGGGGCAAAGCTGTTGGCGAGCGACAAAATTATCTTCGACAGTTGCGTCAAATTCCGTTGGAAAAGTTGTAAAAACGTGTTCCACATGCAAAAAATGATTGTTTTTGCACAAAAAATGATAATTTTTGGCCATTTTATTATGAATTTCCGAAAAATTGTTTTATATTTGCGGAGTAATCAACTATTTATCTTATAATGGCAAAGTATAATATTACCGAGAAAAAGGAAAAAGAGGCTGTTTATCGCTCTTTGGTGAGTCCTAAACTGATGGACGAATTGAAGGAGAAGATTCTGGGTATCATTGTTATGCAGCAGAAGTACAAGGACAAGGATTACTCAGCCAAGATGCTTGCTCAGGATTTGGGTACGAATACGCGTTATATTTCTGCGGTAGTGAATATGCGTTTCCACATGAATTATACGTCGTTCGTCAATAAGTTCCGTATTGAGGAGGCGATGACAATTCTTCAGGATTGGCGCTACAGAGACCTCGGAATGGAAGAAATCTGTACAATGGTGGGTTTCTCTAATCGTCAGTCTTTCTATGCGGCGTTCTACAAACTGACAGGTATTACTCCTCGCCAGTATCGTTTGCAACACATGAAGAATCCGAAGAAATGAAGTGCTCCTAAACCTAGACTTCTATCCATGCCGGAACACGCTGAAACAGAATTTTTTAGTTATACTGATGAACGTTTTGCCGATATCCAAATGTTGCGATATCGCTTGAACGGCTTTCATCAGTTGTCCTTACGACAGAAGCAGTTGGTGTATGCCCTGTCGCAAGCCACCCTCTATGGTCGGGATATCTCTTTCGACCAGAACGGCCAGTATAATCTGCGTATCCGAAAGATGCTTGAAGCCGTTTATACCGACCCGTCGATCGATCGCACTACTCATGAGTTTGAAGCATTGGAGACATATCTCAAGCGGGTGTGGTTCTCCAACGGCATCTATCATCACTACGGGTGTGAAAAGTTTACACCAGTGTTCTCGGAAGATTATTTACGTAGTTGTGTTTCTATAGTTGATTCACAGCGTCTGCCCCTGAAAGAAGGACAAACGGCAGATGACTTGTGCGACGAGGTGTTCCCTGTCATTTTTGATATTGACGTATTACCTAAGCGCGTGAACAAGGAACAGGGTGTTGATCTGATTAAGAGCTCTGCTTGTCATTTCTATGAGGGCGTTTCTCAGGATGAGGCAGAGCACTATTATGCCGAATTACGGAAACAAGGCGGCGACAGCTGTCCGTCATACGGTCTGAACTCCCGATTGACGAAGGATGCAACCGGCACCCTCACCGAACTGGTATGGTGTGCCAACGGACTCTATGCCAAGGCTATTCGACAAATTGTCTTTTGGCTGGAACAGGCAATGCAGTTCGCAGAGAATGACCAACAGAAGAAGGTGATTCAACTGTTGGTGGAGTATTATCAGACGGGCGACCTCCGTCTTTTCGACGATTATTCCATTGCGTGGCTGCAATGTCTCGATACCCGTATCGACTTCATCAACGGCTTTATTGAGGTTTATGGCGACCCATTAGGTATCAAGGGTACCTGGGAAGGACTGGTGGAGTATGTCGACGAGCAGGCCACTCATCGTACCCAACTAATTAGCGACAATGCCCAGTGGTTTGAGGATCATTCGCCCGTCGATCCTGCCTATCGTAAGCCAGTAGTGAAAGGCGTATCAGCGAAAGTGATCTGTGCAGCAATGCTCGGTGGCGAGGAATACCCTTCTACCGCTATCGGTATCAATCTGCCCAATGCTGACTGGATTAGGACGCAGTATGGTTCGAAGAGTGTCACTATCAGTAATATCACCGATGCCTATAACAAGGCAGCGCACGGTAATGGGTTCAAGGAGGAATTTGTCATTGACCAAGCCACACTCGACCTCATCGACCGTTATGGTGATGTGTGCGACGACCTGCATACCGACCTGCATGAGTGTCTTGGGCACGGTAGCGGACGGATGAAAGTAGGGGTGAGCCCCGATGCTCTGAAGGCTTATGGTAATACTATCGAGGAGGCGAGGGCAGACCTGTTTGGCTTGTATTATATCGCCGACCACAAATTGGTAGAACTCGGACTCTTGCCTAACAATGAGGCGTACAAGGCACATTATTACTCCTATCTGATGAACGGTTTGATGACACAGCTCATCCGTATCACACCAGGTCGTCAGATTGAAGAGGCCCATATGCGCAACCGTGCCCTCATCGCCTATTGGTGTCTGGATCATGGCGATGCTGTGACGCTGACTCAGCTCGACGGTAAGACCTTCGTGCAGGTGAACGACTACCTACAACTGCGCCAGCTCTTTGCCACACTGTTAAAGGAGATACAACGCATCAAGAGCGAGGGCGACTATGAAGCCGCCCGTCAGTTGGTGGAGCGCTATGCCGTCAAGGTCGATGACGACATCCATCGTGAGGTGCTCGAACGCTACCAACGGCTCAACCTGGCTCCCTACAAGGGATTTATCAACCCCGTGCTGACGCCTGTCAGAAATCCACAGGGTGAGATTATAGATATCGACATTGATTATGCTGAGAGCTATAGCCAGCAGATGTTGCGCTATAGTGCTGATTATGCCACATTAATATGATGACCACTGACACACAACAACGCCTGAAGGAGATTAAACAGTCTTTCCGTCTGATGATGGATGGGGCGACAGCGCAATCCATGCGTAACAAAGGTCTCGACTACCACCTGAACTGGGGGGCTTCGCAGGCGATGTTACGTGACAAAGCCGACGAGATAGGGAAGGATCACGACCTCGCCATTGCCTTGTGGAAGGAGGATGTGCGTGAGTGTAAGATACTAGCCACGATGGTGATGCCAGCCGACACAATGGAGGAAGACTTGGTAGATCTGTGGATGGAACAGTTACGGTCGCAGGAAATCGCCGAGCTGGTAAGTTTCAACCTCTGGCAGTACCTGCCGTTCGCTCCAGTGAAGGCCTACGAATGGATTGCTTCCGACGAACCCCTCCGACAGTTGTGCGGCTTCCATGTCCTCTCGCGCCTGTTTATGAACGGACAGGAACCGAATGAGCGGGGTATCAACGAATATCTTGACCAGATGGTGGCTGCCGTACAGAGCACATCGCTTGCCGTACGAAAGGCTGCATTCGCTAGTGCGCAGCATTTTGCTGCTCTCGGTTTAGTGTATCAGCGCTTGGTGGATAGTGCCATGCGAACGATAGAGAGGTAAGAGAAAAATAATATAATCCGTGAGATAGGAAGCAGTAGAAGTAACCTCTTACTATTCACTTCTCACCACAAAAAATAAAGCTATGAGATTAGACGGTAGACGTGAGAGTTCGAATGTAGAGGATCGCCGCAGGATGAGTGGCGGTCAGAAAGCTGGTATCGGTGGCATCGGTGCCATCATCATTGCAGCTTTGCTTGCTTATTTAAGTGGAGGCAACCCCTTGGAAGCTGGTCTTCAGGTTGCTCAGCAACAAATGTCTGCACCCACCGAGACGATAGAGGGCGAGAGCTTCACTGAGGAGGAACAAGCGTTGGCTTCTGACTGTAAGAAGATTCTGGCGAGCACGGAGGATATGTGGCAACAGGTGTTCCAGCAAAACGGGTGGGGCAACTATACGCCGCCTACACTGGTGCTCTTCTCTAACCAGGTCAACTCTGCCTGTGGTGCCGCAAGTGCCGCCGTCGGACCTTTCTATTGCTCTGGCGACCAGAAACTCTATGTCGACCTCTCTTTCTTTACCCAGATGAAACGTCAGTTGGGTGTCGAAGGTAATACCTTTGCCTATGCCTATGTGATTGCGCATGAGATCGGTCATCATATCGAGTATCTCACGGGCGTACTCAACGAGGCGCATCAGGCGATGTCGCAGACGGATAAGACGCGTGCTAACCAGATCAGCGTGCGACTGGAACTGTTGGCCGACTACTATGCTGGTGTATGGGCACATTATGAGGAGGCAGCTAATCACTCTATGGAGTATGGTGATTTAGAGAAAGGTCTCGAACTGGCGAAGGCTATCGGCGACGACTGGCTCCAGAAGAAGGCTCGTGGCAGAGCTACTCCTGAGACGTTCACTCACGGCACCAGCGACCAGCGTAAGCGCTGGCTGAAAGCCGGCTATCAGAGTGGCGACATGTCTGTATCCACCTTCGATATCAGAAATTACAATGACCTGTAGTTTCTGTGTTTGTTGATTATTCGTGATGATAGGGTTCTCCCTTGATGATGGTGCAGGCACGGTAGATCTGCTCAACGAACACAAGACGGACCATTTGGTGGGAAAAGGTCATCGCGGAGAGGGAGATTTGCTCGTTCGCTCGCTGATAGACGGCAGGGGAGAAACCGTAGGGGCCACCGATGACGAAGATTAAGCGTCGTGCGGTGGTTCTTTTCTTTTCCAACCACTGGGCAAAGGCAATACTGCGGAAAGTGGTGCCGTGCTCATCGAGGAGTACTACGGTGTCCGAGGGTTGGAGCTGACGGAGAATCAGCTCACCTTCCTGCGTCTTCTGTTGCTCTTCGGTGAGGTTCTTCGTGTTTTTGAGCTCAGGGATGGTGATGAGCTCAAACGGCATATAATGACCGATGCGTTCCACATAATCGTTGATAGCGGCAATGAAATGTTTGTTGACGGTCTTGCCCACAAGAATCAGTTCTGTCTTCATAAAATTCTCTTTCTGGTGACAAAACTACAAAAAAATCTATGATATTTTGAATTTTTCGTCCTAAAATTTTGCAGAATTCAGAATATGATGTATATTTGCAGCGTCGAAAATCGACAAATCTGATTCTAAACTTTAAATTTAGTTATGATGAAACACAAAATTCATTTCTTTGTGGTGTCAGCCGTAGTGCTGTTGATGACTGCCTGTGACAGTCAGAATGTAACGTCTTTGGATCCGTCCAAGACACGTGAGATTACCTTTTCAATGGAGACCATCCAGCTCAGTGGAAGCACGCCGATGAAGGCGCCTACACGAGCCATTAGTGCGCCTACCTATCTGTTGGTGCTCGACGAACTGAATGGGAGTATTGTAAGTGCGAATACGGTGGAGCGCAGCGTGGATGCCCTCACGCCGTTGACGCTGAACCTGACCTATGGTGATCACACCCTCTATTTTTTGGCCTGTAAGAACAGTTATGCCAGTTTTAACACGACGGATATGACCGTGAGCTGGGATGCCGACCACAAGTTGAACTACGTATGGGTAGCGAAGAAGGTCATCCATGTAGATGAGTCGACGGCTGCGGCAGAGGCCGTTACGTTGGATCTGGCGGTAGCGCAGGTGCAGGTACAGTGCAACGATGCGTTCCCTGCCAATACAGGAAATATGCGCATACAGGCACCTACCGCCTGCTGGACCCTCAACCTGAGGACCTTACAAGGTGTGGCTGGCGAAGTGGTATCAACGGCTAATGCCTCTACTTTTGCAGGTCAAACAGGAATGGCTTTGGCCTTGTTCACCTTCGTGCCTGCCTCAGGAAATATCGGCGACATGACGCTGACCGTCTATAACAACGCCGCCACGCCACAGGCACTCGCCACCCACACGTTGGAGGATGTGCCCGTGAAGTTGGGCTATATAAGCCATTACACCGGTCTGTTCTTCTCGCGCGGCCAGTCGTTCTCTTTCTCCTACGAGAATGACTGGAAGGGGGTAGACGAGTACACCTATTAAACGAGAAATCGACCTTTGACGGAGGGGCTGTCTGTATGTGCGGACAGTCCCATTTTGTTTTTTTACATACTATTTTTGCAGAATTTATGCATATACCGATTATTTTTTGTACTTTTGCACGGAAATTTCAGAAAGCATTTGTTATAACAAGATATTTTTATGAATTTTACATTGTTGATTACCGTCTTATTGACGGCTATTACATTGGTGGTGGCGGCTTACGTCGTAGCCAAGCTGATAGGACCCCGGTCCTACGCGAAGGTGAAGGGTGAGCCGTATGAGAGTGGTATTCCCACCCGAGGCAGCTCGTGGTTGCCGATGTCGGTAGGTTTCTATCTCTTCGCCATCTTGTTCCTCATGTTTGATATAGAAACAGTGTTTCTGTATCCATGGGCAGTGGTAGTGAAGGAGTTTGGCGCCATGGCACTGCTGAGCATCGGCTTCTTCTTGGTTGTTCTGGTATTAGGCTTGGCTTATGCTTGGCGGAAAGGAGACCTGGAATGGAAGTAAAAAAGCCTCACATTAAGAGCATTCCCTACGAGGAGTGGAACGACAACGACTCACTGGAGAAGATTGTCGACGAGCTTCATGAGGGTGGTGTGAATGTGGTGACGGGAACGCTCGACCAGTTGATTAACTGGGGACGTTCGAACTCACTTTGGTCACTGACGTTTGCTACCTCATGCTGTGGTATCGAGTTTATGGCCTGCGGTTGTGCCCGTTACGACTTTGCCCGTTTTGGTTTCGAGGTGACCCGTAACTCTCCCCGTCAGGCCGACCTGATTATGTGTGCCGGTACGATTACCCACAAGATGGCACCGGCGCTGAAACGTCTGTATGACGAGATGGCCGAACCGAAGTACGTCATCGCCGTAGGAGGCTGTGCCATCAGCGGCGGTCCGTTTAAGTCGAGCTATCATGTGGTGAAGGGCATCGAGGAGATTGTGCCCGTCGACGTGTTTATCCCGGGTTGTCCTCCCCGTCCGGAGGCTATCATGTATGGTATGATGCAGTTGCAGCGTAAGGTGAAAATTGAGAAATTCTTCGGTGGCGCTAACCACAAGCAGACGCCCGAGGAGGCTGCACTGGGCGTATCGAATGAGGAACTGACATTCCGCAGCAAGCTGGGCGACCATCGTCGTGAGCCGATGGTGATCACGGAGGTTCCACAGGAGTTTGTTGAAGAGATGAAGGCTGCGACAGCGTCGCAATCAACAGTAAAAGAGGAGGGCAAGGCATGAAGTTAGATTTCTTATCATTCGATTTTGAGAAGTTCGCACAGGAGATGCAGAACTTGAAGGACAAGAAAGGCTTCGACTATCTTGTCACTATCGTTGGCGAGGACTTCGGGGCAGAAGAAGGTCTTGGTTGTGTGTATATCCTTGAGAACACCCAGACGCACGAGCGTTGTTCGGTGAAGATGCTGGCTAAGCAGCAACAGGATATTCCTTATATCCCCACCGTTTCAAATATCTGGCGCGTAGCCGACCTGTTGGAACGCGAGGTCTACGACTTTTATGGTATCGTGTTCCTGGGGCACAAGGATATGCGTCGATTGTTCCTGCGTACAGACTTCGAGGGCTATCCCTTCCGTAAAGACTGGAAGTTCAACGACAAATACACCCTTGAAGACGACGTTGAGCCCGACTACGGACTGGAGTTCTATCTGGACAAGGACGGCAACCTGCAGAGTAAGCAGAACCGATTGTTTGGTGCCGATGACTATGTGATCAATATCGGTCCTCAGCACCCGGCAACCCATGGTGTGCTCCGTCTGCAGACTGTTCTGAATGGTGAAACCGTGAAGCACATTTATCCACACCTGGGCTATATTCACCGTGCCATCGAGAAGATGTGGGAAGGTATGACCTATCCACAGACGTTGGCGCTGACCGATCGTCTGAACTATCTGGGAGCCATGCAGCACCGTCATGCGCTGGTGGGTGTCATCGAGGAAGGTATGGGTGTTGAACTCACCGACCGTATCAAGTACATCCGTACCATCATGGACGAGCTGCAGCGTCTCGACTCCCACCTGTTGTACACCTCATGTGTGGCTCAGGACCTTGGCGCACTCACCGGTATGCTCTATGGTATGCGCGACCGTGAGCATGTGTTGAACATCATGGAGGAGACCACTGGTGGGCGCCTGATACAGAACTACTACCGTATCGGAGGTCTGCAGGACGATATCGATCCTAACTTCGTGAAGAACTGCAAGGACCTGATCAAGTATCTGCGTCCTACCATCCAGGAGTATATGGATGTGTTTGGTGATAATGTCATCACCCACAACCGCTTGGAGAACTGCGGTCCGATGAGTCTTGAGAATTGTATCAACTATGCCGTTACCGGTCCTGCCGGACGTGCTTCGGGTTGGAAGAACGATGTGCGCAAGAACCACCCCTACGATATGTACGATAAGGTAGAGTGGGAGCAGTGCACGCTGACCGGTTGCGACTCTATGGACCGCTATCTCGTTCATATCAATGAGATGTACCAGAGTCTGAACATCATCGAACAGCTCATCGACAACATCCCAGAGGGCGACTTCTACGTGAAGCAGAAGCCTATCATCAAGGTGCCCGAGGGACAGTGGTACTACTCTGTTGAGGGTGTGGCTGGTGAGTTTGGTGTGTATCTCGACTCTCGTGGCGACAAGAGTCCGTACCGCATGAAGATGCGTCCGATGGGGCTCTCGTTGGTAGGTGCCTTCGACCCGATGTTGCGTGGTCAGAAGATTGCCGACCTGATTGCTACCTGTGCCGCTATCGACGTGGTTATTCCCGATATTGACCGTTAGTCGAAAAATTGAAGAATTCAAGAATTGAAGGATTGAAGAGTTCAAGAATTGAAAAAATGAAAGATTGAAGTAATTATGTTCGACTTTTCTATTATAACACAATGGTTCGACGCTCTCCTGAGAGAGACCTTAGGTCTTGGAGATTTCCTGTCGATATTGATTGAGTGCGTGCTGGTGGGTACCGGTATCCTAGTAGGATATGCCCTCATCGCGTGCGTGCTGATATTTATGGAGCGTAAGGTGTGTGCCTACTTCCAGTGCCGTCTGGGCCCGATGCGAGTAGGCTACTGGGGATTGCTGCAGGTATTTGCCGATGTGCTGAAGATGCTCATCAAGGAGATTTTCTTCGTGGATCGTGCCGATAAGCTGCTATATGCCATCGCTCCACTCTTGGTGATTATCGGTAGTGTGGGCGCTTTCTCGTTCCTTCCTTGGAACAATGGTGCCACCGTGCTCGACTTCAACGTAGGTGTGTTCCTGCTCACCGCCATCTCGTCGATAGGTGTGGTAGGTATCTTCCTCGCTGGTTGGGGTTCTAACAACAAGTACTCTGTGGTTTCGGCCATGCGTGGTGCGGTGCAGATGATTTCTTACGAGATGTCACTCTGTCTCTGTCTGATTACCGCTGTGATTCTGACAGGAACGATGCAGATGAGTGGTATCGTCGAGGCTCAGACAGGCCCTTGGAAGTGGTTGATTTTCCAGGGACATATTCCTGCGCTGATCGCCTTCTTCATCTTCCTTATCGCAGGTAATGCCGAGGCCAACCGCGGCCCGTTTGATATGGCGGAGGCTGAGAGTGAGTTGACTGCAGGTCATCATACCGAGTATTCAGGTATGGGCTTCGGCTTCTTCTACCTCGCCGAGTTCCTCAACCTCTTCATCATCGCCGGTATCGCTGCAACGGTATTCCTTGGGGGATGGGCTCCCGTGAATATCGGTGTGGAGGCTTTCGACGCTGTGATGAACTACATCCCTGGTATCGTATGGTTCATGGGTAAGACCTTCTTCCTTGTATGGATCTTGATGTGGGTAAAGTGGACGTTCCCCCGTCTGCGTATCGACCAGATCCTGAAGCTGGAGTGGAAATACCTGATGCCGCTCGGACTTATCAATCTGGTACTGATGACGATTGTGGTGGCGCTGGGACTATATATATAATAATGGTGTACTAGAAAATCTAGATATTCTAGAAAATCTAGAAATTCTAGAAAAAAATGAAGAAAATGGAAGAAAACAAAACATATTTCGGAGAAATCGGGCACGGCCTGAAGACTTTAGCCATTGGTATGAAGACCACCTGGAAGGAATACTTCAAGGACTTCTTCACCAACAAGTCGACAGAGCAGTACCCCGAGAACCGCAAGACCACACTCCACGTGGCGAAGCGTCATCGCGGTCGTTTGGTGTTCAAGCGCAACGAGGACGGCAGCTACAAGTGTACGGCTTGCACATTATGTGAGAAGTCTTGTCCCAACGGAACCATCCGAATCACCAGTCATATGGAAGAGGATCCTGAGACAGGCAAGAAAAAGAAGGTGCTCGACGATTATCAGTACGACTTAGGCGACTGTATGTTCTGTCAGTTGTGTACGAACGCCTGTAATTTCGACGCCATCGAGTTTACGAACGATTTC
>Ga0310694_10005340_pt1 | contig 12315 bp, 6 predicted proteins | sample 174DNAGHGhighgp2_FD_203884 | JGI IMG/M metagenome (GOLD analysis project Ga0310694, IMG submission 203884) | Sheep rumen microbial communities from Palmerston North, Manawatu-Wanganui, New Zealand - 1742 DNA GHGhigh gp2 (v2) (version 2) | ecosystem: Host-associated > Mammals > Digestive system >...
CATCATTGACTGGGAAAACATGCAGGACACCTACGACTGGTCAGACGGACACGTTGCCAACAAACAGGACAGTGCCGTAGCCAACCTGATGCACTATTGCGGACAGTCCGTGAAAATGCACTACGGGCCCTCATCCGGTGCCAACTTCAGTGCCGAAGCCTACACCACCTACTTCGGATTCGACAAAAGCTGCTTCGTCGGCGAGCGTTACGACTACAGCATCGACGACTGGTTCGACATGCTCTACAACGAGATTGAGCAGGGCTACCCCGTGCTCTTCTCCGGCTTCTCCTCGGGCGGAGGCCACGCCTTCGTGCTCGACGGCTTCGACGGCGAAAACCTCTTCCACCTCAACTGGGGCTGGGGAGGCGGCAGCAACGGATGGTTCCTCGTCGGAATCCTCAACCCCGGCGACAACAGCGGCATCGGAGCAAGCAGCAGCAGCGACGGCTACAGCATGAGCCAAGGCGCCCTCTTCAGCCTTCGTACTCCCGACAATCCCCAGGAAGAGCCATATCTCTCCATTAGCGAAGTGTCGATCGTGAGCAATACAAGCATTAAGGCCAACTTCACGAACAAGACAGGGTCAAGCGGCAGATTCCACACCGGCATCGTAATGCTTGGCGAGGACGGTTCGCTCGAACTTGTCGGAAACGCACAGACAAACAGCGTAACCAAGGAAAACTCCGTGGTAAAGACTTTCGCCATCAAGAACAAACTGCCTGAAGGAACATACAGGCTGTCACCGGCGAGCAAGTCAACGAAGAGCGATGTATGGCATACGAAATTTGATATGCAGAACCAATACATCGAGGCAGTGGTTGACAGCCTCGGCGCACTTGACCTTCACTTTAACACCCCCACGTATGAAGACATCTGCATCGACACCATCGTTTTCCCCGGCACTCGCATCGTAGGACAAAACCAAGAGGTGAAGGTGACGTTCCGCAACAACGGAGCCGAATACTTCAAGACGGTTTATCTCTTTGCAAGCAAGACGAACACAAAGGTCTATACGGAAAGCAAGTCGATGGTTGCCGTCCGCTCGGGCGAGACAACCGATGTCTCATATTTCTTCAAGCCGGAAGAGACAGGCACTTACCACCTTTGGTTCTGCACTGACGACAAAGGAAGCAACGTGATGGGGCAGGGGACGATGGAGGTCGTTACAGAGGCAGAGGCCGTCAAAGCCAACCTTGCCATCACCTCCTACACCATTTCAAATGGCAGCGGCGAAATCGCATACGGAAACCGTCTTGTGGGCAAGGCCACCGTCAAGAACAATGCCAAGGTGGATTACCACGGAGGCGTCCGCCTGCAGATATGGAGTCAGGAGAAAGGGAGCAACACGGCATACAGCGGTTCAAGCCATACATATTATGTAGATATTCCTGCAGGAAGGACCACTAACATCGAATTTACATTCGAGAATCTCAACACGGGTTATTATTACCGCATGAAGGCCATGTACTCCAGCCAAGACGGAACGCTGACCGGCGGCGGCATCTGGGATCACAGGTGGGAGATAAAGTCTGGCGTGCTGACTTGGAAGAATGACGGCACCATCGCCGGCATGGCATACCGCTCTTCTATGACAATGGCATCAGCCATCTGCGGCCTTTATGCCGACTGCGGCAAGATCAACCGCATTATGCCTAGCAAGAACCCCAACACCATCTATGCCTTTGCCCCCGAAATGGAGGTGCCAAGCAGCCTCGACACTTGCAATGTGGTGAGCGGCAGCCATGCAAGTCGCATCGCACTGGTTAACGATAAGGCATACTACGTTCCCGTAAACTTCGAGGCCGACACCGCATCCTTCACCTTCACATTCCCCGAGACAGAAGCCGGCACTGGCTGGCACGCCTTCACCCTGCCGTTCAGAGCCGATTCCATCTTCGTGGACGATGAGTATGTCTCTCTCGACGACTCTCTCAACCACTTCCTGATATACGAGTACGCTGCTCAGGGCGATTATGGCAACGTCATCTTTGCGCCGGTCAAAGAGCTTCGTGCAGAGACGCCCTACATCATTGCGGGCGACGAGAGCATGGCCGGACGTTCCGTCGTCTTTCGCTCGCTAGGTGTTCCCTTCTTCAAGACGGGTTCCAGCAAGATGGTCGTCACATCGCCCGAATATAAGTTCCATGGCTTCACGCTAACCTCCAAATACAAAGACTGCTATGTGCTGAATGCCGACGGAACAGCCTTTGAGTATGTCACGACAACCACGGCGTTGACCGCCCTCACCTCCTACTTCACGACCACACTGTCCCAGGAAGAGCGGCTGCCGAGCATCGTGCTTCCCGCACCGTCTTTCTATGAAGACCCGACTTCTATTCGGAATACAATGTCCAGCGTTGAAGGCGATGGCGTTGTCTATGACTTGAGCGGTCGCAGAATAGCAAACGACGAATGGAAGAATGGACATTTGCCAAGGGGTATTTACATTGTGAACGGGAAAAAAGTGCTGAAATAAAGCCCTTTCCGTTTCGTGATAAAAGTGTCAGCGTGTCTCGTCCAAAAACGAGGCACGCTGTCTTTGTAAACGCGGCACGCTGTGTCGGCAATCGCGGCACGGTGTGTCGGCAATCGCGGCACGGTGCGTTTGACATCGCGGCACGGTGCGTTGAAAAACGGCTACTGCCCGATGACGATACGAAGGTCGGGATATTGTGTCCGTTGCCGAAGCCAATCCTGCATGAGCGTGAAGTTTTCCTTCTGCAAAGGCTGTTCAAGACAAACGACGGCGATGTGCTCTTCGGCCTTTGTGACGGTGGAATCCGCGCGACTTGCCACTGAGCCTCTTGCCATGCTCAACGATGTGACCTGCGGGAAGAGCAGTTGAAGTTCTGGCAGCACCTCGGCCGCAAGCTCTTCCGGCTCTTGATAGACCGCCAGCCTCTGCTCCGCGCGATGCATGTTCGCCTCTGCCAGTGCCAGCATCTCTGCGTTCATCTCCTTCTCACGGCTCAGCTTGCCAGCGAGCGACTGCACTTCGCCCTTCCATGCTTGTGAGCTTGCCTGCACAATTTGCAGCGTCGAGCCGTCGAGTTTATAGGCAGGAAGCTTGGCTCTCGCCTCGGCAATCCGCGTGGAATCGACTTCCTCGCCGAACAGCATGACGCGGAAGGTGCGCTGCCCGAAGTCAATGGAGCGGTCGATGACTTGTGCGTCGGAAAAGTCCAATGCCCCGTGAATGAACTCGTCCACTCGCTTCTCGTAGATGGTCTTCTGCACGATGCGGACGGTGAGGAAGAGGCTTGGCACGATGGTGAGCAAGGCGATGGTGGTAATGTATCGATGCACCTGCTTCTCCCTGCGCTTGTCTATCATCGTCTGTTTGTGGAAGCGCAGGATGAATGCAACGCCGACAAAGGTGCTGAGGGCAATGAAGATGGAGTTGATGAGGTAGAGGTAGAGTGCTCCTGCGGCATAGAACCAGTTGGCGGTTGCAAGTCCGAATCCCACGGTGCAGAGCGGCGGCATGAGTGCCGTAGCGATGGCCACGCCCGGAATGACGTTGCCCGTCCGCTGGCTCTTGCTGCTCAGTGCTATGATGCCTGCAAGTCCGCCGCAGATGGCAATGCCCACGTCGTAGATGGTAGGCGAGGTGCGTGCCAAAAGTTCCGACTGTGCCTCGTCGATAGGCGTCAGCAGGAAATAGATTGTGGCGGTGATGATGCTCAGGATTGTTGCAATCAGATAACTGCGGAAGGCGCGTTTGAGCAGGGTGAAGTCATAGACGCCCACGCCAAGCCCCATGCCGATGATGGGTCCCATGATGGGTGAGATGAGCATCGCACCGATGACGACAGCCGTACTGTTCGTGTTCAAACCGAGCGATGCCACAAAGATGGCGAGCACCAGAATCCAGAGCTTTGCCCCCTGGAAACCGACGCCTTCCTCGATGCCGGCAATGGTTTCCGCTTCCGGAGCCTTGTCGTGCCCCATGTTGACAAGCCTGCGAAGGCGGTTGGCCAGCGAGAGATTCTCTTCTTTCATCCTTTGCGTTCTACTTCTTCATTAAGAAAGACGGCCGCTCCTGCGATAAACCGCCGCTTATGTGCAAAGTTACGACAATTATCAAGATTAAGGAGTAAGGATTGATGATTATTTTGCATAAACGCACGATAAAGTACTTTTTTTGCCGAAGCATGCTGTCTGTTTTGGATTTTTGCCGTATCTTTGTCCTTTGTAACCTCTAAACACTAACGACAAAAGAATTATGAGTTACGAACCGATTAACGAGGAGGAGAAGAAAAGCCTCAACTTCATAGAGCAGAAAGTAGAGAAGGACCTGGCGGAGGGCCGCAACGGAGGACGCATCCAGACGCGCTTCCCGCCCGAACCCAACGGCTATCTCCACATCGGACACGCCAAGGCGATTGCCCTCGACTTCGGCATCGCCAAGCAATACGGCGGCAAGTGCAACCTCCGCTTCGACGACACGAACCCTACAAAGGAGGACACCGAGTACATCGAGAGCATAGAGCACGACATCAGGTGGCTGGGCTTCCAGTGGGACAACGTGTATTACGCAAGCGATTACTTCCAGGAGCTTTGGGACTTTGCCGAGTGGCTCATCATGCAGGGACGCGCCTACGTTGACGAACAGAGCGCGGAGGTCATTGCACAGCAGAAGGGTACGACCACAAAGGCTGGCACCAACAGCCCCTTCCGCGACCGTCCCGCAGAGGAGAGCCTCCGTCTCTTCCGCTTCATGAACAGCGGTGAGGCAGAACCCGGAACGTATGTCCTCCGTGCGAAGATCGATATGGCTCACCCCAATATGCTCTTCCGCGACCCACTGCTCTACCGCGTGATGAACATCCCCCACATTCGTACAGGCAACAAGTGGAACGCCTATCCGATGTACGACTTCACCCACGGGCAGAGCGACTACCTGGAGGGCGTCACCCACAGCCTTTGCACACTTGAGTTCGTGGAGCACCGTCCCCTCTATGACCTCTTTGTCACTTGGATGAAGGAGTACAAGGGAGAGACGGACAACATTGAGGATAATCGTCCTCGCCAAACGGAGTTCAACAAGCTGAACCTCAGCTATACACTGATGAGCAAGCGCAACCTGCTGGCTCTCGTCAAGGAGGGATTGGTCAGCGGCTGGGACGACCCGCGTATGCCGACCATCTGCGGCTTCCGTCGTCGCGGATACAGTCCCGAGAGCATCCGTGGCTTCATCCGTAAGATTGGCTACACCACCTTCGATGCCCTCAATGAGATGGCGCTCCTGGAGAGTGCCGTCCGCGAAGACCTCAACAGCCGCGCCATCCGTGTCAGCGCTGTGCTCAACCCCGTCAAGGTCGTCATCACGAACTATCCCGAAGGTCAGACGGAGCAGCTCACCGCTGTCAACAATCCCGAGAATGAGGCTGACGGCACGCACGAAGTGACCTTCGGCCGCGAGATCTGGATTGAGCGTGAAGACTTCCAGGAAGAGGCGGAGAAGAAGTTCATGCGCCTTGCCCCCGGTAAGGAAGTGCGCCTGAAGAACGCATATATAATAATGTGTACCGGCTGCACGAAGGATGCCGACGGAAACATCACGGAGATTCAGTGTACTTACGACCCCGAGACACGTAGCGGACTGCCCGGAGCCGACCGCAAGATCAAGGGAAAGACGCTGCACTGGGTAAGCTGCCAGCACGCCGTCAAGGCAGAAGTGCGCCTCTACGACCGCCTCTGGAAGGTGGAGAACCCAAGGGACGAACTCGCTGCTATCCGCGAAGCGCAGGATTGCGACGCGGTGACCGCCATGAAGCAAATCATCAATCCCGACTGTCTGACCGTCCTCAAGGACTGCTACGTCGAGGAGTTCGCCACGACCATGAAGCCCCTGAGCTACCTCCAGTTCCAGCGCATCGGCTACTTCAACGTGGATACCGACAGCACGCCCCAGCATCCTGTCTTCAACAAGACCGTCGGCCTGAAGGACACCTGGGCGAAGAAATGAGCAAACGACAAGTGCTTAAGTCGCAATCTGGTTATTCGCGGTAAGAGGAGTTCAATCCGTTTTATCTGTTCACCCCGTTGTCTTGAATCGGGAAAGCTTTATCAGAAAAGGACGGCACCACTGGCTTGTTGGATGGTCAGCTTCACGAGACCTTTCTTGTCGGCTTTCAGGGGTTGCTGCTCTTCGTCGGTGATGAGGTTCTTGACGTTGTAGCCGTTGATGTCGAGCGACAGGTTGAGCGGCTCTTTCTGTGCGTTGAGGGCTGCGATATACCATTGTTCACCATGCCTGCGAGCCAAGACGACATAACGCCCGGGGTAGCCGTCGATGAATCGCGTCTCGTCCCATGTGGTGGGAACCTGCTTCATAAAGTCAATCTCGAACTGCGGCTGCTCTGTGAGGTTGCGGGGCGTGAGGGCGAAGTTCTGGCCGCTCGACTGGAAGACGATGGCTGTGGCAAGTTCGAAGGCATCGGTCGTGCGGCGGGTGTTGCCTTTGCCCGGTTCCTTGTGGAGGCGTTTCTGAAGGACTGTGCCGCCGTATTCCATAGAGGCTGTCGTGTTGCGGACGAAGGGATGGAGGCAAGCGTGGCGTGCCTCCATGTCGCAGAAGCCTTGGCTGAAATAGAGGTTCTCGCTGGCAAGGACGGCTTCGGAGCTGCAATAGTTGGGGTACATCCTTTCCCAACCGCGAGGCAGGGTGCAACCATGGAAGATGACCTGTATGCCATAGTCGTTGGCATCGGAGAGGATGCCTTCGTAGAGGCGCATTGTCTCCTGCTTGTCTCCTGCAAAGAAATCCACCTTGATGCCAGCCACTCCGCCGTCGTGCAGCCACTTCATCTCTTTCTTGCGGACGATGGGGTTGTGCATACACTGACGAGCACACTGCGGGGCATCGTTCCATCCGCCGTTGCTGTTGTACCAAACCCACGGACGGACGCCTTTCTGCTTGCAGTAGGCAAAGAGCCTCTCCATGCCTTCGCGACCTATATGCTCGAACCAACCGCCATCTATCAGACAACCTTCCCAACCGAGCGAAGCGGCAAGGTCGATGAACTTCACCTGGTCGTCGTAGTTGATGCTTGCGTCTTGCCATAGAATCCACGACCATGTGTTGCGCGAGCCTTCATAGTCGGTGGAGGGTTCGTACAGAGGTTCCACGACATCCCATTGGATAGTCGTCTCGACGATGGGCTTCAACGTGGAGCCGAAGGTAATGGTGCGCCAAGGCGTGAAGCCTGTCGTGTCATCATAGGGATTGGTCTTGCTGTTGCCAAGGCCAAGTTGTGCGCCTGTGCTGCCGAAGCCGATGTTCTCGCCCTCCATGGGGAAGGCGATGGTGAAGAGGCCGTCGGGCGTGGCATCGCTGAGGTGGCTGCCGCAGTAGTTGCTGCTGACGCCTGTCTCGGAGATAAGTAGCCAGCCTTTGTCTCCTTCATGGAAGAGGCACGGGAAGGTCCAGCCTTGCCCGTAATTGCTGCGGGTGGTAATGGGCTCGTCCCAGATGTAACCTTCTTCATAGCTGGGCTTCGTGCGTTTCCATCCAATCATCGGATTGCTCTGCGGACAGATGAAAGCCGTGGCATCGGTGGGCAGACGGAAGCCTGATGCCTCGCCTGTGACTACGATGGAGCCCGTTTCGCCGCCTTGCAGGAAGTGGTAGTTGTAGGCGATGTTGTCGTTGAAGACGGCAAACTGCACGCGCATCATCACGCCATTCCTCTTCGATTCGGGTGTCGTGAAGGTAAGTCCAAGGCGGTTTTCCTCGTGGTTAATCTCGCTTTGCTTGCCTCCGCGCAGGCGGTAGCTGTGCCTGACAGTGCCTTTCGGGTAAAGTGTTTCCACAAGCGTAAGTCCTTTGCTGAAGTCTGCCACGTTGGTATAGACACCGAGAGGCGAGTCGAGAAGCATAGGCACGTCGAGGGTGTCGGGCACTGCACCCCTTTTCTTTGCTTTCACAAGCTTGCGGTAGCCTGCAGAATAGGTGAGGCGCCCGTCGGCAAGCTTCACGTTGAGATAAGTCATGCCGTCTGGCGAAACAATCCTAAAGTCCTCTGCCTTCATGCAAAGAGACGGGATGAGCAAAAGGGACAACAAAGCCCACTTTGCTTTTGACATTTTGTGATTTAACATAGTTCTATAATTAAATTAAGTTTGTACTCAATAGTCCTTTATGTAAACGACAGATTAAACGGACAGAACGGAATTATGCTTTGTTACTTTTTAATCTGTGCAATTTAATGTATTAAGTGGATCAGATATTTGAAGTATCAGTTTCATCCGTTAAATCCGTTGTTTTTATTATATGCTTTGCGGTCGAGTTTGCCGTTGTATGTACGTTTGATGGCATCTGCGGCCTCGTAGAGTAGGGGAATCTTGTAGCTCTCGATACGTCCTTTCAGGAAGTTGGCAATGTCCTCGGGCTTCACTGTCTGTCCTGCCTTTGGGACATAAAGCAGCTTTGAAACCGTGCCGAGGACGATGTGCGGGGCAGGGATGCAGATGCAATCCTCGATGAGGTCGAAGGCATTCGCAGCGTCCTCCACATCCGAGGGGTGTACCTTGTAGCCGCCCACATTGATGACATCGTCCCGCCGTCCCTGCAAGTGCAGCATCCCATTCTTGCCGAGATGGCCGATGTCGGAGGTAAAGACCTCACCTTCCCGAAGGACTTGTGCAGTCGCTTCGGGTGCGCCCACATATCCCGACATGATGGTATTGCCCGAGCAGATCACTCTGCCGTCCTCACCGATGCGTACCGAAGAATGCTTCATCGGCTTACCCACAAGGCCAGGCTCACAGCCGTACTTGCTGAACTCGTAGCTACAGACGATGCCCGTCTCTGTAGAAGCATAGGTGTTGAAAAGGCGGGAGTGGGGAAGAAGCCGGCAAAGCAGCTCCATATCATGCTGGGAGATGGGAGCGGCACCTGTTTCGATGAAGTCAATCTTCTCGCTGACGGCCGCCAATTCTCTTGAGGCTATTTGCAACAACATCCTGATGCTCGATGGCACGAGGAAGGTGGCAAACTTCGGGAAAGGCAGCGTGAAGATGGAGAAGAAGGCGTTCATATCCTTGAGGCTCTCTAATATATATAATGTAGCACCTGACATCAGCGTCGGGTATATCTTGGAGAGGCTGCCGAGATGGTTCAGCGGCCCGCAGATGATGAAGAGCAAATCGGACGTGAAGCCAAGGCGGTCAATCAGGTTTTCCGCATTGGCTGTCCATGTCTCGCTCGACAGCATGACACCTTTCGCATCGCCCGTCGTGCCAGTGGTATAGAGAACATCCGATTTGACGATTTGACGATTTGACAATTTGAGTTCGTCCCAGATTATCTTCTGCCGTTCCTTGGGCGTTGATGCTTCCAAGGGAACACAGACAGCTCCGCAGAGGTGGACGGCGCAATAGGTCACGATGAAGTCGGCATCCTGCGTAGCTGTGAAGACGTATGGCTGGCCTTTCTGGAGGTTCAGCTGCTTTGCCCTCTCCTGAACACGCTTGTATAGAGACGCATAAGAGAGTGTCTCATTGCCAGAAATGATGGCTGCCTTTTCGGGTGTGAGTTTGGCAAAATGTTCTATACGTTCTTCTAAAGTCATTGCTTCGCAAGCTTTTCTTCCACCATCTTGACGATGGAGTCGATGTTCCTTAGGTTCCTCGGCGTTGCGTCCCTTGCTTCGAGTTCGATGCCGTACTCTTCGGAGAGGAGCATCAGGATGGTTGTCACGCCCAGCGAATCAAGCTCGCTGAACAGGAAGTCCGACTCGAGGTTCACCATTGGGAGCGCATCGCTCAAGAGTTCAATGATACGTTCTTTCATAGTTCTTTTGTTTTTTCATCATCCACTTGAACAGCAGAGGCGGTATGAGATATGCCATGAGGACGACGGAGGACATACCTATGATGGTCACTTCTGCCAGGGAATGCAGGGCGGGATGTTTGGCAAAGATGAGTGTGCCAATGCCGATGAACATTATCAGGGCAGAGAGGATGATGCTTCTCTTATAGGGGGCAAGGAAGGGACGCCCGTGGACGTATTCCGAGACGCAGCCCTCGGTCATAAAGATGGTATAGTCGTCGCCTTGACCGAAAATGAAGGTCGCAAGGATGATGTTGACGATGTTGAACTTGATGCCGAGCAGCGACATGATGCCCAGAATCCATATCCAGCTGACGGCCATCGGAATGAACGAGATGATGGCGAGTTTGATGCTTCGGAACGAAAGCCAGAGGAAGAAGAAGACAACAGAAGAGCAAGCCCAGCCGATATAGTTGAAGTCATCGGAAAGCGCGTTTGCCACGGACGAATGGAGCGAGGCAATGTTGAAGGCATCGGGCAAAGTCTCCTTTATTCGCCCTACGTCTTCTTTCCTGACGGTAAGCACTTCGGCTATCGTGGAGCTTCCTTTCGTTCCTGCCTGCGAGACATTCCCGGCAAAGGCTTGTGAAGTCAGGGGCAGGAAATAGTCGAATGGTTGGGCAGAATGTTCTGTCCCGATGATGTCGGCGAAGTCAGCAAAGGCATCTTCAGAGAAGCCGTGCCTCTCGGCGGCTGCATTGAGGTCATTGAGGAGTAGTGGATGTCTCGCAAGCCATTCGTGCCATTGCCCGATTCTCTCCGATTGCTTATGCCTTGAAGGCAGGAAGCGGCTCACACCTTTATGCCCTGCAATCAGTCCTTCGCTTATAAGAGAATCAATGGCGGCCTGTCGGGATTCGGAGCAGGAAAGCGCCTCGTCGAAACTTGCGGCAGACGAAAGGAGGTAGAGAGAGACATTGCCTTCCGAGTCGTCCCCTTCGAAAAGCTTCTCGAAATAAGTCATATCATCCTTTTGCTCTGCGGTCATGTAGTTGATGTGCGACACGTCGGAATCAAACTCCGTGGAAAGGCTGAAGTAGCCGAAAACAAATGTAAGCACGGCAACCAGGCATATAAGCCACTTCTTCCTCTCAATCTGAACAGACGCAAGGCGGGTCAAGAGGTCTGGAGACCCTCTCCAAACCTCCCCTTCTATGGGGAGGCTTTCTTTTATTCTCCCCTTAGAGGGGGAGTTAGAGGAGGTCTTGAAGTGTGGCAGCCATACAAGTACGAAGAGAATCGTGCCCACGAGAAGGAAGGAGGCAAACAATCCGAGGTCGCGCAAGGCAATGGATTTGAGCGGCACAAGGGCGAGGAAGGCTCCGACGGTCGTAATGTTGCCCACAAGAAGCGGGAGCGTTATCTCGCGAAGAGCTTGCCGTATGTCGGTTTGGTGCTGGACATGACTGATAAGATGCAACGGATAGTTCACGGCAATGCCGATGATAATGCTCGAGATGCCAACGACAATCATCGAGACGCTGTCGTGTACCAATGCCATTCCGCCAAGTGCGAAGAGCCAGCCCCAAAGGACGGACAGTGCAATGAGAACGATGCTCTTTATCTTGCGGAAGGCATAAAGCAGCAGGGCCATGATAAGAACGGCAGCCAATGCCACAGCCAGTATGCTGTCGTGCATAATCTGACGGGCATTCCCTACGGCAATCTGCGGCCCGCCGATGACGTGAGCCTTTATCTCCGGGAAGTCCGCCTGCATCGTCTTGATGCCCTCCTCAAGCAAAGAGATCAGTTGTGCATTCCTTTTTGTTTCGCTGCTGCCGAAGGGCGAGGAGAGCATCACGATGGCTCGCTTCATGTCGGGCGTGAAGATGTAGCCGTCGTACATCTCGAATCGCATTTGCCGTTGCGACAGCTGAAGCTCTTCCAAGGCCGGGACAAAGAGGCCGAGCGGGTCGCGCCCGATGTTTTGGCTGATGATGTCGCCCGAAGGAAACATCAAGGCATTCAGGTCGTCTTCGAGCTTCTCGTCGATGAAGCCGGGCAAAGCCAGCAGGCTGTCCATCCGCTTGTAGTCGTCCTCTTTGAGGAAAAGAGGGATGTTCTGATAGATGAAGTCCATTGTCTCTGAGAGGCTTTCGAGGTCGAAGGTCGCTTGCATATCGCGGCACCAGCCGGCTGTATCACTTTCCTCAACAGCATTGGCGAAGGCTTCTATCGCTCTCGTCGTTTGCTCCGCATTGTCTTGATTCTCGAAGATGACATAGAGACGGTTCATGCCCGAGATGTCTTGATAGATGGCCATCCTATGCCTGTCTGTGTCGCTCAAGGGCAGGAAGTCCTGAATGTCTTCCTTATAGGAGAGATGCAGGATGAATGTCAGCATGACCAGCGTGATGCAGACGAGCGATGCCCAACGGACAGCGGCGTGCCTGCGGAGGAAGTCATATAATCTGCTAATCATCATTTATCCTTTACCATTTATTCTCCCTAAAGGGGGTTAGGGAATCTCTTTA
>Ga0310694_10005341_pt1 | contig 12313 bp, 12 predicted proteins | sample 174DNAGHGhighgp2_FD_203884 | JGI IMG/M metagenome (GOLD analysis project Ga0310694, IMG submission 203884) | Sheep rumen microbial communities from Palmerston North, Manawatu-Wanganui, New Zealand - 1742 DNA GHGhigh gp2 (v2) (version 2) | ecosystem: Host-associated > Mammals > Digestive system...
CATGTAGATGCTCTGATGCCCGCCGATCGAGAGCCCGGCGACGGCACGGTGCGCTTTGTCGGGAATGGTACGGTATGTCCGGTCGATGAGGGCCACGACATCGTTCATGAACGCCCATTCGGCCTTTCCGTCCACTTCGAAAATGGACTCGAAGGCATCCTTGAAGCGCCCGCCTTCGTAATCGGCTTCGTCGTTGTACTGGTTGAGGTTGGGCATCACGATGATGCAGGGGACGGCCCGGCCTTCGCGCCAGAGCTTGTCGGCGGTCTCGTAAACCTTTCCGAAGCGAATCCAGGAGGTTTCGTAGCCGCGGGCGCCGTGCAGCAGGTACAGCACCGGATACCGCCTGTCGGTTGAGTAATAGTCTGCGGGCAGGTACACGATGAGCCTGCGGTTCTCAGGGCCGGTGACGCTGCAGGGCTGCACCAGCTCTTCCACCAGGTTCTGCGGGATGTATTCATCACTTCTGATGGCCGGTCCCGGGAGGTAACGCTCCGACGCGCGGTTGCGTACGACACCGCAGGAAGCCATAGTCAAAAGCAGTAAAGGCAGCAGGAAACGAATCTTCATCGCAAGAAAAAGCCGGGCTCCATCAGAGTCTGGCTTTAAAAGGATTTGTGTGTAAATTACTCAGCCTCAGGAGCCATTGTGGTGTAAACGTTGGTCACATCCTCGTCGTCTTCGAGGAGGCCGGTCAGTTTCTCCAGAGTGGCGCGCTGTTCGGCGGTGACTTCCTTGAGCTCTACGTTGGGAATCTGTTCGAACCCGCCGGAAATGAGCTCGTAGCCTTTCTCTTCAATGTACTTTTGAATCTGGCCGTAGGCGGTGTAGTCTCCGTAAATGGAGATTTCCACGGTCACGTTCTCGTCTTCGTCTTCCACTTCCTGCTTGAAGACTTCCTCTGCGCCGAAGTCGATGAGGTCGAGCTCAAGTTCTTCAACGTCAATGGGTTTTGCAGGGTCTTCCTTGATGCGGAACACGCACTTGTGGTCAAACATGAAAGCCACGGAACCGCTGGTCTGGAGCGAACCGCCGCACTTGGTGAAGTAGCTGCGGACGTTGGCCACGGTGCGGGTGTTGTTGTCGGTGGCCGCCTCTACGAGATAAGCAATGCCGAAGGGGCCGAATCCTTCATAGACAATCTCCTTGAAATCGCCGGTCTTGGCTTCGGTGGCCTTCTTGATGGCGCGCTCGATGTTCTCCTTGGGCATCTGCTCGGCCTTGGCCTCGGCGATGAGGGCGCGCAGGCGCGGGTTGCCGGTTACCTCGGCACCGCCTTGCTTGACGGCGATGGTGATTTCTTTACCCAGTTTGGTGAAGGTCTTGGCCATGTGGCCCCAACGCTTCAACTTGCGCTCTTTGCGGAATTCAAATGCTCTTCCCATATTACTCGGCGTTTTCGATGCGGGTGATGTATTTGTCAATCTCCATGGCCTCGGGAGCATTCTGCCATTCGTCCTTGATGCGTTTGTACAGGGACAGGGCCTTTGCGGAGTCACCGGCGGCCTCGGCGGCGATGCCGGCCTTCAGGAGATAGGCGGCGGCCAGGGCGTTGCCCGTGGTCTTGGCGGCCTTTTCGTACCAGGTAATGGCGTTGTTCAGCTGCTCCAGCTCCACATAGGCGTCTCCGATGCAAGCCTCGGCACGGGCCAGCATGATGGGGTCGGAACCCTTGTATTTCTTGAGGTAGCCGATGGCGTCCTCGTAAGCGCCGGTGTGAAGTTTGGCGACACCGGCATACATGTACACGGCCTCACCGGCCTTGCTGCCATACTGGCCGATGATTTCCTCAAAACCAGGGTAGTTCTCGTCGCCGTTCAGGGCAAGTTCGTATTCACCGGCGTCGAACCAGCGCTCGGCCTGGGCCAGCTGGTCCGTAGCCTGCTGTTTCTGGGGCTGAAGGACGAAGCGGTTGTAGGCCAGAACGCCCAGCGCGATGACCAGGACGGCAATCACGCAACCGTAAATGAGTTTCCCATGCTCCTTGAAGAAGCTGTCTGCCTTGGAAACGGCCTCTGCAACATTTTGCTGGCGGGTTTCCTCTTCTTTAGTAATTTTTGCCATAGTTTATATGTTCTTATTATTAATCTTGTTGGAACGGCCGGGGCCGAATCAGTCTGCAAATTTAGGAAATATTTTATATATTTGCAATTCAAACGCGCGTGCGATGCCTACACTCAAGAAAATAGTCATCCAGGATTTCCGGAACATAGCGTTCCAGGAACTGTCCTTCTCGCCCAATGTCAACTGCATCAGCGGCAACAACGGGGAGGGGAAAACCAATCTGCTGGATGCCATCTATTACCTCTCCATGACCAAGAGCGCCTTTCCGTCGCCTGACAAGTTCAACTTCCGTTACGGGACGCAGGCGTTCACGCTCGGGGGAACCTATGCCATGGAAAACGGCCTGGAGGCGCGTTTCTCCATCCGCGTGGAGGAAGGCGCCAAGCGCCTGGTGCGCGACGACAAACCCATCGCCCGCATGGGCGAGCACATCGGCACCCTTCCCGTCGTCATGGTGTCGCCGGCCGATATCGCCCTGGTGAGCGATTCCGGCGAGGAGCGCCGCCGCCTGTCCAACGCCATCCTTTCCCAGATGAACCGGACATACCTGGCCGCGGCGCAAAGCTACACAAGGCTGCTGGGACAGCGCAACAAGATTTTGAAGGACCCTTCTCCGGATACGGCCCTGCTCTCCGTCCTGGACGAGCGTATGGCCGGTTATGCCGCTACCATCCACGAGGAGCGCGCCCGTCTTGTGCAGGAACTGGCGCCGGTGGTGGCATCCTACTACAAACTCATCTCCGGGGGCGGAGAGCGCGTATCCATCGAATACAAGTCGGATTTGGCGTCCGGGTCTTTGCAGGAGGTCTTTGCTGCGCATCGGGAGCGTGATTTGCAGCTTCGCTATACCTCTTCCGGCGTCCAGCGGGACGAGTTCCTCTTTACCATGGACGGCCATCCCATCCGGCGGGCAGGCTCCCAGGGGCAGCAGAAGTCTTTCCTGGTGGCGCTCAAATTCGCGCAGTATGAAATCATGAAAAACGCTTACGGCTTTGCCCCCATGCTGCTGCTGGACGACGTCTTTGACAAATTGGACATGCGCCGCATTTCCAATCTTATCGGGATGGTGGCCGGCAGCGACTTCGGCCAGATTTTCATTACCGACACGGACAAGTCCAGGCTGTCCGGCATCGTGGACCGCATCACCGAAGACAGAACCTATTTCGACACGTCGGCCGGTGTCTTTACCGCAGTGGAATAATGGAGCAACCCGTACGCATACACAGGAAGGAAGCCGTTTCCATGGACAAATTGGTGGAACAGTACATCAAATCCATGAAGTTGGCGGCAGGGCTCAACACCCAGCGGGTGTTTGCGGCCTGGGACGCCTGTTCCGGAGCGGGCCCTTTCACGCTGCGTCGTTTCTACCGGGGCGGCAAGCTCTACATCACCCTTGGCTCTTCGGTCATCCGCAACCAGCTCGGTTTCCAGAAGAAAGAGCTGGTGGAGAAAATGAACGAGTACCTTTCCAAAGACGCCCTTTTCACGGCCGACAACCGTTCGGTGGGCTTTATCCAGGAACTCATTTTGCGCTGAGGTCCAGCAGCGCAATCTTGCGGATGCGGGTGGGCGTGAGCTCATAGCGGATATCAAAACAGGTATAGACCACGCGTCTGCCGGTCTGGCAGAAAGAAGTGGCGTATTCCGGATTGAAGCCCATGTAGGTGAGGGAAATCCGGTCCAGGCTCCTGACGTTCATTTTCAGGAGTCCGTCCAGCACGTGGTGGTTGCGGTCCAGGATGTTCAGAATGTTACGCTCGGTGAGGTCTCTCCGGTGAAAGCGGCGATAATTGTGGTACCGGTTCTTACAGCCGTTGCTGCAGAATTTCCGGTCCGGGCGTCCGCTGTAGTCAATGGCGTTGCCGCACTGCAGGCAGCGACACTGCGCTTCTTTTTCTTCCAGTTTATACTCCATAGGGCACACTTTTTTTGCAAAGGAACCTGCCGCGGGGCACAAATCCAAGCATCATAAAAAACATTTCTCACATTTTTTACGTTTCGCTGGTACAACAAAAAACCGCTTTCTGCAGAAACGGTTCCGCGAAATGCGTTTTTTCCGCTGATACCACTACAGAAACAGTGAAAAAACTGCAGAAACGTAAAAAAATGCCCGTCGGGACATCCGGAAGGCCATTTTTCCGCTTGGCGCTGCTTTACTTTGCATCGGACCCCGGAGCGGTGCGCGCCCGACATCCGGGGCAAGTCAAACGAAAAAAATGTAACGAAATGGAATTTTTGAACAAAATTGCACTCAGGGGTGTGGTCGGCAGGGCCGACATCAACACCTTCAACGGCAGTCGCGTCTGCAATTTCTCCGTTGTGACAGAGTACAGTACCGTGGACCGGGAGGGCAATCCCGCCATCGAGTCCACCTGGTTCAACGTATCGGCCTGGGATGGCCGGGATGTGGTGCAGGACATGACGCAGATTCAGCGGGGCGTCTGGGTGGAAGTGGTCGGGCGCATCCGCCTGCGCAAATACATGACGCAGGAAAATGAAGAGCGCACCGCCATGGACGTGTTGGCCAGGAAGGTGGAAATCCTGCCCAGGGAAGACCATATGCAACCCCAACGTGACTATTAGCGGTATGGCCAGGCGTGTCCTTTGCTTCGTGGCCGTTCTGACGGCGGTCTGCTGTGCCCCGGCTTCCCGTATCCGGCAGTTGAGGGAAGGCCAGGTGACGGCGCAGCTGTCCCTTCCGGAGGAACGCGACATCCCCGCGGTGGATGTGGGTGCTCCGGTGCAAAGGGACACGCTGGTGGTGGAAGACCCGGAAGGGCGTCAGCTGATTCTGATGCGGGCCGTGCGGGACGAGAACGGAGAGATGGTGGCCCATGAAACGCTGACCGCAGCCCGCGTGACGGCCCGGTTCCGCAACGTGGCGGAACGGGGCGGCCGGGTGGACCTGCGCTTCCAGATTCTGGTTCCCAAGGCCTTGCAGGACGGAAAATGGCAGGTGCGCCTGTATCCCGATCTCTTCGTGCTGGACGACAGCGTTCGGCTGGAGCCGGTGCTCATCACGGGCGCGGCTTACCGGAAGGCCCAGCTGAGGGGTTATCAGCAGTATCAGCGTTTCCTGAATTCCATTTCGGCCGACTCCCTGCGCTTTGTGAGCCGTTTCCAGCTGGAGAACTTCCTGAGGCGGAACATCCCGGCGGTGTACCGTTTCAGGAACGACTCCACGCTGGTATCCGACGAGGCGTTTTCGTCGGCCTTCGGGGTGACGGAGCAGCAGGCGCTGGACCACTATACCAACGAGATCGTCGTGCGTTTCAACCGGCGCAAGGTGGAGCGGAAGGCGTATGTGTTCGGACGGCTGGTGAAGGCGCCCATCCTCTCGGAAGGGTTGCGGCTGGACACCGTGCTGCGCTCGGCCGACGGCGACTTCAGCTATGAGTACGTCCAGACCCTGAAGGTGCGGAAGGGCATGCGGAAGGCGTCGGTGGTGCTCAGCGGGGAGGTGTGCGAGGAGGACAGGCCCGTTTACCGGATTCCGCCGGCGGAACCGCTGACGTTCTATATCAGCTCGCTCAGCGGCCTCACGGACCGGACTGTGCGATACAAGACGCTCGTCATCGAGCGGAAGGTCCAGGCCAATACGGCCTGCTACATTCTGTTCGACCAAGGGAAGGACCGGGTGCGGGAAGATTTGGGGGAGAATGCAGGGGAGATAGCCCGCATCAAGTCCAACCTTGCGAGCCTGCTGGAAAACAGGGTTTTCGACCTGGATTCCATCGTCGTGACGGCGTCGTGCTCGCCGGAGGGGGACTGGCGCTCCAACCGCAGACTGTCTGACCGGCGTTCAGGGGCGGTGTCGGCCTATTTCGATGCATTTATCGCAGCTTGGAGGGATTCGGTGAGACGGGCGGAAGGCGTGCACCTGCAGCTGGGGGAGACCGGGGAGGAGGAGCAGGTGCGCCCCATCTGCTTTCTGCCGAGGAGCAATGCGGAGAACTGGCCCATGCTGGATGCGTTGGTGGCGAAGGATACCTGCCTGAATGCGGAGGACAAGGAACTGTACGGGCGGCTGGCCCTTCAGACAGACCTGGACCGGCGGGAGCAAGCGCTCCATGCGCTTCACGCCTACCGTTACCTTCGGGAGGAGCTGTATCCGCGGCTGCGGACCGTCCGCTTCGACTTCCATCTGACCCGGAAGGGCCTTCAGAAGGATACCGTACATACTACAGTGGTGGACTCGGTCTATATGGACGGGCTGGCCGCCCTGCAGGACCGGGATTACGAGAAGGCCGTGACCTTGCTGCGCCCCTACCGAGACTACAATGCAGCCGTGGCTTACACGGCGATGGACTACAACGCCTCCGCCTTGGCCATCCTGGAGGCCCTTGAAGAAGACGACAAGGTCCTGTACCTGAAAGCGCTCGTCTATGGAAGGACCGGAGAGGATGCCAAGGCCGTGGCGGCTTATCTCAAGGCTTGCCGCCTGAATCCGTCCATGATTCACAGGGGCAACCTGGATCCCGAAATTTATCAGTTAATCCAAAAATACAACATTCGAAATGAGACATTTTAATTGCCTGGCCGCCATTTTGACCGTGGCCGCCGCAGCCTGCACACGGCAGGAAAACCCTTCATCGCAAGTGCTCCCGACAGCGGACGGGGACGCCCGGATTACCCTTTCGCAGGTGCTTCCGGAGACCAAGACCGTCTCCACTTATACGGAGATGCTGGCCAACGAGAACAAGGTAAATGATTTTCAACTCTTTGCCTTTGACAGCGATGGCACGGCTCCCGGAAGCCTGACCTCCTACTATCATTCGGCCGAGGCCGGTGCGACGTCCTGGACCACGTCCCTGCACAGGGGGAAAAAACGTTTGCTGGCACTGGCCAACTGCAACGCCATCGCGCCGTCCCAGTTTTCAGGCTGGTCGCAGGCGTCCGGTGTCGTCTGCGATTCCAAAACCAGCATTACCAGCGCGGCACTGCCCATGTCGGTGGGCATGTGGAGTTCCTGGGAGATGACCGTGGCGGCCGGGGAGAACCGCAACGTGCCCATCGAGTTCATTCACATGGTCTCCCGCATCACGCTGAAATCCCTTAAAAACGAGGTCCATCCCGATTTGGGGACCAATCCGAAAGGGAAGATGATAGCCCTGCTGAATGTTCCCAAGGGCATGCGGGCCGACGGAACTGTGCTGGAAACGCCCGTTTACAATCCGCTGGGGCAGGATTTCTCCACGGAGGCCAACTGTGCGGCCAGCGGCGGCGCATTCACCTACAGGGCCCTCAGCTATACCGGCAGCACCCTGAACAAGACCTGTGTCTATGTGTTTCCCGGCTCCAATGTGTACCTGCTGGTTGGCGTGGAATTCACCAAGGACAGCGCCACCAAAACCTATTACTATGCCGTCCCGTTGAAAGGCCTGGCATACAACCATACCTACGACCTTGACCTGACGCTGCGGAACATAGGGTCCGAGAATCCTGCCAATCCGGCGATTACGGAACCGTCTTCGTTTACCTTTACCGTCAAGCCCTGGGATCCTGCGGAGGCCATAACGGAACTGATGTAGCCATGCGACGCTTCCCGTTTATCTGCCTTTTAGCCCTGCTCTGGCCTTCCTGTTCCGTCAAGGAGGCCAGGCAGGACTGTCCCTGTCTGGTGGAAGTGGATTTGCAGCCATTCAGCGAAGTGACCGGAGTGGCGTCGCTGGATTTGAACGGGTACAGGATGGAGCGTCAGCTCAGGGACGAGGACAGCCTGACGGTGCAGCGCCTGCTGCCGGCCGGGGACCGTTTTTCGATTCGGGTCTGGAGCGGCGTGTCGCGGATGCGCAGGGACGGAACCCTGCTGAAAGTGGAGGAGGGGACGGACTGCGACAGCCTTTTCCTGTTCTGGACGGCTCTCCCGGGCCGACAGGAACAGACCCGGGTGCAGGCATGGCCCCGCAAGCAGTTTGCGTCCGTGCTGCTCAAAGTCTTTCCGGACGAGGACCAGCCCGCTCCATCCCGTTATACGGTCAGGAGCAATTATGCCAGCATCGACCTGAACGAGGGCAGACCGGTGCCCGGCCGTCTGCGCATTCCCCTGGCGGCAGGCGCGGCCGAGCATCGTTTCTGCCTGCCCCGGCAGGCCCGGGACGGCCAGTTGCTGCTGGAGGCGGATGACGGGGCGGGCAACCATTTCGCCTATCCGCTCGGCGAATGGATTCTCGCCGCCGGCTATGACTGGACGGCGCCGGATCTGGCCGACATTGTGGTGGGAGCCGACTTCATGCAGGGCAAGTTCGAGGTGACGGTTTTGGAGTGGGAGCCCGGCGACATGATGCGGCAAATGCTTTGACTTGTCCGGAATTCTGCGTATTTTTGCCCTATGCGCAGATTCCGGACATTTTTACTGGTGCTAGTACTGAGCTGCCTGGGCGCCCCGCTCACAAGGGCGCAGGAGCCGGACTCCACCGTCGTGACCGCCGTCGAGGCGGTGCGGGGGGAGGACGTGGTGGCCTATGCCCGTACCTTCACCGGAACGCCGTACAAGCTGGGTGCCGCAGGCCCCAAGGCCTTCGACTGCTCCAGCTTTACCAGTTACGTTTACAAGCACTTTGGCTACACCATCACGGCGTTCTCCCAGATTCAGTTCCGGGAAGGCCGGCCGGTGGATTCCTATTCGGACCTGCAGTTGGGGGATTTGGTGTTCTTCGGCAAGAAAGGACGGGTGCGCAATATCGGCCATGTAGGCATTGTGGTTTCCGTGGACCGGGAGCGGGGGAGTTTCACCTTCATCCATGCCTCCGTTTCCCGCGGTGTCGTCGAGCAGACCTCGTCCCATCCCTATTTCCAGATGCGCTACATGGGTGCCCGCCGTATCCTTCCCGACGAATAATCCCGTCATTCCCGGCTTGACCGGGAATCTGCTTGACCGGGAATCTTTTTTTTATTAATTTTGCACCCACGTTCAGACATTGGGGGTGTTTTGGTTTTGACAGCGCCGATGCTGGACGGTAAGCATGTCGGGCCTCGGAACCTGTCCCGTAAAACGCAGATTCCAAAAAATCAGTTGCCAACAACAACTATGCACTCGCTGCTTAATTAGCCTAAGGCAATTAGCTTAATCCGCCACGCCAAGGCTGCGTGGCCGACGAGTATCCCTCGGCCCTTCCGCCTCTTAAGGGCCCCTCAAGGGGTATCATCCATTTGGGGCTGCTCCGGAGGACGCCTCTAAATCCGGCTAAGACTTAAAGGCTAAGGGAAACTTCGCCCGCCTTCCGGCAGGGTTTCCTCGAAAACCAAAGGACGGATAAGCATGTAGAAAGCCGCCTGGTGCGACGTTTGGACAGCGGTTCGAGTCCGCTCACCTCCACAAAAAACCGCCTCTGAGACTATCCCGGAGGCGGTTTTTCTGTTGTTATAGTGTCTTATTCGGCCTGGGCTTTCTTCGGGTCCTTGAACAGCAGCCAGAAGAGGATGGCCACCACCAGGGCGTAGCCCGCAAAGATGTACCAGACCGTGGGCCAGTTCTGAACCTGGGGCGCCACATCGTCGGCCACATGGTAGGCTTCCACGACGGCGCCGGCGGCAAAGGTGCCGATGGTGGCGCCGAAGCCGTTGGTCATCATCATGAACAGGCCCTGGGCGCTGGAACGGATGTCCTTGTTGGTGCGCTGTTCCACATAGAGGGAGCCCGAGATGTTGAAGAAATCGAAGGCCATGCCATAGACAATGCAACTCAGGACAAAGAGCAGCACGCCGGGCATGCCGGGGTCACCCAGGCCGAAGAGGCCGAAGCGCAGCACCCAGGCAAACATGGAGATGAGCATCACCTTCTTGATGCCGAACCGTTTCATGAAGAAGGGAATCAGCAGGATGCAGAGGGTCTCGGATGCCTGTGAGATGGCAATCAGCGCGTTGGAATTCTTGACGGCGAAGGTGTCGGCGAAGGCGGGATTGCCGGCAAAAGAGCCCAGGAAGGTGTTGGCATAGCCGTTGGTAATCTGCAGGGAAGCGCCCAGCAGCATCGAGAAGATGAAGAAGATGGCGAACTGCGGGTCTTTGAATAGGGTGAAGGCCTTGAGGCCGAAGGCATCGGCCAGGGAACCGCCCTTTTTGCTCTTGTCCACGGGGCAGGCCGGCATGGTGAGGGCATAGCCGCAGAGAATGAGCGAGAGGACGCCGGAGGAGATGAGCTGGGTGTAGCTGTCCTGCATGGCCTCCCCGTCAATATGCAGGAAGTTCGTGAGGAGCATGCTGCAGATAAAGCCCACGGTGCCGAATACGCGGATGGGCGGGAAGTCTTTCACCGGGTCCATGCCCTCCTTGCCCAGGGCATTGTAGGCCACGGAATTCACCAGGGCGATGGTGGGCATGAAGAAGGCCACGCTGAGGCTGTAGAGGAGAAACAGCGGGCCGAACTGGACCTGGGCCCCGGCGCTCATGCAGTACAGGCCGGCACCGGCCATGAACAAGCCGGCGAGGCCGTGGCACAAGGACAGCACCTTCTGGGCTTCCATCTTCTTGTCGGCCAGGATGCCCATGAGCGTGGGCATGAAGATGGAAACGATGCCCTGCATCATGAAGAACCATTTAATCTGGTTGCCCATGCCGATATTGAAAAGATACCGGCCCAGCGATGTGAGGTAGGCGCCCCACACGGCAAATTCCAGGAAGTTCATCAGAATGAGCTTCAGGGTAATGGGTTTAATTTTAATCTGCATAGTAGTATTGAGTGTTATTGTTGGCTTAATCATACAAAAGTACAAAAAAATCCGTATTTTTGCAGTATATATCGCACCGAGATGTCTAAATTCACCCGCATAGCCACCGACCCGGCCTCCAGCGCCAGGGCAGGCGTTCTGGAAACCGACCACGGACGCATCGAGACCCCTATCTTCATGCCCGTCGGAACGGTGGGCTCGGTGAAAGGCGTCTATCACAGGGACTTAAAAGAAGACATTGGCGCCCAAATCATCCTGGGGAACACCTACCACCTCTACCTGAGGCCCGGCCTGGACACGCTGTACAAGGCGGGCGGGCTGCACAAATTTGAAAACTGGGACCGTCCCATCCTCACGGACAGCGGCGGCTTTCAGGTGTTTTCCCTTGCGCCCATCCGCAAACTCACGGAGGAAGGCTGCCGTTTCGCTTCCCATATTGACGGAAGCCGCCACACCTTCACCCCCGAGAACAACGTGGACACCCAGCGCATCATCGGCGCCGACATCATGATGGCCCTGGACGAGTGCTGCCCCGGAGATGCCGACTACCGTTATGCCGCGCGCTCACTCAAGCTCACGCAGGGCTGGCTGGAGCGTTTCGCCGCCCGTTTCGACCGGACGGAACCCTTGTACGGGTACGCCCAGACCATGTTTCCCATCATTCAGGGCTGCGTGTATCCGGACCTTCGGCAGAAAGCCGTAGAGCATGCCCTGTCGCTGGACAACGACAACCGTGGCGGGTATGCCGTGGGCGGCCTGGCCGTAGGGGAGCCTACGGAGAAAATGTACGAGATGCTGGAAGTCACCTGCCCGCTGCTGCCGCAGGACAAACCCCGCTACCTGATGGGCGTCGGCACGCCCGCCAACATCCTGGAAGGCATCGCCCGCGGCATCGACATGTTTGATTGCGTGATGCCTACCCGCAACGGCCGCAACGGCATGCTTTTCACCTGGGACGGCATCCTGAACATGCGGAACGCCAAATGGACGGAAGACTTCACGGAACTGGACCCGAAAGGCACGTCTTTTGTGGACCATGCCTACACCCGCGCGTACCTCCATCACCTGTTCGTGGCCAAGGAAATGTTTGCCGCCATGGTGGCCTCCGAGCATAACCTGGCCTTCTATCTGGACTTGGTGCGAACGGCCCGGGAGCACATCCTGGCCGGCGATTTCAGGGCCTGGAAGGACGCTGTGGTTCCAAAACTGACGCAACGCCTATGATGGGACTCAAGAAACTGGACTGGTATATCATCCGCAAGTTCATGGTGACATTTTTCATGTCCATCCTGCTGCTTGCGGTGATTATCATCATCTTCGACGTGAGCGAGAAGATTGAGGACTTTGTGCGCAAGGATGCGCCGCTGAACGAGATTATCTTCGACTACTATATGGGCTTCGTGCCCTACTTCATGAACATGTATTCGCCCCTGTTCGTGTTCCTCACCGTGATTTTCTTCACATCCAAGATGACGCAGGACTCGGAGGTGGTGGCCATGCTCTCCAGCGGCATCAGCTATCACCGGCTCATGGTGCCGTATTTTGTATCGGCCACGGTCATCATGCTGCTATCCATGGGG
>Ga0310694_10005342_pt1 | contig 12312 bp, 10 predicted proteins | sample 174DNAGHGhighgp2_FD_203884 | JGI IMG/M metagenome (GOLD analysis project Ga0310694, IMG submission 203884) | Sheep rumen microbial communities from Palmerston North, Manawatu-Wanganui, New Zealand - 1742 DNA GHGhigh gp2 (v2) (version 2) | ecosystem: Host-associated > Mammals > Digestive system...
ACGCGCCGGATCCTTAAAGACGAAGCACTCGTGCGTGCCGCGGACCGTTTACGCTAAATCACACATTACATCTTACACATTACACATTACACATAAAAAATGCTTCTCTTAGACGACTTACAAAATCTTGCTTTGGCAACTGCGGTTGTTGAGGAAGAGAAAAAACTGACGCCGGACTCCGTCAAACAGGGAGCACGGAATATGATAGAATACATGCAGACCGACCCGGACGGCTTCTGGCAGATTTTCGTGGAAAAGATTTCTCACTTCGGTTTGAAACTCTTGGCTGCGATTCTTATTGTTTTCATTGGATTTTGGGTCGTCAGGCTGGTTCAAGGCGCTCTGAAAAGATGGTTCGAGCGACGCAATACGGAAAAAACAGTTGCTTCGTTCATCACTTCCTTTGCCACGATTTCGTTGATGGTATTGTTTGTTATCATTTCCATCAGTACGTTGGGTATCGATACAACCTCGCTGGCGGCATTGCTTGCAGCAGGTGGATTAGCGGTCGGTATGGCGCTTTCCGGAACGGTTCAAAACTTCGCCGGCGGTATTATGCTGCTGGCTTTCAAACCATTCAAGGCGGGCGATTTTATTGAGGCGCAAGGGCATGCAGGAAAGGTAATTGAGGTTCATATCACTTCCACCAAGATTCTTACCGTCGATAACCGTGTGGTTATTCTGCCCAACGGTGCGCTGTCCAACGGAACCATCAACAACTTCAACGGACGGCCGTTACGGCGTGTGGAATGGAATGTGAGCGTCTCTTACGGCGCAGATGCACAGGCTTGCAAAGAGGCTATTCTCGCCATCGTCAATAGTGACGAGCGCGTCTTGCAAGCCGATACAGACGTTCAGAAACTGTACAAAGAACTGAATCTGAAAAACTATCAATTGACAACCGTCAATTATAAGTTGGAGCAAATTCCCGCTCCATTCGTGGCTCTTAAATCACTCAATTCCAGCGATATCACTTTTGTTGTACGTGCTTGGGTGAGAGCGGATGATTATTGGGATGTCTTCTTTGCGCTGCAGGAGCGCTTCTATACCGAATTGCCGCCGCAAGGCTTCACGTTCGCTTATCCGCACGTGGAAATTGTAAATAGTTAATCGTTCAGCCCGGAACCTTGGAAACGCTGTTAGGAAAAACGTTGAAAGAGTTGCAGGAAGTTGCGTTAAGCGTCGGATTGCAGAAGTTTGCGGGTAAACAGCTCGCCGAGTGGCTCTATGTACGCCGTGTGACGAGTTTTGACGATATGACCAATATCTCTCTCAAAGGCCGTGAAACACTCAAAGCAAATTATTCCGTCGGACGTTATTCGCCGGTCAAGGAAGCGGTCAGTAAGGACGGTACGCGCAAATACTTGTTCGATGTCGGCGGTCAATTCGTCGAGAGTGTTTATATCCCGGAAGACGACAGGGCGACCCTTTGCGTCTCAACGCAAGCCGGTTGCAAGATGGGCTGCAAGTTCTGCATGACGGGAACACTGGGCTTTCACGGTAATTTGAGTGCGGCGGATATAGTGAACCAGGTGTTTGAAATCGACCAATTGGCGCAAACGAACGATCAAACCTCTCTTTCCAACCTTGTTTTGATGGGGGAGGGGGAACCGATGGACAATTTGGAGCATGTGCTCCGTGCATTGGAAATCATGACTTCCGAATACGGCTGCGGATGGTCGCCGAAACGAATCACTGTTTCAACGGTCGGTATTCCCGCAATGAAGCGTTTTCTGGACGAGAGTGACTGCCATATAGCCGTTTCGCTCCATAATCCGTTCCCTGCAGAGCGATCGCTCATTATGCCTGCCGAAAAGCTCTTTTCTATTACGGACGTAGTCTTAATGCTCCGTCCATACGACTGGTCTCATCAGCGGCGCGTCAGTTTCGAATATATCTGTTTTGAAAATAACATCTCCCTTCGCTATGCCAAGGAGTTGCTCCGGCTATTGAAAGGACTGAATTGCCGCGTCAATTTGATTCGTTTCCATGAGGGAGTGGAGAATATCCGGAAATCGGATAATATGCCGGTATTTCATGCTGCTGCCGAAAAGCAGATGGAGTGGATGCGTGACTATTTGACCAACAACGGTCTGACGACAACAATCCGCCGCTCGCGCGGAGAAGATATTCTTGCCGCCTGCGGAATGCTGGTCAATTCTCTGAAAAAATCGTAATTGAAATCTCGGCTTGCTCTCGGCTTGCTTTCGGTTTGTTCTTGACTTTCCTTCGGCTTGCCCTCTACCGTTTTGTGTTACAGCAATTTGCTTAATTGCTCGTAGTATTTGGGCGAAACAGGAACAGGGCGGCTGTTGGCTATATCCAATTCGGCTTGAATGAGCCCCTCTTTGTCGCGTCGAAGCACTTTGACGTGACGGGGATTGACGAAAAACGAGCGCTGGCAACGGATGATGCCGTGTTTGTCCATTAAGGACTCGATGCCGCGCATAGACTGACGCAACGAGTATTCCTTTTGCTTTTCACCCTCCATATAATGAATGGAAATGTAGTTCTCCCGTGCTTCGATAAACAGAATGACGTCATGTGCAATGACCAGTTTCAGCCGTCCTGTTGTGTCCGTAAAACGTACCAGATCTTCCTCCGCCACTTCCGTTTCGTCCGGGAAAATATAGGCAAACAGCAGTGCAATTATAATATAAGGATAGGGTAGAATGGAAAATATCAGTTGCATACATTTGCCCAAAGCCGGAAAATAGCCGTACGAGCCATATACCAGTGCCATGTAAAGCGCAGCAAAGCAGGAGAAAACCATTACTTCACCAAACGACCATAAACTATACTCCCACCACGTCAGGTCCAAATGCTCTCGTACGGAAGTCATCGTGATGCGCGATGCGCATATCACGCCGAGCAGAATGGAAGTGAGCATGAGCGTGTTGAAAACATCCCCGTTTCCGGCTTCAAGGAAATCCATAGCCCAGCGGCTTTCGTAGATAAGTATAAATCCGAGGAAGAACACCGGAATACCGAAAATATGTACTAACATTGTCGCTACAGACAATAGTGAAGATGGAATTTTAGTCATAATTTAGTCTCTTTATTTAGTGTGACGAAATCAAAATCAGTACAATTTCGTCACTATATTTCTATTTTAGTCACTTTTTCGCCTTATTTAGTCACATTTTTTCGTCACTTGTCACAATTAGTTGCAGGAGTGATGAAATAGCAGTAATTTTGCATCGGATTTTGAAACTGAATGTTGAACCAATAAACTTCAAAACGCATATGAAAACCGTAAAACGTATAGGATTTGATATATTAGTTGCCTTGTATTGCTTGCAGTTGCCTGCAGTAATTGCGTATTTGGTAATGAATTTATAATCGTCAAAAATATATAAATGTTTAATACTACTACACTAAAGCTTATGGACAGAACAATTCTTATCATGCCCGAAAGCGGGTTACAATTTGACTGGAAGGCGATAGCTGCTAATCCGAGTGGTCATCACGAGGCTCAAACCAGTTTGGTCGCCTATAAAGCTCTTTATACCAATAAGATTGCGCAAGCGCGTGCGCGTGGATTGGAGCCGGTGTTGGTTAGTTTGCCTATAATGGACGAAAACCGCTATTTCGCCTCAATTACGCGCGGCATGAGTATGCAGGAGCGCAAGAACATCCTTTATTGGCTGGGAGGCAAGACGGAGCGTCTGCGCAATATCCACGCGTTGTATAATCTTGCTCTCTTCCGCCTTGCCGCCGTGCAATGTGTACATATTATCGACATTACATCTCCGATGCTTGCCAGCACGTACTACAGCGATTTGCTTGCGCAGGACGGCGTGACTCTTTCTCCCGCCGGAGAGTCGGTTGTGAATGCCGAATTAAACAAAATCCAAGCTCACGAAGCGGCCTGAGCCGCCTCGTGAACGTGGTAATTACCGTCTTTTCTGAGCCGCTTTGGCGTTCTCGCGCGCCATTTTCTGCTGCTCGCGTTGCATAGCTTCCAGACGAGCCATGAAGCCGGACTTAGGTTTGCCGGCTTTCTTCTTTTTGTTCGCTTCCATTTCGGCAAGCATCTTCTTGTCGTCCAAAGTCCAGCGGAATATCATGGTCTGCAGGATGGTAATGAAGAGCGAAACGAGGTAGTAATAGCTCAAACCGGCGGCATAGTCGTTGAAGATGAAGAGGAACATGAGCGGCATTGCGTACATCATGTATTTCATGAACTTCATGTTCGGGTCGGTCGCCTGTGACTGCATGGTAATGTATGTATAAACAATATTCACGATGGTCATCAGGAGGCAGAATAACGACAAGTGGTCGCCGAGGAGCGGAATATTGAAACTCCAATGGAAAACGGCATCATACGTAGATAGATCGGGCGCCCAAAGCAAGGATTTGCCACGCAATTCGATAGCCGTCGGCAGGAACCAGAACATCGCCATCAGTACGGGGAACTGGAACAACATCGGCAGACATCCGGACATCGGACTAACGCCTGCCTGCTGGTATAACTGCATCGTTGCTTGCTGGCGTTCCTGCATCTTCTCGGCAGGATATTTCTCGTTGATGGCGTCTATTTGCGGCTTTAGCGCACGCATTTTGGCACTCGACTTGTACGAAACGAACACAAACGGCAGAATAATCAGCTTGATAACAATCGTCATCAGCAGAATAACGATACCGATATGCAGGTTCCAACTCGTAAAGAGGTCGAACATAGGAATGACGAGCGCCGTATTGATCCAGCTGACGATTTTCCATCCTAACGGAACGAGTTTGTTGAGGTAGAGTCTCTCGTCGCGGTCTATTCCTTCATCGTAGGATTTTAGTGTGTGGTAATGGTTTGGACCGAGATAGAAACGCATTCCTGTCGGCGTTTTGCCGCTCAAATCGAACGGAACGGAGGTATGCGTTCTATACTCTTTTATATAGCCGGAATGCTTGTTCTGGAGCATCGATTGGAACTGGGACGACGAGAAAGCATCGTCCGCAATCAGCACGGTCGAGAAGAACTGGTCTTTGTAACCGATCCATCGCACCCGCGCAGATTCTTTGGCGCTATCATCCTTGCTCTCGCTCAGTTTCTCCATGTCTCCGCCTACCAGCATATATTGCAACTGTGCATAGCGTTCCTCGAACTTGCGTCCCTGCTCCTGTTGCGGAATGAGTTGTCTCCATTGGAGTTCGAGCGAATTGACGTTTTGCGCCAGCTCGGTCTGCATGTTATGCGGTTCCAAGGACAAATGAACCATGTAATTGTCCGACAACTCATAGACAAAATCCAGCCATGCGTCATCAGCCCCGGTGGGCAGACGCAGGATAGCTTTGTTCGGCTGCTCTGTGGCAACGGGCGTAAAATAGAGGTTGGATGTCTGAATAATACGGTTGTTGGCGGTAATGAGCGTGAAACTGAACTCGCTCTCATTGCCTCTGAACAGGCACAACGGGTTGACGCTGTCTCCTGCTGCATGATAGTCCAACAACTCGGCACGCTCAATCTTGCCGCCTTCCGTCGAAAGCGTGAGACGCACGTGCTCGTTTTGCAAGGTAACATACTGCGTTTCGCCTTGTGCCGCCTTGGCAAACGTGCCGTAAGCTGCCTGTATCCGCTCCTGTTGCTGCTCCACAGAAACGGTTTCTGACTGAGTTGCTACGCCCGCAACAAACTGAAGTGAGTCGGAGAGCCGTTGCGCTTCTCTCTCCGCCATCCGAACGAGGTTAATCGAGTCTTGCACACGTTGACGTTCCGCCAGTTCTTCTTTCGACGGACGGTTGAGCATGGTAAACCCGACAATAATTCCGGCTATTAACAAAAAGCCGATCCAAGTGTTTTTATCCATTCTAATATGTTAAGTTGTTTATTCGCTTATAATGTCGAACGCAACGTCCATCATGTTGGTGAACGAGTTCTGACGTTGCTCGGCAGTCGTCGCTTCTCCGGTAAGTATATGGTCGCTTACTGTGCATATTACCAGTGCTTTCTTGCCTGCGCGTGCAGCGTTCATGTACAAAGCGGGAGCTTCCATTTCGTCTGCCAGAACACCCATTTTCGTCCAGTTTGCTTTGCGTTCGTCCTCGCAGTAGAAGATGTCAGCCGAGAACACGTTTCCCACGTGGTACTTGTATCCGCGTTTCTCCGCTGCGTCAACGGCTTTACGGCATAAATCGAAGTCTGCGATAGGTGCATAATGTCCCGGAAGGTTGTACTGGGCGGCATAATTGCTGTCGGTACAACAGCCTTGTGCTATCACAAGGTCGCCGAGGTTCACGTACATCTGCCGTGCGCCGCATGAACCGACGCGGATGATAGTCTCTACATCGTAGAAATTGAACAGTTCGTACGTGTAGATACCGATGGACGGAATACCCATTCCGTGGCCCATGACGGACACTTCTTTCCCTTTGTACATACCTGTGTAGCCGAACATGTTTCGTACGCTGTTCACGAGTCTGGGATTCTCCAGGAAACGCTCAGCCATCAGTTTGGCGCGAAGCGGATCGCCTGCCATTACTACTGTTTTTGCAATTTCACCATACTGCGCTCCAATGTGCGGAGTCGGACAATTTTCTTTTGCCATAATTGTGTGTTTTTGAGGTTATTATTGATGTTTATAATATTCGATTGCTTTTTCGAGGTCTTGGGGCGTGTCGATACCGATAGTCGGAATAGTGGTCACACCGATTTGTATGCGATATCCGTTCTCCAGCCACCGTAACTGCTCCAGCCGTTCGGCTATCTCCAAAGGCGATTGCGGCAGCTGCGATATCTGTGCGAGTATATCCGCCCGGAACGCATAAATTCCGATATGCCTGTAATGACTTCCGTCCGCACAGGCTATCACTTTGCGGGAGAACATAACGGCTTTTCCGTTCGTTTTGTCCCATTCCACTTTGGGTGTGTTCGGGTTTTGCAGGTCGTCCGGTGTATCTTCACTGGTAAACGGTCGTACGAGCGTGGCTATTTGTGTGTCCGGACGCTCGAAGCATGCCATCAGCGTTTCTAATTGTTCCGGCTGGATGAACGGCTCGTCGCCTTGAATATTGATGACGACTGTATCCTTGTCGTTCTGTGAGCGCCAAAGTGGGGTGGTTATCGCCCGGTATGCTTCAAGACAGCGGTCTGTTCCGCATGTATGGTCGGGGCTGGTCATAACGACCTTGCCGCCGAAATGCTCCACGGCTTCGTATATACGTTCGTCGTCAGTCGCCACAACAACCGTTTCCAGCGCCTTGCACGCCTGTTCATATACACGGCGGACTACCGTCTTGCCGCATATATCCGCTAACGGTTTGCCGGGAAAACGGGTCGAACCGTAACGCGCCGGGATGATGCCTATAAATTTCATTTTAGTATTCAGTATTCAGTGGTCAGTATTCAGTATTCAGTATTCAGTATTCAGTATTCAGTATTCAGCGGTCAGTTTTCAGCGGTCAGTTTTCCGTATTCAGTACGCCATTTTCGATTTTGCTCAGGAGGTTTATTGCGCCGGCAATTGTTTTGACGTTTGTAATCGTGACGTATCGTCTGCCGGTCGGAATGCCTTTCTTGTCTTTTTCCTCGTGCAGCGAGCATCTTTCCGGCCTTGCCACGGCGTATTGGATGATGTTGCCGAACGCTTCAGACTGCCAGTACGCATCTTTGTTCTGCACGAGGTAAAGCGTCATTCGTTCGCCTTTCAGCAGAATTTTCTCTATTCCTAAACGGCAGCAAATCCATCTTATACGGACCACACCCAGCAGTTCTTCCGCAGACTCCGGCAGCACTCCGAAACGGTCTATCAGCCGCTTGCGAAAGTCCGTCAGTTGCTCTTCCGAATGTAGTCCGTCCAGTTCGCGGTAGAGGGTGATACGCTCGCTTATGTTCTCGATATATTCAGTCGGGAAACAGGCGGAGAGGTCGGTCTCCAACTGGCTGTCTGTACACCAGTTCATTTTCTCGTTTGTATATTTGCCTTTTTCCCCTTGAGTGCTCTCTTCCGCGGAGATCCCTTCTTCCTCTTTCAGTTCTTCTATGGCTTCGTTCAGAATCCGCTGATAGGTCTCATAGCCCAGGTCGGCGATGAATCCTGACTGCTCGCTGCCGAGCATGTTTCCCGCTCCGCGGATATCCAGATCCTGCATGGCAAGGTTGAATCCGGCTCCTAATTCGGCAAACGTACTGAGAGCCTCCAGCCGCCGTCGTGCATCCTCGGTCAGCAATTCGCGCGGCGGTGCGATCAGATAGCAGTACGCCTTGCGGTTGGAGCGTCCGACACGTCCGCGTAACTGATGCAGATCCGCCAAACCGTACTGGTGTGCGCTGAAAATGAGTATCGTATTCACGTTCGGTATATCCACGCCGGACTCAATGATGGTGGTCGAAAGCAGGATGTCGTAGTCGTAGTTGATAAAAGCCTCCAGACGTTCCTCCATTTCGTTTCCGGGCAGTTGGCCGTGCGCCACAACGATACGTGCTTCGGGGCATAGCGCACGGATACGGCGCTCGATACGTGGCAGCATCTCGATACGGTTGTTGACAATAAAAATCTGTCCGTTGCGCCCCATCTCCAGCTCAATGGCTTCTTTGATGATATCTTCGTCCTCGATGGTTATCAGTTCGGTCTGAACGGGATATCTGTTCTGGGGCGGTGTGGTCATGATACTCAGATCCCGTGCGCCGAGGAGCGAGAACTGGAGTGTACGTGGGATAGGTGTTGCCGTCAGGGTCAGTACGTCCACGTTGGCGCGAAGCGTCTTCAGTTTCTCTTTGGCCGCCACGCCGAATTTCTGCTCTTCGTCGATGATGAGCAACCCCAAATCATGCCATTTGACGCCTTTGCCTATCAGTTTGTGCGTGCCTATCAGGATATCTATCTTGCCGGTTTCCAGGTCAGCGAGAAGCGCTTTGGTCTCTTTGGCGGACTTGAGGCGGCTGATGTACTCGATTCGTACCGGCAGGTCTTTCATCCGCTCCGTGAACGTGTTGTAGTGCTGCAAAGCCAACACGGTGGTCGGAACCAATACTGCAACTTGTTTGCCGTCCGTAGCCGCTTTAAAGGCCGCCCGCATAGCCACTTCCGTTTTGCCGAAACCCACATCGCCGCATACCAGACGGTCCATCGGCATCGGGCTTTCCATATCGTGCTTAACGTCAGCCGTCGCTTTGGCCTGATCCGGTGTGTCTTCATACAGGAACGAAGCCTCTAACTCATGCTGCATGTATCCGTCCGGTGAGTACGCAAAGCCTTTCTGCTGCTTGCGTGTTGCGTACAGACGAATCAGGTCGCGCGCTATGTCCTTCACTTTGTCCTTGGTCCGCTCTTTGAGCCTTTCCCAAGCGCCGCTGCCCAAGCGGGCTATCGTCGGTTCGGAACCCTCACGACCCTTGTATTTGCTGATTCGATGCAGGTTATGAATGCTCACGAACACGTTTGCTCCGTCGCGGTAGTTCAGCTTGATCATCTCTTGCGGCTTGCCGTTGACCGGAGTCGTCACTAATCCGCCGAACTTGGCGATACCGTGGTCCGAGTGCACGACGTAATCACCTATTTGCAGCTGGTTTATCTCGCGAAGTGTGATAATTGCCTTGCCGCGACGGGCATTCTCACTCGCAAACGACACGCGATGGTAACGCTCGAATATCTGATGATCCGTATAGCAGCAAATCTTCAGGCTCCTGTCCACGAAGCCCTCATGAAGCGTTGCCTGCACTCCGATAAAGGGAGCAGAAAGGGGTTTCGAGTCCAAAGGAAGGTCTTTGGTCTTTGAACTTTCTTCTAATGAATCGTAAATCGCAGCCAGACGGTCCAACTGCTTCTTCTGGTCTGCTAAGATATAAATCTTGTACCCCTCTTCTATGTGCCGTCGCAAATCTTTGGTCAACAGGTCGAACTGCTTGTGGAATAGAGGCTGGGGAAGGGTGTCGAAGCTGATTTTCGAGTGCTCGGCAAAGTAACTCTTTTCCGCCATCTCTATCGTCTTTTTATTCTCGATTCTTATCTCGCTTTCGCTCGAACGATTATTGCTGCGCAATTTTCCCAAATTTCCATTCTCAATTCCCAAATCTCCCAACTTGTAATTGACCACACTCCAGTCGTTACTTACCCATATGTATTCGTCCGTCAGGTAGTCAACAATCGTGTGTGGGGCAGTATCTTGTTCTGTGGCGTTTGACGGCCCGACGATAGTAGCCTCCTGCAAGCGGCTTTTACTCAACTGGTCCTCGATATCGAACTCGCGGATACTGTCTATCTCGTCACCGAAGAAATCAAAACGGAACGGAAAATCGTGACTGTAACTGTATATGTCCACTATGCTGCCGCGAACGGCGTACTGCCCCGGTTCATAGACAAAGTCCACCCGCTCGAAGCCTAAATCGGACAGACGGCTGCAGAGAATCGACTGCTGAATCTCCTGACCCGATCGGAGAGTCAGACTCTGACGCGTCAGGTCGTCCTGTGACGGAACGGATTCCTTTATCGCCTCCGGATAGGTCACGACAATAGGGTGGGAGGAGCCGGTTAATGCACTCAGGCATTCAGTCCGTTGGATTTCCGCCGAAGCATCCACCGCACGGCGTTTCTGGCTGTGCGGGAAGAAAAACACACCGCCGGTCTGATTCTCGGCTCCGTCCGCGGCTGAACTCAGCGAACGGAGGTCGCTGTACAAGTATTGCGCACTCTCCGAATTGTCCAACACTATAAATAAGGGGTGTGTGAGCGCACGTAACGCGAGCGCGCGAGCGGAGGCATACAATCCGCACAGGAGAATATGATTCGTTCTCCCTTGCCGCAACTCTTTTGATAACAGAGTCAACTCCGGATGATGCCGGAATAGTATTTCCAATTCATTTATCTGCACTACTAATTCTCCATTCTCACACGTGTGCGCATACTTACGCAAATTAAAATTGGCTGCAAAGATACTACAAATTTTGCACATATGCAAGATTTTTGTGAAAAATAATCGTTTTTTACGTGTAAAAAAAGAAATTTTTTCAAAAAGCTTGAAAAATAGTGTTGTTACACGATGGCTTTAACCGATTTAGCAGAACACAAATGTTCATTTTTTCGAGTCGAGACAATATCGAGACAATTTCGAGAGCATCTCGATAGCAAACCGAGATACCAAATAGCGTCTTTCTCCTCCTTTTTTAGCTCAAAATGTTCCATAATGCTCCCAAATGCTCAAATAATAAGTAATAGTACCTGCGAAAGTTAACTCTTCACAAATAATCAGTATGTCAAAGAACACCGCCAAACGAAGTTTAAATCGTTTGACGGTGCAAAGTTACTGTTTTTTTGAGAACAACTTGTGGGTTTTGTTCTGTTTTCTAATGAATACTTCCGTTTATTTCCGAATAAAAGTCAGCGACACCTGCAACTTACGGGACACATACGGGACACATACGGGACAGATACGGGACGATAGATACTTCTACTATTTCTGTCAATCATCAACAGACACGGATATAGCGCTTTGTTGAACGCTTTCAGTTCACTCCGCAAACGCGATACCTCTTTGCGCTGTTCGTCCATCTGCTCTCTGGTAAATTCTTCGTCTGTCATAAATCGGGAGGTTAGATTAGTCAACAATTATCAACAATCAGAGACAATTATTTTCTTTTTTCTTCAAGTCCAAAACGCCCCAAAACAATCCAAAAATTTATTTAACGGCGAATTACACCCAAAGCGGCAAACCGCATCATTGGATTACAGCTTTTGAAAAGTATTTGCCAGAGGGATTAATATAGCAGACCGAACATCCATAGTGGGATTTTGTTTTCTAATCCCATATCTATTTCGTCTGCTACCACATAACTATTCGGGATATTAGCTATCTGTCCGAAACCTTTGCTTTTTCCGCCTATTTCAAACAAATACTGCTTGTCTGCCACGATGTCTCCTTTCTCAGGCATCGCTATCTTATGTGCCTTCGCCAACATAGAAGCACAAAATGTTTCACGCATAGTGCCGGTATCTGCATTAGGTGAGAGCGCATACATCAGATTCGTGTTATTAAAGAGAATCTTCTCCGGCTTATTGACTTGGTTCCAATCCTCGTCAGAAGCATACAACCGGCGAATCAAAGCTGCTTGATCCAATAGTTCAATCAGTTTAAGCAGCACATTTCGTGAAGCGTTCAGCGATTTGCCCAGAGCGGAGATGTTCAGTGTGTACGGATTTTGTTGTGCCAAGATAGCAAGCAGAGGTTTAATCTTATAGACAGATTCGTATTCCAAATTGGAGACTGCAGGAATCTCGTTGAAGATGATAGTGTCTATCACTTGGCTTAATCGTTCTCCAAAGCTCAAGGACTCATCGCGATAGAACGGATAATACCCTTCCTTGATATAACGCTCAAAATGCA
>Ga0310694_10005343_pt1 | contig 12311 bp, 4 predicted proteins | sample 174DNAGHGhighgp2_FD_203884 | JGI IMG/M metagenome (GOLD analysis project Ga0310694, IMG submission 203884) | Sheep rumen microbial communities from Palmerston North, Manawatu-Wanganui, New Zealand - 1742 DNA GHGhigh gp2 (v2) (version 2) | ecosystem: Host-associated > Mammals > Digestive system >...
CGGGGCGCACCCGGTACTCGGTCTGCTCCGGAAGCTGCGACGGGAAGAGCATCCAGCCCTTTTGCCGGATTCCGTGCGGGTTGCCGTTTCCAAGCGGGTTCCGGACGACGGCGGGCTTGAGCCACGTGCCAGGCGTGCAGGCGTAGATGCCGGAGCCGGGAATCTCGAACCCGTCGCCCGCGCCCCACGCGCCGCCGGACTTGCCGATGTTCTTGACTCTGGTGATTGGCCCGCACTTCCACGCGCCCCTGCCGGTGGTGAGGACGGCGTCGTACTTGCCCTCCGCCTTCAGGCAGAAGCCGAGCTTGTAGGATAGCTGCGCGAGCGGAGACGCCCGGTACGGCATGCGCCACACGGTCGCGTCCATCACGTGCCTGCCCGGCGCAAGCGCAATTCGGTAGCTCTGGTACATCCAGTTCTCGACGCTGCCGCGATGCGGACCGCGCGATACGAAATCGCCGTCAAGCGTGAGGTAGTAGCGCTCGTCGCCGGTGACGTCGAACTCAAGCGGCGAGCCATCGCTTTCGAACTCGCATTTGAAGCGCACGATGCGCGGTATCGGCGGATAGGACACTTCATCCCTGATATCGGGATGCGAGAGCCACGCCGCCTGGTCGATCGGCTGCACCGGCAGGATCGAGGTATTGCCGCGGGTGAAGCGCGGGGGTTTGACCACGCGCTCCACGGTGATGCCGCTCGCCGCAATTGCCACCGCGCAAGCGGCGGCAAATACTTTCATTTTCAAGATGTCTATAGGTTTCATTTCATTCCTCGGTTTTCTGCGCCGAAGGCCATTCCCCGGCACAAGGTGAAGTATAGCAAAGCGCATCCGAAATCGCAAGCCTACCCGCCCTAACCGCCCGCCCTGAATGGGCGGGCTATCAAGTTGCTTTTGCTTTGCCATTTGCACCGCGCTTGCTTGCCTATCACGCGCCCTGAATGGGCGGGCTATCAAGTTGCTTTTGCTGCGGCCATTTGCACCGCGCTTGCTTGCCTATCACGCGCCCTGAATGGGCGGGCTATCAAGTTGCTTTCGCTTTGCCATTTGCACCGCGCTCGCCTGCCTATCACGCGCCCTGAATGGGCGGGCTATCAAGTTGCTTTTGCTGCGGCCATGAAACCCACCTGCAGCGGCCCTCCGAAGGCTTCGCCAGCGGCGGCCATTTGCGGCCATGAAGCTCACCGGCAGCGGCCCCACCGAAGGCTTCGCCAGCGGCGGCCATTTGCGGCCATGAAGCTCACCGGCGGCGGCTACCCGAAGGCTTCGCCAGCCGCTACCCTTCAACTTGAGATTGCGGCCATCCAGGCCGCAATCATACCCTCACCCACCTCACCTCCGGCACGCCCTTCCTATGCACGTAAACTCCAACGCCGCCGCCAGATGCCTTGGCCATCTGCGCAAGCGCCGCACCCATGCCGTGCCAGGCATCGTAGCGCGAAACCTCCGGCCCGCACTCGCGCGAAACGATGGCTAGCCGCCCTGCAGCAAAGCCGGCGGTTTCCTCGACTCGCGGCCGATATACCATTTTCAGCGTATCGGGCGATGCCGAAATCCTCGGCAGGCCTTCAGCTTCAAGCGCCCTTGCAACCGCGATCTCGCCCGGAGATATGAAAGTGCTGGCGATTATCCAGCCGTCGCGCGCCGCCTTCACAAGCCGATCTACCACTGCCTTGATATCACCCTGCCGCAGCGAGCGCGAAATGCTTGCGGCGATGATCTTGCGCTCCGGCGCGAGCAAATCGACGTTGCCAACCGCAGCCCACCATTCATCATCGGGGAAACGCTCCGAGAAAAAGGGCTCATGCACCTTTAGCGGCGGCGGGTTGCCGTGCATGAGCGACCACTTCATCGCATTGTAGCCGATATACACATCGACCTTCTCATTGATGAAGCGCGAGCAGCAGATGTGGTCGTGGTAATTCGCCTCCCACTCCACCGCCTCGCCGACTTTGGCCGCATTCACGCGAATCCAGCGCTTCACGTTGTTCACGAACTGCCCCACGTGCCGCAAAGGCTCGGCATCGTCGCACGGCAAAAGCACCAGCCGGATATGCACGTGGTCCGGCATCACGATGGAGGATGCCGCGAAAACCCTTGCGCCCGGGCGGCGATTCTCGAACGCAATCACATTCACGGCCTCGAGCCCGGCGGGCGAATGCTCAACGCGGTCGCCGACCACGCGCCCGAAAACCGGGCGCCGCCCCTTCACGGCGAAAGTTATGAAGAGCGAGGCACCGCGATTATAATCGTAGCCGTGGAAGCGGCGGTATCGCCCGCCCTGAATGGGCGGGCTATCAAGTTGCTTTCGCTTTACCATTTGCACCGCGCTCGCCTGCCTATCACGCGCCCTGAATGGGCGGGCTATCAAGTTGCTTTCGCTTTGCCATTTGCACCGCGCTCGCCTGCCTATCACGCGCCCTGAATGGGCGGGCTATCAAGTTGCTTTCGCTACGGCCCCTGAGGCTCGCCGGCAGCGGCCATGAAGCCCATCTGCAGCGGCCCACCCGAAGGCTTCGCCAGCTACCACCCTTAAACTTGAGATTGCGGCCATTCAGGCCGCAATCACATAAGCGACCGGTAAAGCTTCGCGATCTGCTCGACCGTGCAGTCGCGCGGATTGCCCGGGCGGCAGGCATCGGCGTAGGCGCTCTCGGCGAGGAACTGCACATCCTCCTTCTTGAGCACGCCCTTGAGATCCGGAGGAATGCCCACGTCGGCGGCCAGCTTCTCGACGGCGGCAATCGCGGCCTTGCGCGCGGCGGCGAGCGGCATCTTATCAACGCCCTTCACGCCCATCGCCTCGGCGATCTTGCGGTACTTCGTGCCAGTCGCCGGCGCGTTGAACTTCATCGCCGTCGGAAGCAGGATCGCGCACGCCTTGCCGTGAGGCATGTCGTAGAGCGCCGAAAGACCGTGCGCCATCGAGTGGTCAACGCCGAGGCCCACGTTCGAGAAGCCCATGCCGGCGATGTACTGCCCAAGCGCCATGCCCTCGCGGCCCGATGGCTTATTCGCCACCGCGTCGCGCAGGTGCAGCGAAATGAGGCGAATAGCCTCGAGGTGCATCATGTCGGTCATCGGGCAGGCGGCCTTAGTGATGTAGCCCTCGATCGCGTGGGTGAGCGCATCCATGCCCGTGAACGCCGTGAGGCCCTTCGGCATCGTCGCCATCATCTCGGGATCGACGAACGCCACCACCGGGATGTCGTGCGGATCCACGCACACGAACTTGCGCTTCTTCTCAACGTCGGTGATCACGTAGTTGATCGTGACTTCGGCCGCGGTGCCGGCCGTGGTGGGAACGGCGAGTATCGGCTTCGAGGGGTTCTTCGTGGGAGCGCAGCCCTCGAGCGAGCGCACGTCGGCGAACTTCGGATTCGCGATGATGATGCCAACGGCCTTCGCGGTGTCCATCGAGGAGCCGCCGCCGATAGCGATGATGCAGTCGGCCTTCGCCGCCTTGAACGCCTTCACGCCGTTCTTGACGTTGGCGATGGTGGGGTTGGGCTTGATCTCGCTGTAGATGGCGTATTTGACCTTCGCCTTCGCGAGGAGGTCGGTCACTTTCTTCGTGACACCGAACTTGATCAAATCCGGATCGGAAAACACGATCGGCTTCTTGAGGCCGCGGTGCGCGAGCTCGTTTACGATTTCCTTGACGGCGCCCGCGCCGTGGTAGGAAGTTTCATTCAAGATGATGCGGTTCATTTTTTTGCTGGCTCCTTTGGGGTTGAAAAGACGTGGCAATTATACCACTTTTGCTAAGTATTTGAAAGCGCGATTTCCGGATTATTCGGATTTCCCGGCCAACCACGAACCTCGGCCGCGAGGCGGAAATTAAACACAGAGGCACGGAGGCACAGAGAAGTTGCCGCGCCTCTGTGACTCCGTGCCTCTGTGACTCTGTGTTAAAATCGACTTCAACCGAATGAGAGCGCGGAATGAGCAAGCCACCAAACTCTGCCTCTCTGCTTCTCTGCGTTAAAATCCACCACTAGCCACTAACCACCCTCGCATCAAGCTCGATCTCGAAAAGCCACTCGTCGCGGCACACGTCGCACACGGTCTCAATCGCGAAATCCTCCCGCAGACCATAAGCCGCGAGCCACGAACGCCACGCATAAACGAAATCCGGCTCCTTCAAATACACCACCGCGCGCGAAACATCGCCCCACCCGCAGCCGCGGCTCTTGAGGATTGCATGAACAGCAGTCATCGTGCAGTCGATCTGCTTGGAGATATCGCCCACGAAGGCGACGTCGTGGCTATCCGGCGCAATCGACGCCGTACCGCTCACCAGAAGCAGCCTTTGATCAGGCCACTGGATTTCCGCAGCGCGGCTGAAGCTCGAACGGTACGCCATCGCCGGCGCCTGAAGCGGAGATTCCACTATCTCCGCCTTCACGCGCCCATCCTTCGGCTTCACCGCCACCGCGCCCGCCGTGATCGCCGCGCCGTCGAGGTTCGCGCTGCCGATGCCGGTGGACGCCGGAAGGAACGTATCGAAGACCCCGCGAGATTCAAAGAAGGCAGTGCGCGCAGCGTTGAACTCGCCGTACCATTCGCACACGCGGTCGATGTAGAGCCACGTGCGCACCACGTTCGCGAAAGTCATGCCCGCCTCCGCGAGCAACGCCTCCATCTCAAGAAACACGGACGACGCCTGCGCGCCCCTCGCCGCAGCAAGATCCGCCGGCAACACTCCAGCCAAAAGGCAGTAGCTCGCAAGATCATCTTCCCACGTCTCGCCCACCACGCGCCCGCCGCGCATGAGAGGCTTGGAAGGTCTCGCTTCAGCGCGGCCAAGTTCAAAAACGCCTTGCGCCGTCGGCAATTCGCCAACGGGATTCACGAGACGGAAGGATGCAACTTCCTTCCGCGCGCGCGACGCGACCTCATCAACCGCGCCCCAGATGAATTCTACTGATTTGCTCACGGCACATATTAAAGCAGTTTATCTTGAAAGAGTTGTCACGGGGCAGTCACGAATTATCATGGCGTCGAATTCGCAGGCGTCCAATTAGGCTTGAGCGGCGAAATCGAGACGCGCCCGTCGGGATTGTCCTCGATCGACCAACGATACCATATCGGGTAAACGTCGCGATACACCGACCAGCGGAATTTGTAGTATGGATCCGTAACCTCGATGCACGTTTCAAACCGCCGGTTCGGATCAGTGGGATTTGACGGGTCGCCAAAGGAATCCGGCGTAAAGACGTACTGCTGCAACGGATAGTAATTATCCCTCTCGCCATCTTTCTGGAGAGCGCCCGTGACGCTGAACACGACGCTCGTCCAGGCCGGCCGGCCGTTGTAGGTGGAGCTGCCCACGCCGTCGTACTCGAGGCCGTTCAGGCGATCCGGCGGCCGCGCTTCGCCTGTGACGGTGTTCGTGATCATCATCGTCATGGTCAGAAACACGTTGGAGCAAATCGTACCGTCATACTGCGTTGTCACGTGCGACGCTATGACCGGCTGACTGTTGCGTACGGTACCCAAACTGGCCACGAACCAGATGTTGCTGCCGCCGTACACCGACTTCGAATGATCCGTGACGGGCGGGATGTCGAGCCAATACATTTCCGTGAGCGTGAGCCAAGTCGGATTCGGCGTTGTGCTATCAAAGGAAAGCGTGCGCAGTTCCGCCTTGCTCATATCCTCGGGACCACACCCAGGATATTTTTCCGTCAGCCATTTGACCACCGCCGGGGTGTAGCGGTTTTCCTTCGTAAGCCCCCAGAAGTCATTGGTAAGCGCGGCCTGCAGCTCCGTGCCGATGTTCACCGTCATGGTCTCCTGCACCTTGCCAAGGTTGACCGTGTACTTGCCGGTCTTGCCGCACGCATCGACGACTTGCTCGTCGTTCGTGGTGCAGGTGCCGATCTGGTACCAGTTCGTGACCGTTACGACGATGTTCGTCTCTCGATCCTTCGGAATTATAAACACCGAACTCCTTTCATTGTCCCTGCCGCCGAAGAACCTTACGTTGTCGTCGAGCAGATAGGAGTATATCCACACGTTCGTGCCGTTGGGCTCGATGAACCAGTCGGGGATCTTCTGCAACGTACCGTCCTTCAGCTTGTTGATCTTGCTCGGAGTGCAGTACATCCAGTTCGTCCAGTTGCTCGGATCGGCTTCCTCGCCGTGGCCGCGGAACACGCCCAGCGACGTATTCGCGTCCTTGGAGTCCTCGCCGGCGTAGAACCACTGGCTGGACGAATCGGCCTCCTTCAGCATGACGACCAGATTCGTGCCGGAATACTTCCACGCATACGCGGGCAGATCGGACATCACGTTCGTGCCTTCCACCACGAACTCGTGCTCGATGATACCGCTCGGACGTATCAACTGGATGCCATACGGCTCGTAGTACCGAAGACGCCCCTCGGTGGTGTTGTTGGTAAGGGTCGTGTTCCAATAGCCGTCGTAACCGCTGACTCCGTTCGCCTTCGCGAAGTCCCACGTTGACTTCGCGCACACGCTCACGAACGTGTAGTGGTTGGTGAAGTCCTCGCCGAACTGCTGCCCGCCGCGCCTGGAGACCACGTCGGCGACGGAGGAGATGTTGCACGTGCCGTCCAAGCCGGATACGCCGGTGTCGATTCCCAGCTCCGCGAGCGTGGCTACGTTCATGGACCTATCCGTCAAGCGCAGCTTCCAGCTGCCGATGTTGGCGGTCTGCGGAACCGCAAGTTCGATGAACTGGTTGGTCTTGCAGTCGTCTTCGCCGTCAACGTAGTTGATTTCATTCACCCACGCGCGGCGCGGCGAAATGGCGTCGAGGATCGTGTAGGCCGAGAACTGCCTCGAATCGCCGGAAGCGTTGCCCGCGCCCACGGTGGAGCCGCGGTACCAGAACGGCTCCCTCCAGTCGTCGCCATTCAACGTCACGTACAGCGTGGTGTCCGGATCCGCCTTGGAATTGTATTCGGCCCTCACGACGTACTGGTAAACCGTGTTCGGCTCGGACTCCGGCTTCATTATGGATGTCGGCACCGTGTAGTAGCTGCGGTAGATGAGCGTACCGGGCACTCGGGTGAGCTCGGCCCTGAAACGCTTCACGTTGTCCACCTTGTTACTGCTCCACTGCTCGTAGCCCCACGGCCTCTCGCCGCGGTAAACTTCCATGAACACGCGGATCGAGTCCTTGTCCAGTTCGTCTGCCATCTGCGCCGGCTCAACGCGGCACTGGATGCCCCAGGACTCGGCGATGAGCGGCTGCTGGCTCTCGCTATTGATGTCCTCGATCACGCAGATGTCCTCCGTGCCCAGGTGCGTGCGGAACGGACGCACGTCGAGGAACTTCAACCTCGGCACGATCAGCTCGCTCACGCTCATCTCGTCGATCAACACGCGGTTGATGGGCTCCTGCTTTGGCGAGATGTTGCCCCACTCCCAATCCTCCACGTCGGGATCAGTGCTTTCGCTGGGTTTGCGCCCGTGGCGCGCGCCGGCGGCGGAAAGGCGCACCGCCTTGTACGGACTTTCCGTGTTCTTGTACGCCCAGGTGAAAGGCTGGTACGTGGAGCTCGTCACGACGAAGTTCGTGAGGATGTCCCATGTGGCGCTGTCGGTCGTCGGCTGGTCCGTACCCGGATCGGTGCCGCCGTAGAGCGTGATTACGGCGGGCGTTTGCGTCGGAGGCTGGTTCGTGTCGAAGAGCCTTGCGCGGAAGCTCACCGTGCCGATGCCGTTGGTGATCTCGGAACACTGCACGAATGGATTCTGCTGCGCGTATTCTGCGATTTTGTCGGACTCGGCAAGGCCGATGCCCTGCGCGTCGGGCTTGGTGTTGTCCTCGTTTTTCGCCGAGAAGTTGAGCGCGATGGAAAGGCCGTCGGGATAGTCGGTGAGGTATGCGTACGGACTCGCGTTGCCGCCGCCATCCCAGCCAACAGTGTGGACGTTCCAGCCGAACCACGATTTCAGGTTGAGCGCAGGCTCGTTGTAGCAGTGCGCCTCGGTGAGGGTTATCTGGCCGTAGTCCTCAAGGCTCTCGCGCTCCCCATCCGGCGCCTCCACCACCTTCTTTACGATTGCCGGATCTACTATCACGCGGATCAACCCGCAGACGTTCGTGAGAACCGTCGTGCGCGAGTAGCGATCATAGACATTGTGCTGCCGCAGGCTGATGAACGTGGTGAGCGTGCCCTCCTCGAGTTCTTTAGCACCTTTCTCCTTCATTATCTTCATGAAGTCGTTCGTGGCGACCGTCGTCCAGATGTAGCCGTTGTCCCTGTCGCTTTCCGCAATCTCGGTCGTGGGCGCGACGTACTGCGTACCGTCACGCGGCACCATGTTGGTGGCGATCTGCACAAGCAGCACGCAGTTGGAATTGGCATCTTTATAAGAGTAGCTGAACAGAGAAAGGCCCTCGTCGATGTACGGCGAGCGAAGGCCCATCGGGTAACCGACCCTGCCGCGCGACGGCTGGAGCAGGCATTCACGCACCGTGGTCGAACCCGCCTTGTTGCTGATCCAGCCCTTCGTGAAAGCCCAATTCGTGTCGGAGTTACTGACACGGTCTGAACTGCCGTCCATGCGGTCCCACACGTTCATGCCTTCCCACCGCGTAAACGACACGTCGTCAAGCACCACGCCCGCTTCTTCCGTCTCCCTCGTCTGCAGACGCACCCTCCACGAACCTGGCTTCTTCGGCGAGACCTTGAAGCTGTTGGTGGTGAAGGAGTTGATTATGGTCTCGTAGCCGGAATACTGCCATCCGGTGGATGAGCCCGCCTCTGCGTCCGACAGCCACACCTGGACCGCCTGGTTCGTGGGCACCACGCCCAGCAAGCAGCCGTTGGCCGCATACCATTTGGAGGAAGTGTCAACCATCCAACGGCTTTCGTAGTAATCCCATTCGTTAGCCAACTTGGTTTTACCAACCAACGTTCCATTGGCGTTGATACCGGCATCTGCCTCGGCCGTCTCCCCTGGCTCCGAGCCTGAAACAATCTCATGAATCCTGATTTCGCCAAACCCCGCCTGGCAGTCAGTTGAACCAACGCCGTATGAACCACCGCTTGCAAGCACCCCTGGATCGGAATCGACAAACCAGATAGCGGATTTCTGCATGTTCTTGTTGCCAATGTCGGTAGATATGGAATCGGGAGAAGGTCCAGATGCAATATGTCCCTCCAAACGGACTTTCGTACTGTTTATGGTATAAACGAGGAAATACACTCCCGTCCATTGACGGCCGTCCCTCTGGTCTGTCGTAGTCGGCAAGAGCTTTGAACTGAACTCCACCGGCGTACCGAGCCGCACAGGCGTGGTTTGGGAGCCTACCCTTAACCACTTGTAGAACTCCAACTTGATCTTATCATCTTTGTGCCTCGTCATGCGGAATTCATAACACCCCCTTTTGCCGCGATGATAGGCAACGAGCGAGACGGAGGGATTTACAGGCGAAACGTCCGTGGGGTAATGCCCCGGAGGTGCCTCGTAGTCCTGGCTCATCGTGACCTTCGCGCTGATGGCGTAGTTCTTGCACGAGAGGCCGTCCATGTACGTGGCGAAGTCGTCGTACACCACTGGCTGCGCGATGCGCGCGGTGAAGGACACCGACTCAAGGCCCAAAGGCAGCTCCGAGGCGCTGAAGCTTTCAGTGGTGAGCGCGCCCTCGCCGAGGCCGTCAATTGCAAGCGCCAAGTTTGCGGGGGCGCTGCGCACGTTCTGCACGTACCGTGCGTTGTGCGCGGTCCAGCCGTTGTCCGGAGTTTTCCCCAGGCTGAACCACTCGTCCGGTTTATATACCGTACCGTTATACTTATCGAGGAACGTCTCCGTCCAAAGAGTGCGGTTGGTCGGGAGCAGCCAGGTGCTGTCGAACGGCGCTTTGTATTCCGCCTTCTTGCCGGACACGCCGCTGTTGGAAACGACGTCCGTTCCGTTCGTGTTCATCGAATTGCCGACGAAGCCCTTTTTCGCGTCAGTCCACTGGTTGAAGTTCTGGTACGACGCATGGGAGAACGCGAACGCGCCCTGCTCGTCGTTGTACTCGATCTTGAGATGCGAGGAGTTCCCGTCCAGCACAACGCTCATTTCCTTCGTGTTGGCTGTGGAGAGCGTGGCGGTGTACGGCAGCGACTTGATTTCCTCGTCGGCGGCATAGAGCCTATTCGTGCGGATGTGCCACGTGGTGGAATCGGTGTCGTTCGTGTAGTGCTCCTTCGCCTCAAGCCTGAACGTCAGCCTCGCGCCCACGCCGTTTGTGGGGATGCCGTAGTGATAACGCCAAAGGTGATCGCCCACAAGCGACATGCGCACATCGACCTTGTTCGTATCGCATGCGCCGGTAACCGTGTTCGTGACGATTTCAAGCTCGCCCACGAGCTTCACCCATTCCATGTTGCTCTCGCCCTCGCGTATGCGCACGAAGTAGTCGGTGCCACCAGACGGCACGTTCCGCTCGGAAGTGCTATATACTGCGCGGTTGGTCACAGCAGAAATCTTTTCAGTCCAATCTTCGCCGAAACCAACAGCCGTATCGTTCGCATAATCGCGTACTGAATAATACTGCGCATCCACATCCGCTGTAAAGAAATACTCCAAGTCGCCCACGCCTTGATTCAACGTATGGTTAACCGTAGTCACTAGCTGCGTAGCCGAGGCATCATCTAAATAACTAGGTGCGGAGGGGGTGAAATCAAGCGTTTGCCATTCTCGTACCACTTGATTTAAATAGCGCCATCTATAATGGAACTTGGGATTAGTCACCTTTATTTCCTGCGATACATTCACGTTGTTCGTCATCCATGAAAACTTTATTCTCGCCTGTACACCATTCTGCCCCATAGCTTGGAACGGCACATTGAAATCTCCAATGCAACCCAATACATTTGCACCAACTAATACATTTGCACCAACTAATGAATCGTCATAATCCTCACCATACCGCTCGAATCGGATCGTCATAGGCGGATAAGAAGCGATAATATCATCCACTAAAATCAAAGCATCCGCATCTGCATCTAAAGCCGGGTAACAAGATTCTCGACGAATACGAAACCTAATGGGCCCATAATAATTTAGCGTTGCTCGCACACGGAAATAATGCGCGACACCACCCTTTGTAGAATTTAAAACCAAACGCTCCACATCATCTGTTGTTGATGCAATCACTCCATTCTCCACTGAAAGTACAGTCATAGGAATCTTGTGCCAAACCAACTTATCATAATCAACCCCAACCGAAGAAAAATCGTACGCCACATCCGTCACATTGGTCGCAATCTCAAGAACGATAGAACTTTCTATTCGATTTGTGTAAGAATTAACAGCGTCAAAATAAATCGTGCCGATACCTTCCTCGTAATATGGCGAATAAACTGTTGCATTTTCCGTGTTACGCATAATTACACACGCATTGACTTCATTCGTGTAATACCGAATACTTCCCACACGAAAAACAGGCGGAATACTTTGTTGTGCATATTTCGATGACCACGGAATATAGTTTCGTGCCGCCGTACCAAAAGTAGTATAACCAGCACGACAATCAATTAAATGCCACAATGGTTCTCCGTGGGCAGTATGAAAAATATGATTTGTACCATGAAGAAGATATCGAGTACCAGTTCTCGTATTATCGTTATTGGGTTCATGTGTCCAATAAGTTACCCCTATAGTTGCATTCGTGTCATAGTAACCTTGGTTCTCAATGGGGCCACGTGTAGCAGGGCGAGAATCGTTATTCATTAATAACACACGGTCACTACCAAGTGCCGCATAAGCACCCCACGCGCGCTCCCCGGAGAGGAGCGCGAACGCGACGGCGAGCAGGAGCAGTGCTGAGGGTACACTGCGCCTAGAGAGGGAGCAAAGCCGCCCGAAGAGCGGGTGTCCGATGCTTCCCCTCTCTCCAAACCAGCATTTTGTGCGCCGTTTATTCATGGTGCACCTCTCTTTCTATACTCATTTCAAACCATTCACGTCGCTTTCATGCCAAAGCTGTGCGCCCGAAAGGGCACACTACGCCTTGACAAGTCGTAAGTTTACCACAACTTGACGACCATGTGCAAGAAGGTTTTTGGAAAGTTTTTTGGGTGCGCGTGGTGCGTGGTGGGTGAACAGCTGCCGTGCGCTTTAGGATTTGGAAACAACCAGAACAACTTTCAATAACAACTTTATCCTTCGGGCGCACCTTGAACAGGCCTAGTACAAAACTTGTGGTTCATGGTTAGTGGTGCGTGGTGGGTGGGCGTAGTTGGGCGAGGATGAGTTTTGAGATTGGAAACAACCAGAACAACTGGTAAAAACAACTTTGAAAGAGGTGCGCGGGCTAACTCGCCCGCGCAATCTATCC
>Ga0310694_10005344_pt1 | contig 12310 bp, 14 predicted proteins | sample 174DNAGHGhighgp2_FD_203884 | JGI IMG/M metagenome (GOLD analysis project Ga0310694, IMG submission 203884) | Sheep rumen microbial communities from Palmerston North, Manawatu-Wanganui, New Zealand - 1742 DNA GHGhigh gp2 (v2) (version 2) | ecosystem: Host-associated > Mammals > Digestive system...
AAAAAAAGAAGGGTAAGCGACTTATATCGCATCGCTACAACCTTAATGCCCTTGCTACATTCCTGTCCTGGGGGAGTTATAAGGGAGCAGATCGTATAAGACTTACCCGCTGCAAAAATACAATTTTTTCGGTTCGTTTGACTAATATCCTAAAATTTTCAGCATCGACTTGTAACTCTGCTCTTTAGCGAACAGTTTGGTGCACAATTCGCCCTCCTCGTCGCGGTAAATGATGATGTGTTTCGGCGCGGGAGTCATGCAATGCTGTATTCCGCCGTAGCCGCCGAGTGCGTCTTGGTAAGCACCTGTGTTGAAAAGTCCTATATATTGTATGTCATCGGGAGTGTCGCCGGTAGGGTAGTTGGCGGAGTCGATTTGCGGCAGGAAGACGGCGTTCAGGTGAGACTCGGAGTTGTAGTAATCGTGGCTGTCGCAGGTGAGACCGCCCATGAAGACGCGTTCGTAGGCCTTGTCCCAGTTGTTGATGGCCAGTATGATGAACTGCTGGTTGATGGCCCAGGTGTCGGGCAGGGTGGTCATGAATGAACTGTCAATCATATTCCATAACTCTCTGTCATTCTGTCGTTTCTGTTGCAACACGGAGAAAAGCGCGGCACTGGCCTCGCCCACGGTAAAGGAACCGAACTCGGTGAAGATGTCTGGCTCCTGCACGCCTTCGCGGTCGCAGATGTTCTTGATTTGCGCCACAATCTCCTCTGCCATGTACTCGTAATCGTAGTCGAAGGAGAGCGAGTTCTTGATGGGGAAGCCACCGCCGATGTTCAGCGAGTCGAGCTCGGGACAAATTTTCTTGAGGTCGCAGTAGAGGTTCACGCATTTGGTGAGCTCGTTCCAGTAGTAGGCGGTGTCCTGAATGCCCGTGTTGATGAAAAAGTGGAGCATCTTCAGTTCATAATTGGGATTGCCTTTGATCTTCTCGCGATAGAATGGGATCACATCGTTGTATCGGATGCCGAGGCGCGAAGTGTAGAACTCGAAACGCGGTTCCTCCTCGGAGGCGATGCGGATTCCGACCTTGCACTTGGCCTTGATGTCCTTCTGTGCGAGCAAGTCGAATTCCTTTTTGCTGTCAAAAACGGGAATGGTGTTGACGAATTCCTGGTTCAGCAATTCCACGATGTTGTCGATGTAAATCTGCCGTTTGAATCCGTTGCATATAATGAAATTCTCTTTGTCGAACTGTCCAGATTCGTGCAACGTCTGGATAAGATTGATGTCGAATGCGGAGGAAGTCTCGATATGTACATCGTTTTTCAGCACTTCCGACATCACGAACTCGAAATGGTTGCTCTTGGTACAGTAGCAATAGTGGTAACTGCCTCTGTAGTCGGCTTTTGCGATAGCCACGTTGAACCATCTTTTCGCCTTTTGGATGTTGGCGGAAATCTTCGGCAGATAGGTGATCTTCAACGGTGTACCGTACTGCTTGATGATGTCCATCAAAGGTACTTCGTTGAATAACAGATTGTTGTCTTCCACGTTGAACTCCTCCTGCGGGAAGTCGTAGGTTTGTGAAATCAGGTCGATGTACTTGGTTTTCATCTTTCTGGGTTTTTGAAATTAAAACGCGGCAAAAGTATATAAAAAAACAATACGGATGGTCGGAGAAAATCGAATCCGGGCGAGTTGGATTGTGTTTTAAGTTTGGATGTAGGTGAGCCGGATTGGGTGTTGATGTCGTGTTCGGGAAAGGCGGCGATGATGCGGTAAATGTGCCGACGTCTGTCAGAGCAGGATCACACAGGCGATCTGCCATATCGTGGGTTCGAAGTCGAAATAATAGATGGCATCGCCCCATCGGTCCTTTTGCCGCAATATTTGACCGTCAAGATAGTAGAGCGGTGTGCCCCAGCGGTCTTTCTGCCGGATGGTCAGCCCGTCGAAGTAGAGCAGAGGGTCGCCCCAGCGATCTTTTTGCCGCACGGTCTGTCCGTCCATGTAAATCAGGGGTTGTCCCCAGCGGTCTTTAAGCCGCACCTGCTGCGAGGCGGCATCATACCACAGCAGCTGCTCGCCCCAGCGGTCCTTCATCCGGATGGTGTTCTCCTGCATATAGTACAACTTCGCGCCCCATTTGTCCTTCTGATAGACGGTCTGGGCGCGGGACGCAACGACCAGCGTGAAGACAATGATACAAAAAACGATGAACTCTTTTTTCATGTGGCAAAGATACGTTTTTTTGGGACGACAACTGGGATGTTTTTTTAGGACGACAACATGGACAACGTGGGACAACTTTTTTTCATAATGTTGTCCAGAGTTGTCCAAGTTGTCGTCCCTACAACAGTTGCATCGCGATTTTCGCGCAGGCCTCCGCGTCGGCCAACGCGTGGTGGTGGTTCTCCATCGGGCAGCCGCAGGCCTCGGCCACGGTGTGCAGCTGGTGGTTGGGCAGGCGGCGGCCGAAGTGGCGGCGCGAAGCCCGGCAGGTGCAAAAGAACTGGTAGTCGGGGTAGTCCATCTGATAGACGCGGAACACGGCTCTGAGGCAGCCCTCGTCAAAGGGACTGTTGTGGGCCACGAGCGGCAACCCTTCAATCAGCGGTTCGATCTGCTTCCACACTGTGGGGAAAACAGGCGCGTTGTCGGTGTCCTCGTGCGAGAGACCGTGCACGCGCTGGCAGAACCAGGCGTAGTAGTCGGGCTCGGGATGGATGAGCGAGTAGTACGTGTCGGTGATGACGTCGCCGCGCACCACCACCACGCCCACGCTGCAGACGCTGCTGCGCTGCCCGTTGGCGGTTTCGAAATCTATGGCGGCAAAGTCGGTCATAACAGGGTGGCAGTTACTCGCTTGTTCATGCGGCAAAGATACATTTTTGTAAGACAACTTGGACAACTTTAAATTCTTTGTTGTTTTGGTGCGGCAAAGATAGGGTGGGGGTGTGCCAATTCGTGGCATTGTGAAATTCTCGGATTTTCATTCCGAAAATTTATGAAAAATTTGGAGTTGTATTCCGAATTTTCGCATATTGTCATTGTGGCTTCTTTGAGCTGTTGTATAGGGAGGGTGTTTCGAACACAAACGAAATATTGCATATCTACTTCAAATTTTATCGCAAAATTTGAAGTTGTACTTCAAAAATTCATTCTACTTTTTAGATTTGTTCAAATAAAAATTGTACTTTTGTCGCTTGAAAAAATACTTTTAAAATGTTAGATAGAATATTGTCGCTGAGTGATATAGAAAATGACAGCATCTTTCTGTGGGGGCCGCGCCAGACGGGAAAGAGTACGTTATTAAGGCAACTTTTCCCTAAAGTGCTTTATTATGACCTGCTGAAATCAGATGTCTATTCCCAATACCGCCTTTCACCTTCGCAGTTTCGGGAAGAATGTTTGATGCTGGAGGATAATTCGCTTGTCATTATTGATGAAGTGCAGAAAATTCCGGCTTTGCTGGATGAAGTTCACTGGCTGATGACCAACAAGGGACTCCGTTTTATCCTTTGCGGCTCCAGTGCCCGGAAATTAAGAAGGACGGGGGCTAATCTGCTTGGAGGCAGAGCTATCCGTAAGGTTTTGCATCCGTTGGTAAGTGCCGAAATCCCCAACTTCGACTTGGATAAGGCCGTGAACAACGGAATGTTGCCGCGGCACTATCTGATGGATAACCCGCAGAAACGGTTACAGGCATACATCGGCGACTATTTGCAGCAGGAAATCATTGCGGAAGCACTTGTGCGCAATTTGGACTCATTCACCCGCTTCTTGGAAGTGGCGGCTTTGAGCGATTCGGAGATGGTGAATTACACAAAAGTGGCCAGTGATTGCGGAGTGTCATCGAAAACGGTCAAAGAGTATTTCACCATTTTAAAGGAGACACTAATCGGAATGTTCGTGCCCGCCTATACCAAGGTGATGAAACGCAAGGTGCAGCTGTCGCCGAAGTTCTACTATTTTGATGTCGGGATCACTAACTATCTATTGCACAGAAAGAAATTGGAGCGGGGTACGGCCGAGTATGGTCATGCTTTTGAACATCTCATCGTACAGGAGTTGGCCGCATACATTGATTATGCGGAATCCGACAAAAAACTGTCTTTTTGGCACACCTTGAACAACGCCTACGAGGTGGATGCTGTGCTGGGGGATGCGGAGGTGGCCGTCGAAATCAAGTCATCGGAGAAGGTTGTTTCGTCGCATTTGAAGGGGTTGAAGGCGTTCAAGGAGGAGAACCCGGAGTGCCGGCTCATTGTGGTGGCATTGGAGGAGCGTCCCCGGCTGTTCAACGGGGTGGAGGTGTGGCCCGCCAAGGCATTTTTAGAGCATCTGTGGGCGGGGAAAGTATTTTGAACTGACGATGGATGATGATGGTGTAGTGGGCGGAGTTGGAGATGTGTTGGTGTCTGTATCAATTATTCTTGTTAATCAGATTCACCACCACTTTCGCCATCACATCCTTTTCCTCAGGCTTGCTTTCGGCGATCATCAGGGTGAGGACCACCAGTGTGTTGTCGGCGATGCGCTTGGTGCCGTCTTCGTGATAAAGGATGCCGTTGTTGTTGAGAAACCAGAGGAACAGCGTGGCGGCGATGCGTTTGTTGCCATCGCTGAACGAGTGGTTTTTGGTGACCAAATAGAGCAGCATGGCGGCCTTTTCTTCCACGCTGGGATAGAGGTCGTTGCCGTCGAAAGTCTGGTATATTTGACCGATGGAACTCTTGAACGAGCCGTCCTTCTCGTTGCCGAAAAGGGCACTTTCGCTGAAACGCTCCTTAAGAGCCGCGATGGCGTGCTTTGCATTGTCGTAAGTGGCCTGAAACTTCTCCTCTTGTGTGGTGTCAGCCACCGCCAACCGCTGATAGTCGTAATTGTCGAGCGTGTCGAGCGCATAGGTGTAATCAACCACGATGTCGAACAGCGCCTGGTTCTCATCGTTTTTCAGCAACGGTTGGTTTTGGATAGTCCTTCCCAACATTTGAACGAGTTGCCGGAGTTCGCCAATCTGTTTTTTCCGGATTTTTTCGTTCACCACATAGCCGTTGATCAGATAAGCCTTCAGCACTTTGTTTGCCCATTTGCGGAAATCGACGCTCCGCTGGCTTTTCACACGGTAGCCGACGGAGATGATGACATCAAGGGAGTAAAATGCCACAGGCTGCTTGACTCCATCAACACGCAAAAAATGCGTGTTGTTATTTCTTTCGAGTTCTCCTTCAAGGAATACATTATTGATGTGTTTTCTGATGGTTTTTTCATCTCTGTCAAAAAGCGTAGCCATCTGGTTGGCATTTAACCATACGGTTTCTTGCTCAAGTCGCACATCAATTGCTGTTTTGCCGTCTTCAGTTTGATAGATAACAATTTGTTATTCAATGTTTTTCATGACTTTTTTGTTTTTTTATTGTTCTCACCAATAAAGTATGCTAAAAACAAAAATGTTACAAAAAAGTTCTTTCAAAGCTGTAATTTATTTGATTTAATTATCACTACTTACTTATCTAAAACTTCTTTCATCTCTTGCAATAGTCGCCGTATGGTTTTCAGTCGCTCTATCTGACGAGGATATTCCTTCTTGTCGAAATACAGCGGGATATCGTGAGATGGCAGATTCACCATCAGCAAAGCCTGCTGGTCGGTAATTCCGTAACGGTTCATCAGCTGCCATACAAGGCTTTTCTCGTCCGGATATTCGGCTGCTATCAGATTGGCTATGGGCTGTATTGAGAAACCGAGTTTCTCGACAGCAGAGATGTCGTTAATAAAATTATCAAGGTACTCTGGTGTCAGTTTTTCCGTTGCTGTACCTACTTCATACATTCCCTTCGCGCGGGATTCAACATATAGTTCCATATTTTTTTATTTATCCTGAACAACTTGCATCTCTCGTAGCATTCGTTGCAATGTTTTCAGACTTTTCACTTGATTGTAATACTCGTGTTTGTCAAAATACAGAGGTTCTTCACATACTGGCAGGGTTTGTACCAATAAACCTTGACGGTATGTAAGATGATACTCCTTCTTTAAAGCCCTTATTCTGTCATCCACAGTGGGATTTTTAGCCGCCAAATCGGAAATCACCTGTTGACTAAAACCAATTTTCTCAAAAGCGTCAACAACATGAAGGAAGTCTTTTATTACATCTGGCGTAAGTTCCACATATTGTGGCATAAACCCCTCCATTCCCAAGGAAAAAGTAGTTAAAGTCATAATTTTTAATGTTTATATGTTTTTTCGAGATGCAAAAATACAGCAAGGGTGTGCCAGTTTATGACACACCCTTAATGATTATCTTTTTTTTACGAGATTTCGGGCAGCAGGAGACGCTTTACACGATCCTATCTCCGCAGTATGCTTTCCGTTTGCACTTGGCACATCGTCTCCCTTGCCAAACGCTGTCGATATGGTCGGCGGCGGTATCAACCAGCGACGGCTCGTCGGTGAGGATTCCGGCTTCGAAGTTGCGGCTGTTGTCTCCCTTCATCCCCATGCCTGCACCCGTGAGGTTGGCGGAACCTATATAGGCAGTAGCGCAGTCGAAAATCATTGTCTTGAAATGCACCCGAGGACATAGCCTCCGTTCCAGCTGGCTCCACAATCCAGGGTATTTGTCGAAGTCTTTGCGGAAGTTCTCGCCTGGCTCTTTAGCGTGAAGCAGTCGCACATCGACACCCCGTTTAAGCAGTTTATCCAACACAGACAGAAACGGAACCGCATCCTTTCCTCCCTCCACATACAAATCCTTCAAGTCGGCAGTACCAATCCACAAATCGTGCTTGACCTTCTCGCAAAGCGTCAGCACTTTTGTGTAGTGTTCTTTGTCTGCAATGTATTCAATCATACCCGATGAGATTTGGTGAAATCAATTTGCTCATCCATGTAAAGTTTCTTCAAAAAAATATGATATGCTGAGATTAAATTGTCGTAATTGAAGCCTGAATAGCTAAGGTGGTATGAATTTATGGCAATTTTATTCCTATCTGAATCATAAAAAATCCATTTATCATTATCTTGTGGTTCAAAATGATATCCCATATCGTTGAGGAGATTTGGCATAAAATACATTAATCCACAACAAACAAAAATATCTGCCTCTAAATTTGATATTTGTTGTTTAAGGAGATTATAGTCATTATCAATAGCATTTTTTAAAACATTAGTAGTACACCTTGACCCTCCAACTTCTTTTTTACAGTTAATTCTAGCAAAGATATGCTCTTTAGCATCAATATACTCTAAAGCCTTTTTGTCATCTATTTCATGATAGCTTATTTTATTTTCAGATGTTGTATTCATTATGCCATACAGAGTATATACAAGATTTCTATAAAAAGCATTATTTGTGTCAAGCCACATTTCTTCCGGTTTATATTCTTCAGAGATATATCTGAACAACTCGCCACGCACATCCCAAGAAATATTTCCACCTGTATTTTGGTCTTTTGTGAGAAATAAAAGACGTAATGGTGCATTGGCCCATAAGGCATTCTCTTCACCGCTTGGTATGCGAACCCATCTGAAAACACGATAGTATGGATTCTTATCTTCTGTCTCTTTTTTGAAATATCTTTCTTCTCCTTGAAATTCACCCTTATACATTATTCCATCAGGAGCAAAATATTCGTGGAGATTAAAATATTCAGGTCAATCAACCTTGTTCTTTTGGACATATTCATTGCGCCATTTATCTAAAATTTGTTGATTTTCTGCAACGTAGTCTTTCATCATTTCACAAAAGGACTTCTGATTATTCACTTTTCAGGTATTTCCCACGAAAGATGCGAAGTCCGAAAACATCATCCGCAGAAAAGCGACGCTGCAAAGTTACACAATTTTTCCAAATTACACAAAAGGTGTAACACAAAAGGTGTAAAATGTTTTTTGCAAAGTCACTCCTCGAGACTCATCAGCCCGCTGAGGATTTTTTCCTTTTACCGCCTATTCTTATCCCTCAAACCTTTCACCTATATTCCCGCCAGCGGATACCCCCAATCACTCTCCATCTCCCGCAAGATTTCGCGGAAGACGGCGGGTAGGCGGGGACGGTGGGGGCTACTGTGGTGTCTCTTCGAAACGCTCAGTTTCTACCATTTAATCCCACAAATTCCTGAAATGCTTGCAGAACAGGGCAAGTCTTTCTTTTTCTCTGTTATTGCTTCCCTTTAACAATCCCCGCAATCTTCCCATCCATCCTGTTCAGGAACTCACCGAACGGCTTGTTTGGGTCCGCGTGTTCCAGTTCTTCCTGATAATCAACCGTATGGAAGTGGTCCACCACAGGCTCGAACCAGTGGTCTTCGATGATTGGAGACTTTTGCCCAGATGCGGGCGGCAGCACCTTAATGACGTGGACGGTGAGGCCTTTGTGGTGGTTCTTGCACCAAGCCAAGTTGACGCTGACGGCCAAACATTTCACATATAATGACGAGCACCCACCTTTCGGAGGTTTAATCATATTGCCGGGCGAGTCCCACACGAGCAGCCACACCTCTATCGGTGGCTCGTAGTCGCCGTCCTCTTGGCAGTACAGGTATTGTTGCACGAAATCCTGGTCCGACATCCACTCCGTATTGATGTCGTCCGCGAAATAAGACAGGACGCCTCGTTTGCACTGCTCGGCGTTGAATCCGACGGGGATGATGATGGTTTTTGCGGCCATATCTTTGCTGTTTTTGATGTGGCAAAGATAAAGCGAGACTGTGCCGATTCGTGGCATTGTCAAGACTGTGGTTTGCAACTTGAAAAAAACGAAAAAACAATATATGACCAACCTAAATGTTATGTATTTTTGCCATCCGATTCCGAAATTACATAAAAATGAATATCCATTACATTAACAGAGAAATAGAACAAATTATAAATGAAGCGGCTGAATATTATTCAGTTATATCTGTTACTGGTCCGCGACAATCAGGCAAGAGCACACTGCTGTGGCATCTTTTTCCCAATTTTAAGGAATACAGCATGAAAGAGGTGCATGTTCGTGAATTTGCCTTGAATGACCCGGTCTCGTTTCTTCAGCAGACTTCGGAGGGGATGTGTATTGACGAGATCCAAAAAGCCCCCATTCTGATGGAATACATACAGGGGATTGAGGACCACCATCCCGAAAGGAAGTTTTTGCTAACAGGCAGTTCCAACTTTGAGCTGATGCGGGATCTGTCGGAGTCGCTGGCAGGGCGTGCGGGCGTGTTCGAGCTGCTGCCGATGTCGCTGTCGGAAACCGTGGCGCAGCGTGAGGGGGAAAAGTCTGGACCAGCAACTTTTCAACGGCTTGTATCCGGCGGTGAGTGCGGGCAAGAACACGGCGCGCTTTTTCTACCCGTCGTATGTGAAAACCTATTTGGAAAAGGATGTTCGTGACCTGCTGAACATCCAGAACCAGATGCAGTTCCTGCGTTTTATGAAGCTGTGTGCCGCGAGGATCGGTTCCCTGTTCAACGCATCGGAGCTGGCGGCGGAAGTGGGTGTGGACTCCAAGACCATCACCCGATGGCTGTCGGTGCTGCAGGCGTCGTGTTTAGTGACGCTACTGCCGCCGTACTACGAAAACATCTCCAAACGATTGGTGAAAAGTCCGAAACTCTATTTCAACGACACGGGATTGGCTTGTTATCTGTTGGATATCGAAAGTCCGCGGCAGCTTGCGCGCGACAAGATGCGGGGGGCATTGTTCGAGAACATGATGGTGATGGAGGTCATCAAGCACCGGTTCAATCAGGGGAAGGAGGATGGCGTGTTCTTCTACCGCGATTCCAACCAGAACGAGGTGGACATTCTGCTCAAGCAGGAGGGTGAAATCACCGCCATGGAGGTGAAATCCTCGATGACCTACCACCCCTCGTTGAGAAGACACTGCGCCATCTGCCAGAGTGGATAAAGACCCCGGTCACCTGCCGTGCCGTGGTCTATGCCGGAGATTTTGAAAATGCTGTTGGTGATGTCAAATTGGTGAATTTCAATAATTTGAGCAGTATTCTTTAATTATATCTAGCACTTTTTTGTGTTATTGATTTTGTTGTTGGAAAAAGTTACAGTCGCCTCATAAATAATGTTGGAAAAACGGATAATTTTAGTATTTTTGCCGTTGAAAAAACGGACAAATTATGATTAAGAGAAAGATTGACAGGTATTTAGAAGAATATTACGCTTCAACAAAGAAAGCCCTTTTAATTACAGGGGCTCGACAGACCGGAAAAACCTACTCCATCCGCCATTTTGGGAAATCTCATTTCGAAAGCATGGTGGAAATCAACTTTCTTGAAATGAATGATGCTGTGCCTGTCATCGCAACCGCCAAGAGCAGTCGCGATTTGCTGCTACGCATCTCGTCACTGACCACGCAACCGCTTGTCAAGGGGAAGACATTGATTTTTTTCGACGAAGTGCAGGAATGTCCTGAAATTGTGACTGCCATCAAGTTTCTGGTTGAAGAAGGAAGCTACAGATACATTATGAGCGGCTCTCTTTTGGGGGTGGAACTCAAAGACCTGCGTTCAGAACCAGTGGGTTACATGGATGTCAAGGAAATGTTCCCTTTGGACATGGAAGAGTTCTTCACGGCTGTCGGTTTGAGTCAAATGGTCATGGACGAACTTCGGGATGCCTGGGAAAACAAACGTTCTGTGGACGAATTTGTCCATGTCAAATTGATGGAGTTGTTCCGTCTGTATCTCATCGTGGGCGGAATGCCGGCGGCTGTGCAAAAGTATCTGGATTCAAACAATCTTCAGGAAGTCCTTGCCGAGCAACAGGCCATTTTACGGCTCTATAAGCGCGACATTGCCAAATACGACAAGAAGAACAAACTTTATTTGGAAGAAATATTCGACTTGATTCCTTCAGAGCTTAACGCGAAAAACAAGAGATTTATACTGAAGAATCTGAACGAGAACGCAAAATTCTCACATTTTGAAAACAGCTTTATTTGGTTGAAGGAGGCGGGTGTGGCATTGCCTGTCTATAATGTGGAGGAGCCTGTCGTCCCGTTGAAGCTGTCCCGTTCTCGAAATCTGTTCAAGTTGTTCCAGAACGATGTCGGTCTGCTGGCCAGCCAGTACGCCGACGGCATTCAGCTGCGATTGCTCACCGATGCCAAAAGCATCAATTTCGGCTCCGTTTACGAGAACGCCATCGCACAGGAGCTGTCTGCCCACGGGTTCGACCTCTATTATTTCAACAGCAAGAGACAGGGCGAGTTGGATTTTGTGATTGAGAAGAACGGTGTTGTCTTTCCCATAGAGGTGAAGTCCGGCAAGGACTATCACCGGCACAATGCCCTGTCCAATGTAATCTCCAACCAGACCTATCAAATACCGGAAGCTGTTGTCTTCAGCAACGAAAATTTCAGTCAATCTGAGAAGGTGATGTATCTTCCCGTCTATATGGCAATGTTCGTAGAGAAGCAGCCTTTCGTAGACATCACATATAAGGTGGATCTGTCGGGGTTGTAATATGAACCAATTTGTGCGTCTTTACCGGTTTTTCACACACCTGACGGAACGCACGGCACACGTCATTTGGCGGTTCTCGCTCAAATCCTGGCCCCATGCGCGGGGGACCATTCCGCCAGTGACGACAGGAACTGGCGGAATCTCCTATGTTCGAAGACGAATTTTCACAAAACAATCGGTGCCCGGCAGACCTACGGCCTGCCTGTGAAAGTGAACAGTGAATAGTGATCAGTGAACAGGGACTTTACGCGACAAGGTGCCCTGTCAGGAGTGCAGTGCTTGGTAGAATGTAGCGAGCACGGGGAATGCGCACGCCGTAAGGTGTGCTGGGGAAGGGTGTGGAAAGGGTTAAGGGTTTCACCCCGCGGGAAACGGCATCTCACACCTCACTCAACCTTGCGTTTTCGTCCTTCTCGATAATACCGATGCATTTTTCGATGTCGGCGATAATATTTTTCATCACCTCTGTTTTATCCTGCTTTGTGTATCCCTGAGTATCCACTGCGAAATTTCTTGACTGTCAACACCGAAAAAAATCTCACAAAACCCTTGACAAATGCCTTTTGTTGTTGTATATTTGCCGTGTAGTTAAACATAGTTTCTAATCATCAAAATAAAGTGTTATGACGAATATCATAGAAATTGAGAACAAGATGATCACCCTGCGGAACCAGCAGGTGATTTTGGACTCCGACGTGGCCGATCTCTACGGTGTGGAAACGAAGCGTGTTAATGAGGCTGTAAGCAACAATCCGGAGAAATTCCCTAAAGGGTATATTTGGGAATTGGCCGCAGAGGAGATCGTGGCTTTAAGGTCGAAAATTTCGACCTTAAAGAAAACGGGGCGAGGACAACACTCCAAGTATCCTCCCAAGGCTTTCACAGAAAAGGGT
>Ga0310694_10005345_pt1 | contig 12310 bp, 6 predicted proteins | sample 174DNAGHGhighgp2_FD_203884 | JGI IMG/M metagenome (GOLD analysis project Ga0310694, IMG submission 203884) | Sheep rumen microbial communities from Palmerston North, Manawatu-Wanganui, New Zealand - 1742 DNA GHGhigh gp2 (v2) (version 2) | ecosystem: Host-associated > Mammals > Digestive system >...
GCCGCCCAGTCTGCAAAGGAATCGCTGGTGCTGCTCAAAAACAACGGCGCGCTGCCCCTGACCGGCAAAGAAAAGACCATTGCAGTCATCGGCCCCGCCGCTGCCAACGCCCGGTATTATTTCGGCGGCTATACCCACCTGTCCATGGTGGAGGCCAGGCACGCTGCCCGCAATTCTATGGCGGGCGTGAACGGCAACGGTGTCAAGAATGAAGTACGCACCGTGCCCGGCACCAATGTTGAAGACGATGAAAACGAAGAATTTGCCGGCGTGCTGACCAAGCTGAAACCGGGCTGCAAAAACCTGGTGCAGGTTTTAACGGAAGCCTTGCCGGATGCCCGCGTCCTGTATGCTCCCGGCTATCATAAGGCGGGCGCGGATGAAAGCCTGTTCCCGGAAGCGCTGGAGATTGCCAAACAGGCAGATGTGATCCTCCTGACCCTGGGCGGCAAGAACGGCTCCGGCTCCGTCGCCACCATGGGCGAGGGCGTGGACGGCACCGACATCAACCTGCCCGCCTGCCAGGACGCCTTTATCCGGGAAGTCAAAAAGCTGAATAAGCCCCTGATCGGCATTCACTTTGACGGGCGGCCCATCTCCAGCGACGCGGCGGATGAGTGCCTGGACGCCATCCTGGAATGCTGGAATCCTGCTGTGTATACCGCCGAAGCCGTCACCGACGCGCTGCTGGGCAAATGGAATCCCTCCGGCAAGATGCCCCTGTCCACCGCCCGGTGCGCAGGCCAGATTCCTGTGTATTACAATCATCCAAACGGCTCCATGTGGACCCAGGCTCCCAGCATCGGCTTTGCCGATTATGTGGACTGTCCGCACCGTCCCCGTTACTGCTTCGGCCACGGCCTGAGCTATACGAGCTTTGAATACAGCGATTTGACCCTGGACAAGCAGGAAACCAAGCCCTTTGAAACGGTGCGGATTTCTTTGAAGGTGAAGAATACCGGGGCATGCGGCGGCACGGAAATTGTGCAGCTGTATGTGAAGGATGTGCACGCTTCCATGACCCGTCCCCAGAAGGAACTGCAGGGCTTCCTTCGGGTGGCATTGCAGCCCGGGGAAGGAAAAGAAGTGAGCTTCACTTTGCAGCCCAGCCAGACGGCTTTCCTGGACGAGGATATGCGCTGGAAGATCGAGAAGGGCGAATTTGAAGTGCAGATCGGGTCTTCCTCTGAGGATATCCGCCTTAAGGATTCCTTCCGTGTAACGGAAAACGCCTGGCTGGCCGGCAAGACCCGCGCTTTCTGCGCCCTGGGTGAAATCAAGTAAGGAGGCTGCCCCGATGGAAATCAAAAACAGCGCTTGGATCACGGTTTCGCAGGATACCGGTGATATCTGCCCGGTATTCCGCAAGCAGTTTGATGCGAAAAAAACGATTGAAAAAGGCGAACTGCAAATCACTGCATTGGGCGTATATCATGCCGAGATCAACGGTCAGCGGGTCAGCAATTTTGTGCTGGCTCCCGGCTGGACCAGCTACGATCACCGCCTGCAGGTGCAGACCTATGACATTACGGCGCTGCTGCAGCAGGAAAACGACCTGCGTGTCACCGTGGGCCGGGGCTGGTTCCGTTCGCCCATGCCCGGCTGGCTGAACAGCGAGGACAAACAGCGGCGGACGAATCAACCCTGCGGGCTGATCGCATTCCTGCATATCTGCTATGCCGACGGCACGGAAGAAACCATCCGTACAGATGAAACCTGGCAATGGGCGAAGAGCCGCATCCTGTTCAGCGAAATCTATGACGGCGAAACCTGCGACGCCCGGATCGTGCCGGCGGATTGGCAGCCGGTGAAGCCGCTCAAATGGAGCAATAACATCCTGATTCCCCAGGAGGGCGAGACCATCCGGGAGACAGAACGCATCGCCGCCAAGCGTATTTTCAAAATGCCCCAGGGCGATACCGTGGCGGACTTCGGCCAGGAAGTCACCGGCTATGTGGAAATCACGCTGAATGCCCACGCAGGGGACGAAGTGCTGTTCGACCACGCCGAGGTGCAGGACAAGGACGGCAACTGGTACAACGAAAACTACCGCAGCGCCAAAGCGCAGGCAAGGTATATCTGCCGGGAAGGGCTGCAGACCTGGCATCCGCAACTGACCTTCTTCGGCTTCCGGTACATCCGGCTTTTGTCCTGGCCGGGGGAGGCCAGGCCGGAAAGCTTCACCGCCATTGCCGTGCATTCCGATATGAAACGCACCGGCTGGCTGAAAAGCGGAAATGCTGAACTGAACCGGCTGTTTTCCAACATTGTGTGGGGCCAACGGGATAACTTCCTGGACGTGCCTACCGATTGCCCCCAGCGGGACGAGCGCCTGGGATGGACGGGAGACGCCCAGGTGTTCATCAAAACCGCCAGCTACCTCTTTGACACCGAACGCTTCTTCAAGAAATGGCTCCACGACCTGGCCGCTGATCAGCGGGAAAACGGCGAAGTGGGCCAGGTGATTCCGGACCTGATGCCGGAGGGCGACAGCAGTGCCGCCTGGGGCGACGCCGCCACTATCTGTCCTTGGCAGGTGTACCAGACCTACGGCGACAAGGCCGTGTTGAAAGATCAATTTGACAGCATGCGGAAATGGGTGGACTTTATCGGGTCGGTGACGAAAACGCCCAACCTGTGGATCGATCATTTCCATTTTGGCGACTGGCTGGGCCTGGACGCGCCCAGCGGCAGCTATAAGGGCTCTTCCAGGGAAGATTTCATTGCAAGCGCGTTCTATGCCCACTCCACAGAATTGGTGGTGAAGGCGGGCAAACTGCTGGGCAGGGACGTTTCCGCTTATGAAAAGCTGCATCAGAATATTGTTGCCGCCTTCCGCAAGACCTTCCCCGAATACAAGACCCAGACCGAGCATGTGCTGGCAGTGCACTTTGGCCTGACGGAGAATGCGCAAAAGACCGCCGATGCCCTGGCCGAAATGGTCAAAGCCGACGGGACGCAGCTGCGCACCGGGTTTGTGGGTACGCCTTACATCCTGCATGCGCTGAGCCATTACGGCCACGCTGACCTTGCCTGGGATCTGGTACTGCGTCGGGAGTATCCCGGCTGGCTGTACCCTGTCACCAAAGGCGCCACCACCATCTGGGAGCACTGGGACGGTATCAGGTCTGACGGCTCTTTCTGGAGCAAGGATATGAACTCCTTCAATCATTACGCCTATGGCGCGGTGGCGGACTGGGTGTTCGAGCAGGCGGCCGGAATACAGCACGCCGAGGACAAGCCCGGCTTTGAGGAATTGATTTACGCACCCCATCCCGACAAGCGCCTTGGCTGGCTGCAGGCCAAGCTGGACACCCGTCATGGCACGGTCAGCGCTCTGTGGATATGCCGGGAGGACGGTATCCGCTATGAACTGGAAACGCCGGTCAAAACAAAGGTTTGCCTGAACGGGAAAGAAACCAGGATCAATCCCGGCAAATACACCTTTTGGACAGAGAAGTAAGGAGGACGTAAGCCATGCGCAGCATGAAAATCAATCGGGATTGGGAATTTGGCCTTGGCCCGGTGGACCTGGGAAAGCGGCTCCGCGGGATCTTCGGGGACAGAAAAGTCAACCTGCCCCATGATTACATGATCGAGAGTGACGTATACGAAGGTGCGCCCTCCGGCGGGGCCAGCGGCTATTATAACGCGGGCGTGGCCCATTACGCCAAAGAGATCGATATCCCGGCGGACTGGGAAAACGATCAGGTTTTCCTGCGGCTGGACGGGGCCATGATGAACGCCACCGTCGAGGTCAACGGCAATCTGGCCTGCTTGCAGCATTACGGCTACGCGCCGTTTGAGGCGAACATCACCCATCTGCTCTATCCGGGACAGAAGAACCGCGTTGTCATCACCGTGAACCCCAGCATGCAGCCCAACTCCCGCTGGTTCTCCGGCGCGGGCCTGTTCCGGGGCGTCGAATTGGTACACACGCCCAAGCTGCATATTGCCTTCGGCGGCCTGTCAGGGTATACGAAAAAGATCGAATACAAGGCCGATGGCGCGCCGGAGACCGCCTATCTGCAGGTGTCTGCGGAAATCAAAAATGAAAATGCCCAAAGCCATTTGGCGGAGGTCACTTTCGCTCTGATCGACGACAGAAACGGCGAAACCGTCAAGACCAGCAAAACGCTGACTCAGGTACAGGCCATGAGCGTCGGCACAGCCTACATGACCCTGACCGTGGATGATCCCATGCTTTGGGATGCCGAAAACCCGAACCTGTACCGGCTGCAGGCCACCGTCAGGGATGCCGGTACTTTCAAAACCCATATCATTTCCAATGATCAGCCCATCGAGGATACGGAAAGCGTGCTGTTCGGCATCCGTACCATTGAGGCGGACGTGAAGCACGGTCTGCGGATCAACGGCAAAGAAGTCAAGCTCAAAGGAGGCTGCCTGCACCACGACAATGGTCCTATCGGCACGGTGAGCGTTTACGACGCCGAAGCCCGAAAGGTGCGCAAGCTTAAGGAAGTGGGCTTCAACGCCATCCGTACCACCCACAACCCGCCATCCTCCGCCCTGATCGAAGCCTGTGACCGGCTGGGCATGTATATCTTTGACGAAGCCTTCGACGCCTGGGGCATGGGAAAGCAGCCCGGGGACTATAACCAGTATTTCTCCACCGACTGGGAAAAGGATCTGACCGCCTTTGTGAAGCGGGACCGCTGTCATCCCTGCGTGACGATCTGGTCCACCGGCAATGAAATCACCGAGCGGGGCGGGCTGAACGACGGTTATGTGTGGGCGGTCAGACTGGCCGAAACCATCCGTGCCCTCGATCCCAGCCGGCCTATCTCCAACGGCATCTGCTCCTTCTGGAACGGGCTGGATGATTTCATCATGGCCGAGCAGATGAAAAAGCGGATGGAAAGCCTTTCCGGCGGCCTGCAGAACGCTGATATCGGCGGCAAGAAGGATTTGCTGTGGGAGCAGTACACCGAGGGCTTTGCCAACGGCCTGGACGTGGTGGGCTACAACTACCTGGAGGGCAAATACGAGCAGGATCACGAAATGTTCCCCGAGCGGGTGATCCTGGGCAGCGAAAACTATCCCAAGGAAATCGGCATGCACTGGCCTATGATCGAAAAGACTCCCTGGATCATCGGCGATTTCACGTGGACGGCCTGGGATTACATCGGCGAAGCAGGCATCGGCAAGGCTACCTTCTATGAACCCGGCGACCCCAACATCGGCAACCCATGGGGCGCGCCTTCGCCCTTCCCCTGGCGCACTGCCAACGACGCGGACTTTGATGTGACCGGCCAGATTCGTCCCCAGGGCGTCTATCGCCGCATCGTGTGGGGCAGCCGGGAAACCGGCCTGTTCTCCTATGATCCCGCCGTGATCGGCAAGGTGGAAACATTGTCCAGCTGGGGCTTCCCCGGCGTATGGCAGCGCTGGAACTGGCAGGGCCAGGAAGGCAAGCCCGTGGACATCGCCGTGTTCAGCAGCGCGGAGGAAGTGGAGCTCTTTATGAACGGAGTCAGCATTGGCCGCAAAAAGGCCGGCGAAGCGCTGATCCACGATATGCCGCTCACTTTCCTGTTCCGGGCGGAATACCAGCCCGGCGCAGTGGAAGCAGTAAGCTATACGAACGGCAAAGAGGTTTCCCGCACAAGGCTTGCAACCACGGGAAAGCCCGCTGCCATCCGCCTGACCGCCGAAACGGAAGCAATGACCGCCGACGGGGTATCCCTGTGCTATGTGAACGCGGAGCTGATTGATCAGGATGGAAACGTGGTACCCGACGCCGACGCGCTTTTGAAAGCCGAAATCACCGGCGCGGCGGAGCTGCTGGGTTTTGGCAGCGGCAATCCTATCACAGATGAGAATTACAGCAAAGGCCGGTTTACAAGTTATCAGGGCAAAGCGCTGGCGGTGCTGCGCGCGGGCTGTGAAGCGGGAGAAGCAAGGCTGACCGTGTCCGCCGACGGTTTGGGCAAGGCTGAAATCTGCCTGCAAGTGAAATAAAAAATAGGAGCGTGACGGGTATGCGTACAATTATTCCTTTCTGTAACGATTGGTTGTTCACCAAACCGGGTGAGGATCGCGTGCCCGTCACGCTGCCCCATACCTGGAACAATCTGGACGGCCAGGACGGCGGCGGGGACTACTGGCGGGGCGAATGCGTGTATGAAAAGACCTTTGCTGCGCCGGACAGGAAAAAGGATGGAGAAGTTTATCTGGAATTTGACGGTGTATCCGCTTCTGCCAAGGTAACGCTGAACGATCATTTTGTCGGGGAGCACCACGGGGGTTACAGCCGGTTCCGGTTCAATATCACGGCATATCTGAATGCTGGCGAAAACCGCCTGGCCGTCGCCGTCAGCAACGCCGCCTGCGATACCGTGTATCCCCAGAACGCTGATTTTACGTTCTACGGCGGCATCTACCGGGCGGTCCGGCTGATTGTGCTGCCGAAAGTCCATTTTGACATGGATACTTTGGGCGGCTGCGGCATCCGGGTAACGCCCAAGGTGCTGGATGACGGGGCCGCTGACGTGCGGGTTTCCGCCCGCGCCACCGGCGGTCAGGCCGTGTTTGAATTGAATGGGGAGACACTGACAGGGAACAAAGTCACCTTCCATGTGGAAGAGCCCATCCTGTGGCAGGGAAGAAAGAACCCCTGTCTGTATACGCTGAAAGCCCGCCTGTACGACGGCGATACGCTGCGCGATTCCCTGGACATCCCCTTTGGCATCCGTTCCTTCCGCATTGACCCCAATGAAGGGTTTATCCTGAACGGCGAAAGCTATCCCCTGCGGGGCGTGGCCATGCACCAGGACTGGCTTGGCAAGGGGAATGCCATCACAGAAGCAGACATGGAAGAAAGCATGCGCCATGTGTACGATATGGGCGCTACCACCGTGCGCCTGGCCCATTATCAGCATGATCAGCATACCTATGATCTGTGCGACAAGCTGGGGATCGTGGTGTGGACGGAAATCCCTTACATCAGCGAGCATCTGGACAACGCGCGGGACAATGCCCTGAGCCAGATGCGGGAACTGATTGAACAGAACTACAACCATCCGTCCATCGTGGTGTGGGGCCTGAGCAATGAAATCACCATGGCCCGCGGCGACCAGGAAACCCTGGTGCCTTTCCATCAAAAGCTGAATGAACTGTGCCACCAGATGGACGCCACCCGCCTCACCACGATGGCATGTATTTCCCCCCTGCCGACGGATCATCCGCTGCTGGACGTACCGGATGTGCTGAGCTATAACCACTATTTCGGCTGGTACGGCGGACGCCTGGAGGATAACGGTCCCTGGTTCGATCGTTTTCATGCCCTGCATCCCAATCTGCCCGTGGGCGTATCGGAATACGGCTGCGAAAACAGCTTATGGCATGCCTCGCACCCTGAACCCGGCGATTATAGCAACGAATACCAGATGATCTACCACGAAAGCCTGATCAAACAGCTTTATTCCCGGAAATACCTGTGGGCCACCCACGTATGGAACATGTTCGACTTCGCCGCCGATGCCCGGGAAGAGGGCGGAACCAAGGGCCGCAACAACAAAGGGCTGGTGACCTTTGACCGAAAGACCCGCAAGGACGCTTTCTATGCCTACCAGGCCTGGCTGACGGATGAACCCATGCTGCATCTGTGCGGTAAGGAATTTGTGAACCGGGACGGGGACACTGTGGAATTTGTGGTGTACAGCAATCTGCCGGAAGTCACCCTGACGGTGGACGGAACGGCTTATACGAAACTGGCTGAGGATCATTTCTTCCATTTCACCGCACCTCAGCCGGAAGGAACCTATACGGTCATTGCGTCCGCGGGCGATTTGTCCGAGCAGGCACAGTTTACTCATGTTGCTCAGCCCGATCCTGCCTATCGCTTCCAGCAGGGCACAGTGCTCAACTGGTTTGATATTGACACGCCGGACGGGTTCTATTCCGTGAAAGACCTGCTGAAGGACATATCCCAGTCGCATGACGCCGCAGCGCTGGTGCAGCCCTTCCTGGCCGAAATGATGGCAGCCCGGGCCGCGAAAGCTGCGCAGAAGGAGCAGGAAACCGGACGGGAAACAGTGAAAAGCGGCGAAGGGATGAGCGCTGAGGACCGCAGACGGACAACGATGCAGTTCAGCCTGCTGCAGCTCATCCGCATGGGCGCCCCGGACATGCCCAAAGAGCGCATCATCGCAATCAATAAACAGCTGAATCAGATTCCAAAATATGTGCCGCCCAAGGATATGGACATGGAACAGGCGGAAAAAGATGCTCACCGGAAAGAAAACTGCTATGCATTGGACGACCGGTTTGTTCTTCGGGACGGACAGCGCCATCCCTTCGCGGTCATTTGCCCCGGCGGAGGATATACCATGGTATGCAGCTTTATCGAGGGTGTGCCCTACGCCCGGAAGCTGAATGCAATGGGCATTTCCGCCTTCATTGTTTATTACCGGGTGAAGGAGGCAGCCCGGTTCCCTGCGCCCCAGGATGACCTTGCCCAGGCTGTGCGGGACATCTTCACGAAAGCAAATGAATACCTGCTGGATACCGCCCATTGGTCCGTGTGGGGCTCCTCCGCAGGCGGGCACCTGGCAGCCAGCTTCGGTACTGCCAACATGGGTTATTCCCATTATGGCCTGCCCAGACCCGAAACGCTGGTGCTGGCTTATCCCGTTATCAGTATGCGTCCGGAGTTCACGGAGCAGCAGACCCATAACATGCTGCTGGGCAACCCGGCCGATACGGCCATGGAAGCCTTTGCCAGTGCGGACGAGCAGGTAACCGCAGACTATCCGCCTACGTACATCTGGTGCGGCGATGCAGATAAAACCGTAAAGCCCGACAATACCCGCCGTATGGCAGAAGCACTTGAAAAAAACCGGGTTCCGTATCAATGCGAAATCTTCCCCGGCGTGGATCACGGCGTCGGCCCCGGCACGGGAACCGCCGCTGAAGGCTGGATCGACCACGCGGTGGCCTTCTGGAAGCAGCAGATGAAAAAAAAGAGAGTTTTCATGCAATTGAACAAGGATCCAAATCGAGGTGAGAGAAATGACTGAACGGGAACAAATCACCGAGGAAGTGCGCTGCCAACTCATACAGGAAATGATGGCGAATTTCAATCATGAGAAGGAAAGAAAGCTGGCGAATTTTCGCAGTCAAAACGCTTACGTTCAAAAAGGACAAATCCTGTTTACCGGTTCTTCCCTGATGGAACAATTTCCTGTCGCTGAATTCTGCCTGAACGAAGGCTTGCCCATCGTATACAACCGGGGCATCGGCGGCTATACAACGGACGAGTTTTTGACGGCAATCGGCCCGATGATGCTGGATCTGGAGCCGGCCAGGCTGTTTATCAACATCGGCACCAATGATATCCGCGAAATGCCGGAGGGAGAGGACTGGTTATCGCATCTGTCCTCCAATTACAGAAGAATCTGTGAAATTATCCGGGAAAAACTGCCGGAAACGATCGTTTACATGATGGCCTATTATCCCGTCAATCCCCATCGGAACAGCCCGGCGCTGCGGGTGCGTACCAACGAGGCTGTTGCCCGAGCCAATGAAATGGTCTGCGCGATGGCAAAGGAGTTTGGTTTTCAGTATATCGATGTAAACGATGGCCTGAAGGACGAACAGGGTAATCTGCAAATCGAGCATACCCAGGATGGCATTCATTTTGATGCCGCCGCGTATCGCACGGTGTTTGAACGATTGAAGCAGTATCTGTAACAGCGGATTGCGAGGAGGAAGGTATGCGAAAACAGCTCTGTATCGAAAAAAAGCGGGAAGTGCTTTCTCTGATCACGAATGTCACTTTTTCCAATGTTTCCTGCTGGTATGACGCTTCCCGGCGTGATCTGAAAATGGATCTGATTGTGCCCAAGAACCGGACAACCCATTCTGCCTGTCCCACCATCGTATGGATTTGCGGGGGAGCTTACCGGGTGGTGAATCGTTCCGTTTGGCTGCCGGAGATGATGCGCTTCGCAAGGGCGGGCTATGTGGTGGCCGGTATCGAATACCGCACCAGCAATGAAGGCATCTTTCCCGCGCAATTGATCGACGTGAAATCCGCCGTGCGTTTCCTGCGAGCTCACGCAAAAGAATACTGCGTTGACCCGGACAAGATTTTTGCCCTGGGCGAATCGGCAGGCGGAACGATGGCCAGCCTGCTGGGAGTGACGGCCGGCAGGAAGGAATTTGACCAGGGCGACCACCTGGACCAGACCAGTGCGGTGCAGGGCGTGGTGGATTACTACGGCGTAGTCGATTTGTCCGATGCGTCCGCAGAAAAAGACCGCATGGCTGCATTGGCCGCTCCGAACAATGACGTTCCCTATTTTGCCTTTGAAGAATTTCTGGGCGTCGGGTACGGAAAAGCGGAAGCAGGAAAGGCAAGCGCGATCCGGTATATCTCCGAACAGACACCGCCTTTTATGATCCTGCACGGAACCAAGGATACGGTGGTGCCCATTGCCCAAAGTGAAGCACTGTACGATGCTTTGCAAAAGAAAGGCATTTCCAGCGATTTTATCGTGCTTGAAGACGCTGTGCACGGAGATGAACTGTTTTACCAGGACGAATTGACCGACGCTGTGCTTCGGTTTTTGGACAGCATATCAGGGAATAAGGAGTGATGCGTATGGAAAATAAAATAATATTTTACACACAGGGGTGAACAAAATCAAAGTAAAACGAACGCATCCCTATATATTATCTGCCCTGAACCGATTAGAATAAACACAGCATGATCAAGGAGGCGTCTGATATGCGGAACCTGATCGAAAAAGGCTATATCGGCCATCCGGGACAACTGGTCACCCTGCGCCGCGTGACGGTGGCAGAAGGAAAGGCCAAAGGAACAGATATCATTGAAGTGAAAACGGCAGGCGGCCTGGAAGCAGACATCCTGCCGGACACCGGGCTGGACATCGGACAATGCCGGTTCCGGGGCGTGAACATGAGCTGGATGAGCAAGAACGGTTATGACAGCCCCGCGGCCATTGCACCGTATGAAAATGAGTTTTTGAATACATTCCCGGGCGGACTGCTCTACACCTGCGGCCTGCGTTCTGCTGGGCCAGCCAACCGGGACAATGGGGAATGGCATCCGCTCCACGGGCGGTATCATTCCCTGGCGGCGGAGCAGGTGTGCGCGGAGATCGCCGGCGATGAAATCATCGTTCGGGGTGTGGTGCGAGAAACAGCGCTGTTCGGCCACGTACTGGAAAACCGGCGTACAATCCGGATTCCGGCATTTGGCGCATCCGTCACCATTCAGGATGAAATCACCAACCTGACCCCCAGAGACGAGGAATTCATGCAGATTTACCACTGCAATTTCGGCTATCCGCTTTTATCTGAAAAGGCCAAGCTGATCCTGCCGGAGGAGCGGGAAACGATTCCCCGGACGGAATTCGCAAAGACCGGATTGGGACGGGAATGCGAATTCGACGCACCCATCCCCGGCGAGGAAGAACGGGTTTTCTTCCAGGAAATGAAGCGGGGCTACCGGGCGGAGCTGGTCAATCCGGATCTGCAGGTGCGCATGACCATGACCTGGAGCAGCGATACGCTGCCGATCCTGTCCCAATGGCGCAGCATGGCTTCCGGCGATTACGTGATAGGCCTGGAGCCCACCAATTGCTATATCATGGGCCGGAACAGCGAGCGGGAAAACGGAACCCTGCCGGTGCTCAAAGCATTTGAAACGGAAAAACACACTGTGATGATTTCTTTTGAGGAGGAGAAAACACATGAGTAAGAAGATGACTTTCGCACTGGCATTCTGCAACCGCGGGTTCATGCCCGGAGAACTGATCTACGGCGCGCGGGACGATATGGTGAAAGCCGTTACCGACGCAGGCTACGATTACATCATGATGGACAAGGACCTGACCCGTTACGGCGGCATCGAGACGAGGGACGAGGGCCTGCTCTACGCCAAGTGGCTGAAGGAACACGAAGGTCAGTATGACGGCGTGATCTTCTCCATGCCCATCTTTGCCGATGAAAACGGGGCCATCACTGCCCTGCAGGACGCGGGGGTACCGATCCTGATGCAGGCGTATCCGGATGAAATCGGCAAAATGGATTTTGCCCACCGCCGGGACGCTTACTGCGGCAAGTTCTCCGTCACCGACGTGTTCACCCAGTACGGGGTGCCCTTTACCGTTTTGAAGCCCCACGTGGTGCATCCGCTTTCACCGAGATTCCGGGAAAACCTGCGGGACTTTGCTGCCATCTGCAGGGTGGTAAATGGTATGAAGCGGTTCAACCTGGGCTGTATCGGCGCCCGCACCACCGCCTTTAAAACGGTGCGCTT
>Ga0310694_10005346_pt1 | contig 12307 bp, 10 predicted proteins | sample 174DNAGHGhighgp2_FD_203884 | JGI IMG/M metagenome (GOLD analysis project Ga0310694, IMG submission 203884) | Sheep rumen microbial communities from Palmerston North, Manawatu-Wanganui, New Zealand - 1742 DNA GHGhigh gp2 (v2) (version 2) | ecosystem: Host-associated > Mammals > Digestive system...
CCAAGGCTTCCAGCTGACGACGACTGTCAGCAACATCAGTTGGCGTATTGTACCGGGGAATGAGGGGCAGGCGGATAAGAATCCTCTCCTTATCAACATGGGCAGCAAGCCAAAGAAGGTTCTCACGGACACGGAGGTTGCCAATGCCAGTATAGGACTGATAGATGTCGGGATTCATATCCTTGATGTCAATTATCCATTGGCTGACGAAAGGCGCAACAGCCTCCACACGCTGTAAGGGAACATTAAGACTGGTTTCTATGGTGACAGCCCACTCATGGGGCATCTGACGGGAAAGCTCAACCAACATGTCAGAACGTAGCAAGGGTTCTCCACCGCCAAAACACACTCCGCCACCTGTAGCACGGAAATAGAGGTCGTCCTTCTGCAAATTAGCCATGATGTCGGCAGCCGTCATCACACGCCACACCCCATCAGGTGACAGGCATTGCGAGTTCAGACAATACTTACAATGCAGTGGACAGCCGTGAAAGGCCACCAATGTGGTAACACCAGCACCATCAACCGTCAGCCGATGACGACAGATACCTATCAGCGGAGCTTCATGTGGCATTGCTTACTTCTATTTAAAAGAAATGGGAATGTTATATCTTACTACTGTAGTTTTTCCACCTGTTCTGGCAGGCACCCACTTGGGCATCAATTTGGCAACACGCAGCGCTTCGTCATCGTAGGGCTCACCTATACTCTTTACCACCTTGAAATCGCTCAGCGAACCATCTCTTTCTACCATAAAACTAATAACTACACTACACTGTGCACAACTCTCACCTTCTGGATAACGCAGGTTGTCCTCTATAAATTTTGCCAAGGCACTATTGCCACCGGGAAATTGCGGATAAGAATAAGGCACTTCTCCGTATATCACCTGTTCATCTTTCTTTATAGGAGTAATGGTGTCAACAGGTGCGGGCATCTTTCCCCTGACAGCTTCTTCCACTTCAGGTTCCGGCATCTCCATCAGACCATCCACGTCTGCTACATCACCTGCCAGCTCGGTTATTGTGGTATCGTTCTCACAACCGTTAGGCAATTTGTTCTGTCCACAGGCTGTTAGCGACGTCATACTAGCAGCAATGCCAGTCAGCACCACAGCCTTTCCCAACATACGACGCATTACTAACTGTTGCTCCAAATACTTCACTTCAGCCTCGCAGGCGGGACATGTGCCTGCACACGGTCCTTCATGATGACACTCATGCGGTTCATACTTGATCTCATTGGCTTTTGCAATCTGCAGACGCACAGCCTTCAACACATTACATGTTCGCTTTCCTTTTTCCATAACGCAATTGTTTTAAGTCTGTCGCAAAGGTACGAAGAAAAAAAATTATTTGCAACACATCTGACCATATTGACACACTTTGATAGTACTAAACCGCTGATTATCAAACATATCAAAAATGAGCACCTGGCGTTTTTGACACAAACAAAAATGAAAATAATTATTAATTTATTTTGCTATTCACTCGGTTTACACTATCTTTGCAAAACAAATAAATCAATCGAATTAACATGACATTTACCCAACAAGCAAATGACATTTTCCGTCAGGCAATACGTGACTATCACTTGACAGACAATATTGATACTCCTATCAATAATCCTTACGAGCGTGACACCATAGAATACAGTTTGTATCTCAAGTGCTGGATTGACACCGTGCAATGGCACTTGGAAGACATTATACGTGACCCACACATCAATCCAGAAGATGCATTGGCACTGAAACGACGTATTGACCGTTCGAACCAGGACCGTACCGACTTGGTAGAAGACATTGATACGTACTTCCGTAAGTTGTATGCTGATGTGAAGCCGAATGCTGACGCACGTCTGAATACAGAGAGTCCTGCTTGGGCTATTGACCGCCTGAGTATTCTGGCACTGAAGATTTACCACATGCAAGAACAGGTAAGCAGACAGGATGCTGATCAGGAGCACATCAACCGTTGTAAGGCAAAACTCGACGTGTTGGCTGAACAACAAGTTGACCTCTCGACAGCTATTGACCAGTTATTGGAGGACATTCAGCTGGGACGTAAGTATATGAAGGTTTACCGCCAGATGAAGATGTATAACGACCCAAGTACCAATCCAGTATTGTATAAGGGTAAAAAGTAATAGAGGTGAAACACGACCATATACTTATTATACGCTTCTCTGCTTTGGGCGATGTGGCAATGACCGTACCAATAGTCTATTCACTGGCACATCAGTATCCTGATGTGCGTATCACTGTCTTGAGTCGTCCGTTTGCTCGTCAGTTGTTTGATAACTTAGCTCCCAACGTTAACTTCATGGAAGCTGACATCAAGACAGAGTATCATGGAGTGAAAGGACTTAACGCCCTCTACCGCCGACTGACAGCTAAACAGTTTACTCATATTGCCGACTTGCATAGTGTGTTACGGTCGGAGTACCTGCGCATGCGCTTCAATCTGGGGCACTATCGCGTAGAACATATCAATAAGCATAGGAAGGGAAAGCGTCGTTTAGTTTCGCAGAACAACAAACAACTTGTTCAACAAACCACGTCGTTTGAAAACTATCTTGAGGTTTTCGATCGTCTTGGTTTCCCTATACAACTGCAATTTCATAGCATCTTCGGAGAAGGGAAAGGCAGTCTGATGCAACTTCCTCCTATCTTTGAAACCAAGGAAGACGGCGAAAAATGGATAGGTATTGCACCATTTGCTGCGCACCAGGGAAAGATTTACCCACCAGAAAAGATGCTGGAAGTCATCCAGCTATTAGCATCGAAATATAAGAATGCACGGCTGTTACTCTTCGGACGTGGTGAGATGGAAAATAAATACTATCCTCACTGGTGTCACGAAGTACCTCAGTGTATAAATGTCAGCATTTATACGGACACACTACACGAAGAACTCATCCTAATGAGTCATCTGAATGTAATGCTCTCCATGGACTCTGCCAACATGCACCTGGCATCGCTCACTGCTACTCCTGTGGTCAGTGTGTGGGGAGCTACTCATCCTTTTGCTGGTTTCATGGGTTATCATCAGAAGGAGGAGAATGCTGTTCAGTTAGATATGTCTTGCCGTCCTTGCAGCATCTTTGGTAATAAGGCTTGCATACGTGGTGACTACGCTTGCATGAACAATATAGAACCTGAAGTGATAGTAGAAAAAATAGAAAAAGTATTAACTAAACAAATGTAACGATTATGAAAAAGTATGTTTGCGACGTTTGCGGTTACGTCTATGATCCCGCAGTAGGAGACCCTGACAGTGGTATAGCTCCAGGTACAGCCTTCGAGGATATTCCTGAAGATTGGGTATGCCCTGTTTGTGGAGTAGGAAAGAGCGACTTCTCAGAAGAGTAACAACTGTTCGGCAAACTTATAAATAACTATGCCGGCTGTCACACTAACGTTCATGGAGTGTTTGGTGCCTAACTGCGGTATTTCCAAACAACCATCACAGGCATCAACCACTTCCTGATGAACACCCTTCACCTCGTTACCTAAAACAACAGCATATTTTTTTCCCTTCTCAGCATTGAACGTCTGCAGCTTCGTAGAGTGTTCTACCTGTTCAATAGCCAATACTTCGTAACCTTCCTGACGCAAATGATCGACAGCTTCCAATGCCGTAGCATAATAAGTCCATGCTACAGACTCTTCAGCACCCAGCGCGGTCTTGTGAATTTCAGTCGATGGAGGCGTACAACTGATGCCACACAGTGCAATACCTTCTACTCGAAAAGCATCACACGTACGAAACACACTACCTATATTATACATGGAACGTACGTCGTCCAACACCACTACCAGTGGCAACTTCTCTATTTGACGAAACTCATCAACGGTGAGTCGCTGCATCTCTATGGTACGAATCTTTCTTCTATTCATGCTGCAAAGGTAATAAAAATAGTGTGGAAAACTATGTGGATAACTTTTTTATTTATCCACAAATTCCACTTTTGCCATTGTGCATATATGGATATCAACAGGTTTATTCATGCCTTTTACATAAGTTTTCCACAAAAAATGATGGTAAAAAGATATAAACTTATTAATTTTGCACCAAAATTAGAAAGTGTGGATAAACTACTTAGATTATTAATAATCAGCAAGTAAGTATGAACAAAGACGTTGCATAACTGATTCTTTCAAGTTTATAACTTTCTGTGCAAGAATAATTGCCAAAAGTTTTCAACGTATCAACACCACATCATATACATCATAAATATTTTTTAAAAAGAAAAAAAAGAAAAAGTATAATAATATGAAGTTGAAAAAGCAATGGACAGAGCAGGGATTCATCAATGAACCAGCTCCAGAGGGAACCGACCTGAAGAAGGAAATACGCCGTATGTGTGAGGAGAAGAATGCCATTATCCTGGCACATTACTATACACATGGAGAGATACAGGACTGTGCAGACTTCATTGGCGACTCGCTGGCACTGGCTCGAAAGGCTGCAGACACTGATGCAAAGATTATTGTCATGTGTGGCGTTCACTTCATGGCTGAGACATGTAAGATACTCTCTCCTGACAAATTAGTGTTATGCCCTGACTTGAATGCCGGTTGTTCGCTGGCTGACTCGTGTAAGGCTGAAGACTTAAAGAAATATAAGGAAGAGCATCCAGGCTATCAGGTAGTCAGCTACGTCAACACTACTGCAGCCGTCAAGGCACTTACTGATGTGGTGGTTACCAGTGGCAATGCCAAGAAAATCATTGATACCTTTCCACAGGATGCTAAGATTATCTTTGGTCCTGACTATAACCTGGGTAGTTATATCAACTCTATAACTGGTAGGCAGATGCTGCTGTGGAATGGCGGATGCCATGTACACGAGCGTTTCTCTGTACCAGAGATACTGAAATTGAAGCAGGAGCATCCAAAGGCTTTGGTACTGGCTCATCCTGAGTGTAAGGGTCCTGTATTGGCTACAGCTGATATAGTAGGCTCTACAGCCGTTCTTTTGAAATATTCGATAGAACACCCCGATGAGGAGTATATAGTGGCTACAGAGGCTGGTATTTTACATGAGATGCAACGTAATTGTCCCAATACACAGTTCTATCCTGTTCCACCTGAAGTAACAGAAGGTTCTGTAGGTTGTCACTGCAACGAGTGTGACTACATGAAGATGAACTCCTTGCTGAAGATATACAATACATTAAAGTACGAATGGCCAACTGTCGAGGTTGATGAAGCCATAGCACGTGAAGCAGTGAAACCCATTGAGCGGATGTTGGAGCTGTCATGAGGAAGTTGAGCAGCATGAAGCATTTGGTATTTGTAATCATCATTACATTACTATATGCTTTTTCATTTATTCTGATAGATTTTTCAGATACCCCTGTCAAGAGCTTTAACGACGTTTTTGTTACGTCGTTGAAGTGGGGTTATATGTCTGCTGCTACATTTATTCTATTGTATTTCCTGTCAGTAAACAAGTATTTGTTTGCTCTTACTTTTCCTATACTGTCGTTAGCATGTACTGCATTAGCCTATTACAGACTGACGTTACATGTAGAGCTGACATTGATGGTTATTGATCTTGCACTTGTAAATGACTTTCGTACCAGCATGGATGCCATTTCGTGGCAACTAATGACAGCACTCTTCTTCGTTTTTGTCATAGCTATTTGTCTGGTTGTCTATAGGTGGAAGAAGATAACGGTTCGCCATGAATGGATTCATTTGTTATTGTCTGCCTGTGTATTGATAGGTATCAATATTCCTTATGCATTGTCACAACCTTTGCAACACCATACTCCCTACTCTATCTACTATGCCTTTAAAAGCTATAGTGAGAATAAGCGAGTGATAGCAGAGGAACGTCCGGCATTTAAGGCTGATGCCCAGTGTCATAGTGACTCTTTGACGGTAGTTTTCGTATTAGGTGAGTCGCTACGTGCTAAGAATATGCAGTTGAATGGTTACGAGCGTCATACCAATCCTTACATGTCGAAGGAGAAAAATATTGTTTCTCTGCCTAATGTTTATTCGGAATATGGATATACACACGAGAGTGTACCTTATATTATGAGTAGGGCAGACCATGACAATCCAGACCTTGGTTACGAAGAACATTCCTTTATAAGTATTCTGCGTCAGGCAGGCTATCATACTGCATGGTTGGCTAACCAGGAACCTATTATCACATTCGTCTATTTCATGAATGAGTGTGACAGCCTTGTCAATATCAGCAACGGAAAGTCTTCATTTATTTATAGTGAATGGCTGGATGAAGACATACTGCCTCACTATAAAAATATACTCAGTGAACAGCATAACCGACAGTTTATGTTAGTACATACCATTGGCTCTCATTGGTATTACAATAATCATTATCCTGACAACTTCATGATTTATAAACCTGTCATAACGAGTAAGGTTATATCTTCCAATAGTCATGAAGAAATGGTAAATGCATACGATAATACCATTGTATATTCTGATTATATATGGTATCAGCTGATCAATGAACTCAGAGACCGTAATGCCATACTTATTTATTTGGCTGACCATTCAGAAAATATGGGAGAAGATGGTCATTATACGCATGGTGACGGTGACTGGCCTTCTCAGCATGAACCAGCTTGCTTTGTATGGTATTCTGACAAGTATGCATCTTATTATCCAGAAAAAATAAGTCGTTTAAAAGCAAATAAGGATAAGAAATACAATACTTCCTTCTTATTCCATTCCATACTGGATGCTGCTGACGTCACGTCAAGTTACATCAATAGTAAGGAAGATATTTTTAAATAAGTATTCTTATTTCATTCCATTGATTATTCTGAGTAACAACTTGAGTTTGTTGTCAGGCTTAGATACTTCATATCTATAAATAAGCCAAGGTAAATAGATACCTGAAACGACAGCAAAGATAAATGATATACTCCAATGAAGATGTAATATATTAATCAATACCACATTTGAGAAAACCTGTGGAAACCAGTGATAAAGGAATATGGTATATGACGATCCGTTCAGATGGTCCAAGAATTGTTGTTGTTGACGTATATACAATAGTCCTAAACAAATAGTGAAAACTATACCAAAGATACCAGATAATTGTGCTCTCATGACATATTCCTCTGGTAAAAACACAATCATGATATTAATGACGAGCAGTAAAAAAGTATTAAGATATAAATATGTATTATTGAATTTTTCTATGATCTTCATTCTTTCAATATACATGCCAAGATAGAAATAAAAGAGGTAATAAGCTACTCCTGACAGGTTGAGCAGACCAATACTCTTTCTATCTACTACTATGTTTATCACAAAAAGAACAAGCAATATGAGATGTTTATTCATTTTCAGTGGAGTCTTTGCTATAAAGATAACAATCACAAAAATAATCATCAGTGTAGGCAAGAACCAGAAATGTCCCATGACATTATCATAGGGAAAGAGTAACTGATGAAAATAGTCGGTCACTGAAAAGCTAATAGGACGTGCTGCATATTGTGGTATGTGTGATTTAAGAAAGAAGACTATCGTGCTAAGAATAAAATAAGGTAATAGCAGTCGCAATGCCTTACGACGAAGAAAAGTGCCAATAGTCTGTTGATTTACATTTTTCTCGTAGTGACAAGAAAACAAATAACCAGACAATACCATGAACATAGGCATATGGAACCCATATATCCAGTCATGCAGATAGATGAGTGGTGTTTCACATATTTCTCCAATAAACGTATGTCCAATGACCACCAGGATAATGGTGAAGACCTGTAAGAACGATATGATTTTAATCATGGCTTTACCTATTGTCTCTGATAATGTCTATATGGTCGAAATCTAATAGCCATACTACCTCATAGCCGGCATGTATGGCACTATCGGCTAATGCCTCTGTCCTATTGGTCTCTTCCATGTCCAGTTCCCTGTCTTCTATTACTTCCGGCCACTGGTAGTCAGTATAGTATTTGACAGGAAAGCCCCATGCAAAGGCATCGATAGGTGTAACACAGAACGAGGAATACTTAGGTTGATGACGGTTTATCTCAATGAGAAAAACTTTTTTAGCTGCTTTCTGTGTCTTCTCAATGGCTTGTAGTGTCAGTTGTTTTCCAAGCATTCCTGACTGATACGACATTGTCCAGTGATGATAATCTACTATAACAGCAGCTATACAATAACATATGAATGCTATAATGACTGGTTTCTTATTGTCAAATGAACTGATAATAAGTGCCAGCAATAAAGCCCAGAACGGATGGGCAGCATAGGTATGCATGACGCTGAAGGCAGTCAAAAGATGTGGAAGAGCTGCCAGTAGTGCACAAATAACGATGGTGATGTAACGTCTTTCTTTGATGAGTTGATATTTCACAACAAACAGTTGCCAAAGAAGTGGTAACGATAACAGAGCTGTAATGGCAATCAGCAAAAGGTTTCGTTCTGGCACATAGAGCACGCTGACATAGTCAATAGCCAGCCAGGGATAGCACAGGAAGGCAGCGAAGTACTTTATTCTCTTCAGTATATCCAAGCTGAAATAATCGGAATCAGCATCGGCAATTGCTGTAGGAATACATAGGCGAACTGCCAGATAAAGCACGATGAACATCATGCTAAGGAACATAGATTTCCTTAATTCCTGCTTTTCGTTGCGCTGTAAACCATAACAGAAGACAGGAGTAATAACTGCCCACATAATACCGTTTTCCTTTGTCAGCGTCGCTAAAACAAGGGTTATGAACCAAAGTATGTATTTCTTTGCTCCATTATTATTAATGTATATCCATAAACCCAGCAGTCCCCAGAGTTGTGAGAATGCCTGGTTCATGGAGTCTATTCCATATAATGTTCCTATTACGGCAGGTGAAATATAGAAAAAGATGAGTGCCATGTTGATAGCTGTCTTGCTGAATGACAAACGAACAGCCAGTTTCCATATCAATATGGTATTCACTATGTGTGCTGCAAGTACCAGAAAATGGTTGAGCCATGGAAACATTTTAGGATATAATCCAAGAAAACTGCCATAAAGGGCGTCTATTGGTCTCCATTTATGAAAGAAGATAAACATTCGCTCAGGCACGAACACATCACCTTGGTAAGGTGAAGTGACATAACTCCAGTCGTCGAATGTAGGATGAAGAACACAAAGTGCCCATAGCACCAACGGTGAGGTTAGTAATATGTAAAGAAGTGCGTTGTTTTTGTCTAATTGACTACGGCTATCTTGCATACTACTCCCTTCTTTCCGTCGCTTGTTGCAGTAGCTACCATATACATACCACTGGCCACACGGTCGCCATTTTTGTCGCGTCCGTTCCACATAAAGGTTCTGCCAGTGCTCTTGCCTTCAGCAATCACCGTACCGTTGCTACTCAGAATCTTTACGCTGGCATCGTTGGTCAGACCAGTAATAGTAATCATTCCTGTATATTCAGGAGTCACAGGGTTAGGATAGGCATACACTTCGTCTTCAGTCATTTCAGTAATGGTACCTATCACACCACTCATATACGAGCATAGTCCGTTCTCAGTACCTATATATACCTCGCCAGTCTTTTCGTTCATGGCTATGGAAAGGATGATGTTTGAGAGCAGATAACTATTGTCTGAAGTGAAGTGATGCATTTCTGTCATGCAGTCAGAGCTGATGACATAGAGGCCATTACCCTCGGTGCCTACCCATTTCTGATTGTCGTTATCCACCATAATGCTGGTAATGCTGAGTCCTGACAACAGATAGTCGGCATAGTTGGTACCGTCGTTACGAGGCACTTTTACCTGGGTGAACACCATTTCCGACTCGCTCTTTCCTATGTTCTTCTTCTCTATCATGAGCAAACCTACGTCAGTGCCTACCCACATGTTGCCTTCGTTGTCCTCAACCACACAGGTAACAGCATACATATTATCCAGTTTTGTTCCGTCCTGGTTAATGAAAGTATGGTATTCTATGATCTGGTCACTCTCACGGTCATAGACATAGAGTGCAGGATAGAGCCAGTTGTTGTTGACAAACCAGACAAGTCCACGGCTGTCAATCATCAGTTTGCTGAGGTTAGGCATACCTATACCTTCATATTTCATCAGTATAGGATGATTGTGTGTACTCCATGAACCCTGACTGGAATAGTCGAGCACACAGTGAGTCTGACTCTCACTGTTCATGACAATCAGGTTACCATTGTTTTCATACAACAGGCCGGTAATCATTTCATACTCCTCATTAATAGGAACGAAAGCTGACTCTATAGGACTGTTCTTATGGTTATAAAAAGCCTTAAACTGCGCATCCTGATATTCATACAGACCATTTCTGCCTCCTGCAAACACGTGGTTGGGGTCGGAAGGATCAATCTCCAGACATACCAAGTCTTCGTATCTTAAACCTGTCGAGGCATTGATGCCTTCCTCTTGGAATATGGTCCACTCGTCGTTTTCCATAATCTGCACGCTGGCCTTACGTGATGCAATGCTACCATTACAAGTATATAACCTGTTGTTTTGGAACTTCATGAATCCAAAGTAGTTATATTTCGGTCCGCCAGGATTCAGTGTTTTGACTGTTTCTATGTATTGGTTATAGTCTGTCCGGTCAATGTTGAAGATGCTGTTGTCGTAGGTTGTTGTCTGGTTCCAGTTAGCAGGGTCGAGCAGGTTAGCCGATGTGGAGGCAGTGAGCACCTGCCCGTTCTTTTGTTTGGCATAGATGTTTCCACCACTGATGACTACCTGAGTGATATTCTTATTGAGAATATAACTTTCGCTGATCTCTATGCGGTCCATATCAATCTTCACAATACCAAAGCCACAACACAAGTAGGCATACTGCTCATGTACATAGATACTGTTCACCGTCTTGTCGCCTGTCATGGCCTTATGGTAGAAGTCACTCAGGTTGATGACTCCCCCACCCTCTTCCATCATGTCTATGTTCTGGTCTTGATAGACAATGATAAGTCGTTTGGCTGTAGGGTTCCACTTGATGTGAGTGATATAGGTATCGCTCAGTCCATTTACCTTGTCGTAGGTTGTGATGCTCTGGTCAGTGAGGTTATAGCTATAGAGTGCGTTACTGGCCTGCACATATAAATCGTTTTCAGCCTTGCAGATGTCCTGCACGTCGTAGTATGCTAAGTAGTTATGCCATGTGCCGGTTTGTGCATTGACGTTGAAGGGTAAGAGTGTAAGAAGGCAGCACATGACTGAACTAAGGTACTTGACCAGCTTTTGTACGGCACGTGCACGATGGCTAATCTGGTTCTTTACCTCAACACCCAGCTCAGCAAACGTACCATCGTAGCCGTCGGGCTTGAACACAGGGTCGTAGCCAAAGCCTTTCTCTCCACGTTTCTCACGTGTTATTTCGCCTTCTACTATCCCCTCAAAATAATTCACTTCTTTATTACAGATCAGTGCAATGGCAGTGCGGAAACGGGCCTTTCGGTTGTCTTGGTCACGCAGTTCGTACAAAAGCTTACGGGTGTTGGCTTCAGCATCGTGACCTTCGCCACCAGCATAACGGGCAGTATGCACGCCAGGAGCACCTCCTAACGCATCGACCTCCAGTCCTGTATCGTCGCTAAAGACGTTATAGCCGTAGTGGTCATATACGTACTGTGCCTTCTGTAGTGCGTTCTCTTCGAGTGTCTGGCCTGTCTCTGGTATATCCTCATGACAGCCAATGTCGTTGAGTGACAATACTTCCATCTTGTCACCCAGTATGTCTCTTATCTCGGAGAGCTTATGCTCGTTATTGGTTGCGAATACTATTTTCATTCGGTTGTTGCTTGATTTTTACTTTCATCTCGTCGAAGCCCTCACCATAGACACCAATGACACTCGACTGACTGACAAAGGCGTTGGGGTCGATCATCTTAATGAGACGGAACATATAGATACTCTCGTTCTTACGTGCCAGTATGCAGAGCACCTTCATCTTGCGACCAGTGTACCAGCCATGACCGTCGAGAATGGTCACACCATGGTTCATCTCTGTACCAATGGCGTTGGCTATCTCCTGCCACTTCTCTGAGAATATCATAAACTGTACAGACTGACGACGGGCATTCATCACGTAGTCGAGCACGAAGTTCTCGATAGCCATGACGCAGAAGCCGAACATGACCTTGTGGGCACGCTCGATGTAGTCGCCAAACTGAGGGAAGAACATACACGACCCAATGATAAAGAAATCAACAGAGAACAGCACTGTGCCTAATGACACCTTGTTGTTGTACTTGTTCACCGTAGCTGCAATGATGTCAGTACCTCCTGTCGAGCCGTTATGTATGAACACCATAGCCAGTGCCGTACCAGTGATGA
>Ga0310694_10005347_pt1 | contig 12305 bp, 6 predicted proteins | sample 174DNAGHGhighgp2_FD_203884 | JGI IMG/M metagenome (GOLD analysis project Ga0310694, IMG submission 203884) | Sheep rumen microbial communities from Palmerston North, Manawatu-Wanganui, New Zealand - 1742 DNA GHGhigh gp2 (v2) (version 2) | ecosystem: Host-associated > Mammals > Digestive system >...
GCAGTACATGAGGCGTTCGACGAGTATTCTCTTGTCGAAGTGCTGAATGGATTTAACTTTGTATGCCCGTATTGCGGACAGATGCCTAACAACTCGTTTACTAAACCCGAGCGAAAGGCGTATGTGTACAGGGACACCTGGAACTTTGTATGTTACAAGTGCAGACCTGCGCATCATGTTATGTGGGAATTTCGGGAATCATATCCTACGATATTTAACCGCCTGCTGTTCATGCTGTATGGACAGGGTAATAAGGGCCCCCAGAAAAAGATTGAACGCCAGTATGTTGAAGGTGCATACCAGTTTAAGGATGGTGAGCTGGTTTCCCTCGAAGAAGAAAATGACCCTGATGTTCAGATAGCCATTGATTTCTGCAAGAAACGTCAGATAAGGGAAAAGGTGTACAAGGAGTGGTTTGTATGCAAGAAGGATAAGCGCTTCTTGGATAAGAACCCTGATGGAACCTTGAAGTTGAATGAGTATGGTCTTCCTACTGGAAACGAGTACGGAAATCGTCTGATTATACCATACTACCGTTTTGGTGGCTCATGGGTTCAGTTCGATGCCCGAGACTTGACAAATAAATCGAAGATGCGCTATCGAAACTATGCTGGCGCTAAGCGTGAGCTGTACAATGGTGATTTTATCCATTTCAACAAGCCGTTTTTTATGCTTGAAGGTGCAATCGACTCGACCTTTATCAAGAACTCCGTTGCTGTCGGTGGATTGAAACACTTCAAGAGCTTTGTCGAGGCAGACCCTAATTTCAAGGAATACAAGGAAAACGGTGTCATCATATTCGATGCTGACGAAGCTGGTATTGACGACCTTCGTACAGTGATGAATATGGGTTTCAAATGGTTCGACTGGTCGAAATTCCGCAATGACAATCCGCAGTCCCCTGATTTTGGCGGCAAGGTAAAAGACATCAACGAAGCCGTGCTAAATTGCTCCGAATTCAAGATGACGCCAGATGGCTATGTAGACCCTGAATTTATCATGGCCCACACATACAGTGCCGAAGCTGGAATCATGTTGTTGAATATGAAGTATGGTGCGCCTAGGAAGCGTTAAGCTTGTCGTTGTGGTCTTTGGCGTATGCGTTATCCCAGTTACTGTCATCAGTAAGATTCGTATTGTCAAGACCTACCTCGATTGTCGGAAGTAGTTGCGACAGGTCGAGGTTTTCTGTATCGAACATAGAAAGTGTCGGGTCTTTCTGACTGATTTCCAAGTGTATGCACGGGTCCACTTCCTTCGGTCCAAAACCCTTAGGAGCATAGAAATCCATCAACAGGGTTTGATATGAGTTGTCCTGTTTTCCGTTTGGCGTGTTCTTGTAAGGTTCCGATGACATATAGCAGATAGATGCGAATTTCTTCAACTGTGCTTCCGTAACCTTCGGGAACTTTGCATAACATACGCTCGTAGCAATATCGACACACTGGGAAACCTCAGGGTCTTTCGTATGGTTAGATACAGGAGTGTCATAGCCGAATGACTTGCACTTTGCAATCATTGCATTCAATGCGGCCTTGGCACCTGCTGAATTAGGAGGGAAAGGTTCCTTTGCATATTTCTGTACATAGACTGGTTTACCGAAGCGGTCGGTAACAATAGAGCCATCCTTTGAAATCCTCGGTTCGAGACCGTCATCACCCTTTCCATAGAACTTGTACCAAATGCGTGCATACTCATCGTTTACTGCACGTCCACGTGAACCGTATGCGACAGTAGGCTGACCAGTCTTCTGCAATGAATTGAACATGATGGTCGCCTGTTTTTCAGGGCTTCTGTAAAGCGATGTGACCATCAGGTATTTCACCCCGGCCAGACGAGCAAGGTAAGTAATCACGTTCTTCGTCCTTGTTGACATTTCGCCTTCGCTAGCCTTATTGTCGATTGTTACATCGGTTGCTGGCGGCAATTTAGAGGCGACGTTTTCGTGTACAAGAACTCTGGCTGCAAAAAGGCCTTTCAGGTTTCTTGAAATCATATTGATACGCTTGCAGCGGCTATCTATACGGGCAAGGTCTGTTCCGTACTCTGGTGGACGGAAACCTACGTACTTGTAAATAAGGTTTGCCTCGTCGCAACGACGTTTTCTCATGTCCATATCCAGTTCCTCTGGGTTTGTACCATAGGTTAGACGGGAAAGGATATCGGCTATGTAGGTGAAGTATTTGTTGGCAAGTTTTTCATCACGAGGAACACCCTCGACTGTAATGGACCTGGTGCTGTTCTTGTCTACGGTAACGACCTGTCCATTCATGATGTACTTGTCGCCTTTAAGAGGAACCATTGACAAGGGCTTTGCATAACCGAGATGGTAATACATTCCAGTACGAAGACAGTAACTCAGGAATGCTGATGTTGCGTAATTGCCGCTTACATCACAAGCGAACCCTGCTGTCTTCAAATAGCTCACCAAAGCAGTCTTGACCGCTTCTGGACAGGAGTTATGGCTGAGCATACCCCAGTGGTAGTATGGCCAGTTCTGTGTGTAAACAATCGGGCCCCATACGGACATCTGCACATAGCGGTAGAAAGAGAACCTAATCTGCGTTTCCGTCAGGCTAAGTCCCTTAACATCGTCATCAAGCTGGTCATAACTCTTTCCGAGCACGACAGCGTTCGATGCTTTCATGATAAGCTCGAATTGTTCTTCTTGAATACCACCCTTGACATCACCTTGCGGCTCACCGTTTTCGTCAACGGTCACCACGGCAAATATCTTCTTGAGAACCATCTCCCTCGTGCTGCCACCGATGTCCAGCGGAATACCTGCACCGATGTACACTGTACCTTCCGATTCGTAGAAGGTTGGACTCTTCTTAATCTCATGGTCGTATAGGAATGACCAGTCTGGCATGAAGTGACCTTTTGGGAAGCACGAACCCATGCTGATGGGAAGTCCACCCAATCCAATCAGGAGAGGCGGGAGAATGTCGATATCGTACGGGTTAAGACCCATAGCGGCTGCGTTAGCCGTATACATGCTTTCGGCAGAGGCGCCAACAGGGGCGAATACGCCGCTAGCAGAAATACCAGCCTGCAACGCATCTGTCTTCGACTTGGTACATGTGAGGAAGCCGTCAAGCTTGTTGATGATTTCTTCAAGCTTGGTCGTCATAACGCCGTAGGTCTCGTTTCCGAGGAAATCCTGTATCATGTCGGATATTGCGGAAGCGAGGGCGCTCATGCGGCGTTTGTTGTAGTCGGGAACGGAGTCTCGTTGCCACGGGGTCAGACCGTTGCTTTCGTCGTCGATGTCATAAAAGCCATGCTTGTTCAGAATTGAGTAGAATGCACCTTCTCTAGCGGTGGTTTGTGCAGCAGCATCGTCGATTGCCGTCTTTAGTTCCCCTGTGTAGTGACCTGAAATCATTTCTTTCTTCCTCTGAGGTGGATGATTACGCTACCGTTTTCACCGTTGTTCTTACCACTGTGCCCCTTTCCTACGAAAGTGTAATCCATTTGCTTGCCGTCGTGCATGAATGTCAGCTTGACATCCTTTTCGATGAAACCTGACCCGTTGCACACATTGCATTTTTCCTGTGGTTCAAGCCCACGACCGTTGCAGACTTTGCAGGCCAGGATTACATCATGCAGTCCGTCTTCTTTGCGTTGGACCGTACGAACCTTGCCGATACCGTTACAGTGAGTGCATTTCCTGAAACGGCTTGCTCCTGTTCCAGAACAGTTGTAGCATAGGCACTTGCGGGTATAACCGATGGTGATTTCACCTGGCTGGAACAACCGTTCGTTGCTAAGCCTGATTGTGCGGGTTACATTTCTTCCCCGTTTCTGGTATTTCTTGTCTACGGGCTTCTTGTGGAAGTTCTTGCAGATGTTGCATTCTCCGAACAGTTTTGACCATAGTGTGAAATCTGAGTTGTTTTGATGTTCACGGTCGTATTTCTTGCGGAGTTCTTCTGTTTTTATCAGACTGTATGCTTCGGTGAGTTCAGCCATCTTGTCGGAGGTGTCCGTTCCAGAATGGTCTGGATGGTACAGTTTCGCCAATTGGCGATACGCTGCTTTCACCTGTTCGTCAGTGCAATCTGGCTCTATGTTTAGTACGGTATACGGGTTCATTTTGTGCCTCTTTTTCAATCAATAGTTTATATTGCGTGCAGAAAAGCATGTCGCTACATTATAAACTATGTTAGAATAATGCTGGATTGACTATGAATACAAGAATGATTGCAGAAGCGACTAACAAACGCAGGAAATCTAAGCGTAACAGTGGCGGAACCCCGAAGTTTGTTCCGAACATTGGGTTTGGCAAGCGTAACTTTGCGGGGGCTTGGACATCTGGACGAGCATACGGACCAATCTTTCCTATGGGTATGGGCTGGGGCGAGATGTCAAGCGTTCCTGGTGGTGCTTGTGGAGACGGTACGATTGCTGCTGATGCATCTGGTGCAGGTGCAGCAATGGAAGCTGTCGAGGACATCAAGAACGACGACGAAGACTTGATGATTAGCGACAAGGATAAGCTCATCTATGCCCTCCGTGGTATTATCGAGAATGCCAAGGTTGCATACGAGGCCGTTACGGGTGTTCCGTACGACGAAGATGACGATGTTCCTGACCCAAAGGATGAAGACCCGGCCAACCAAGACGAATTTGAGGATGACGACGAAGGTTCTGACGAAGACGGTAGCGACGACAACTAAGCGGTACGGTTATGGATAGTAATAACGTCCTACAGAATGAAGTGTCCGACGTTTACCAGAAGACGCTGATGAGTATACCACAAGGGATTACATCTTTTAGGGATGTGGTCACTAATAAGGATTTTATAAATAGTTTCATCATGTTCTTCGATGGAAGTAGGTTGGATAATGTTCGTATGGACGTTGACGACGACCGATGCCGCCAGAAAGTAATTGCACTTTTTAGTGAAATCCAGCGTGACCTGCATAACGCACGTAATAGCGATGTAGAGCTGGAAGGGTTGTCTAGTGACCTCAATATCCTCCGTATGTACATAGACGGTCGAAAGGATTATGACGATACAGTAAAAAATGCGTTGTACAGTGCACAGAACATGTCCATGGATGACCCTGAGGCTGCGGCTCTCTTTAAACAGGCTGACGAGAAGCGTAAGGCGATTCGTGCGTACATGAAAGGCACTGGTGGAACATACGATTATACTCGTGAAGGAATACGGAATTATTTCTTAAACAAGGGTGTTATTGAGGAAGTCACGGACAAACATGGGCGTGAAACTGATAATATAGTCAAGCAGGCAATGTTAGAACGCCCGTCTGAAGTCGAAGAATTAGTAAATGCGTTAACACGTCTTGTTGAAAGTGCTTATAAGGCTACGGACAAAGATGTTTGCCTATGGGTTGCTGACGTTTCTATGTCTGGATTGCGATTTGGTCGAGAGTATCTTGCCGAGCAGTTGGAAACTACGCCTGAGCAAGTCAATGAAATGTTGGTCTCATTTTCTGGTTCGGAACATCAGGATGATGACCCCAATTACCCGATTATCAGTGCAACAGCGGCGTGCCGAAGATTGGCTGTGCTTACGAAAGGTAAGGTGACTTATCTTAATAAAAACGCAGAAGAGGAGAAAGAGTCGGGAGTAATGGTGTTGTCTGACCCGTACATGAAGTTGATTTTCGACATGATTCAAAGCGGTAAGGTATCCAAAGAGCCTAACGGACCGATAAATATAGTTGATGCAACAAAGATAGTTCCAAATGACATCACGTCTCTTTGTAGGAAGGTCACCACGTCATTGTTTAACCTTGGTCCTATTGACGACGGTAAGGAACATACGGCAGTGCAGTTCAAACCCAACTTTTCTGTAAGTATCGATAAGTTGAAAACGTATATCGATTTCCTTACCAGCAATGAGTTGAAACCAGTTGTAGACGCTACCATACAGAAGGAGTGCATGAAGCTGGCAGAGGCATATATATTGACAAAGGCCGTGTATAACACATTCAATGGTGGCATCATGTCGTATTCTGATAGCGATACAACCTATGACGAAAAGAACCTTCCGTCGATAAATACTTTCTGTAAGGAAATCGGTAAAATTTGTGGTGAATACTCCAAGTTGGGTATTGAGCCAACCGATATTTTTGATGCCAAGATAATGTTCAGGTCTGATATTCCTTATTTCCCGATTGAGGAAATCATTAGTCAAAATGTAAACCTGTATGACAGAATGCGTCAGTACAGTACGGGTGCTAATGATGCGGCTGTAGCAAAGGCAAAGAAACGTGTTGTTGAGAAGAATTTGCCAGTGCAAGATGTATCAGAAGAATTCTCATCTAAATTCAACCAAATGATGAAGGGAGCCGCCTCTCTTGACGAATACTGCGAGAATTTGAAGATATCTACGATGATAACATCTAGGCAGTTTGGTGTTGCCTTTAATATGGCGTGTATCGGCATAACATATGCTGATAATGCAGAGGTAAATGATAAGGATACTGAGTCCCACTTGTGGTCTGTATTGAAAAAGTTGGCAAATAATACTCCATCTGAGTTGGGTGAAGATGTGAAGAAGGAATTCATGAATGTCGCATATACACAAGAGAACCTGATGTACAGGTTGAACCTTGCTGTTAATGCTGGCGTGGTTACCTCCAAGAAGGGATATCACTTTTCTGGCAATTTGGGAACCATAGAAAATGGTGTTAACAAGCAGGCTGGACTTATCAACAGTGTTATGAAAATCTTCTTGGCGTACACAAGAGGACTGCGCTACAAGAAGGCTACCGTAGCTTTGCAGAAAAAAGGATTTACAGTGCCAATGTCTACCGATGTTGTCAAGCCCTATGTGGCGCTCGTGTATAACATAGCGAAAGAATATGAGGATGCCTTCGCCAGAAATAACGGAGAAGCATTGGGCTGCTCAGTGGAATGGTCACACAAAATAATTGAAGAATTCGAGAATTTATACAAGAGGGGTTAAAGATGGCCGCTAGGTTGGAACTATATAAATACACTGGTAAAGACGGAGACTTTGGTACACATGTGGAAAGCCTTGGTCTCAAGCGTATTGATACATGTGTCCCGTCTGTTTATTCAGACGAACATCTGAATGGTGACACAAAGCCGTCGGATGACGCAAGTGATTGTGCAACATATTGCATTTACAGGCCAGATGACCCTGAGTGCAAGGCATATTCTTTCGAGTGTGTTTTCAAGCTCATGTTGAAAGACCCGCCCGACGTTCAGTTGAGCAACGTTCGCCTGTATCCAGTCGGACCTCGACCCGAGGAACCTGATACTGCTAGGCTGTACATAGGAAACTCTGTGGAATATCACCAGCCGACTAACACCAAGTCTGTAATTGCCGTGAACGATATTTGGGATTACAGCAAAGACCATCCGTTCTACTTGACGGTTGCTGGAAACAGCGGCCAGATGCTGGACTATCGTTTGACAAACACTTCGTACAATGTCGAGTGGAAGGACTACGGTTTCGGCAACGTGATGGTTATGAACGGGGTTCGTCAGCCGATGATACCTATTCCGAACAAGCAGGATGGCACCCCAGTGAAGGTGACGTTCTTTAACCACACGTTCATGCCGACCGAGGCTGACTTTATCAGGTTCGTTGACCCTGATACTGGCATCGACATTACCGACGACGAAGAATTTGTCATAGACCGTGGTGTGGCCGAGAACAATGTGCAGTATTTGACTATTGCTGTGGACATGAAGTTCATGTTGGCCCATCCGAAGGGCATCATCTACCATATTCCGCAGTTCCCGCCTACGACAGGTTACTTTATCTCATGGGCATTGCTGCCTTCTCAGGCCGAACCTGGTGGCAAGGTCACGGACAAATTGGTGGAAACGGTTGATGTACAGGTGAAGTGTGGCCCTCATGGTCATCCTGAATACTACCTGAACGGAGCTAGGAAGCCTATGCTGACCCTTGCTCCTGGTGTAATCTACCATTTCATCAACCATGACGGCTCTCGCTTCCCGATGAGGTTCATCAAGGATTGCCGCATCCCGAACGCAGCTGATGTGAATAACATAGTGGTTGACGGCGTGACTGTCCTCAATGGCGGTACAGACCAAGAGGAAATCTTTGTTGACCCAGAAATCACCTTGAAGCATGGCGCCTGCATAAATGCATATGAGGCTGTCTGTGAGATGAATGTGGGAAATTCCGCCTTCGTTCACCCTATCTGCATGGTCGGAAACTACAATATTTGCCGTCCGATGGGCTCGATTTACAACCCGATGCTGGCCGGAGAGACCGATTACGTCTACTTGCAGCTAGAAATTGACGGAAAGACCAAGCCTGGGTACTGTGTACCCGACATTAAGATTGAATATGATGAAAATTAATTTTTAACAGTTGATTAAATCCTATAAACTATGTGTATAATGAATCGTTTTACGAGGAAGAAAATGTCTAACGAAAAAGAACAAAAACCAACGGTGCTTGAAGCAAATCTCGCTTTCGATGCTTCGCCCGCTCTTTTTGAGTCAATTATGGCTGAAGGTCCCATCAAGTACGGACTGGACGACGACGGTATCGACATGATTACTACCCCAGAAGGTGATGAGGTTGTAGACCCTCGTTCCATCATGGATGTTAATGTCAATGCTCCTGTTCAGTCTGGTGCTAGGTTCAATTCAGAAATTGACCAAATTTCCCAGGAAGAAGGCGACCAATACATGAGTCAGTTCCAGGACTACATCGAGAATATCCACAAGTTGGAAATCACCGATGATGATATCGATGTTGCTGGTGCTACTATTCAGATGCTGAACAATACTCGACAGGACGTTGCTGGTTACATCCATCAACAGATTGCTGACGCAACTGCTCGTCTTAGCAAGCAGAACGTCAACCCTGCTCAGCCTGAAGGTGTTGCAACTGACATGACTGGCGATGACCGTATCCCAAGTGAAGAAGTTCCTGGTGGTATGGACGCTGGCATGGAAGGCGGCATGGAACTCGGCGAGGAAGGTGCTCCCGACCTTGGCGATGACGGCTTGAGCGAAATTGATACCACGACCCATCTGACACCAGAGGAAGATACTGGTGATGCTGGTCTTGGCGATGTCGATATGGGTCTTGGCGACCTGGGTTCTGAACCTGCTGCTGAACCTGCTCCTGAGGCTGGCCTTGATGCTGGTGCTGATATGGGTCTTGGCGAAGAGCCTGCTGCTCCTGCCGAAGGTGAAGGTGAAGGTGAACCTGCTTCCGAAGAAGGCGCTTCCGACGATGGTGACTACGACCCGTTTAGCGACCTAGACCTTGGCGAAGGCGAGTCCGCTGGTGAAGGTGAGCCTGCTTCCGAAGAGGAATCCGCTCCAGAAGAAGGTGCTTCCGAGGAAGAACCCGCTCCCGTAAGCGAAGATGAAGGTTCCGGTGAAGGTTCCGATGAACCCGCTGGCGAAGCTGACGAGGGCGAGGAAAAGGACAAGAAAAGCGAACCCTTGACCGAATCGGTGTACAAGCAAAATTTTCGTGCATGCCTTGAATCTGTGATTAACACATACCAAGAGCTCTGCAAGCGTCGTGACGCTCAGGCTAAGTGTGAGGCTATCGTGAATGCGGCAAACAAGAAGATGCTTGCTGAGTCCGTTAACCAGAACAGCCTCAAGGCAAAGTGCGAATCCATCGTTGGTGCTTACCGTCAGGCAACCGCCAAGACTAAGCTGAAAGCCAAGCTGGAATCCATTGTTGGAAAGTACCGTCAGCAGAAGATGATGGCTGAATCCGTTGCCAACAGTGCTCCCGCAATGAACCAGAAGCCCGTCATGAACGAATCTGCTCGGTTTGCAAAGATGAAGGCTCAGTGCGAATCTATCGTTAACGACTTCCGTAAGGCAGAATCCACTGCTAATACGGCAAAGGCTATTATCGATAGCTACAAGCAGAGCCTCGTTTAATAAGGACTGCACTAAATTTCAATAGACGACGGATATATGTCCGCCGTCTTTTTTAATAGCCTGAAATTCGTACCAGATTATAAACTATTTTTGAAATAAAGGCAGTTTATTATGGCGACTAACATATCTCGTAAATACACTAATATCTCGTATGATGACATCAGGGACAACTTGTTGACCATCTTTAAGGCTAAGGGTGGAAAGCTGGCCGATTTTAGCACGTCGTCATACGGAAGAATGATGATTGAACTTTTCTCTGGCGTGGCCGACCTCATGGCATACTACGGAGAAAGCTCGTTCAATAACGCATTCCTTGAAACTGCCTACAACACCCCAGCAATCTATGCTGGTGCTAGGATGCTTGGGTACAGCATTCGCAGACCCGTACCAGCAAAAGCGGCATTCGCCATACAGACGAAGAAGACAGGTGTTTACGGAAAGATTAAGATTTTCATCCCGATGGGAACCCAGTTCAGTATCGGAAGCAGCATCCTTACTGCCGTCACCGACTCCGAATGGGAATACGACAGAAACAACGACCCTGATGAAACTGGCCTTTTGAAACTGATATCTGGAAACTGCGTTTGTGCAGAAGGATACTTCAAGGAAACTGTCTTTGTGTCCAACGGTACTCAGAACCAGACATTCTATCTTGTCGATGGTGGATTTAGCGACTATTTCGGGGAAAATGACCCCAACTATTCAGAAGACCACAAGTTCGAAAGTAGGAAGAACACATTTACGAGTGTCACTACGGATGCTTCCCTTGTAGATAACTTTGATAGCACCGATGCAATCAACGGAAATATCTACTGGAGAATTTCCCGTAGAGGTTTCATTGACCCTGCGTTGGAAAACAAGGTAAACGACATCGAAGCATTTGTCGAAGGTGAAAACTCGACAACCAACTATACGGTTTTGCTTGAAACTGCAAACGACGGAAGCGTACAGGTAAGGTTTGGCGACGGTTTGAAATCCGCTATTCCTTACGGAGAAGTGAAGGTTCATTACTTCTACACAAACGGTGAACGTGGAAACCTCATCAACGTCGTTGGAACGAAGATTAACCCGTACAAGTCCAACATCCATATTCGTAATGAATATGAGAACGAGTCCGATATCAAGCTGGATGACCTGAGCTTCGCTTTGACTAGCGACGTTAGGGGTGGCCTTGACATTGAAAGCATCGATTCTATCAAGAACAATGCTCCGTCAATCTATGCTACTTTGGATAGGTTGGTGAATAAGTTGAGCTACCAGATATTCCTCAGCAGGTATGCGGACATCAAGTATGCAACTGCATTTGGCGAAGACATTCTGAATACTAAACTTCCTGACGGAACACTTGACATCAAGTACATGAACCAAGTTAGGTTCACTGCTATCAAGGACCTTTACAGGTTGAAGGATGACAAGTATTACCCAACAGCACCTGATGAGTATTTCCTCTCTGGTTTCAAGGTTAACGGATTGATGTATATTTGGCAATACGATAACCAGAAGATGCCTGACAAGACTTGTGCATACAAGTTTAGGGATGCCATGGAAGCCGCTGTTCAGAATGTGGCTGAAGCTATGGCTCTTACCCGTGGCGGTACGGTTGCTGAAAACAAGCAGATGCTGATGAAGGCTATGCCTACTGGACAGTCGTTCCAAGACATCATTACTCTCCCGTATGTAGATACGGTATTTGGAGCAAAGGTGACCCCGTATGACTTTGTTGAGGTCGGTAGCGAAATCGACAGCATCATGAGGGCCTTGAACCGTCGTGGAATGATTACGGTCGGAGCTGGCTACCACATGTATGTGTACCCAGTTGTTCACAACTATAATATCAAGCTGGAACTTATCCTGTATCGTGGTAATAATTTCAGCGACATCAAGGAAAAGCTGAAATACACTGTGTACAAGTATCTCAAGGACAATACCGATTTCAAGACAGGAATTTACAGGTCGAGGATTGCATCCTTAATCCATACTTTCCCTGAGGTCGCTGGTGTGAATGTTACCTTCGAGGCGGCCAACGACATGTACGATGGTTTGGATTTGACCGACTTGACATGGATGGGTGATGCAACGAGCGAGTATATCACATCTGGCTCTATAAGCAAGGACGGGTTCGAAATCACGCTTGGATATACACACCATGCTCCTGGTCATAGCTCTGTTACTGAAGACCTTACGTTCCCTGTTCCATCTCAGAATGAAATATCTAATCTCATCAGTGCATACTACAAGCAGTATCTGGCTACGACCACTGAGGGAAAATATGTTGTCAGGGACGGTATCAACGAGGATGATGTAGACAAGTTTGTTGCATATATTTGGGACCTTTTGATGCAGTCTATGTTCAAGTCTGTGTATGCCGCATACAAGGATGCTCGTGGAACGGGCGACCTTGAACGTGCGAA